>Ga0116170_10001841_pt1 | contig 20995 bp, 15 predicted proteins | sample AD_JPNHW1_MetaG_FD_89797 | JGI IMG/M metagenome (GOLD analysis project Ga0116170, IMG submission 89797) | Active sludge microbial communities of municipal wastewater-treating anaerobic digesters from Japan - AD_JPNHW1_MetaG | ecosystem: Engineered > Bioreactor > Anaerobic > Digestate | place...
ATGATACACTTTTTAAATTCCCTGAAAAATACCAACTGGAGGTAATCCTCATGGCTGAAAAGAAGCAATTCGTGCAGGTTGTCGATGTGGCAACCAACCGGGTGGAAAAGGTCGTCGAGCTCGACAAGCTCGAGCGTCTTTCCCCGGAAGACAAGCTCGCTCTAACCAAGGGCAAGCAATTATTCCTTGTGACACATGTCATTGAACCCGTAGTGAAGATTGAAATGAAGAAGAGACTCATCGATACGGAGATGAAGTTCCATCATGAAGAAGAGAACCCCGTAACAACGGAACCGATATTGGAAGTTCCTGCTGCTCCAGAGACGAAGGGACGCGGTAAGAAGAAGTAGTGTGGCATAAGATTCCAATCTTATGGATGCATTCAAAAATGTGGCATAAGATTCCGATTTTATGATACTATTACTTTTTATGCTCTCTCAATACATTCCGGTCCGTCATTCCGGACGTTGTTCACGAATGAACTGATCGGATATGCATCCGTTTCCTGTTCAGGAAAGGGGAGCAGTAAGGCGGAGAGAAGCCGCGGGTCTTGATTGATGTAATTGATCCAGGATTTCTCTGTGTCAGGAGTCAGGATAACCGGCATGCGTTCATGGATATTCTTCATGAGTCCGTTCGCATTACAGGTCAGGATGGCACAGGTTTGCAGTTCACTGCCGTCGGCACCAAGCCATCTGTCCCAGATACCGGCAAAAGCAAAGTGCTCACGGTTTGTGGGATGTATGTAGAAAGGAGTTTTCGCAGGTTTCTGCCATTCATAGAAGCCTGATGCTGGTATAATGCATCTACGCCGTGTAATGGCAGCTTTAAAGGTGGGCTTTTCCAATACGGATTCGGAGCGGACATTGATCATCTTGTAGGGTGAATCGGCAGTTTTTGACCACGAGGGTACCAAGCCCCATTGAAAATAGGTCAGGACATTCCCCTTCGGAGTCGAGATAAATGCAGGCACCACCTGTGACGGGGCAATGTTGAAATGAATGGGTATTTGTTCATCACGATTCTGTATCTCATATTCATCCAGCAATTTCTTTAGTTGATCATACTTGAATATCTGAGCAAAACGTCCGCACATAAGAACCTCCGGTTCAATTAACAACTAACAACGAAAAACTAAAAGTTACAGAGAAGATTTGGATCCATACTCTAATGTCCGAATAAAACAATACATCTTCAACTGTCAATTTATCTTGCATCTGCGAATATGAATCATCAAACCTATTACATGAACTATAGTACATGGTCATAATTGGCAATTGAATCCTTCTTAACTCTCCTGTCACTTCGTGACATCCTCCCTTACCATAAGGGAGGAATAATAAGCAACCCATAGCTCACGCTATGGGTATTAATGCTCTGAATCGGCATTACAAAGAATCGATGTGCAATGAAATTACCGAATGAAGGTGAGTCCCGTCACAAACTCACGCATGCTAGTGATGCTACTCAAGTACATAGAACATTGAAGAAATATGATTGTCCGTATCTTGAATGAAACAATGCGATTGAGTTTGTGTCGGAAAAGACGAACCGTAATGAGAATCGATTCGTGTACGCCGAGAGCTTTCTTGGTTTGTTCTTTTGCGGAAAAAGAATGAACATATTGATTGTAATAGGTGACTCTCTTCCCATAGCTCACGCTATGGGCTAAAATCTTTCGCCCTTACAGGGCTAAATCACAGTATGGATATCAAGGCACCGGGCTGACGCCCGAGTGTTACGGCAGAACATCCCGAAGGGATAAGCAAAGTCCAGAACTAGCTCTCCCTTAATCCCTCCCTTTACAAATGGGAGGGAAAATGAAATGGGTAAAGTGCAGAAACAATCTTAAATCTTCAATCTTAAATCTTAAATGCCTGTATGATCTCGACCGCTTTGCTGAGAGCAGATTCTATCTTTTCCACGCTCTTCCCGCCAGCCATCGCCTGGTCGGGTTTTCCGCCGCCCTTGCCATCGACGAGTTCGGCTATCTTCCCAGCCAACTTACCTGCTGGATATTTCTGAACCAGGTCAGGGGTAGTAACTACCAATATTGAGACTTTGCCTTCTATCTCTGAGAATAGTACGCCAATACCTGATTTCAACTTACTTTTCAATGTATCTGCAAGGTTACCCAGATCCCGTGTATTCTTAGCCTGTATCCGGGAGATGACAACCTTAACTCCATCCATATCAAAGGCATTCTTTATCATGTCATCGAGTTCAAAGGAGGCTGCTTTCAGAGATAGGGAATCTACTTCCTGCTGGAGGTCCTTGATCTCCATCTGCATCTTCTCTATCTTGTGGAAAATTTGCTGCTCAGGTACACCCAAAATGGATGCTGTATCTGTCTGGTATTTTTCCAATATCCGGATATAAGATTCTACAGAGTCTCCCGTGATAGCTTCGATCCTGCGGACACCGGAAGCGATGGAAGATTCGGAGACAATCTTGCAAGATCCGATTTCTCCTGAATTATGCAGGTGAGTACCACCACAAAGCTCCATGGAGAAGTCATTCATCTTGACGACACGCACCTTATCCCCGTATTTCTCGCCAAAGAGCGCCATGGCACCCAGTTGTTTGGCTTTCTCAAGACCCATGACCGAAACATTGACGGGCATGCATTCCCGTATCTTTTCATTTACGATGGATTCCACTTTCTCCATTTCTTCTTCCGTTAAGGCATAAAAATGGGTGAAGTCGAAACGGAAACCATCGGGTGCCACCCACGAACCCTTCTGCTGCACATGTTCACCCAGTACTTGCCTGAGAGCAGCATGAAGCAGATGCGTGGCAGTATGATTGCGGGCTGTGTGTAACCTTTGATAGGAATCGATGATCGCTTCATAAGGCTTTTCGCTGATCCCACCTCGCATGATCTCACAGTAATGGACAGTCAGGTCGTGTTCCTTCCGAACATCGAGCACCTGGATTTCGGAATCCTCATTCTTTAGTGTTCCGGTATCACCAATCTGTCCACCGGATTCAGCATAGAAGGGAGTTTTGCTGAGTACAATGCGCAACCTGCCGTCTTCTCCGATGGCATATCGAATGATATTGGCGGAAACAGCCGGGAGTTCATAACCCACGAATTCCGTCTTTGTATCAGGATTGAGAATCGTCCAATTCACATCTTCCACACTTGCCTGGAATTTGGAGGATTCACGGGCACGTGTACGCTGTTTCTCCATTTCTTCCCTGAATCCGTTCTCATCCACGGTTAAGTTTCTTTCTTCCGCTATCTGGACAGTCAAGTCGAATGGAAATCCATATGTATCATAAAGTAGGAATGCATCAGAACCTGCGATCTGTGCTCCCATGGTTCGTTTCACAATATCTTCGAAAATGACCAAGCCATTATCGAGAGTCTGGTTGAATCTTTCTTCCTCCGCCTTGATAGCCATCTTGATGAAGGGAGCTTTTTCAGCGATTTCCGTGTAGTGGTGTCCCATCATTTCAACAAGGGTATCGACCAGTAAAAAGAGGAAAGGCTCATGGAAATTGAGTTTCCTGCCATGACGCGCTGCACGCCTGAGGATACGGCGAAGCACATATCCTCTTCCTTCATTGGAAGGCATTCCGCCATCAGCAATGGCAAATGTTAGACAACGGATATGGTCGGCAATGATACGGTGGGAGACACCTGTTTCTTCAGTATACGGAACTTTGCTGAGTTCAGCCACTTTCTCCAGGATTGGGTAAAAAGCATCAGTCTGGTAATTGGATGTCTTTCCCTGTAGTACTTGTGTGATGCGTTCCAATCCCATTCCCGTATCCACATACTTATGTCGAAGTGGATGGAGTTCACCGGATTCATCTCTATTGTACTGGATGAAGACAAGATTCCACAATTCCATGTAGCGATGGCAATCGCCATTCACCTTGCATTCATGACCGGGGACATGCTGTTTATCGCAGAAGTCCAAACCCCTGTCGATGTTGATTTCGGAGCATGGACCGCATGGTCCCGTTTCTCCCATTTCCCAGAAATTGTCCTTATCTCCGTGATATGTTATATGTGACGGATCTATATCCGTATGATTCTTCCATAGATCGAATGCTTCCTGGTCTGAATGATGAACCGTGGCATGCAGCAATTCCTTGGGAAGTCCCCAGACTTTCGTGAAGAGTTCCCATGCCCAGCCAATGGCTTCCTTCTTGTAGTAATCACCGAATGACCAATTTCCGAGCATTTCGAAGAAGGTATGATGATATCCGTCACGTCCCACTTCTTCCAAATCATTGTGCTTTCCGCCGGCACGTATGCATTTTTGGCTGTTGGCAGCACGTTTATATGTAATGGGGATCTGCCCCAGGAATATATTCTTGAACTGGTTCATTCCTGCATTGGTGAAAAGAAGGGTTGGATCGTCATGCGGAATGACTGGTGCAGAAGGCTTATAAATATGATCCCTTTCCATGAAGAAATCAATGAATTGGCGGCGAATCTCATTGCTGGAAAGCATCCGGTGCTCCTTTATTATAGGATAAGACGTCCTGATCGGTCGTCTCTGCTAAGTTATAGAATTTTCTCTACATCTACGACATCGCTGGTCAGGTCGGTCTCCACTTTGAAGCCATGCTTCTTGAAGACACTGATCATACGATGGTTGTCTGTGGAAGTTTGTGCAACTACTTTCTTCAAATGCCATTTAGCTGAAATCTCGAGGCAGAAATCGGTTAACAGGCTGCCGAGTTTTTTATTTTGCCAGGCTTCCGGTACGAGGACTGCATATTCCACTGTTTCATGGTCAGGGTCAGCAACGATCCTGCCCACACCGATCAGCTTTTTCTGTCCTTCGATCATGGTCTCTGCCACAATTGCAATCTCCCTGTCATAGTCAATGAAACAATATCTCACTGCCACTTCATGGGAGTTCCAGAAGAAGAAATAGCGGAAACGCTGATAGATAGCTTCCTTGGAACAGCTACCCAGCAATTCAAGCCATAATGATTCATCTTCTGGCTTGATGGGACGCAAAGTCACGGGGGTTCCGTCTTCGAGAGAAATCTGCTTGATATATTCTTCGGGATAGGGGCGAAGCGCAAGGTGGGAATATGCTTCCTGTGTTGAGATTTGCGTATCCACAACAACGCGGGCATCCAGAGCGATCACACCCTGTGGTGTGACAAGCAGGGGATTGATATCCAGTTCAGATATTTCCTGGTAATCTGCCGTCAGGTATGACATGCGGATCAGCACTTCCACCAGTTTATCCACATTCACGGGCGGTTTCCCACGATAACCCTTAAGAAGCGGGTAGATCTTCAATTTCTTCAACATGCGTCTGGCAAGCTTCTCATTCAGAGGAGGAAGTTCGAGGCTGCGATCGAGGAATAATTCGGCGTAAATACCTCCAGTACCTATCATGAGCACGGAACCGAATACAGGATCACGCTTGATTCCCAAGATCATTTCCACACCGTTCTTCAAATCGACCATCGGCTGAACGGTTACACCCTGGATGGTAGCATCTGGCTGTAGTTTACGGGCATTGTCGGTAATCTTGTTAAAAGCGCTTTTTACTTCTTCTGCATTTTCTATGTTCAGAATGACTCCACCTACATCTGTCTTGTGTGTGATTTGGGGAGACAGTATTTTCAGTACTACTGGATAACCGATTCTTTGCGCATGATTCACAGCCTCTTCCGCTGTTCCGGCACTATAGGGGAGGGTTGTGGCAATACCGAATGATTCAAGAAGGTATTTCGAAGTCGATTCGGAAAGCACATTGTTTCCTTCCTGGATGATCTTATCGAATTTCTTCCTGAACTCGATACGGTCGATACTGAACTCAACAGGTACCTCCAACGGAGTTTCATAGAGTGCTTTCAGATTCCTGCCATAATCAACAAGGGTCATGAAAGCACCAATCGCCTGCTCGGGAGTCGTATAAGTGGGAACACCGGCTTCCGCCAGTATCCCTTCTCCTTCCCTCATGCTTCCGCCACCAACCCAGGCAGCGAGAATCGGTTTCTTTGTCTTTTCTGCAATTAAACTGATTTCTCGTGCAGTACCACTCGGATTTGTCATAGCTTGTGGTGTGAGTATGACAAGAACGGCATCTACATTTGCATCTTCAATCACAATGGAAACAGCCTTCGCATATCTCTTCGCACGTGCATCTCCCAAAACATCGACCGGATTGCCATGTGACCAGAATGCAGGAAGGTTGTCATTTAATTGGCTCATCGTCTCATCGCCCAGTTTTGTCAATTCACCTCCGAGGGCTACCAATGTGTCTGTTGCCATGACACCGGGTCCTCCGGCATTGGTGATGATGGCTAATCTGGGTCCAGCTGGTATCTTCTTGTGCCCGATCAGTTCGGCAAGATCGAATATTCTTCCAATATCGAAGATCCTGGCAATCCCAGCACGCTGGAAAGCAGCATCATACACATTATCTGCTGCTGCCATAGCCCCAGTGTGGGATGCAGCCACTGCTGCGGATTCAGGGAAGCGTCCAGCCTTGTAGGCAATGATGGGTTTGGAGCGTGCAAAAGCACGGCTTGCCGTCATGAACTTCCGTGCATTCGTAATGGATTCTATATAGAGAATGATACACTTCGTTTCTTCATCTTCTCCGAGATAATCAATGAGGTCACCAAAATCGACATCGCTGGTGTTGCCAATGGAGACAAGATAGGAAAAGCCGATCTTTTGTTCAATTGCCCAGTCAAGAACTGAAGTACATAGGGCACCGGACTGAGAGACGAAAGCAATGTTCCCTTTTTTCGGCATGCCATTGCCAAAGCTCACATTCAACTTATTGGCAGGAGAGATGAATCCCAGGCAATTGGGACCCATGATTCTCATTCCGGGATAACGCAGCCTGATCTCATCGATTTGCTTTTCTGCCTTTTGTCCTTCTTCACCTGCTTCCTTGAAACCTGCTGAGACAATGATGATGCCCATGATCCCTGCTTCACCGCATTGAGTGAGATAATTTGGAACGGCTTCAGGGTCTGAGCAAATCACGCCAAGTTCAGGTACATGGGGAAGGGAAGCGACATCAGGGAAACACTGGATACCCATGACGGCTTCCAGGCTTGGATTTACAGGATAAACGACACCGTTGAAACCACTGGTGACAATATTACTCAGTATTCTTCCGCTGACACTCTGCGGATTGGAACTGATCCCCAGAAGGGCAATGCGTTTGGGCTTGAAAATATGATCCAAATTGTGAATGTTCACGAAAACCTCGGTTTTTTTTGATAAGGATTAATGCTCTATCCAGCAGGTCAAGAATTTTCTCTTTTTCGTTCTTATAGAAAGGTTCTTTATCTGCTTTATGTATTTGAATATGACCTCCAGAAGATATGAGAAAACCATCTTCTTAGAATGTGTAAGATTCTATTGGACATTGAGTTAAATAACATTATATTATACGTGGAGAATGATAATCAATGAGGAAATTTGTCTTATGAAAAGGCTTCTTGTTTTGATGTGTTTTCTCGTTTTGGGCATTTTACTGATGGCACAGACGCCATCGATTACAGTAACTTCACCCAATGGTGGTGAGAATTGGACAATCGGCTCAACCTATCATATCACTTGGAATTATACCAATCTGACTGGAAATGTAAGGATTCAGCTGCTTCATTCCAGCAGTTCAACTACAATCTCGACTATAATCGCTGAAACCCCAATAGCGGCAGGCAGCTACACTTGGACGATCCCTTCTACAGTTGTAGCTGGAACAGATTATCAAATCAGTGTCGTCTGGGTCTCCATGCTGACCGTATATTTCGGTGATACAAGCGATGGGAACTTCACGATCAGCGGACCTGTAATTACTCCTACTCTTACACTCATTTCACCGAATGGGGGTGAAAATTGGGCAATTGGTTCAACGCATCAGATACTGTGGACATCTACGAATCTAACCGGGAATATCAGGATACTTCTGGTGGGTCAAAGCTCTGCGATATCATCTTATGTAATTGCAGCATCCGTACCGGTTATAGGAGGGGTGTTTAATTGGACAATTCCTTCTACAATATTGACCGGGACAAATTATAAAGTCTATATTTCTTCACTTTCAAATTCTACCACACCTGTGAATAATCCGGTTTATGATTTTAGTGATAATGTGTTCACAATCTCTAGGGGTAGTAATATTCCAATAATACGAGTACTTGCTCCCAACGGGGGAGAGAACTGGACGATATGTTCTACCAGAAATATCACATGGACTTTTTCCAATTTGACAGGTTTTGTGATGATACAGCTTGTTGAAGGCAATCTGAATCAAGTGATCATGACCATTGCCACGAGTGTACCAGTGACACGGGGAATCTATGCCTGGCAAATACCCACAACGGTCACTCCGGCAACCGACTACAAGATAAAGATCACAAGCTTGAATCCGGGAACCACGTTTGCACCAGTTTTTGATATCAGTGATAATTTCTTTCGCATCGGACTATCCACGATTCCATTCATTACTGTATTGAGTCCAAATGGCGGTGAAAACTGGGTTGCCGGTTCTACACACGATATCACCTGGAATTATGCAAATCTGACCGGAGTCGTATCAATCATGATATTCAGGGGTTATGACAACACACTGAATCCAGTTGCAACACCAATTATTCTGATAGCATCGAACGTACCGGTTGGAGATCGCGTGTATCACTGGACGATACCGGCGACTTTTCCTACCGGGAATAACTACAAAATCCGTATTGTGAATATTTCTCCCATCGCAAGCACAATTCTGGCTGTTTCAGACCAAAGCGATAACTTCTTTACGATTTCCAGTCCGATTACAATCGATATCAGTACCAATACCGGAACATCCAATACCACGATCAAACTGTCATCTATAACACCGAAGATAATAGCAGCGGCTGTGTATAACATTCGTGGACAGAAAGTGAGATCACTTCTTGATGGAGATGTAGTTGAGGGTACAAAAGTGCTGCAATGGGATGGTAGAAACATGGAAAATCAGAGAGTTGCAGCAGGTATATATTTTCTGAAGGTACAGACAGATAATCAACAAATCAGTAAACGAATAACTCTATTGAAATAAAAAAGAAGAAGCGCCGATTCAATCGGCGCTTCTTTCTTATTAGTTTATAATTTCTCGATTAACTTTCTTGCGTTTTTTACATATAGTGCAAATTGCTTTTCCGCATCTTCTTCCATAGAGTTTCCAAAAAACAGGGAACCTATTTTTTCCATTTTGAAAAAACCGGTTAAGGTCATATCCATTTTCTTTTGTATCCAGGAATAGTACTTTGGTGCTGCTCCAGAAACGAGTATGGAAATGTATTTCTTTCCTGGAGTGAATGTAACGTTCATATCCCCACCCACGAATATGCACCAGCGATCGAAGAAAGTCTTCAGAGTGCCTGAGAGATAATCCATGTATATCGGAGAGCTGAGGATCACGCAATCTGCTTCAATGAATTTGTGCATTACAGGAGTCAAATCATCCTTCAATGCGCAATATTGCTTGGCAGGTAATTTTTCCATTGTATCACAGACACCGCATGATTTGAAGTTCAAATCATATAGGGAGATGATTTCCGTCTTGTGTCCCTTCTTTTTTGCTTCATCAATCAGTGCATGAACCAAACGGGCAGAGAAGCCATTTTTCCTTGCAGAAGAGATGATTCCCAATATCTTCATGTATTCTTCCAAGGTTTATTTTTTTTGTTTTTGGGCGACGGTACCTAAAAGCCTGTTCAGGAAACCGCAATAAAATTCCTCAGGAGTAATTTGGTTATCAGCGAAGACATAAAAGCTGTCAGCATGCAATATGGATAGATTTGCCATTGTACGCAGACCGTAGAACAGGTAGGAAATGAAGATGATAGGATTCTCATCTTTTTTGACTGTACCATCTTTCTGTCCTAATTGAATTGCTTCTGAAACAAGGATATATCCTTTTTCATTCACGTCGGAGAATTCCTTGAGAGTTGACTCTTGCACCTGGTCAAAATCAAGTCCCTGGACATCCATATACAATTGAAAGCGAAGATATTCAGGATAGGCTTTGAAGAATTTGAAGTATTCCTCTCCAAAAGCATATATTTTGTCATAACCTGTCTTTGCTTCATTCATCTTTTTTTCCAGGTTTTCGATCTTCATGCGGTTATAACGCAGATGAACTGCGAGATAAAGATCATCCTTACTTTTAAAGTAGGTATAGAGAGTGCGTCTGCTGAATTCAGCAACCTTTCCGATCTCATCAAGTGTTGTGCCGTCATACCCTCTTTTGAAGAACACTTTTTCCGCGGCAGTGATAATTTCTTCCCTATGTCTGGCTTTTTCTCTGATTCTTCTTGCATTCATAATTGTTCTCCAATGTTTCATTCTACCACACATGTGAAAATGGAATACGAATTGTTAAGTGTCAAGTGAATCTTTAGGTTTGAAGTATTCGATTTTTCAAATGAGTATCAATCATGATGACACATGATAATAAATTCATAGGTTTATGATTTTTTTCTTTACTGAATTCGATACATATTTTGTGTTCCTCATTTGAAAACTGGATGTGTAACCTGTTTATTTCTTCAAGGAGATTTCCATGAGAAAGATACTATTCTGTTTGTTTCTGCTGCTCATGATATTGGGTTGCAGTAAGAGCGGGAAAAAGGAAAAGGAGATAGCTCCTCCTCCACAACAGCCTGTTTTCTTCATGGCTGGAAAGATTGAAGCACGCGATCATGTGGACGTTTCTTCCGTCATAACCGCAAGAATTCTTCAGGTTCATATCAAGGTCGGTGATCATGTAGAATCTGGTGATACGCTTGTCACCTTGGACCGAAAAGATGTCCAGGCTCAATTCCAGAGTGTGCAGAAGAGTTATGAAAATGCCAAACTCAATTATGAAAGAGGAAGGAACCTGTTTGAAAAAGGATTCATTCCTGAACAACAGAAGGAACTTCTTGAATATCAGTTGAAACAGGCAAAGGCATCGCTCGATCTTGCCAAAGTTCAGTATGATAATGGGACGATCAATGCTCCCATTTCAGGAATGGTCAGTGAAATAAATGTGTATAACGGGGAAACCACATCTCCCAACAAGGTGCTTTTATCCATTGTCAATGCCAATCACGTATATGTTGAAGCATATGTGCCTGAGCATCTCATATACAAAGTTGCTGAAGGGATGAAGGTGGATTTGCGTATTTCTGAAATTTCGGATCATGATTATCACGGAATCGTGACATTAATAGATCCTGTTGTCGATCCAAAGAGTAAAACATCCCTCGTACGCATAGAAGCCTCAGATTTCGATTATAATGTCAAACCTGGAATGATGGTTCTCATAGGTACAGAACCGAGCGAGGTTGCAAAGCCATGACGGAAGGAAGAAAGAAATTCATCTATATCATCTTGATCATCATGCTGATGACAATACTTAGTGTAATTGCTTATTATGGTTATGAAGGCTCTCATTATGTTTCCACGGAAGATGCGAAAGTAACCGGAACACTGGTCAAGATCAGTCCGATGTCAACCGGTAAGATCGTTGATTTATTCATAGATGAAGGTGATACGGTGCAGAAAGACCAAATTGTCAGTAAACTTGAAGTTATGAATCTCCAGGATAAGGATATCGAGCAATCTGTTGTACGTTCACCCATTAATGGCATTATTATCAAGAAGAGCGGGACTGTTGGCGAGGTAATCTCTGCCGGTCAGATACTTGCCTATGCCACTGACCCTGATCAGTTCTATATATCGGCAAACGTCGAAGAAACAAAACTTCATAAACTGCGCTTGGGTCAGAAGGTTACGATCAAAGTCGATCAATACAAGGGTAAGAAGATCACAGGTTATGTGAAAAGCATTGGAAATGCAGCCAATTCTGTCTTCTCTCTTTTACCTTCGAGTTCCGGTGCAAATTTCACGAAAGTGGTTCAAAAAATACCCGTACATATTGAATTTGAAGTAAAGCATCCTGAATTGGTGAACGGTACGAATGCTTATGTGAAGATTCATCTTCACTAAATGATTCAAAGGTAAAATGCTTCGACGCCACCGTGAAAAAATAAAGTCAAACGACGAATCATTCTACATGTGGACAACCCTTTCGGTTGTCGTTATTGGTACCTTCATGGCAATTTTGGACAGCGCAATCGTGAATGTTGCCATTCCCAAAATGATGGCAGTCTTTCAGGTATCTGTCGATAAATCAAGATGGATCATTACCTCTTACACTCTCACATTGGGTGCTGTCATTCCCCTAACCGGCTATCTCGTTGACCGATTCAGTTCCAAGCGTGTCTATATATTTGCCTTAGGTGCATTTACGGTAGGTTCGATGCTATGCGGGCTTTCCTGGAGCAATTCATCCATGATTTTCTTCAGGATCATCCAAGGATTTGGAGGTGGTATCATCATGCCGGTCAGTATGGTGATCCTTTATGAAGTGGTTCCCTTGGAGAAGCGTGGTATGGCACTGGGTATCTGGGGCATTGCCGCCATGGCTGCTCCGACCATCGGACCGACCCTTAGTGGTTATATCATCGATTACCTGGATTGGCGCCTGATCTTTACCATCAATATTCCTATCGGCATTATCGGAATGATCATGTCTTATATTCTATTACGCCCATCTTCCAGGAAGAAGGACAAGCAGTTTGACATCATCGGATTTATAACAGCCACAGTAGGCATCGTCAGTTGTCTATATCTTCTTGCTGAAAGTTCATATATCGATTGGCAGAATATCAAATATATGCTTTTACTGGTGGTTGGTATTTTCAGTCTCATTTTGTTTGTGATCAATGAATTATCCCATCCAGATCCGTTACTGGATTTGAAATTACTGAAGATATTTCCATTCTCCCTCAGCATCATCATTACCAGTGTCTTGAATATGGCTCTTTTTGGTGTGATATTCATCATGCCTCTTTTTCTTCAGTCATTGATGGGTTACACACCCATGCAATCAGGTATGATCATGTTGCCGAGTGCAGTTGCAACAGGAATTTTCATGGCAGTTGGCGGGAGAATCTTCGACAAGGTGGGGGCACGACCTTTAGTGATTCCCGGGGTTATTGTACTCGTCCTCTCAACCTACGAACTTTCGAAGCTAAGTCTTGATACTCCATTGCATTCGATCATTATCTTACTTGTCGTTAGGGCTATTGCTCTTGGATTTACGACGATGCCGGTGTCCACGCAGGGAATGAACAGTGTTCCCATGCCGTTAGTTGCAAAGGCATCCGCTTTATCCAATACGATCAGGCAGGTTTCAGCTTCGCTAAGTATCACGATTCTGACCACTATCATGCTTCATGTGCAGAATCAGAAGTACGCTTCATATTTGGGAGATACGACTGTATTCAATAACTCTGTAACCAATTTTCTCACATATTTGCAGAATATCTACATGCAGACGGGCATGACTAGCGGGAGTGCATCGACTGCTGCGCAAAGCCTTCTATCCAGTTATGTTCAGCGACAGGTTTTCATTGATAGTATCAATGCCACCATGGTTGCTTCTACGATATTTGCGGTCATAGCCATTCCACTTTCTTTTCTTGTTCAAAACAAAGAAAAGGCGGATACCTATATACAGAAGAATTCCACTCCAACGAATAAGGTTGAAGTATCAGCTGAATGATATAGATTTGAATATCTATTTGTGAATTGCAAATTGCATTATGCTATTGTTGCTGTCTATCTTTGATATCTTGATTTGATGAACTTCACCAACCTGTAATTGATGCGATCCAGATATTAAAACTCTGTATCCGAATTCCAGAATTTCCACCACGGTTTGTCCTTTTCCAATACTAATCACCATTGCGATGAATATGTCTTCCCTACGATATTTCTCAAAATACCTGATTAGCCAGTACTGTTTTGATTTCTGATATACTTCCCGGATGATCCTTTCATTTTCTTCGATAGAAGCAAGCTGTTCAAACAATTCTTCTGTTTTATAAGGGAATTCCTGCAGTGACAATGAAGCAGTTATTTGCCTCTGAAGGATCAGGTCGGCATATCTTCGTAAGGGAGAAGTGAGTTGTGTGTAAGCATCAACTCCCAAACCGGAATGGGGAAGAGGGATGGTTGTCAGCCTGCTGGGTCTCATCTGGCGCATGACCTGGTCAGTCAGCAGTGGATCATACTTATCCTGGGGGAGATTTTGCAGTTGTTCTTCGACTGAGGATTCCTGTGCCTTGTAGATCATTGGGGTATCTCTTTCCACTGCTAATCGGGCAGCCAGGCGATTGAACATGACCATGCATTCAGAGACCATTTTCCTGCTTGGTGAGAGTCTATCATATACTTTGAGGAAGATATCATCATTCTTCACTTCCAGATTGAATTCAGGCTTGTTGATTTCAATTGCGCCTGCATTGATTCGCTCCATTTTCCAAACTTCGGTTAATTCCCTGAGGTATTTGAATTGGTTAGTGAAAGTATCATTTTTCCCGTCTCTGATGAGTGCATCCACCTGATCATAAGATAAGCGATGTTTCACCATAATATTCGAGATCATGAATTCATGATCAATGATTTTTCCGCTGTCAGTACAATCGATTCGAAGACTCATTGCCGTCCGTTTGGAATTTTCCCTCAAACTCATCCGATCACAGGACAAGACAGAAGGAAACATCAGGATGACTCCAGTTTCCAAGTAGATGGAAGTGATTCTACGCTGTGCTTCTTTATCGAGAAGAGAATTCGGTGTTATCCACGATGAAACATCTGCAATATGGATCCAAAGCCGATATCCATTCACTATTTTTTCCAAGGATAAGGCATCGTCCACTTCTTCAGTCGATTCATCATCGATACTGAATGTCTCGAGATAGGTGAGATCCTTGCGATTGTCATTGGGGAGTGGGTCTTGAATGTTTTTTGCCTCATTTTCACAATCTTCAGCAAAGGCTTCAGGGATGCCTGCCTCCACCAGAAACCGGTTTTCCTTATCACTGATTAATCCGGTTTTGAGCAAGATCTCATATACCATGTTACCTAAATCCCGTTTCGGGTCAATGGCGTGTAGAATCTGTTCAGGAGTATCATCCTTATGATGATAAAGTCTTGTTTTCATTCCCTGCAGGAATGGAATGAAATACGGGTCAGGTACTACTTTCTCAGGTGAGGCAAGAATATTTCGGAAGAAAGAATTTAACCTGTCTGCCTTTTCCTTCTTTTCCCTGTCCCTTTCTGCCTGTAGTTTGATCTCTTCGATTTGCTGCTGTTTCCTTGGTCGAAAAAGCAGTCCTTTTCTCTTGAACAGAAGCGAATCCTCCCTCAGGGAATTGAATAATGCAGCCTGTTCTTTCAAAGAAGGTGACTGAAAGTAAATTTGAGACAATTCGGCGATGGTGTATTCATGTTCGAAATTTTCAATCGATTCCCAGAGGAGCTCTGTATCGATATCTTTTGCAATGGATTGAATTTCATGCTTAATCTTATCGATGGTATCAGGAGCATTAGGACTATCGGTTATCTCATCAAAGAGAAACACGACTCTCGATTCAGGAATACGATTCCTTTTTCCATTTCTGTCGACGATATGGAGTTGCCCTTTTTCGATCTTATCGACAAAAAATAAAGAGAGTTCTTCTTCTTGGAATATTTCTATGATATGATTCTGATATGATTGCATAAAATTCCCTTATTCGGGTTTCTGATATGATTTCTAATTCATTTCAAGCATTGCCGGCATGGAATAGGATCCAATAGAATACCGAAGTTTATTCAATTACCGATACACATACCCATGAGGACTGTTCTCTGATGACTGATTACTCATACTATAAGTAAGATGAGGTGCAGCATTTGCCGGTATCGCACTCTTGAGTATTGTCAGGAAGAATGGAGTTGTGATGTAGTTCACATCTGGTTGCACAGTAATAAAGATGTTTTTACCATTTAGCAGCACGGGCCAGGTAATTCCCAAATTCTCGATGAGAGTCTCATTCAAAAAATCTTCCCCCGGACAGTATGGTTGAGGGTAATCTGTACCGCAATATAATGAGGAATCGTCACTTTGATTCGAGACCGAGAATTTGCCCATGGATAAGATATGAGTATCATCCAGAACAGCCCACGCTTCATATTTCCAATGTGCTGGAAGGGAAGGGATGTGGAGACCTACTTGATAATATCCTGAGCTGATATCTTCGAACCACACACCGGATGTTTCATCAAGCGTGTTCGTATCTGTCGGTGTGGAAAGTACGTATTTGCCTGTTGCAACGACAAAATTGTTATTCAGAGCTGAAGGATGACTGATTGTTAATGTAGCATTATTGATATGGGTTGAATCAGCCTCTGTGACAAAATCTCCTGCAAGGATTACGAGACCGCTTGGTGATGATGAAGGATCAGGTATGGGTTCTATCGTAATATAACAGCCTGTTGCCTGCTCGATGATTGATTTGTCCGCTTGGATGGTTATGATGAACGGTTCATCCGAATCGGTGACACTAAACTTTCCGACACTGACAGGATTTCCATCAACAATAAGCCAAGCTTCATAGATAGCAGAAGGTCTGAGATTTTTGAGACCCGATATATTGAATTTCACTTGTCCTGTTTTGTCAGTGACTTTATTTTCACAACCCATAAATATCAGAAGGAGTATCAATAACAGACTGTAAACAACAATCCTTTTATGCATCATACCTCCCATCATCCATATGACCTATCATCACATTAAAATCAGCTATTTTTATTTTCATGGTTTTATTTTTGTCAATGATTTGTTTTTATCCATGCGTCAGAAGCGTAATATATGTATGAACTTGATGCTTCTATGGTTCATATAACAGAGAAGTAATTTATTGTTTGACTTTCAATTAACACGCATCATACTATATAAATAACCATCCGTGTATCCAATAAAAAGGAGAATAAAATGAAAACAACGGTTTGTTTCCTTTCTTTCTGTTTTATTTCCACGATGTTGTTGTGTAGTACCGATGCTTCTTCCATCAATTTGAATTATGCCAAGTATGGCAACCTCATAGAACATCACCGTCATCAATTACCGGATATCAAATCTCATCATATGAATCATAGTGACCTCCATTATGCAGCAAATACAGGTTCGGTGGATAAAACCGGAGAAAGACCCTCAATTTCAATTCTCGTTAATGGCAGTGAATCAGCGAATGTAATTGCCGGTCAGGATCTGGTTGTCACCGTCACTTTTTCGACAGGTCTTACGCAAGCAACCTATACACTGTGGGCGGATGTCAATGCTAATGGTCAATACGATAGCGGGACAGATCTTATGATTGAATCTCCTGAAACGATCACTGATAATTCACCAAATGATGAAAATCCAGCTGTAGGTGTTTACCAGGGTACCTATTCCGGAAACAGTGATGGACCGAATACGGTATCGAATCTGTATCTCCTATTCAGGGCAGAAGATACTGAGGAATCTGATGTAGCATCTGCACACATTCTACCATCCGTTTCCTCCTATTCAGTGGCAGGAACAATAACACCTCATATGGCTATCCTCATCGTTGTAGCAGTACCTGTCAATCAGGATGACACCCAATATATGACTTCTTCCAATGCCGATGGAACCTATATCCTGTATGTGCCACAAAATACGCAGTACAATGTTTTCTGCTTCGATCCCCTGAATCTGACACAAGGTTTGATCTGCTCTACCACTTATGATAATCTGACGATCAATGGACATCTAGCGGGCTACAATTTTACCTTTTCCCAGGCAACTTCCTCTATTTCAGGCTATATCACAGACCAGAATAATCTACCTGTCCAGGGGATTAATGTATATGCTAATCCCGAAGAAGGGGGAATGGAGTATACCGGTACTTCCGATAATAACGGTTATTATCACATCGGATTATTGCCCGGTGCATGGGATGTGAGTGTGGATACAGACCCTGATTATAATAATTATCTCTCCGAGGATTCTCAAATGGTGGGAGTTCCCCCTGATACGGATGTTAATCATAATATCCGCATCTATGAGACAAATGGTATCATTACCGGTTCCACTTATCTCGATAATCAACTTGCATCGGGATTACCGGTTTTCTCCACATCCTATTATGGATATTCATCGACTAATTCAAATCAGAACGGCAATTACTTCCTGAAAGTCTCTACCCTTGCTGATAATATGGGTGGGAACAATGTTATTGCGCCATCTTGGAATATGCCGGAAAATACCTACTGCACCGATAATTATCAGGCAGTGCTTTCCGGGGCTGCTGATATTGATTTTCATTATTTCTCGGTATCAGGAGGATTGCAGGGACATGTCTATGATGCCACCACAAGTCAACCTATTGAAGGCGGCGGCTGGATTTCCATTATCGGCAATGATCAATTCTTCAATGCCGATGTCGATAATGAAGGATTTTACAGTATTGGTCTTCCGATGGGAGTTTATGCAGTAACGGTATATTCTAACCAATATTACACCAGCACTATTCAAAACATCAGTATCGGGAACAGCATGCTGACTCTTGATTTTAATTTGACACCGGTGATATTCACAGGATCGATCTATGGTTTTGTCTATGATATCCAGACAAGTCTGCCAATACCGGATGTGGATATTTCCGTCGCCACAAGTAACTTCACGAGTTTTACAGGCTCTGGTGAAGCTGGCTACTATTCAATTTCAGTGCCCAATGGAACGTTCTCGCTGCATGCTTCGAAGATGCTTTACATAGATGTTAGTACCGATAATTTAGTTGTAGCCAACAATACCCTTTTCCACGATATCTATATGACTCCTTTTGTTGATAACGACGATCAGGTTCTACCTTCAACTGTAAATGCCATCAGCTTGATGAATTTCCCTAATCCATTCAATCCTGATACCACAATACGGTTTGGATTGCCTGGTGCAATGAAAGTCAAATTGGAGATCATGAATATTCGAGGTGAGAAAATCAACACCTTATGCAATGGAATAGAAGAAAAAGGCGTTCACGAAGTGATTTGGAACGGAACGAATTCACAGGGGAATTCGGTTGCAAGCGGTGTGTATATGGTGAAGATCACAACTTCTCACGAGCAGATTACCAGGAAGATGCTATTATTGAAATAGTGTTCTTCTACGAAGAGCGGAAGAAAATTTCTTGCCTTGCGAAATGATATGGGGGATTTGACAAAGAAAACTGTCCTTATATTTTATAGATAAGAATACAAGAAGGAGGTATGAATGTTCTTCTGGGGAGATTATACATTCATATTGCTGATACCGGTCCTGATTTTAGCATTCTATGCTCAATCCAAGGTATCAGGAGCTTATAAAAAATACAGTCAGATCCCGAATCGTGTTGGAATGACCGGTGCCGAAGCTGCACGCCTTATTCTCGACCGGAATGGTTTGAAGGATGTTGTTATCCAGCCGATAAAAGGTACCTTAACAGACAATTATAATCCCAGGAATCTAACACTTAACCTGTCGGAAGGGGTGTACAACTCACGTTCCCTTGCAGCGATTACGATCGCGTCTCATGAATGCGGTCATGCTCTTCAGCATGCCTTAGGTTATGCGCCGATTCGAGTGAGAAATGGAATATTCCCACTTGCCAACATCAGTTCGACACTGGCTTTTCCTCTGTTCATCATTGGACTTCTCTTTGCTTCCACAGGATTAATGGATCTGGGAATCCTGCTTTTTGCAGGTGCTTTGCTGTTCCATGTTGTTACATTGCCTGTTGAATATAATGCATCCTCAAGGGCGTTGGCACAATTAGGCGACCAGATCGTCATCGATCCTGAAGAGATGGCAGGAGCAAGAAAAGTTCTGAATGCAGCTGCTTTGACGTATGTCGCAGCCACACTTATGGCTCTGGTGAATTTACTTCGTCTGATCATCCTGAGAAATGAAAGACGCTGATCCAAAAGTTCCCAAGCGAAAATTCCTTCTGACCATAGATTTGAATCGGATGGCAAGATGGCTTCGTCTGCTCGGATACGATGCAGCAATTATTCCTGCCATACCGGTATCGGAACTCATACGTCGGACAATCTCGGAAGAGAGAGTTCTCATCACACGAAGTATCAGGATCTATAAGGACAAACGTCCATTCCCACGTTTTCTCATCCAATCCGACAACCATCTGCAGCAAATAAAGGAATTACTGCCTTCTCTGCAAATTGACGATCAGTTTTTCTTCACACGATGCATCTGCTGTAATCGACCTCTTTATCCCATTGAGAAGGATAAGGTAGCGGGACTCATTCCGGAACGGGCTTTTGCAAAGCACGATGAGTTCTTTGTCTGTCGCCATTGCGGCAGATTCTATTGGGCGGGGACTCACTGGGATGCCATGAAAAAAACCATCACCGACCTGCTTGCATAAATACCATAGCCGTTTTTTCACCATCTCCCAAAAAAGGAAATAACATCAAACAAATGTAAAACCACCCACAACCAACATACATCCATCTCTTAAATCTTAAGGGAGGCTTGGGAGAGGCTTAAGGGATGGTTAAGAGTTGCTTGGGTCAGGTAGTGAGTAGAAATTGGACAGAATATAAACGGTCGGTGTGTGGTAATCTACAACTTACACTGCAAAAAAAATGTCAGTATTGAATTATCAGATTTACCATATTGTATATATAAAAAGGCTGCCAATTGGCAGCCTTCTATATTCATGATTCGCGAATGAAATGAGGCATCTCCAAAGGGATTTCCATGGATATCTCCACCAAACCAGCGATTTGCCCATCCTTGAACCAGGGGGTCTGGTAAATCAACTTCTTGATACCTTTCTTCTCGATCGTATATGCGTTTGTTCTGGCTGTTTCCATCATATCTTTGATAATGGCTCGAGAATGAGGATTATGGCAATCCATCAGATTTGTACCGATCAATGCCTTTCCGCCATCAGAGGCAAAGACTTTGCCTGCTTTGTCATTCATGCTGATGATGACACCGTTCTCATCACTAACCGTAATTGCCACAGGCAGGTTATCGAACCAGGAAAAATTGTCCATTTCATTACTTCCTTTATTTTATATTTGAGAATAAATTATAACAGCTTG
>Ga0116170_10001846_pt1 | contig 20973 bp, 34 predicted proteins | sample AD_JPNHW1_MetaG_FD_89797 | JGI IMG/M metagenome (GOLD analysis project Ga0116170, IMG submission 89797) | Active sludge microbial communities of municipal wastewater-treating anaerobic digesters from Japan - AD_JPNHW1_MetaG | ecosystem: Engineered > Bioreactor > Anaerobic > Digestate | place...
CATGGACTGGATGATCCAGGAGCAGGAACGCGGAATTACAATCACCAGTGCGGCAACAAAATGCCACTGGCTGGATTGCGACATCAATATCATAGACACGCCCGGGCACGTAGATTTTACAGCAGAAGTTGAGCGCTCCCTCAGGGTTCTCGATGGTGCTGTGGTGGTTTTTTGTGCGGTCGCCGGTGTACAGCCTCAGTCCGAAACTGTTTGGCGTCAGGCAAACCGTTACAAGGTTCCCAGAATCGCTTTTGTTAACAAAATGGATAGAGTCGGCGCCAGCTTCGAAAGAGTTGTGCAGCAGATTGGTGAGCGTCTTGGTCACAAGGCTTTGCCGATCGTTATGCCAATTGGTGCCGAAGATAAATTCCGTGGTCATATTGATTTGATCACCATGAAAGCGCACATCTGGGACGACGAATCCACCAAAAAGCTTGGTGCAGAATTCAAGACTGATGTTATTCCAGCTGAGTATCGCGAGCAGGCAAAAGCTGCGCGTGATGCCATGCTTGAAACGATTTCAGCCTTTAATGATGAGATTCTTGAAAGTTTCCTCGAAGAAAAAGAGGTTTCTGAAGATCTTATCAGGCGCACTATCCGCGAAGCAACGGTCAGCAATCGTGTTGTTCCGATTCTTTGTGGCTCGGCTTTTAAAAATAAAGGTGTCCAGGATCTCCTCAACTCTGTGACCTTCTACCTTCCATCACCGCTTGATATTCCGCCGGCAATTGCCTATAAAATTGACAACCACGAAGAAGTGGAAATCAAATCTGATCCCGATGCTCCGTTTGCCGCGCTTGTCTTCAAAATTGCAACTGATTCGCACGTTGGTAAGCTTGCTTACCTGAGAATTTATTCCGGAAGCATTGAATCAGGAAAAGTTGTCTATAACATCACCCGCGAGGGCCGAAAAGAACGCATCGGCCGACTGCTGCAGATGCACGCCAACCAGCGCCAGGATCTTCCACGTGCTACGGCCGGCGACATCGTGGCAGCCGTAGGTTTAAAGAATATTGCCACCGGCGATACTCTGGCCTGCACTACCGATCATCCGTCTCTTGAAAAGATTACTTTCCCTGAAACCGTCATATCGGTCGCGATTGAGCCAAAAACTCAGGGCGATCTCGCTCGACTTACTGAAGTTCTCGAAGCGCTGATGAACGAAGACCCGACTTTTAAAGCCAAAATCGATGCCGATACGGGTGAAACCCTGATATCTGGCATGGGTGAACTGCATCTCGAAGTAATAGTTGACCGTATTCTGCGTGAATTCAACGTCAGAGCTTCGGTCGGCAAGCCGCAGGTGGCTTATAAAGAAGGAATTACTGCCAGGGGCAGGGGCGAATGTGTCTATGAAAAGACCATTGGTGGTAAAAATCACTTTGCTCAGGTTAGTGTTGAAGTTGAACCCCTCGCCAGAGGCAAGGGCTTTTCTTTCATCAATGTTCTGGGTTCAGGGGTTCTGCCGCCGGTATTCGTCTCAGCAATAGAAAAAGGTTGCCAGGACGCCATGAATGATGGTATCCTAGCTGGCTTCCCGGTGGTAGACGTGCAGGCAAAACTGGTTGGCGGCATGCATCGCGAAACTGAAAGCAACGATGTTGCCTTCAAAATCGCGGCTTATGAAGCCATGAAAACGGCGATGCGCAGCGCGAAGGCAGTACTTCTTGAGCCTTTCATGAAGGTTGAGATCGAGACTCCCGAACAGTATATGGGCGATATAATCGGCAATATGAATTCTAGACGCGGCAAGGTAATCAACATGGAAATGCGTGAAGACATCAGAATCATTGATTGTCACGCGCCTCTTTCTGATATGTTTGGTTACTCAACCCAGCTGAGATCTCTCTCGCAGGGTCGCGCAACCTTCACCATGGAGCTCTTGCACTATGATGAAGCACCGAAGGCAGTTATTGAACGTATCCTGGGTGTGTTTGGCTTTAACCAGGCGCCTCACCAAATGATGGCTGGCGATAATTAAACATTCCCGGGTATTTATCTGATTGAAATCCAAGGAGGATTTTAAAATGGCTAAACAGAAGATGCGGTTGTCTCTGAAGGCTTTTGATCATCGTCTTCTCGACCAGTCAGTGGCCAGAATCTGCGACACCGTTAAACGCACTGGAACCAAAATTTCCGGACCGATCCCGATGCCCACCGAGATCCGGAAATACACAGTTCTTCGCTCCCCCTTTGTTAACAAGGATGCCCGTGAACAGTTCGAAATGAGAGTTCACAAACGCAACATCGACCTTTACAATCCGTCAGGTCAAACTGTTGATTCTCTCATGAACATGGACCTTCCTTCCGGCGTTAACATCGAAATCAAGATGTTATAATCGGAAAGGAAACAGGAGGATTATTAATAATGAGCGTTAAGGCAATATTGGGTACCAAAGTTGGTATGACCCAGATTTTTACAGATGATGGAAACGTGGTTCCTGTAACCGTGATCAGCGCAGGCCCCTGCACAATTATCCGCAAGGGTGAAGGCAGCGTCCAGGTTGGTTATCGCGAAATCAGACCTGAAGCAGTTAAACGACTGCTCAACAAACCTCTGCGCATGAGCTTTGAAAAAGCCGGTGTCAAACCATTCCGCTTCGTAAGATGCTTGCCCGCTGACGAACTTGAAGGCATTGAGCCTCTCACTGAAATCAATGTTTCAATGTTTAAAGAAGGTGACCAGGTAAGCGTCACCGGAACCAGCAAGGGTAAAGGTTTTTCCGGCGCAATGGAACGTCATAACTTCAATGGCGCGCAGATGACTCACGGTCAGTCAGACCGCGCACGCGCGACCGGTTCCTGCGGTTCTGGTACAAACATGTCACGCACTATGAAGGGCAAAAGGCTGCCTGGGCAAATGGGTAACGTTCGCCGCACCGTTAAAGGTCTCAAGATCGTTAAGGTTGACGAACAGAAGAACCTTCTGTTGGTAAAGGGTTCCATACCTGGGGCCTCCAATGGTCTGGTTATCATCAGACGGCAGGCTTAAGGAACGGAGGAAAATATGGAAACCAAGATTTTTAAAATGAATGGAACCGCCAGCGGTTCAGTTACACTTGATGAAAAGGTGTTTGCCACCAAAGCTCACCCCCAGACCATCAATGATGTTGTTAAAGCACAGTTGAACAATGAACGCCACGGCACTGTCAGCACCATGACCCGCGGCGAAGTCAATGGCACAACCAAGAAAATGTTCAAACAAAAAGGCACCGGTCGTGCGAGACAGGGTGACATCAAGTCGCCTCTGCATCCAGGCGGTGGCCGGGCATTTGGTCCGAAACCGAGAATTTTTGACCAACGCCCCCCGAAACAGGTTGTTGACCGCGCCATTATTGGCGTTCTCACAGCCCTGGCCAGCAATGGCGCTATCCGCGTCGTCGAAGGTCTTGAATTTGCCACCGGCAAAACCAAAGACGTAGCCAGCTTCCTGGAAAGCCACAAGCTGAACAAGGTTCTGCTTGTTGTTCCCCAGATCACCGATAACACCAAGCGTGCAACTGCCAATCTTAAAAACGTTAAGGTTGTCACTCCGATGCACGTTAATGTCGTCGATCTGCTCAAATATGGCCAGGTTGCCATAAATGATAAAGCAGTCAAAATGCTCGAGGAGGTCCTGGTTAAATGAAAACGCCTCAGGATATCGTAATTCAGCCAATCGTATCAGAAAAAAGCTACGACCGCATGGGCGAAGGCATCTATCAGTTCAAGGTTCTGAAAAGCGCCAACAAACATGAGATTAAAGATGCAGTTGAAGCTCTGTTCAAAGTTACCGTTAACAATGTTAACACCGTGACTGTTGTCAGAAAGCCGAAACGCCGCGGCGTTTTCCAGGGCTATACCGGTTCATGGAAAAAAGCCATCGTGACCCTCAAAGAAGGCGATAAAATCACTTTCTTTGAAGGTATTGCCTGAGAAGCAGGAATAGGAGAAAGCCATGAGTATGAAAGTTTATAAGCCTATTACCCCCTCACGCCGCTTCATGACAGGTTTCGACTTCAGTGATATTACCACTGACAAACCCCATAAGCCCCTGTGTGAGTGGCTCAAGACCACTGCCGGCCGCAATCATCACGGCCATGTCACTCTGCGCCACAGAGGCGGCGGTTCCCGCAAACTGTATCGTATAATCGACTTCAAACGCAACAAAGACGGCATCCCCGGCACTGTTGCGACTATTGAATACGATCCGAATAGAAGCTCCCGCATCGCTCTGGTAAATTACCGCGATGGCGAAAAGAGATATATCATCGCTCACGAAGGTATCAAGGTTGGCGACGTTATCGAAAGCGGCATTCATGCTGACATTCTTCCCGGTAACTGTCTCCCCCTTAGAAACATTCCCCTGGGTTCAACTCTCCATCATATCGAACTGCATCCTGGTAAAGGTGCTCAGGTTGCCAGATCAGCCGGTGCCGCCGCCCAGCTGGTCGGTAAAGAAGGCAAGTATGCCCAGATCAACATGCCTTCTGGTGAAATGAGAATGGTTCTGATTGACTGCCGCGCCGTTATCGGTAAGGTTGGCAACTCAGATCACATGAACATCAGCATTGGTAAAGCCGGTCGTAATAGATGGATGGGCTGGCGCCCGTTCGTTCGCGGTTCAGTAATGAATCCATGCGACCATCCGCACGGTGGTGGTGAAGCCCGCTGCAGCCGCGGTAGAACTCCTGTATCTCTCTGGGGTAAGCCTGCTCAGGGTTACAAGACCAGAAAGAAAAAGAATCCTACCAGCCGTCTCATCATTTCACGCAGGAAGAAGTAAGGGAGAAACACAATGGCAAAAAAAGCTCCATTTGTTTGTGCAAGATTAGTTAAAAGAATTCAGGATATGAATCATGCCGGTGAAAAGCGTCAGGTAAAAACCTGGTCACGCGCTTCAACTGTATACCCCGAAATGGTCGGGCACACGATTGCCGTTCATAACGGTCGCAAGCATGTTCCTGTATTTATCACCGAAAACATGGTTGGCCATAAGCTGGGTGAATTCGCACCCACCAGAACCTTTAAAGGTCACGCCAATGCCAGCGAAAAAGCTGTAAAGCTTAAATAAGGGAAGGAGAAATAAGAATGTTACGACTTGTTGGTGTAACCATTCCCGATGACGTTGATCTGTTCAATGGCCTCCGCATGATTAAAGGCCTTGATACTAAAAACAGCCGCGCCAAGATCGAAACTCTGTTGACCAAGGCCGGTCTCTATAATCGTCAATTGCAGCCAAACGGCAAACTTGAAAAGGTTTATCCGAAGGTTGCTGACCTGAGCTGGAAAGACAAAGCCAGGCTTATCGACATCGTTGATATGCCTAGAGCAGTCCTGAGAAACATCCACTCCAGCCCGAAAAAACTCAGACTCATCGCTGATTCTATTCGTGGTAAGGGTGTTGATGAAGCAATGGCTATTCTGCAGTTCATGCAGAAGGGTGAAGCTCCGACCCTTCTCAAACTTCTGAAATCAGCTATTGCCAATGCCGGCGCTAATCATGACCTGCGTGCTGACGATCTCTATGTCGCCAAAGTCACCATTGATGGCGGCGCAACCATGAAGAGATTCATGGCCCGTGCCCGTGGTAGAGCTTGCCGCATCAGGAAGAGAACCTCACATGCTCTGATCGTTCTGCGCGAAAGATTTGCCATGAGCAAATTTGCTGCCAGCGATAAGACCCAGGATGGCGCTGCCAAAAAGACTGTTAAGAAAGCCCCGGCCAAGGCCGCTGCTAAAAATACAGCTCCCAAGGCTGACAAACCTGCCACTGCCAAGAAACCCGCTGCCAAAAAGACCACCAAATCACAGGGAGGTAAAGAATAATGGGCCAGAAGATTAATCCAATCGGCATTCGCCTTGGTATTACCAGAACCTGGGATTCCAGATGGTATGCAAAACGCAGCGACTATGCCAAGTTTGTGCATGAAGATGTTAAGGTTCGCGACTTTATCGATACGCAGAAGTTCCGCCGCGAAGGCATCAGCAAAATCGAAATCGAACGCAAATCAAACAACAAAATGCGCGTTACTATCCACACTGCCAAACCCGGTGTTATCATCGGCCGCGGCGGCGACAAAGTTGAAGAACTCAAAAAAGAACTCGAAAATCTTACCGGTAAATCGGTGTTCCTCAACATCCAGGAAATCAAACAGCCTGATACTGATGCCAAGCTTATCGCCGAAAGTATTGCCATGCAACTTGAACGCCGCGTTTCACATCGCCGCGCCATGAAGCAGGTAATCAGTCGCGCTCTGCGCGCCGGTGCCAAGGGTGTCAAGATTCTGTGCTCCGGTCGTCTCAATGGTGCTGAAATCGCCCGCCGCGAATGGGTTCGCGAAGGCCGCGTTCCTCTGCACACTCTGCGTGCTGATATCGATTACGCAACCGATACAGCAATCACGACTTTCGGTTGTGTTGGCGTCAAAGTCTGGATCTTCAAAGGCGAAAAGATTGGTAAAGCCCATCTTTACAACCGCGATTCCAACTCGGCGGCAAATACACCGAATGCCGGCGCTCCCGCTAACACCAGGAAGTAAGGAGGAACCATTCTATGTTGATTCCAGCAAGAACCAAATTCAGAAAACAGCATCGTGGCAGAATGAAGGGTCAGGCCAAGGGTGGCAAATACCTGGCCTTCGGTTCCTACGGTCTTCAGGCTCTCGATCCGCACTGGGTGACCAGCGCTCAGATTGAAGCCGCTCGTAAGGTCATCACCCGCACCGTTAAGCGTGCTGGTAAAATGTGGATTCGGGTTTTCCCGGACAAACCTGTTTCGAAGAAGCCGCTTGAAACCCGCATGGGTAAAGGTAAAGGCGCTCCGGAATTCTGGGTAGCAGTTATCAAACCCGGCAAGATTCTCTTTGAACTTGAAGGTGTTCCCGAAAATATCGCCCTCGAATCACTGACTCAGGCAGCAGCCAAGCTCCCGATCCGCTGCCAGGTAGTCTCCAACAATAGCTAACAGGAAGGTGCCCAATGAAGAATCGCGAAGATTTTTCTGAACTCAACGAGCAGGAACTCGAAGATAAGTATAAACACTACAAAGAAGAATTGTTCAACCTGAGATTTCAGGCTGTAACAGGTCAACTTGCCAATCCGTCAAGAATCAGTCTGGTGCGCCGCAATATTGCCCGCGTCAAGACCTACCTGACCAGAATGGAAAAGACCAGAATCAATCAGCTCCTCAAGGCTGAATATGATGCACTTCTCAAAGAAGAAAAGATTGATACACGCAATACTCCTCTCACTGAAAAAATCGCCCGCCTCAAAGCCCGGTTGTCAGTGAAAGCACGCAAGGTTAACCAGGAAATCCGCACTAATTGCGATAAAAAGGTTGCCGAACTGCTGAAGAATATCCGTGGCGAAATCTCTAAAAAATTGAGAAATGCCAACGGCAAAGATGACGCCCAGTTACGAGCGGCTTCGAAGCGACTCAAAGACCCCAAATGTACAATTAGAAAGAAGTTTCTTGACAAATTGTCTGAAATGGGATTAAATGAAGCTTCTCAGATCGCTACCATCAAGGAAAATAAGCGTGCGAAACTGCGCGAACTCGAAAATATCAGGGTTCTGCAGCGCGAACTGACCGCAGGCCGGCTTCCTTTTTAAGCAGGAGTAAAAAATGGAAAACGAAAAAACCTTAAGACGCAGCCGCGTTGCCAAAGTTGTTGCTGACAGCACCGAAAAGACCATCAAGGTCGAAATCGAAGGCATGGTTCAGCATCCCCGCTACAAAAAGTACATCAAGCGTCACACCAGATTTCTGGTTCATGACCCTGAAGAAAAATGTAAGGTCGGCGATACAGTTCGCATTGAAGAATGCAGACCGATAAGCAAGACCAAAAAATGGATTGTGCGCGAGATCGTTAAGACCGGCGCCGCCATTGAAGAATAAGGAGCAACAGCAATGATTCGACAGGAAACCGTATTAAAAGTTGCTGATAACTCCGGCGCCAAAAAGCTCCTCTGCATCCGCGTCCAGGGTTGCAGCGGCAGATCTTTCGGCCGGGTTGGCGATGTTATCGTAGCATCTGTTAAAGACGCTATCCCCGATGGCACCGTTAAGAAAAAAGAAGTGGTCAAGGCTGTAATCGTTCGCACTGCCAAAGAAACCCGCCGTGCTGATGGCAGTTTCATCAAGTTCGACGATAACGCAGCTGTAATCATCGGAAACGATAATAATCCCCGTGGCACCCGTATCTTCGGGCCCGTGGCCAGAGAACTTCGCGAAAAGCAGTTCATGAAAATCGTTTCGCTGGCACCAGAAGTACTGTAAGGGAGCTGAACATGCACAAGAAGATTAAAGCCAGACGTGGCGTTGAAAAACCCCACATCAAAAAAGACGACCAGGTAGTTATTCTCGCTGGTGACGATAAAGGCAAAAAAGGTCGCATCCTTTCTGTAAGCTCAGAAAAGGGCACCGCTATTGTTGAAGGCGTTAACTACATTAAGAGACACACCCGACCCGGTAAAAAAATCGGCAAGGGTGGGGTTATCGAAAAAGAAGGCTCAATTGCTATCAGCAAAATTGGTCTTCTTTCCCCAGACGGCAAAGAACTCACCCATGCCAAAATCATCAAGCAGGGTGACGAAAAGAATCGCGTTTGTGTTAACACTAACGAGCCTCTTGGCCGCAAGTAAGTAACCTGAATTGTTCAGGAATAAGATATCATAAGGAGTTTCGGCATGGCAAAGACAGAAAAGGGCGAAAAGGCAGCCCCCGCAAAGGCAGCCCCTGCAGCAAAAGCAACAGGGCCTAAGTCTCTCCCAAGGCTGAAGGAAAAGTTTCTGAAGGAGATCGCACCCAAGCTGGTTACCAAATACGGTAACGTAATGCGGATTCCCAGGGTAACCAAAGTGGTTATCAATATGGGCGTCGGTGCTGCTACTCAGAATGCTAAACTTCTAGAAGCCGCTACGAGAGACCTCACAATCATCGCCGGTCAAAAACCGGTAGTAACCAAGGCTAAGAAGTCAATCTCTAACTTCAAGCTGAGAGCCGGCGTCCCCATCGGATGTCGCGTCACTCTCCGCGGCGATAGATGCTTCTATTTCCTGGACAAACTTTTTACCATTGTTGTTCCCCGCATCAGAGACTTCCGCGGACTTTCTCCGAAAGCTTTCGACGGTCGTGGCAACTACAGCCTGGGTTTGCAGGAACAGCTGGTTTTCCCTGAAATCACCTACGATTCAGTAGAAAAGGTACAGGGCATGAACATTACCATCGTAACCACAGCTCACAATGACGGCGAAGCTTATGAGCTGCTCGAAATGATGGGTATGCCGTTCCGCAAGATCACTAAGAAAGCGCAGTAACACAAGGAGTAGTTATGGCTAAGAAAGCACTTGTCGAAAAGTGGAGTAAAGCTCCAAAGTTCTCTACCCAGGCCTATAACCGCTGCCTTATCTGCGGTCGTCCGCGTGGTTATATGAGAGATTTTCAGATGTGTCGTATTTGTTTCCGGGACCTCGCTTCGGTAGGCAGAATCCCTGGCGTAACCAAATCAAGTTGGTAAAGGAGTTAATGAGTTATGAGTATGACTGATCCTATTGGCGATATGCTGACTCGTATCCGGAATGCCAACATGGTTAAGCATGAAAGCGTTGAAATGCCTTCATCTAAAATGAAAATCGAGATTGCAAAGATTCTCAAAAAAGAAGGCTACATCCGGGATTTCCGCTATTACAAATTTCAGAATAAATTCAATCTGAAAGTTTTCCTGAAGTATGGCGAAAAGAATTCTCACATCCTCAAGGGAATCAACCGTGTTTCTAAACCTGGCAGAAGACTTTATTCTGGCAAGGAAGAAATTGCGAAGGTTCTCGGTGGCCTGGGCGTTTCTATTCTCACCACTTCCAAGGGCGTCATGACTGACAAAGAAGCCCGCAAAGCTGGAGTCGGTGGCGAAGTTCTCTGCCACGTCTGGTAACCAGGAGAAGCGACATGTCAAGAATTGGTAAAAAACCTGTAATCGTTCCCAAAGGCGTTGAAGTTAACGTTAATGGCACCATGATCTCTGTTAAAGGCCCCAAAGGTCACATGAGCAAAGACATGCCCGGCGAAGTTAAAGTAACACGCGAAAATGATCATATTGTCTGCACCATTCCCGAAGGTAGCTCCAAAGTTGTCAGAGCAAAATTTGGTCTGGTAAGAAGCCTTATTAATAATATGGTGACCGGTGTTCACACTGGTTACACAAAAGGCCTCGAAATCATCGGCGTTGGTTACAAAGCACAAAATCAGGCCCCCAACAAGATTCTGGTTAATATCGGTTATTCACACCCCGTGGTGTATGAAGCACCGGCAGAAATCACTCTTAAAGTTGATGGCAATAAAGTGTTCGTAACCGGCATTGATAAGGAAGTCGTCGGCCAGACCGCTTCTGAGATCAGAAAAATCCGACCCCCGAGACATTACAAAGATGGCGCTGGTATTCGCTATCTTGGCGAAAATGTCCGCATCAAGGTCGGCAAGAAGCTTGCAGCTTAAGGCAACAAAGGAAGGTACATAATGAAACTCGGAAAAAAAGAAATGCGTAAGCGGCGTCATGCACGCAGCAGATTTTATTTGTCCGGTACTACCCAGAAGCCCCGTCTTGCAGTTTTTCGCAGCCTTAAGCATATCTATGCTCAAGTAATTGACGATTCAACTGGCGAAACCATGGTAATGGCTAGTTCACTTGACAAAGAAGTTCGTTCTACCGTAAAAGGTGGCAATAAGACAGGCGCCAAAGCTATCGGTCAGAGACTGGCAGAAAAGGCAATGAAACAAGGCATTACTGCTGTGGTATTTGACAAGGGTGGTTACAAATATCATGGTCGCGTCAAGGAACTGGCTGATGCAGCTAGATCCGCTGGCTTGAAATTCTAGGAGGAAACCAGATGGCTGAACAGGGAAATCAAGGGAATCCTCGTTTCCGTCGAGACGGCGGTCGCCGACGTGACCAGGTCGTGGAAAACGAATTCACCGAAAAAATAATTTCTGTAAATCGTGTCTCAAAAACCGTTAAAGGTGGTAGACATTTTGGCTTTTCCGTTCTGGTTTGCGTAGGCGATCAGAAGGGTAAAGTCGGTATTGCTATCGGCAAAGCCAAGGCTGTTCCGGATGCAGTACGCAAAGGCCTCGAAAAGGCCCGCAAAATGATGGTTCAGATTCCTCTGAACAAAGATACCATTGCCCATCCTTTCATTGGCAAATTCGGTTCTTCCCAGGTTCTTATTAAACCCGCGGCTCCCGGCACCGGTGTTATCGCCGGCGGTGCAGTTCGCGCTATTTTTGAAGCTCTCGGCGTTAAAGACGTTCTGTCAAAACGCCTTGGCTCCAAGAACCCCGTTAACATGGCCAAGGCTACCATGAACGCTCTGCGCGATATGCGCGGTGTTGATGTTATCGCCAAAAATCGTGGGATTACTCCCGGCCAGGTTATTAACGGCTAAGGAAAAAAACCATGACAGAAAAGAAAATCAGACTTAAACTTATCAAAAGCATGATCGGCGCAAGTCAGCGCCAGGTCAAAACCCTTCACGCTCTCGGGCTCCGCAAGATGCAGCAGGAAGTTGAACATGTGGCAACTCCCCAGATTCTTGGTATGGTAAGCAAGATGCAGCGCTGGATCGAAGTTAATTAAGGAGACCTCGTTATGATGAATCTTGGTAATCTTAAAAAGGCCAAAGGGTCTACCAAAGATAAAAGAAGAATAGGGCGCGGTAAGGGCTCCGGCATGGGCAACCAGGCCACCCGAGGTCATGACGGTCAGTTGGGCCGCGGCAGCAAGGTTCACCCCTATGCCGGGTTCGAAGGCGGTCAGATGCGTTTTGTGCGCATCATGCCAAAGCGCGGCTTCACCAGCCCGCATCGCGTTGAATTTTCTCTGGTCAACCTCGCCGCTCTCGAGCTGACCTTTGCAGCAAACGCTGAAGTAACCGTTGAAAAACTCATCGAAGCCGGTCTGGTTAAAAATGCCAATAATCCGGTTAAGATTCTCGCACGTGGCGAAATCAAGAAGCCTCTTACCGTTAAAGCTCATCAATTTTCATGTTCTGCCAAGGACAAAATTGAAAAAGCCGGTGGAAAGGCGGAGGTGATCTAACTTGCTGCAGAGCCTATCAAACTCAATGAGAATTCCGGAACTCCGGAATCGTATTCTTTTTACACTTGGCATGATTCTGGTCTTCAGGGTCGGTACACACATTCCGACTCCTGGCGTCGATGCCAAATTGCTTACCCAGAACCTTCCTTCTTCTGAATTGTTCAGTTTTCTGAATATGTTTTCAGGTGGTGCACTGAGACGTTTCTCGGTATTTGCACTCGGCATTGCTCCTTACATCAACTCATCAATTATCATGCAGTTGCTTGTATACGTAATTCCTTACTTCGAACACCTGGCTAAAGAAGAAGGCGAAGAGGGACGCAAGATGATCAGTCAGTATACAAGATACGGCACAGTTTTGATAGGCGCGTTGCAGGCGTTAGGCATCAGCTTCATGCTTGAAAGATACCAGGTTGTTCCACACCCCGGTATTGGTTTCAAATTGATGGCTGTTATCACCCTTACTGCTGGCACAGCGTTCATCATGTGGCTGGGCGAACAAATGACTGCTCGTGGTATTGGTAATGGGATTTCCATTCTAATTACTGCCGGTATTCTCGCAGGTCTCCCAGAAGCCGTTATTCATCAGGTCGTGTTGTTCAGCGGCGACGCACATGATGTCGTTAAGACTATCTTTCTGCTGTTCTTCGTGGTCGTTACAATCATGCTGATTGTATTCGTCCAGGATGGCGTGCGCAAGATTCCGGTTCAGTATGCCAAGCGTGTTGTTGGTCGCAGGGTTTATGGTGGTCAAAACACCTACATCCCACTGCGGGTTAACCAGGCAGGCGTTATTCCCGTAATCTTCGCTAGTTCGATTCTCATGTTCCCGGCAATGATCTTCAGCTGGGTGCAGAGTCTTGAATCAATGCAGGAAGCAGTTAAAAACCCGATCGTCTACTGGTTATTGAATATTTTCAACTATAACAGCGTAACCTACATATTGATCTACGTTGCTTTGATCATATTCTTCACCTACTTCTATACTGCAATCTCTTTCAATGTCCAGGATCTCGCCGACAACATGAAGAAATACGGCGGTTTTATTCCCGGTATCAGAGCCGGTCAGAAGACTGTTGAATTCCTTGAAAAAACCGTGTCAAGAGTAACTCTTGCCGGTGGCGTGTTCCTTGCCTTTGTCTCTGTAATTCCTAATTTTCTTATCATGTTTATGAATGTCAACTTCTACTTTGGCGGAACTGCTCTGCTGATCGTAGTCGGGGTCGCCATGGATACGATGCGCCAGCTGGAATCACATCTGGTCACCAGACACTATGAAGGATTCATGAAGAAAAAAGGATTGAGATGAGTAAGAGAAATCTGAATCTGATCTTTCTTGGCCCACCGGGTGCCGGCAAAGGCACCCAGGCCAAGATGATTATCGATAAGTATAATATACCGCAGATTTCAACCGGAGACCTGATGAGAGCCGCTGTCTCATCAGGTTCTTCTGTTGGTGATCAGGTTAAATCATTTATGGCGAGTGGGGCATTGGTTCCAGACTCACTCGTTATTGACATTCTTCTTGACCGGCTTGCTGCTGATGACTGCCGAGATGGTTTCATTCTCGACGGTTTTCCGAGAACGGTTGGTCAGGCTGAAGCCCTCGATGTTCAACTTCTCAAAAGAAAAATGCCACTTAATGCTGTGGTAGCAATGATGGTTCCTGATGCAGTATTGACTGATCGCCTTACCGCGAGAAGAATTTGCCGGCAATGCAGTGCTTCATACCATCTAGAATACCTCAAACCAAAGGTCGACGGGGTGTGTGATCGCTGCCAGGGTGAGCTCTACCAGCGCAAAGACGATTCCGAAGAAGTCATTCTGAACCGACTCAAGGTTTACCATGACCAGACATCGCCACTGATTGATTTTTATCAGAAGCGAAAAATGTTGTACACAGTTAACGGAAATAAAAAAATAGAGATGATTTTTTCTGAGATCTGTGATATAATCGATAAACTGAATAAGCTTTGATTCCCCTGAAAACACCTCAGGAAATCGAGACAATGCAGGAAAATGGCCGAATTCTTTCGGTCATTCTTAATAAGGTTAAGCATCAGGCCAAACCCGGTGTTTCAACTTTAGAACTGGCAGAATACGCCCACAAAGAAATCCGCCTGGCCGGAGCTGAATCAGCTTTCCTTGGCTACCGGGATTTCCCGGGGGCAATCTGTATCAGTCTCAACGACGAGGTTGTTCACGGTATTCCATCGTCATCGAGAATTATCCAACCCGGAGACCTTCTCAAACTTGACATCGGTTTAAAGCGCAACGGCTTCTACTCGGATATGGCAGAGACGATATTTCTCGGAGACAATCCTCCTGTTGAAGTAACCAATCTCATGCAGATTACCTGGAAAGCCCTGGAGGCTGGAATTGGTAATTTAATTCCCGGCAATACTTTGGGAAAAGTTTCACAAAGTATGCAGGATACCATAGAGACTAGCGGACTGTCGGTGGTCAAACGGTTTGTTGGCCATGGGATCGGGCGAAAGCTCCATGAAAAACCACCTGTTCCGAACTTTGGTACCCCTGAAGAGGGGCCGCGGCTTGAGATCGGAATGGTGTTGGCGATTGAACCCATAGCTACCTACGGTGACCCGGAGATAGCCATAAAGCAGGATGGCTGGACGGCGATAATGGTAAGCGGTGCTTTGAGTGCACACTTTGAGCGCACGGTGGCCATTACCCCTCAGGGTCCCAGAATTCTCACATCGACCTGCCAGGCGGGTTAAAAGAAAGGGTTATTAGTCATACAATGAGCAAAGGTGATACCATTCAGGTCAACGGAAAGGTTGTAGAACCTCTTCCAAACGCCATGTTCAAGGTTGAGCTTGAAAATGGGCACATGGTTCTGGCTCACATCTCCGGCAAGATGAGGATGCATTACATTCGTATTCTTCCCGGTGACAAGGTCACTGTAGAATTAACTCCCTATGATTTGACCCGTGGGCGAATCGTCTATCGTTTTAAATAAGTCCTAAAGAGCGATAGCAAACAGCACGCAGGAGGAAAAAAATGCGAGTTAGAGCATCTGTTAAGAAAATCTGTGAAAAGTGTAAAATCATCAAACGTCGCGGAATCATTCGTGTTCTGTGTGAAAATCCCAGACACAAACAGCGACAGGGCTAAGACAGGAGGAAAATTATGGCACGTATAGCAGGCGTTGATCTGCCTCGAAACAAAAGAGTCGAAGCAGCTCTGCCCTACATCTACGGGATCGGCTGGTCAGCCGCAGGAAAGATTCTTGCCAAGACCAACATCAACCCGGACACCCGCGTTAAAGACCTTACTGAAGATGAAATTTCTTCAATTAAAAAGGTTCTTGACTCAGAATATCGCGTAGAAGGCGATCTTAGACGCGAAATTTCCATGAATATTAAACGACTCATGGAAATCGGCTGCTACCGTGGTCTCAGACACCGCAAGGGTCTGCCAGTCCGTGGTCAGAGAACTAAAACCAATGCTCGCACCCGAAAAGGTCCGAGAAAAGCTGTCAAAAAGAACAAGGTATAATGTTTTTTTTGAGGATGTAAACTGATTTAAGGAGCATAAAATGGCAAAATCAGGAGCTAAGTCCAAAGTCCGGACCAAAAAGCGCGAAAAGAAGATGGTCGCCAAAGGTCAGGCACACATTCAATCAACTTTTAATAACGTTATCGTCACTATCACTGATATGACCGGTAACGTGCTGTGCTGGTCATCCTCTGGTTCTAACAGTTTCAGAGGTTCCAGAAAATCTACCCCTTACGCCGCCCAGGTTTCTGCCGAAATCACCGCTAAACGCGCTCTTGAATTTGGCATGAAAGAAATCGAAGTTTTCGTAGCTGGCCCCGGAATGAGCCGCGAATCTGCTATTCGCGCTCTGCAGACCGTAGGTCTGTCAGTAACGGCTATTAAAGACGTTTCCGGTATCCCGCACAATGGTTGTCGCCCTCCCAAGCGACGCCGCGTCTGAGGAGGCATAATAATGGCTAGATATACTGGTTCAGTTTGTAGAATTTGTCGCCGTGAAGGCGATCAACTTTTCCTTAAGGGTGCCCGCTGTTTTACCGAAAAATGCGCTTTCAAACGTCGCGCTTTTGTACCCGGTCAGCATGGCACTGAACAGATGCGCAAAAAAGCTACCGGCTACGAAGTTCAGCTTCGCGCCAAGCAGAAACTCAGAAAAACCTACGGAATTCTGGAACGCCAGTTCCGGAAATATTATGAAACCGCTACCCGCAAAGCTGGTAACTCTGGAGTTAACCTGCTTCACCAGCTTGAAACCCGTCTTGATAATGTAGCTTTCCGCATGGGTTTTGGTCTTTCACGTTCTCAGACACGCATGTGGGTTACCCAGGGCCACTTTGAAATCAACGGCCGCAAGTGCAATATTCCCAGCTATCAGCTGAGAGCCGGTGATGTCATTGCTATCCGCGAAAGCAGCAAGGTCAGAACTCAGATCAAAGATGCTCTCGAAATTAATTCCAGCCGCGAAGCAAGTGCATGGCTCGAAATTGATCGTGAAAATCTCAAAGGCAAGTTTGTTGCTCTGCCCGAGCGCACTCAGCTTGACCCGAAGATCCAGGAACATCTGATTATCGAATTCTACTCTCGCTAAGCTTAACAGGAGGCTATTTCGCGTGATTGAAATTAACCGACCAAAAATCAAATATAATGAAGGCGAAAACCCCAACCACGGTATCGTGGAAGTGGAACCTCTTGAAAGAGGCTATGGCCAGACCCTCGGAACCTCTTTCCGCAGAGTGCTGCTTGCCTCTCTCCCAGGATCAGCCGTAAGCGCTGTCAAAATTGACGGCGTTCTGCATGAATTCTGCAGTATCCCTGGCGTGGTTGAAGATGTAACCGCCATTGTCCTTAATCTCAAGAAACTTGTTGTTAACGTGGAAGTTGAAGAACCCATCACTCTGCGCCTTGAAATTAAGGGACCAGCCGATGTAACTGCCGCTGATCTGCCTTCACATCCTGATCTTCTCGTAATTGATGAAGACGTTCACATTGCTCAGGTTACCGGTGATATCACTCTTGGTATGGATATCACCTTCAAAAGAGGCCGCGGCTACGTTCTGGCCGAAGAACACAAGTCTGCTAATCAGCCGATTGGCACTATTCTTGTTGACTCCCAGTTCTCTCCGGTTACCAGGGTAATGTACAACGTATCTGATGCGCGTGTTGGTCAGAATATTGATTTCGACAAACTTACTCTTCAGGTCTGGACAAACGGAAGCATGCAGCCCGCCGAGGCTGTTGAACTTTCCGCCAAATTCCTGATGGCACATGTCGATCTCTTCAAGGCTCTTGAAGAAGAAGTCGTCGAAGACAAAAAGGGCCTTCCCGCTCACAAAGAGGAACTCGTTATGGTCTCCTCTCAGAAACAGGAAGTCCCCCAGAAGGGTCATCACGATATTCTCATCAAAGATCTTGAATTTTCAGTCCGTTCGAGAAACTGCCTCAAGAAAGCTGGCATTCAGACTCTTGGTGAGCTTGTTAATAAAAAAGTTTCCGAGCTGCTTGAAATCAAGAATTTTGGTAAAAAGTCGCTCAAAGAGGTCAGGGAAAAACTCAGTCAATTCAATATGAGTCTTCCTGACGATGATGGTACCGCCGGAGGTAATGACGAATGAGACACAAGAAAACTGGCCGCAAGTTTGGTCGTGAGTCACATCAGAGGATTGCTCTGCTGAGATCTCTTTGCACCTCACTTGTTAAATACGAAAAAATCGAAACCACCCTGCAGAAAGCCAAAGATCTGCGCCGTGAAATTGAAAAAGCTCTGACGATCGCTAAAAAGATGCTGACGCTCAAAGGTGAAGATCAGGCTCAGACTGCTGGCCTAAAAGCCGCCAAGAGAACTCTTCTTGAAAAGTTCTTCCATGGTTGTAACGACCGTGAAATCGCAGGCCGCAACGAGATTAAGAAATATATTTCCAATCTCGACAAAGATACCCGCGAAGCCACTGAAAAATACATTGCCGACCCCGATAAGAATCCGAGACCTGAATTCATCGTTGGATATATTCCTGCTACCTGCACCCGCACTGTCGACCAGGATGGCAAGAGTGTTACCAAAGAAAGAAAGAACGCTCAGAGAATTCTCAGAGTTGAAGGCACCGTAACTAAGCTGATCAACCGCATCGCTCCTCGTTTTGAAACGATTCCTGGTGGCTACACCAGAATCTATAAACTTGGCAATCGCCGCGGCGACAACGCTGAAATGGCAATCATAGAATTCACCAAGTGATGGTGATGACGGTTCAATGATTCTCCTCGACCGGGTAAGTTACCGGTATAACGAGAAACAGGAAACCTCCTTCAAATTGAAGGAGGTTTCTTTTTCTTGCCGAAAAGGCTTGATAAACGGGGTTATCGGTGCCAATGGCAGTGGGAAATCGACAATAGCTCGCCTGATTGCAGGCCTGATTCAACCTCGCAGTGGTTCGGTGACCGTTGATGGTTTAGCTGCTTTTAATAACGGTGCTGGGGCGAGATTTTTGGCAGGTATTATTTTTCAGACCCCCGAAAACCAGATTGTAGGCACAACAGTTGCCGAAGATATCGCTTTTGGGCTTGAAAATCTTGGGGTTCCGAGACCTGAAATGCGGCAACGGGTTTACAATATCGCAGAAAAATTTGAACTGAATGACATGCTTGACGTGCCTGTTCATTGCTTGTCTGGGGGGCAGAAACAAATGCTGTGTGTGGCTTCGGTAATGGTGATGGAACCTTCATGGCTGATATTCGATGAACCAACCTCACACCTTGATCCCTGGACTCGAAAAATTTTCTGGAAAAAAATTCGTGGACTGGTGGCTGCCGAAAAAACAGGAGTTTTGGTTGTATCGCAACTTCCAGACGATATGGCTCATTTTGAGCAGATTTTTGCTTTTGAGAGCGGCGAACTTGTTTTTTCAGGTTCAAAAAATGAATTAAAAGAAAAGGCTGAGCAATTACCCTGGTTTAATCTACCTGAAGCCTGGCGTCTCGAAAAATTGCTGGGTACTAAAAAATGACCAGCTTTCTTCAATTTAATAATCTTTCTCTTGCTTTCAGCGGCAAAAAGATTATTGCTGGTCTGTCAGGCCGGTTTATCAGCGGAAAACTTAACCTGGTTGTTGGCCGGGCGGGTTCAGGCAAAAGCAGCCTGTTGCTTGCCATTGCCGGTTTTCATAAAGAGTGCCAGGGCGAGATACTCGATGATCAGGGCAGGTTCACCGCTGCCGGCAATATCTCTCTTGCCTTTCAAAACCCTGAGTCACTCTTTTTTAACCCAACGGTTGGCGACGAAATAGAGTTTGCCTTGCGTATGCGTGCCTTGCCTGAAAATGAAATCACGGACCGATCCAGAGACTGGCTTGCAAAGTGGGGCCTCCCGCCGGAAGTCTATTATTCCAAGCACCCGCTTGAGCTTTCGGGTGGCGAAAAACGTAGAGTCGCCCTGGCCGCCTGTTCGGTTTTTTTACCCCGGGTAATTATGCTCGATGAACCACTTGCCGGACTTGATTTCAAGGGCCAGAGAAGCCTGGCTGATATGCTTGCTGTTATCGCTTCTGATCATGTTGTTATTGTGGTAACCCATGAACCCGAAATATTTCTGACTGACGATACCAACATTTTATTGCTCTCTGAAGCGAATGGAACCTGGTTCAGTGGCTCTGAATTTTTGCGCCGTTCTCTTGAGCATGAGGACTTTTATCCTTTGCCTGCCTGGTATCGGCAGGCGGTAGGGCCTTTTATAAAACACGCCGCCTTGCCTGCTGTTAATGCCTCTTCGGTCGCTGATTTTCTGCAAAAGGTGAGATAAAAGTGTTAACAGGCTATCAACCGGGCACCGGGTTACTGTACCGATTAAACCCTTTGGTTAAGGGCTTTTCGGCATTAGTTCTTATTTTGTTTTTTTCTTTGAATCGCTTTGGCGCCATGCAAATGTCAGGGGCTCTGGCTGGGGTCTTGTTGATCGCCTTGATTTCACGCCTCCCGGTGGTAGATATTATTTTATCAATTAAACGGATAGCTTTTTTGCTGTTAATAGTTGCACTGGTTCAGGGCTTTAGAGGCAATGGCTTTGAATGGCTCTTTGCTGCGGAAGGAATAGTTCGTATTCTTGGGGTGTTTCTGGTGGCGGGTTTCTATCTTGCTACCTCACCTCAGGCTGAGTTGATGCATTTCTGGGAAGTAGTTTTCAGGCCTTTAAAGTTTTTCAGGTTGCCTGCCAGAGAACTTGCTCTGGTAATGGTCATTGCCGTGCGTTTTCTTCCCGTTATGCTTTCAGAAATTGATCGCATTCGTATGGCACAAATAGCCAGAGGAGCAAAGATTGGCACGGGTGGCTGGCTTTCTTCGGCAGCTTCACTTATGCCTCTAATGATTCCAACCATCTCACAGGCCCTGATTCGCGCTGAAGAACTGGCAGAGGCCATGGAGGCCCGTGGATACAGGGTTTCGGCGGAACGAACCCGCTATCATCAATTTGGTTTTGCTCTGCAAGATGTTTTTGCAGCAGTGGGCGCTGCGGGTGTTTTTATTGCCACGGTTTTATCATTTTTCTGAATGCAGCTCATTCCGGGTGCTGATACCAAAGGTATTTTGTGGCAACTGCCCCTGCAGCAGATCAAGATGCTGGGTGGCAGTTTTTTCAAGTGCTGTCAACTCCTGCCTGACTTTGTCGATGGCGGCAATATTTTCTTCAATGTCTGGCAACCCTGCGGCTTTAAATGTGGGCTTTAACACAAACCCTGAAGTTATTCTCGTTAATGCCCTGGCGGTCAAGAGGTAACCTGGCACAGTACTGACGATTAAAAGAAAAACCGCATGGATAAAAAAATCAGTTGGCAGCCAGGCGCCGTTAGCCCAACTCGCTACCGAACGATACAGAGTCTGGATTAGTACCAGCAAA
>Ga0116170_10001847_pt1 | contig 20971 bp, 20 predicted proteins | sample AD_JPNHW1_MetaG_FD_89797 | JGI IMG/M metagenome (GOLD analysis project Ga0116170, IMG submission 89797) | Active sludge microbial communities of municipal wastewater-treating anaerobic digesters from Japan - AD_JPNHW1_MetaG | ecosystem: Engineered > Bioreactor > Anaerobic > Digestate | place...
GCCGACAATTAAGCCTACTGCTACTGAACAAAACCACAGAGGCACAGAGGCACAGAGATGAGAATAAGCCTGTTAGACAGATTAACTCAGTTTAGCCACAGGAAATAGCGAAGAACCTAAAAGAATTAAAAACGGATTTCAGGCATCGCCTGCATCGCTTCTTGCCGCCTGCGAAGCCTTCCGCCAGACGTCGTCGTAGACGTCCAGGGACTTGATGTGATTGTGAACATTGATCTTGTGCTGAATGTCCGCTGCCCTCAGCCTCTTTTCCATGGCTAGGCGTAGCATCTCCCGGGCCAACTCATGCAGCTCCTCGGCCTCCTGCCACAGCTTCTCCGCCTGCCGGCATCAGTCGGCCGGCTCTCCACGGAGTGGGTTCGCAGGTCCATCTCCCTCTGAAGTGAGTCCTTGTGCTCAATGCCGAGCCTCTCCGCCTCGGCTAAAAGCTCCTCGACCTCAGATTGCATCTCCTCCACCGTTCTGGCCACCAGATCCTTTTCAGAGAACATCAACTTCCTCCAGCATATTCAGAAACATTTGATGAACGCGAGCGTCTTCGGTCAGTTCGGGATGAAAGGCCAACGCCAGCATATTTCCCTGGCGGGCGGCCACAATGGCCTCGCCCACCCTGGCCAAAACCTCCACATCCCTGCCGGCATGGTCTATGGCCGGGGCGCGAATGAATACTGCATGGTAGGGCCTGTCCAGCCCCTTTATCTCCAGTTCAGCCTCAAATGACTCCCTCTGCGGCCCGAAGGCATTGCGGCTGATGCCTGTGTCCATCAGCCCCAGGGGCCGGACCCTTCCGTCGCCCTCCACCTCACGGGAGAGCAGCACCAATCCCGCACAGGTGGCGAAGATGGGCGTACCGGACCTGGCCGCCTCCTTGAGCTCAGAGGTCAGGCCGGACGACTCCAGTTGCCGGCAGATGGCAGTGCTCTCCCCACCGGGCAGGGCCAGGGCCTGACATTCTTTTATCCGGCCGGGCCTTCTGACCTCCACCACTTCGCCCCTGCCGGAAAGAGCCCTCTGCATGGCTGAGATGTGCTCCGATACATCCCCTTGCAGTGCCAGAACGCCAATGCGCAGCCCTTACCAGCCCCTTGTTTGCAATGCCTCTCCTTCCGGAATGCTGGCTGCATCCATCCCCTTCATGGGGGCTCCCAGGCCCTTGGATACCCTGGCCAGCAGGGAGGCATCATCGTAGTGATGCACCGCCTCTACTATGGCTTTGGCCATGGCGGCGGGATTCTCCGACTTGAATATGCCCGATCCCACAAACACTCCGTCGGCCCCAAGCTGCATCATCAGCGCAGCATCTGCCGGCGTTGCCACTCCTCCGGCAGCAAAATTCACCACCGGAAGGCGCTCTCTGCTGGCGCACTCTTTGACCAGATCGACATCTGCTTCAATCTCCCGGGCCACCTTCATCAGTTGCAGATCGTCCATGCCTTTCAGGCTCCTGATCTGCCCCTGAATCATCCTCATGTGCAGCACCGCCTGGCTCACGTCTCCCGTTCCGGCCTCGCCCTTGGTCCTGATCATGGCTGCACCTTCTTTGATGCGCCGGCAGGCCTCTCCCAGATTTCGTGCCCCGCAGACGAAGGGTATGGTAAATTTGGACTTCTCGATATGAAACTCATCGGCAGGGGTGAGCACCTCAGACTCGTCCACCATATCAACGCCCAGCGCCTCCAGTATCTGGGCCTCCACAAAGTGGCCTATCCTGGCCTTGGCCATTACGGGAATGGTCACGGCTTGGATGATTGCCTCGATTATGGCCGGATCGGCCATCCTGGCCACGCCGCCCATCTTTCTTATGTCGGCAGGAACGGCATGCAGGGCCATTACGGCCACCGCACCGGCCTCCTCTGCGATCACGGCCTGATCGGGAGTGGTGACGTCCATGATGACGCCTCCCTTCTGCATCTTTGCGAAACCGCGTTTTAGCAGTTCCGTACCGAATCGTAAATTTTCAAGCTCCATGAATTGCCCCAAATGCTCTTAAACGGCAGGCTAATGCAGAGAGGATAAATAAACTTTGCCCCGCCCGAATGCGACCGGCATTAAAAAATCAAAAGCGGAAAGGGGCTCCCTGCCCGCCCCCTGCCGGAGAATGTGATTCCATTCCGTTAAGACATATAGTTCTCGTAGATGTATATATCTTTGTCTCCGTTGCGATCATCCTCCCAGACGATCCTCCCCGTCTTTATGCGCGGCCTGGTCTGGTCCCCGACATCGGTGCAGATGGCCTTCTCAACCAATACGTTCATGTCGTAGGCATAAAGGTCCCAGTTGCCGTTTCTGTTGTCCTGCCAGACGATGACTCCGTTTTCCACATCCGGATAGCTCTGATCTGCCAGATCGCTGGTGACCTGTATCTCCCGGCTGGAATTGAGGTCGTAGGCATAGATATCCCAGTTTCCATTTCGGTTGTCCTGCCAGACCACAGTACGGCCGTCTGTCGCCGCGTTGATCTGATCGGCGGCGTCGCTGGCCAGGGGGGTAGCGCTCTCCTCGCCCTGCCTTTGCATATAGACGTCCCAACTGCCCTTTTTGTTGTCCTGGAAGACGACAATGTCGCCTCCCGCCCGGGCATTTATGCCGGCCGGAGGATAGTCGGGAATGACTGCTTTCTCATAAAGCGGCCTGGTATAGACCATCCATCCGAAGTAATTCTTGCGCAGGTACGCCAGGTACTCGTCGCTCAGGGATACGGGCGTGGCATTCTCCAGGCCGTAGACCAGTTCCGTGGAGTTCTCAATGGATATATCGAAGGTGCGGATGGACCAGTAGTCTTCAATGTTATACTGGTTGAGGGGATTTCTGGCGACCCAGGCTATGACGCTGCCCTGAATGTCCGGATACATATCCTCATAGGGGCTGGCGGCTAAAGGCAGCTCCAGCTCCTGATTGATGCTGTAGACATAGATGTCGGGATCCGCGGTGCGATTGTCCATCCAGACCACATAATAGCCCACCTGGTCGTTTCCTCCCACCACTGGCCGGCTCTGCTCGCCGGGAGCCTTGCAGATGATGCTGGTCTGTCCGGCGGTAACAGGCACTGTGCGCGGCCTGCCGGTCAGGCTGTTCAGCCACACCAGCTTTCTGTCCATGCTGGGCTTGACCTGGCCCGGCCCGGCAGAGACGAGTTCATCCTTCCAGTTGGAGAGGTCCAGCTTGCGAATGGAGGTGTTGTCGGAACTGCCGTCCATGTAAGAGATGTACTTGCCGGAGACCACGGGGCTGGTCTGCTCTCCCGGCCGGGGATAGCTCTTGCCCCATTTTTTATCCCAGAAGTAATAGGAGATGTCCTGGCTCTCTCCGTCCTCCCAGGCTATGGTGTTTCCGGAGATATCGGGATAGAGCTGATCTCCTTCTCCCGTGAGCTTGGTCTCGTTTCCTTCGGCAATGTCCTTGACGTAGATGTCAAAGTCGCCGTTTCTGTTGTCCTGCCAGACGACCAGGTCTCCAGATATGACGGGATACATCTGCTGCCCCGGACCCTTATGTATCGGCTGCCTATCCCCTTTGCTCAGGTTTTGCAGATTGAGCATATAGATGTCCCAGTTGCCGCTGGAGTTATCCATCCAGACGACATTTTGGCCGGAGATGGAAGGCCAGGTCTGATCGCCCTTGCCCCCGGCCAGAGTGGATTCTATGCCTGATGTCAGGTTCTTGATGTAGATGTCGGCGTTGCCGTTTCGGTAGTCGGCCCATACCACCCTGTCTGCTGAGGCTTTGGGATAGAGCTGGTCGTAGCCTCCCTGGGAGATGGGCTTTTCCGCCCTGGTGAAGTAGTCAAAGCCGTAAATGTTCCAGTTTCCAACCCGATTGTCGCTCCAGACCAGAAGGCTGCCGTTGGTGCTGGGATAATCGGAGGCGCGCAGCAGCAGCGGATCGGAGTTGATATACCTCATCCTGATCTGGGAGAAGCCGTTGCTGTTGTCCATCCATACGATCTTATTTCCGCTGATGATCTTGGAGGAGAGGTAGGGCTTGACCTGATCGGGATCGCCTTTGCCGTCATTGGGCGTCTGCTGGAGGGGGAGGGTGGCCACCGGGGTCTCCAGGCCCTTTTCCAGGTCGTACAGGTAGACGTCCGAGTCTCCGCTCCTTACATCGAGCCATGCGACATACCTTCCGTGCACCACAGGAGAGCCCTGGTTGGCGGAGTCGGTGACTATTGCCCTTTCCTTCCCGGTCGTCAGGTCATAGGTGTAAATGTCCCAGTTCTTGTTTCTCCCATCCGCCCAGACCACAGTATTTCCCCAGATCCAGGGTTGGGCCTGGCGGGCGGAATTGCTGCAGATGACAGTCTCCTCTGCGGTGGTCAGATTGTAGAGATAGACATCCCATTTGTCATCCCCGCTGCGGGAGTCAATCCAGACGATATTGTCGCCGCTGACGACCGGAGAGAGTTTGAGGGACGGCGATGAGGTGATCTGCCGCTCTTCTCCGCGGGCTATGTCGTAGAGATAGATCTGCTCGCTGCCGGAGCGTTTGTCAATCCAGATGATATTGCTGCCGTCGATCATGGCATAGCGGCTGTCGGTCGAGCCGTTGGTGATCTGTTTGACCTTCTTGGTGTCCAGGCTGTAGAGGAAGACGTTGAGCACTCCAGCGCTCCTGTCCGTCCAGATCACATTCCTGCCGGAGACATCCGGACTGCTGTGGTCAAAATCGCTATCGGTTATGCTCAGCCGTTCGTCTGTGGTTATATTGTAGAGATAAACATTGAAGTAGCCATTGCTGTTATCCGTCCAGACGACGCTGTCCTCTGAGAAAGATGGATTGGTGTGATTGTACGGGCCGCTGGTTATGGGAACGTCGGCCAGGATCTGGGTGTCGTACATCTGAATGTCGGGATCGTCGGCACCCCGGCGATACTCCGTCCAGACCACTCCCCGGTCGCTGATGGCAGGCTCCATCTTAATGGCTCCGGGTGCCAGGGTGGATTCTTTTCCTGTAGCGATATCGTAGACATTGATATCGGTATGATTGTTGAGGTAAGCTATGGCATTGCCATAGATCCTGGGATCGGTCTGCATGCCCGGCCTGGTCAGGATCTTTTCCTTTCCGGATGAGATGTCCTTGTAGGCAATATCCGATTCGCCCGTGCGATTATCGGCCCAGACCACAACGCTCCCTGAGACGGAGGGAAACGACTGGTCCCCCGGCCCGGAGGCGACAGCCGTCTCTTTGCTGCTGGAGATATCGTAAAGGTGGACATCAAAATCTCCGGAGCGCTTGTCCATCCACACGATCAGATCGCCGCTGATCTTGGGTTCGATCTGCTCTCCGCTCCCGGAGGGGAGCGCGACCTCTTTTTTGGCTAGGAGATCGTAGAGGTGAATATTGTAGATGCCGTCGCGATCGTCCGCCCAGACCACTCTGTCGCCGCTGATGTCCGGTTGGGTCTGGTTGCCATCTGCGGCCACAACAGCCGATTCGGTGCGGTTGATGGCATCATACATGTAGATGTCGCCATTGCCAGCGCGCATGTCCTGCCAGACTATGCGCTCGCCGGAGACGGCGGGATTGATCTGGAAGAATGGATTGATGCACACCCATTTTTCCAGGCCTGTCTCCAGGTCGTACATGAATATGTCGAAGTTTCCGCTGCGGTTGTCAGACCAGGCGACGATGTGTCCGTCCGTAGCCGGCTGCTGCTGCTCCGAGCCCACCTGGATGGTTATGGGACGCTCTTTTCCATAGTCCATCCCTCCGGCGGCAATCACCAGAAGCATTGCAGCCGTTAAGATCATGATGAATACTGCCTTTTGCATCTTATCACTCTGTGATGGTATGATGTTATCTCCTAATGGCGAGCCCATATAAGGACTTTTCTCGGCGTTTGTCGTAATCAACGAATCATGATCCTGCCCAGGCTGACCAGGAAAAGAGCCAACAGCAGCCATCCCAGTATGGACTCGATGGTTATCATGGAAGCCGAGGTCTGCCTGCGAGCCGATGCTGGGTCCGGAGCCATTGAGGGGCTCCACCACAATTCCCTCGCCCGTCCAATAAAGCAGGGCAAAGAGGATGATGAGAATTCCGCTCAAGAATACGGTATGCCTGGGCCGGACACCGTAGCCGCAGGAGACCCAGGCCAGGGCGTCCGACAGCTTCGACCAGTTGATACCGGCCCTCTTGCCGTCCCGGACGAGAAAGCCCTTGGCGGACTGGCTGGCCCGGCGGTACTGGTAGTAGCAGTCGTCAGCATCCTCAAACCATTCCAGGTTCCGGAAATTCTTGACCAGGGCGAGATAGGCCGCGCCGTCGTAGGCCAGGCAGCGGGAGATCTCCGGCCATCTGGCCTCCAGCCTCAGAAACTCGGCATTATGCAGATCCATCTTCCCGGAGACATCGGCATCCCGAAGGCGAATGATATGGATCTTGGCCCCGGAGAGATCCAGGCCGCCCTGAAATCGGGCCGAGTCAAAGCGGGCTATAGCCTGAAATTCTGAGGATCTAAAGGCCGCCTCCCGGCAAAAGCGGGCGGCATAGAGGTTGACCTCGCCGAAGAAGGCCGCGGCGGAGAACTGAGCCACCCCGGCAAAGACCGCCTGATCGAAGACGGGCTTTCCCAGAAACCGGCATGATGAAAAGGCAGCATCGCCCTGGAAGTGAGCATGCTGAAATGTTGCATCATCTCTAAAGTTGGAGCCTGCAAAGGAGGCATCTCTTTGATTTCTGATTTTCAATCTTTTTTTACAGCTCTCCCGGAGAAGCGCCGGCGAGCTGCCGGACATTTCTGCGGAGGAGACTGTGCTTTTTTTGCTTTCCGCCTCAAATCAGCAATGACTATATATTCCTTGTGTCAACCCCTAAAAACACCGGGAGGAACTCTAGTTGAAGGATTATCTCACAATGGATGATGTCGTACTTGACAATAAAAGGGTCCTGGTAAGGGTGGACTTCAACTCCCCCATGGACCCCAGCGGCAATATTCTCGATGACAAGCGCATAAAAAGCCACCTGGACACTCTGCGCACCCTGGAGGACTGCCGGGTGGTGCTCATGGCCCATCAGAGCCGGGCGGGAAAGAAGGATTATACCACCATGGAGGCCCATGCCCGCATGGCGTCCCGCCTCCTGCGTAGAGATGTGACCTACATCGATGACATCTTCGGCTCCTATGCCCAGAAGGCCATAAAATCCCTGGTGCAGGGGGAGGTTCTTCTTCTGGAAAATACCCGCTTTTATGCCGAAGAGAACATGAACCGAAGTCCCGCCGACCATGCCAAGAGCCATATGGTCAAAAAGCTGGCACCACTCTTCGATCTGTTCATCAACGACGCCTTTGCCGTCTCCCACCGCTCTCACTGCTCTGTGGTGGGATTTACCGAGGTTTTGCCCAGCATTGCAGGGCTACTCATGGACAGGGAGATCACCGCCCTGGATAAGGGATTGAAGGGAAACGAGCACCCAACGGTCTTCTCATTGGGCGGGACCAAGGCGGACGACTCCATCAAGGTCACCAAGAATGTTTTAAGCCGGGGGGGAGCCGACAAGATCCTCACCTCCGGTGTTGTGGCCACCGTGTTCATGATGGCGGCAGGAATCGATGTGGGTGAGGCCAATCGCAAGTTCGTGGAAGACCAGGAGTATCTGGAGCAGATACCTATCGCTGCCAAGCTCCTCCAGGACTATCCGGGAAAGATCATACTGCCGTCGGATGTGGCTTTGAACCAGAATGGGGAGCGGGTGGAGATCTCCGTGGATAAGCTGCCCACGGCTCTGCCCATAGCCGACATCGGCCTGGAGACCATCGTCAGCTTCAGCAAGTACATAAAAGAGGCCAAAGTCATCGTGCTCAACGGCCCCACGGGAGTCTTCGAGCAGGAGAAGTTCCGGCTTGGCACATCGGAGATACTCAAGGCGGCCACCGAGTCCAAATACTCCATTGCCGGGGGCGGCCACAGCGTGGCAGCCATCGAGCAACTGGGGCTGGAGAGCCGGTTCTCTCATGTGAGCATGGGCGGAGGAGCCTCCATCACCTACCTATCCGGCGAGCCGCTCCCCGGTATCGAAGCCCTCAAGAAGGCGGCGGCAAGGGGCCGCAAGAGCTGAGACTCTCTGCCGGGGGGAAGACCATCGGAAGCTGCTTTCATGAATGGGATTCTTCCCGGGTTAGGTGGGCAGCCGATCTTCTGCCATCCTCCGGCAGGCCGGCAGGAGGGCGGCGGGCGTATCCCGCGCCTCCAGAGCAGCGGCTGCCATGTGCCCGCCGCCTTCTCCGCCGTGCTCTGCGGCAATGGCCGTGAGCCCGTCCGCTAAATTCAGGCTCGCCGCCGCTTTGCGGCTGCACCTGGCGCTGATGCGGGTGATATGGCCATGCCTTCCCGCTACGAAGGCCACGTCGGCTCCCAGGTCCACCAGGGCCATGGCCGCCGAGCCCTCGAAGGAGCCGACTTCGGCGGTGGCGATCAGCCAGTCGCCCCAGCGCTCCACATGGGCCCGCGAGGCGGCCTTGAGAACGGCGATCCTCTGGGAGATGTCCGGGGGCACAGAGAGGGCGGAGAGCGCATCCTCGTAGGAAAAGCCGCCTGCCTGCAGTATCCCTGATGCGGCAAAAAAGGCCTCAGGAGTGGCGCGCTTGAAGCGGCCGGTATCTGAGATCATCCCCGCGAGCAGGCCCAGGGCCTCCTCCCGGCCCGGCATGATTTTGTTCTCTTTTAAAATGCTCCAGACTATCTGGGCAGTGGATGTGGCCGGCCTCTGGATGTAAAACAGTGCTCCCTCCAATAGACCTCTGTCCAGATGATGGTCCACCATAGCGTACCGGGCGGGGACGCTGCCCCCCAGTTGCAGCCGGACGGAGGTGTCCACCAGTACCACCAGGTCGAACTCCTCCCAATGGGGATTGATGAGGACGTCGGCTCCGATGATCCCGGCCAGCCTCTCTCCCGTGCGGCTCATGTCGCCCACAGCGCCCACTGCTCCCCCGAAGGCCCGGCTCAGGGCAAAGCTGCTGCCGATGGCATCGGGATCGGCATTCCTGTGGCAGAGGTAGAGGACGCTTTTGTAGGGGCGGATGCGATCGCCGAACTGACCGTCGCTGATGAGCATGGTCGGCTTTTGGGATTTGAGAATTGATATAGGTTGGCCCGGATGCCAATTAAAATCGGGAATAATTGAAAGGAGATTATTCGGTATCCGGGCGGTCAGCTTCCCGTCAGGACGGCGTGGGCCAGGAACTCCGGAAGCTGGGCCAGGGCCGCCAATGCCAGCAACAGCACTTTTATCTTCAGACTCATAGGTTTTCCTCCATTTCTTATAATGTATTACTACTATCATATAAACTTTATTGCTGAAGATTAGAAATTCAGGCCGATCCTGAAAGAAGCAGATTGTGATGAGACTAGCCTGATAATGGGGAGATCTAAATTCATAGTTAAAGACTTTATTTTTATAATGAATTATTTCGCACATTTCTAAAAATTATATTTAACCAGGCTGCCGCCCGGCTCACAGAAAGCATTTAGTAACTCTTGAGCGCTTCTGGGGATCATGTTCGCATCCAAGCCTCACCTCACAGTTCGCGGCAGCCGCCTCTTTATGGAAGATGTGGATTGCTTCGACCTCGCCCTGAAGCTCAGCACGCCTCTTTATGTGACATCGGAGAGCCGCCTGCGCGAGAACATTCGCGCCTATCACCGGGCCTTTCCCCAGGCCGAGAAGTACTTTGCAGTCAAGGCCAACGGCAACCTCTCCCTTCTGCGCATAGCCGCCCAGGAGGGAATGGGCGCCGATGTGTTCTCTCCCGGAGAGCTGTCCGTGGTGCGCATGGCGGGAATAGCCAGGGACATGATCCTCTATAACGGCAACTCCAAGAGCGAAAAGGACCACGAGCTGGTGATGCAGGCTGCCGTGAGAATGTCCGTGGACTCGCGGGAGGAGCTGGAGAGCCTATCGCGGACGGCTCAGGCCTCTGGCCAGGAGGCAGAGATACTCTTCCGGGTCAATCCCGATGTCTCCCCCAAAACCCATCCCAAGATCGCCACGGGTCTCGCCTCCTCCAAGTTCGGCATTCCGGCAAAGCAGGTGGCTGAGACCTACAAAAGGGCCATGCAGTTGGAGGGAATCAGGCCGGTGGGGCTGCACTGCCACATCGGCTCGCAGATCCTGGATACCGCTCCCTTCGCCGAGGCGGCGGGAAAGATGATGGACATCGCGACAGAGGTGACGGCCGCCGGCGGAAAGATCGAGAGGATCGACCTGGGAGGTGGCCTGGGCATTCAGTATCATCCCGATATCCCCGCACCCACGCCATCCGACCTCGCCGCAAAAGTGCTGCCCATATTCAACGACCGCTGCGGTGACCTGGGCATCTCCCCCCGCCTCATGCTGGAGCCGGGGCGGAGCATAGTGGCCGATACCACAGTCATGCTGACTTCTGTGAACGTGGTCAAGAGGGCGCATGTGAACTTCGTAGCCACCGACGCCGGCTTCAACGTCCTGGCCCGGCCCATGCTCTACGACTCCTATCACCATGTGGTCGCCGCCAATCGCGCCGCCGAGCCGGAGGCGGAGACGGTCACCGTGGTGGGCCCCATCTGCGAGACGGGGGACATCCTAGCCAAAGACAGAAAGCTGCCCGCCCTCTCCAGAGGCGATGTCCTGGCCTTCCTGGATGCCGGTGCCTACGGATTTTCCATGGCCTCTCAGTACAACGGCCAGCCCCGGCCGGCAGAGGTGCTGGTTACTGGGGCTGTCGCCGAGGTCACCCGTCGGGCGGAGGATGCGAGCAGCCTTTTAGCAGGCCAGAGGATCCTGCCCAGGCTGATGAAGTAGCTCTCCGTCGGTGGTGGGGAAGATATGGCAAAGGATCATCACGGCGGGCAGGCGGGAGCAGCCGCCTCCGGGCCGGCTGAGGCGGCACGAGTGGTCCTGGAGATGATTGCACCCCTCCGGGCGGGTGATCTCTCCGGGAAGCTGGACAAGATATCGGTCTATGTTCAGTCTGCGGCCAGAGCAAGGGACGCCAAGCAGATGAGCAATTTCATTCGCTTCGCGATTTTAAACCTGGATGCGGCTCTGCTGGCTGCCCTGGAGTCGGCCGTCTTCCGGCCCCGTCTGGCCAGCAAGAGCGACGAGCACCGCAAGGCCGCCGCCCTGCAAAAGACATTCGACAGGATCGATCAGCCTGCTTCGGCCATGCTGGAGCACTATCGGTCCTCATCCGATCCCCTCAACAAGTATCTGGTGGCCGGACCCTGGGGGCACGAGTATCTCAAGAAGCGCGGCCTGGATCTGGAGGAGTACGACCGGGAGCTGTGCAGCCTGCTGGGCTGTGAAGAGAGCCCGGCGGGGAGGATGATGATGGGCTATGCCCGGCTGAGGCGGGCCGTGGGGATTGTGGAGGCATCCTGGATGGAAAGCTCCCTCAAGGGCGGGGAGCAGTAATGGTCTCCCCTGCCGCCCAGGCCGGAGTTACTGGCGAGCTGCTGCCCAGCACCCCAATCCTCGGCGGAGCAAGTACCTTATAGGATATACTCGCTATTATTTTCGCTATGATCGACCTTTTTCCCGATGGAGGCCAGGCTGATAGGCTCATCCCGGCCATCGCCCAGGACGCCGGGACGGGTGAGGTGCTCATGCTGGCCTACATGAACCAAGAGGCGCTGAGAAAGACCCTGGAGACTGGCCGGGCCCACTACTGGTCTCGCTCGCGAAAGAAGCTGTGGCTGAAGGGCGAGTCGTCTGGCCACGTCCAGCGGGTCCGGGAGATCAGAATCGACTGCGACCAGGATGCCGTGCTTCTGCTCATCGATCAGGAGGGCGGAGCCTGCCACACCGGCTACAGATCTTGCTTCTATCGCACCATTGAGGGCGATATCGTGGGCGAGAAGGTCTTCGACCCTGGAGAAGTCTACTGATGGTCGGGCCATACAACCTCTACAATAGTCCGCTGCTCAGGGCATCGGCTGCCGTGGAAGATGGCCGGGTGAGAATTCACGCATCTGGGCTGATGGCCCGCCTGCCGCAGCTAGAGGCCGCCCTGCAGATTTTCGACGGCCAGATTCCTGCCCTGGCCGACAACGAGAGGCTTTGCCTGTCCACCTGGACTCCGCCCGTCCCCAGCCGGGCTTTTGCCAGGCTGGCGAAAAGTCGCCTCCTGGGGCTATTGGGCCGGAGGACACCGGACCAGGTTACGATCTCCATCACCGAGGAGTGCCCCAACCGCTGCTCCCATTGCGCCCTGCCCAATTCCGGAAGGAAGCTGCACCTCTCCCCGGAGACGGTTATGGATGCCATCGGCCAGATCCTGGAGATGGGGACCACTCTGGTCATATTTGACGGGGGCGAGCCGGCTCTCTATCCGGAGCTGCCCGATCTGGTGGCCTCCGTGGGCGACCGGGCCATATCCACCCTTTTCACCTCCGGCGCAGGCTTTACCGCCACCCTCGCCCGCCAACTGAAGGAGGCGGGGCTCTACGCTGTGAACGTGAGCCTGGACTCGCCCCTGAGGGAGGAGCATGATGCCATGCGCGGCAGAGAAGGCGTATTCGACGGAGCCCTGGAGGCCGCCCGCCTGGCCCGGCAGGCCGGCCTCCTGGTGGACATCTATGTGGTCCTGCGCCGGGAGAACATGGTCCACCTGGAGCGCTTCCACGAACTGGCGGCGCGGGTCGGCGCTCATGAGCTGACCGTCTTCGAGGTGGTGGCCACCGGCCGCTGGGCGGAGAGGACGGGCCTGGCCCTCACCCCGGAGGACCACTCCCGTCTCAACCGGTTTGTGACGGGAGCCGGCGGGCGGCCGCCCCGCATCTTCTCCGTCCCTGAGGCCTACCGGCGGTTCGGCTGCTTTGCCGCCACCAGTTGGATGCACATCACCCCGGCAGGGGAGGTCTATCCCTGCTCCTGCTATGTGCAGTCCTGGGGAAGCATATTCGATGAGCCGCTGAAAAAAATCTGGCGGCGAATGGGAGCTTTTCCCTACAAAAAGAGCCAAATATGTCCTATGCGAAAATAAGGCGTTTTTATTCCATATTTGAGCAATATTGCCCCTAATTGCGGTGTCCTAAAAGCTCCTGGAATCGATATAAATTTTGTTCCTCCATCTTTCAATCAATAGATCTATATAGGGCATTAATCATGAACAATCCGATCGAACTATGGATCTGACACCTGTTCAAAGAGACATCTTAACCGCACTGATCAACATCCATCGCGTGGAAGGAAGAGCCGTCAAGGGTGAGGAGATTGCCGAGCTAATCGACCGCAATCCCGGCACCATCAGAAACCAGATGCAGTCGCTCAAAGCCCTGAACCTGGTGGAGGGCGTGCCCGGCCCCAAAGGGGGTTACAGGGCTACGGGCTCCGCCTACGAGGCTCTCAACATCGAGGCCACGGGTGACGTGGTGACAGTGCCGGTAATCAAGAATGGCGTCCTGGTGGAGGGCGCTACCGCCAGCGAAATCATATTCAATAAGGTCATGCACTCCCAGCAGTGCGACGGAGTGGTTCGGGTGATCGGCAACATCCGGGACTTCAACGTGGGAGATGAGATCGAGGTCGGGCCGACGCCCGTGAACAAGCTCTATATTCGGGGCAAAGTTACGGGCAGAGACGACACCATGAGCCGCCTGATCCTGCACATCGCAGAGATGATCTCCGTGCCCAAGGTCCCCATCAAAGGAATAGCCCGCCGCGCCCTGCGCATTCCTGCCAATGCCTCCCTCCAGGAAGCGTCGCGCATTCTGGTGCATAACGGCGTCTCCGAGGCTTTGGTGGACGACAGCTCACCGGGATTGATCAATCTGGCAGATATCGCCCGGGCCGTCGCGGACGGCAGGTCCGGCCAGGAGGCGCGGGAGATCATGAACCGCGGCTTTTTGACCATCGACTCCGAGGAGCCCATCTACGAGGCCATCAAGATGCTGGGCCGGACCGGGGCCAGTCAGTTGGTGGTATCCGAGCAGGGTGCCCTCTGGGGCATCGTCTCGGCAGCAGACCTGGTAAAGACGCTCACTCCGGCCTGATCTCGGTTCCAGTGTGCCCGCCCAGGGCACCCTTTTTTAAATTTTCTATTTTGCTGCCCAGAACTATGGCCGTGGGAATGCGGCTTCTTTCGATGATCTTGGCTGCCAGGGGATCGACCGGAGAGCGCGAGCCGGCTTTCATCTCCGTCTGGGAGGCGAAAGCAGCCAGGGCCTGGTGGGTCATTGTTGCCAGCTTCTTTGCAGAGGGGTCCCTCTCCGGATCGGCGGTATAGACTCCATCCACAGATGTGGGTATGATGAGCCGGTCGGCGTGGACATACTCCGCCAGCAGGGCGGCCACGGCATCTGTGGTCTGGCCGGGGGCCACGCCGCCCATGACCACTATCTTTCCCGGCGAGGCCAGCCTGGCCGCCAGTGCATAGCTGTCCGGGATCTCCTGGGGCGCGCTGTCTCCCAGGGCAGCCACGAGCAGGGCGGAATTGAGCTTTGTCGCGCCGATGCCGATCAGGTCACAGAACATCTCGCTGGCCCCGAGAAGCCGCGCCTTTTCGATGTACTCTCGGGCGATCCTGCCGCCCCCAACCACCACATATACCTGGTGATCAGCCGCCAGTTCCATAAGAGCCCCGGCATATTCGGAGAGGCTCTTCGCATCGCGGCCGGCTATTACCGAGCCGCCCAGGGAATAGACTAGTATCATGAGGATGGGCCTATTCGGGAGACGATAAAAAGGTTGCCTGGGTGGCGGAGGGCGGCTGCGGGCAGAGGCCGTCCGCCCGAAGCAGCATCCCGCTGTACATGCCTTTCAGACTGTATCTCTGAAGCTGCCCCTCTGCCAGCCACTGGGTGCTGCTGTCTTCGGGCAGCGCCGGGCAGCCCTTCAACACCAGGGGTATAGAGCCCGTCCCGTCGCGCAAGACGGGCTGCATTCCCTCATCGATCAGGCTGAGGTCGCAGTAATCTTCAATGTGCCCTCTTATCGTGATATGCTTGCCCAGGTAGGTCTGGCGGTGGGAGATGATCTCGCTTATGGATAGAGCCGTCTCGTCAGAGATCTTGAAGGACAATTCCCGGGAAAAATGGCCTTGCTCATCCTGGGCGGTGACCTCTGCCCGGTGGTAGCCGCGGGGCAGGCCGGCGAGGTTGACCGTCTTCTTCGCCTCATACCATAATCCCTGCCGGGTGAGGTTCATCTCCTGGGTGAGGTTTCCGTCCAGGCTCAGCCGCACGGCCTCTACCGGGCGGTCGCTCCAGATCTGGGCGGTGATATTCAGGCTGCCCTGGATGAGCGGCGGGTCGGGCTCGACTATGTTGATCTGGCGGGACTGGCAGGCATATCTGTAAAATGAATCGACGTTTGAGCCGTTGCAGGCGATGATCCTGTAGCCCCCCGGCTCTGCGGAGAGGTCTTCGCCCGTCCACCAGGAGCCGCAGAGGGCGGATGTCACCTGCTCAGCAATGGCCCCCTGGCTTATGAGATCGTTGATATGCCAGTGTCCGGAGAATATCATGAGAACATCGTGCACGCTCAGCGCATCCAGCAGCTCCTGCCGGTTGATCAGGTCGACGGTGGGCTCATGCAAAAAGACGATGGCCGGCCTGGTGGTGGCATTGAGGTCACGGTGCAGCCAGGCCATCTGCTCCCCATCGATCCGGTAGCGCGACCCTCCGGAGGACGCACTCCACAGCTCGTAGCTATTGGGGTCCAGTACGACAAAGTGATAGCCCCCCAGATCGAAGGAGTAATAGCTGCTGGAGAGGCGAAACGAATCCAGGAACGCCCCCCTTCCGTAGCCGGATTCAGTGCCGTTGACCCCGGCATTGAGCACCCCCGAAACATCGTGATTTCCCAGCACTGGATAAAACGGTATGCCGGCCAGGATGATGGGCGTCATGCTTTGATTGAAGAGCTGGAAGGCCGCCCTGGCATCGGCGGGACGGGAGGCTCGTGCGTCCAGCACCAAATCTCCGCAGACCACGACCATATCGGGATGCAAGGCGGAGATCTCCTGCACAGCGGAGTTGACGGTTGCCAGGGGATCTGCCCCATCATCCCCGCCCAGGAGGCTGTGCAGAAGGCTCATGCCGCTGCCCTGGCTGATGTGAACATCGCTGAGCATGGCGATGATGAACTGATCGTCCTGGGCGGATGGGGCAGAGGCGGCGCTCATCAGGGACGCCGTCAGGGACGGGATGAGAATTGATACCAGTATCGCGGCTGCAATCCTTTGGGTATCCGGTTTTTGCACTGCCATGAGGCCGCCCCTGCGATACAAATAAAATATAAAAGAAAAAAGGATTCAGATCTTATCCAGAGCTACGACGACCTTGCCGAAGATCTCCTTGATATCGCCCACGCCGAGGACGGTGGAGACAAGCTTCTTCTTATTGTAGTAGTCGATGAGGGGTTGGGTCTGAGCATGGTAGGCATTCAGCCTCTGCTTGACTGTCTCCTCGGTATCGTCTGCCCTCTGGTACAGGTCTCCTCCGCAGGCATCGCACTTTCCATCGACCTTGGGCTTATTGAAAGTTACGTGGTAGGTAGCTCCGCACTTGCACATCCTTCTTCCGGTTACGCGCTTGACCAGCTCCGCATCCGGAACATCGATGTTGAGAACGACATCGATCTTCTGTCCCAGTGCCGGAAGGATCTTATCCAGTGCCTCAGCCTGGGGCATGGTCCGGGGGAAGCCGTCCAGCATCCAGCCGCCCTTGACATCGTCCTTGGCCAGCCGATCCTTGATGATATCAATGAGAAGCGCATCCGGAACCAGTTTTCCGGCGTCCATGAACTTCTTGGCCTCAACGCCCAGTGGGGTTCCATTTCGAACGTTCTCTCGCAGAATATCTCCGGTGGAGACGTGCTTTACGTGGTATTTGTCGACGATCATCTTGGCCTGTGTGCCCTTGCCGGATCCCGGTGGACCGATCAGAATAATATCCATTCCATATCCTCCTATTCCTTTTGCGAAGCAGCTATTGCCGCTTGCGAGCGTGAAATGATACAATGGCATACTTTAAAAAACCTTTTCTGGGTCTTTGAATATGATTGCGCCCGGAGATGCAGTCTAGAGTATCAGAGCAACGCCGCTCATGACCGCACCGGAGAGCACGGGAATGGTGAAGTTGTCGTCCAGGCTCCGGCCGCCCACGATCAGGGCCACGCCGTCGGCGAGCGTAGCCGCTGCCGCTCCCGCCAGGGTGACCGTCGCGGCCAGACCGCTCAGGGCTGAAGCCAGGGAAGCGATGAGCAGACAGGCGACGAATGTGACGGTCACCACCGGCAGGGGCTTGACCCGCCGCCGGCCCTTTCGCCCCGTCTCGCCCCGCACATCGGCATGTTTGATGATCGAGCCGGCCAGGCCGGAGGCCGTGTCTCCCAGGGAGAGGAAGAGGACGGCGGTGATGGCAATAGATGGCGGGAAGAAGAGGACGGCAAAGAGGCAGCCGGCTATGTAATAGATGTAGCTGGCCACCCGGGTCTTCTCGTGCTCTCTGGTTTCAGGCAGGCTGACCCGCCCCTTGAGCCGCTGCCACTCCAAAATTAGGGCGCCAGCCAGCGCCAGGGCGATGGCTGCGGTTGTGGCCGTCCGGTCCAGGAGGATGAGGCAGGCGGGAACGGACAGCCCGGAGAGGTGGATGGCCTTTCGCCTCATCTCCTTGGCCAGCCGGGCCCGCCAATCAGAGATCAGCTCAATCATTCTGATCTTTCTTTGCCGTCGGAGCGACGGGATCGCCGGCATCCTGGAATTTGAGGCTGCCGGATAGCAGGGCAGTCAGCCTGTCGGCCACCTGCCCGCGAGCCACTTTGACCTGCTGCATGGAGTCGCGATCGCGGATGGTGACTGTGCCTAGCTCCAGGGTTTCATAGTCCACTGTGACCTCAAAGGGCGTGCCGATCTCATCGTTGCGGCGGTATCTTCTGCCAATCGAGCCGGAGGTGTCGTAGTCCACCCGCAAGCCCCGGCCGCGCAGCTCTGAAAGTATGGCCTGGGCGGGGCCGGTCAGCTCCAATCGGTCCATGAGGGGCAGCACTGCTACCTCGATGGGGGCTACCGTCGGCTTGAAGCGCAGCACCGCCCGCGCCTCTCCGTCCACCGCATCCTCGTAGAAGGAGTGGTCGAGTATGGTGTAGATGATCCGGTCGATGCCGAAGGAGGGCTCGATCACATGGGGAACGATCTCCTCGCCCCGGATCTCCTCTTCCACCGTCTCAAATTTGAAGAGCGAGGGATCGATCTCCAGGCTCTCCCCGTTCACCACAACGGCCACCGCTTTGCCGGAACCCAGCTCCTCTGCGGATAGCGCCCGGAGAGCCTCGCCCACTGCTTTGGCTTTGGCCTTGAACCTGGGGCCCAGGGCCTTGAAGTCGGGCTTTACCACCAGCTTGCTCCTCTTTATCGGCTGATCGTAGTGCACGAAGACGCTCAGGTTGACGCCGCTCACTTTGGCATGGGCTTTGAGGTCGTAGTCTGTGCGGTCGGCCACGCCCACGATCTCAATCCAGCCCAGCCTGTCCAGGAATACTTCGGCATCCCAGCAGTCCGCGGCATAGTGGGCCATCTCGTCCGCCTTATGCTGGCGGAAGCGCAGCCTCTCCGGGGATACCCCCACCGCCAAAAGGAACTGGTAGGTGCGGGCCACATAATAGGCCAGGGCCTGGTGGGCGACGATGCCCTTTTCCACCGCCTCGCCGAAGGTCATCTCCTCTTCTTCGCCCTTCTCCTGGGCCGCCTGGGAATAGAACTTCATCCTGATGCCCTCCACTTCGGAGAAGCGGGGGTGGCTCTTGTCCCTGGGATCGATGAATATCTCCGCCTCGGCCTGGGTGAACTCCCGCAGCCTGATCACGCCCTGGCGGGGGGAGATCTCATTTCGGAAGGACTTGCCGATCTGCACCGCGGCAAAGGGCAGGCAGTCGCGGAAGTAGCGCAAGAGCCGGGGGAAGTTGATGAACATGCCCTGGGCCGTCTCCGGACGGAGGTAGCCGGTCATCTTGTTGCCGGGACCGATCATGGTCTTGAACATGAGATTGAATTCATAGACCTCGGAGAGCTTTCCGCCGCACTCCGGGCAGCCGATCTCGTTGTCCTCAATGCACCTGTAGATCTCCTGGTTGCTCAGGGCGTCAGGCACCTCGATTATATGCTTTATGAGGTGGTCGGCCCGGTAGATCTCCTTGCATTCCTTGCAACTGGTGAGCGGATCGGAGAAGCCGCTCAGGTGGCCGGATGCCTGGTAGATCCCCTCCACCCCGATGGTGGGGGCCTCGATCTCGGCAAAGCCCTCCGCTATGACGAAGTACTGCCGCCAGATGTCTTCAATGCGCCTCTTGAGGGGCGCGCCCAGTGGGCCGTAATCGTAAAATCCTGCCGCTCCGCCGTAAAGCTCAAAGGCCGGCCAGAGAAAGCCGCGCCTTCTGGCGAGTTCGTTTACCAACTCGTTCTTGTCCATGCCAATCCTCGCTGTCGTTTAAAGGCACGGAGGGTGATTTAACCTTTGTTATGATAGAAAAAAAAGGTGGCCGGGCTGGTCTCTCTCTTCTGTCTCAGCTTGCGGCTGAGAAGACGAGCAGAAGCCCGAAAGCAGCCGTAACGCTGCAAAGAAGGATCAGGTCTCCATATTTGTTATGCATCAAATCCTTCAGCCCGGACCATATGTAGCAGGTATTTTCCTCCCCATTCCCCTTGTCCCCGGATACACTCATCCCTGGCATGAGCCATACTCTGGCATCCGGCCTTTAAGTAGCTATTTTTCACATTGAGGTTTTATCAAAGCTAAGGATTGCGATTTGCCTCATATGAGTGACATGTAGCTTTTATGTAGCCATAAATTAGAATTATTCTATCAATAATATTATCTCTTTGATGGATTGAAAGCGGCTACTGGTTGAAACCAGGAATATGGGGCCGATAGATGTCGAAATTTTCTTCTGCGCCAGAGATCGCCGAAAAAGGGGGGGGTGAGCCGGTGAAGAGCCCGGCCTATTCGATCTTGACCTCTTTTCCTTTTCGCTTCTCCTTCTTGTCCAGCTCCAGTGTCAGGACCCCGTTCTTGTAGGAGGCTTTTGCGCTGTCCGAGTCCACGGCGGAGTCGAGATAGATCATCTTGTAGAAATTCTTGTCGTCATCCGTCTTGATCTCCACGCTGTCCTCGGCCACGTCCAGCTTCACCCTGTCCTTGTCCACGCCGGGAAGCTCCACGAAGATGCGGTATCTCTCCTTTTCGCTCATGACATCGACCAGTGGCTCTCTGCCCTGGGCCGGCTCGATGCCTTTGTAGGAGGGCTTGATGTTTCCGAACTCGCTGAATACGGGCTCCTTTCCCGGCTCGGCTGTGTAGCTGAAGCCGTACACAAAGGGACCGTATCTGCGGGAGACGCCGCTGGGGGTGGCCTCTTCGCGCACAAAGGAGCGAAACTCGGAGGGCATGCTCTCTTCAAACCTCTTGATCATATCCTCGAAGGGCTCCTTGAACCAGTTCTCCTCAAACTTCTCCTTCTTATCGAAGGGAAATCCCCTGGCAAAGCTCTCGAATATATCGAATATAGATGGATATCTCTTGTCCCACATTTCATCTCACCTGATGGTTACTTTGACATACTAACCTTAGGATAGTGATAGGATATAAATTTTTTGCCTGGATGAATACGGCAACATTCAATAGCCAGTAAGGAGAGAATATAACGTCAATCTATGACCGATAGCCTGGTTTCATTTGAGGCCGAGATCATCAGCCTGACGAATATCAGGTCCAGGGTGATCTGGCCCGACTCAGAGGGCCCCTGGATAGAGGGCGGGATGGAGGACCTCATAGTCCACTTCACCTATGCCGGCTGGACGGCGTATAACCTCCGGTGCGCCCTGGCCCTGGCCCTCTCCAGCAAAGACGAGGATCTGGGACGCTCCGTATCCGACCTCTTAAACAGGATGGTCTCTTCTATGGGCGCAATTCAGATGGCCGAGATCCGCCTCACCGCCGGAGCTATAGAGGAGCTGAAGAGAGACCGCATTGAGCCC
>Ga0116170_10001854_pt1 | contig 20935 bp, 31 predicted proteins | sample AD_JPNHW1_MetaG_FD_89797 | JGI IMG/M metagenome (GOLD analysis project Ga0116170, IMG submission 89797) | Active sludge microbial communities of municipal wastewater-treating anaerobic digesters from Japan - AD_JPNHW1_MetaG | ecosystem: Engineered > Bioreactor > Anaerobic > Digestate | place...
AGAGGATAAAAAGGTTTAGAGTGACCGGTACGGCCCGGCCGATACCAAGAACGTTTCGTAGTGTCGTTGACCCAAAACAATTTCAGGTATCGCCTGAGGTCGATGTTACAAAGTGCCCAGATAAGATACCTGTTCCCTGTACTAAAAGGGTTTCTGTTTGGATTGGGGGAATAATTGGCCCTCGCGTCGTTAGTTATCTTCTGCGTACATCAGGAGACTCTAAGTTGCTTACGGCATTGTCAATTTGGTGAAAAAGCGGTTTTAGTTACTCTAATTCAATAAAGGTTTAGACTCGCAGTTACGATGTCTTAAAGAATGCGTTCAGCAATTAAAAAATCAAACTTGTAATTTGAAAATAAGCATTCTGATATAAATATTTTGTTGTAGTTTTATCTGGCAGTAGCAATGGTCACTACTGGTAACGGTATATCGGGATAGGTGAAAGTCCTATAAGCGTAATCGATGCGCCCACACAGCCCGGGGATATCGATAAACTGCAACACTTTTTGAAAGCAAATTATGTCCTGGCCATACGAACACGAACCTAAGGTTAGATGCATTGGTTTTCCCGAAACTTATCTACAGGCAATAATGAATGCAGTAGATAATCAGATGGTAGTTTGGGGTAAAAACGATTTATTCATGAGTATGGGAACTGCACAATTTGATTGGGCAGGTTGTACCTGGGAAATGACAGAGATGCAGGAATGTGTTACTGCAATTCAATTGGTAAAAGGTAAACCGATTGCAGAAGATTTGACAGCAGCAATGCTAAAAGGTAAAATAGAGGCATAGTAAGTATTTAGGGCGTTTAGCTCAGGGGTAGAGCGTTGCGTTTACACCGCAAATGTCCGGGGTTCGAAACCCTGAACGCCCACCAGAAAACTTGGCGCGTTTCACAAGACCCGTTTGGGCTGTGTGACGGATAACAGTAAGGGAGTGCAAACCCTGAGCCAGTCCAGTTCGCATCAAGTCCGCAGATGTAAAATCCGGTCCGAGGATTGTTGTTCAACTCGTAATAAGAAACAACAAGGCGGGAGTCTTTGACATCACAGCGGTTTTACTATTCCGGAGTTAAAATTTAGTACGCGAGTTGAAGCGTTAGTGAGGTACGTCGAAAACACCAAGCGAAACACAAATTCCACACACTGGCATATTGTGTAAGATATGCCCCCGAGCTGCGTAGGGTTACGACGCAGTGGGTTCTTGTTGTGTTATCCCTAAAATACGGCGGCAGTATTCGGTTCTCTGCCTAACCCACCCGATCTGTTTGGAATACATTTACAGCCTAAATGTCAGTGAGTAGGAACACTTTCTATCCATGGATAGTAAAACATACCGGGGGCCGAACCGTTAGGGAGGGATAATTGGAAAATTCCCGAACAAGCTATAATTTAGGAACAGAAATGAAATTTATCGGTAATGTGCTAGACAAGATAGCGAATGCTGTATGTGACTTCTTTGGAGTTGCAGACAAGGATTCGGGTGTTGTATTAGGGACATTTGTTATTTTTGTTGTTTTCATCTCTGTAGTTAGTGGTGTAGGATTGCTGTCGGCCTGGTTGTTGGGTATTCCGTGGTGGAGTACATGGGCAATAGCATTCTTGTACTACATGATTCTAGTCGTGAAAACGAACAACGATATAAATAGTAGATAGAAGATTTCAGGGTTTAGTGTAGCCTGGTAACACGATTGCTTTGGGAGCAATTATCGAGAGTTCGAATCCCTCATCCCTGACCATAACATGATAAAATATAAATGCCAATGCGGCAAAGAAAACTGGGCAGATCAGAAGGTTTGCCCTATCTGTGGAAGAATTGTAAAGCCTCCACATAAACAGTCTTGAGGATGGTACACTAAACGTGCCTCAATACTCTGCCTGAGGATAATAGGCGGTGCACACCGGCCTTAGCGCGCGTGAACTGTTACATGTCATGAAATACATGTCAAGTCTCGCATTAGACTTGTAGGTTATGATAAAGATCCCATTTCGGCGCGCACGGTTTGGGTCATGCTTTGGGGGCATGTAAAAGTGACATAACTAAACTGGGTTTACCACCTATAGCACATTTTCTAGGTAACGGGCAGCGAAGAAAGTGATATGCCGGTGGTATATGTAGTCCCTCAGTGATAAGGAGGCAAACTGCTGATATTCCTGTCTTACTATATCACCTCCCGGATGTTGGGAAAATGCGCAAAGAACTATGGCATAGGAGAAAACCCATAGGGCGTGCGGCAAGGTTTGGCTAAGTATCTTGATATTGATTTATCTTGTTGAAAACCGTTTGAGCCGTGCAGGTAACTTTATGACCGGTTAGCAAAACATCCACCTAATTTTTATGAAAATCCACACTAAGAAATTTGTAGGCACACCGTTTATTGTTACGGCCGAAAATATCCCAAATGAGCCAGGTGCGTGGGATTCGGCTAAAATCGCCATTTGGCGGGATGAAGTTTTGATCGGTGAATATATTCGTAACTATGCCAGTTACGCCATAATGACATTTTATCCGTTTCAAGTCGGTAATGAATGGTATGCACTCTACAGTGCTGATTATACCACTACTCGTGTAATGAAACTTCACGAAGATAGGATCGAAGATTGGTGTGGCGAACATCCTGCAATGGGAGGGTTTTGCCCTGTTGAATATTATATTCCGCGCTATAATAAATCCATTGACTCGTATAGCGTAAATGAAGAAAAACATGAGTTTGATGTATATCAGATGGACAACGATTATACGAGCATGGAAGCGTTTGTTGCCGATTGGGATAAGCCTAAATTTGTAGAAACACAGTTCTGTAATTTTGCTTTTGTATGCGGCTGTATCTGGGGCGATGACTCAACCTGGAAATTACGGTATATCGAGCTTGCAGGCATTCCTGAAAAAGAATTACTTATTACAGAAAAATTTGGTTACTGGGAATTACCCACTCAAATGACACTAAGACAGTGCATTAATATGTCTAATTGGGAACCCGACCATAATTGGGTTGAACTTACTAGAATGGAGCATTTTAATCTCAAAACCGGCGAACGGTGCTGATAAATAAAGTATGGACTTATCGACAATAGCAAAAGATACAAAAATAATACTTACAAGCGGTTGTTCGTATTCTGTTATGTTTGCGCATTTGAATGCACACTTTAAGAATGTTCAGCTTATTAACCTTGGTGAAGGCGGCAGATCTAATAAATGGATAGCACAAAGCCTTATTTACGCCCTGGAGCAACTCAAAGATCATCCAAGAGAAAATTTATTTGTAATGCCTATGTTTACTAGTGTTGATAGGCAAGATTTGTTTGTAGACAAGCATTCTAATAAATTTCATAAAAAATTAGATTTTTTGGATTTTGCTGATCCTGTATTTTTTACAGAAGGATTTAGTTACAGACAATATAAATGGTATAATCATATTATCGAGGGTGACAGCAGGTACGACCCCGACAGAATGACTGGATTATTGAGCATGACAAATCTCGATAAAAACTCAGAATCTGAATATGTGTTTGAAGAATTTGCCGGAAAATACTATACATATTTTCATAATAATTTTGCAGCATTTGATTATACATTACAGAATATAATTGCACTTCAGAATTATTGTAAGTTATCGAACACAAATTACTTGATGTTGTCCTGGCAAGATATTTTTCATGACACTTCGTTTGATAAGTTTTTCATAGTAGGGCAGACATACGACGGTAATCAGTTTAACCACTGCGATTATTCTACTCTAATGAAGCGAATCGATTGTTATCCTGAGTTAAGGTATTTGTATAACCAGATTGACTTTTCAAATTGGTGGTTTAATGATACAGAGAGATGCAGCACTGGTGGCCTGGCAGACTGGTGTATAGAAAACGGGCCGGGATTATTCGGGTCAGAAAAAGATAACTGTCATCCGACCAAACCGGGTTATAAAGAATTTGCAAGGAAAGTTCTTGCACCACTTGTGACACAAAAAACTGGTTGGTCGACTATACAGAGATAAATAAGTACACTGTTATAAACAACGGGGGTGTAGCTCAATAAGAGCACAGAGTAATTGCATAAATATGTGATGAATAATGGCAAGTATAACACCGAGAATTATAAAAGAAAACAATCTGAAAAGTTAGATAGATTGTATGGTCCGGTTTTGCAACATAAGAAGATTTGTAAATGTTGTGGATCAGAATTTATCTTTGAAGGAAGACTAGATACAAAAGCCTACGAAAAGGCACAATTTTGTAAAAGAAGTTGTGCTAATAATAGGCAGGAATGGTGGGATGATAATGCAACACATTATCGAACTATTGCTTTTAGGCATTGGGACGAAAAATGTGCATTGTGCGGATTTGATAAGGTAGTAGCGGTACATCACATTGATGAGAGTAAAGAAAATAATTCTTATCGAAACCTAATACCTTTATGCCCAAACCATCATGAAATGTTACATAGTAAGTGGAGACATGAAGTACAACCGCTTATAGATAGAGCGATAATTGAAAAATTTGGGCCTGTAGTATAATGGGATTACGGTAGCTTTGCAAGCTATTTATAGGAGTTCGATTCTCCTCAGGTCCACCAAAACACATAACATGATTAGAAAACTAAATGAACTTAGTGGCGACCAATGGTCCTTTATTTGGTCCGTTACTGGTGGAAATGAAGGATGTGATCATGCGTATGAAGAATTTAACGCAGTAGAAGAAGACGATTATACCGCAGTCTATAATTGTGTACATTGTAACGCCAAGTTGGATTATGATGTAAGTGATATAAGTGATTAAGGACACGCATGTCTATTAGACTTAGTAGAGATTATTCAGATTATCTGCCTTTACCGACAGCAGAAAACTTAGATATACTCCGGAAACAATGCAAATTGTTAACCTGCGAACAACTGAATAGCTTGGTATTTTTCCTGTCAGACGAACATAAACGATACACAACAACTATAATTCCAGAAGAAGAAATGCCATTACAACAAGCCGAATGGTATGCGATACTCGAATATCAAAAGGTTGTTCAGCAAGAAGTTAAATATAGGAATTTTGTTACCAATTGTGGTAAGGATATAAGTGAAAAAATGTACGATAATATCATTGGTACCCCAAACAGGGTATTAGATGCTATCTTACAGCAGACAAGGCAATCTTCGCAGAAGATTGGTTTTTGATAGATTATTCCGCACGGGCCGGCGTGGTGTAAGGCAAATGACTGTTAATCATTCTCAAGCTAGGTTCAACTCCTAGGTGCGGAGCCATAATGTCAAAAAGTAGTGAAGCTGTAAAAAGATGGAGAGCTAATACCAAAGACAGAATGGTAAAGGCAATGGGTAGTAAATGTCAGTGTTGTGGTTATAATACATGTAATAATTCTTTGGCATTTCATCATATTGATCCAAAAAGAAAAGATTTAACATTTGCAGATACAAGGGCAAATCCTCAAAAATGGAATCTAATTGTTGAGGAGTTAAGAAAGTGTATTCTGGTATGCCATAATTGCCATGCTGAAATACATGCAGGTATTAGGACTATACCGGAAATTTATTTTATATTTGATGAATCTTTCGCAGATTATAAGATAGAAACAGAATATAATTTTTGTATCTGTGGTAAAGAAAAACCACAGACGTTTAAATTTTGTAGTCATAAATGTGCTGCCACAAATCGTCGTAAGGTCGATTGGAATAATATTGATTTAATTGAATTATTAAAAAATCATAGCATTACCGAATTAGAGGATAAACTAGGAATCTCGAATGCTGCTATATACAAAAGACGAGATAAGATACTAAATAAGAAATGAAACTAAAATACATTTTTGACGAAGAACAGGTATTCGAAAGCGAAACCGATAATGCACCGCGTGTTGGCGAGATGGTCTTTTTTGAAGAAATCTTCTTTGTTGAAAATGTAGTTTGGTATCCAAAGGATGGAGAGGTTCGCATTTTTCTTTCGGACAGAGCAATGGCAAAACCGAAGGTTGCGGAATCTAAGGCAAAGGTAGTAAACTTACATTTAGTTGGACAAGCACAGCAGACAGCCGACAAGGCGCTTAAAGAAGCATCCGAACTAAAAAGACAAGTATTCTCAATTAGACAATATCTAAAAAATCAGCCAAAGGCACCGACAAAAAATGACACCTGATAAAAACTATCGTATGGCCCCGCAGATCAAGACAATGATCACAATGATGAAGGGCACTTCGGAACAAAAGAGTGCATGGAAACGTGCAATGATCGATGCGCAACTGTGCGAAGAGTCTGCTCGTCGTGCTGCATTGAAGTCAAAGGACAATGGAGATAATAAGGGCAAGGGCCGCGGAGCCGTTGCACCTGAGTAAGTTCAGCCTGGTATGTTCGGTACAATCATAGGATTTGGGTCATTTACTATATACCCACCGAGCCTCGGATAATATTAAATTAATTTCATTATCCTTACCAGCATTTTTACTAAGGAATATGTCGCGGATAGATATATCTTAAAATAGAATATATAACCCGGACCCTATTATAATATTATATAAATAATGTTATATGTCTATTCCGATTTTGCCCTTGTAAGCTAATGGTAAACTGGCTTCTTGGTATGGAGCATTCGTAGGTTCGATTCCTACCAGGGGCACCAAAGATAAATAAATGATCAGACGCGGCGTGGGGAAGCTCGGTAACCCGCTAGGCTCATAACCTAGAGATCGTTGGTTCAAATCCAACCGTTCGCAACCAAATTTTATGAAAGTGTTAACAGCACTGTTGGTATACAATCTACCAATATATTAGGGCTTTTGCTCCGCTGATATGCGTTATCTATTATTACTATGTTTTTTTGGGGTTCACTATGTAGTGTTTTCGGAGAAACGAACTGAAGCTGTGAATAAGCGGTTGATATACCAGAATCTATCATTGTCAAGAACAATTCACGGGGTCGACCACCGGTAAACGGGTCAGGGTGATATCCGAAACTATCAATAAACAATAGCAGGCGGGCGGCTGGTAGTCTCGTCAGGTCTCATAAGCCAGAAAAGAGCGTGGTTCGATTCCACGGCACTGCAACCAATTAAAATGCCCTAAAGGGCGCGGCCCGAACATGCGTGTAACTGTTCTTATTGCGGATATGGTGGAATTGGTAGTCACGCCAGCTTGAGGTGCTGGTGCCGAAAGGCGTGGAGGTTCGAGTCCTCTTATCCGCACCAACTTACTACTATTGTAGGATAAATCCCTACTAAGTATTTCCAATTTACCCGATAAATATATGCTATGTGTGGCAGCACACATTGATCAATGGAGGCATATGTCGGGGCTTGTAAGCAAACTAAACACTCTTAAAGCATTCATGGCATCGCTGACATGGATGAAGATAGCTCAACTAGTAGTGTTATTTCTAGTTATGGCATTGGCATGGATTACATACGAGACAAGGGAAGATCTTGTAAGGTATATATTTTCGCAGCAAGAACATAACATTCCGTTAAAGAAACTATCAGCTAAAACAACAGAAGAATTAAAGGCAGCCATAGGTAAGAATGACCTAGTGGTTGCTGTCGCCGTTAATGTCATAAATTTTAAGACAAACAGCAGATATGTGATCTTTTCATATTCGCCAGACAAAGATCTAACCAATGTGTATAATAGATACAATATGGAAAATCTCGAACAACCATTGTTCACAAATAATCCAGAACATAATAAAAGAATTATAGAACTTATCAATGGCGAATTTGTTTGTCATAAATATATTAACACTATAGGGAGTGTGGATTTACCTGACACCAGAAATTACATAGACACAGTCTGTGCTAATGGTGTCCCTCCATATTATGGAAAAATAATCGGTGTTGTTAGTATCTTCACAAAAAGAGAACCAATTCCGGAAGAAGTAGATCAGATTAGAGTTCTAACAAGAAATCTTGCTATTTTAATTTACGATAAAGAATTAAAATGATTACAAATAGTCTCGAATGGAATACCTTACAAGACACACTTAGACACCGAGCAAAAGGACTTGGCTATAGTAAGGATGTATTAAGAATGATTAATAATATTCATTCTGAAATAACACAATTATCTATAGCTGAAATAGAATCGCGCAGAGGAAGAAGTCACCGTGCAGAAGAACTTCTTATTAAGATAAACCAAGACATAGAACTTGTTGAGGAATATCTTCTTGTCGCCGCACTATTAGGATAAGGTGGCATGGCTGATAATAGATCACACTACATTATATATTCGATTGTAATTTTATTCTTATTATTCTGGTCGGTCGTATCGGTGTCCTACTACGGATTTAAGCATAGCGAAATTGTACTAGACAAAGAAACAACAGATGATATCATAACAGATGTTGCCCGCATTCCAAATTTTGTGGGAATAATGATTATTAGGGCAGATATCCAAACTAATGAACGGCATATAATCTATTCTTATATAGCTGATCCCGAAACTAGAAAATTGTTTACGGATTTCTTTCAGAATAAGACGGTGACACCTGCACAGCCTTTGTTTGTAAAGGGTGATGATAAGATCAACAATCGGATTGTTCGCTTGATAAATCATCAATACGATTGTTCACCCTGGACTGATTTGATTGGTTCTAAGTTTGTCCCTGCTTCCATGTCGACTATCACATCAGCATGTGGAGTTGCAATTCCGCCATCATATGGTGCATTCGATGGCATGGTAACTATTTTCCTTAGCAAGGAGCCGACAGATGCCGATAGGATTCTTCTCGGAACAGTGCTAAAAGATATTTCAAATGATGTTTCCCGAGCCATGGCAAAACATTGACATTTAAGTAATATTCCTATATACTTGACAAACACGGACGCGGTAATCAGACAGGCGTGCTGAGCTATCCTGGAAAGATAGTCGTGTGAGTGATCCTCGCATGGGTTTCGAATACCCACCCGTCCTCCATTTAACCAAGTAAAATCATGCAAAATATCCATAGGAATGTTATGAACGCAATCAAAATGAATCGCGAGCAACTTCTCGCCATTGTCCGTGAAAACAAGATCAAGCACATGGCCGAAGCCGAGGAAGCCGTTCTTGATTACAAGGCACTTGTATTACAGATCGCCCAAGCCAATGCAAAGTTGGCCAAGACTGGTGACTTGAATGAATTCAAGAAGATGAAGGCCATGCCACAGGCTCCTCAGTCATATGAGTCAAGCTATGCACGCGCCATTCGCATGCTTGAACTTTCGGTCGAAGAAATCATTGAAGTCGAAGAAGATGTATTCAACCAACTCGTTCTTGACGAGTGGGACTGGAAGCGCGGCTTCGTAGCAACCTCTGCTATGTATAAGAGCGCATTTTAAACCAGTTGCATAAGATAGGCAACTACACTACATTATGACTTGCAAGACGCCCATAGTGGGCAAGTAAGTAAACACACATTGAAGGACTAAACTATCATGGCTGAACCAGTCACCGCTGGACTTGCAGCATCCGCGGCAACCGTCGGTGCCGTAGCAACCACTACATCGGGAGCCGCATCAACAGGCTTTTTCGCAAGTGCAGCAGGCTTTGCACTTGGCGTCATTGGCGCCTGGGGTCTTCTGATCCTTATCGGCCTGTTTGTGCTTGGTATCTTGTTTGAACACAACGGTGCCCGTGGCTGGTCTGTGTTCTCTGCAATTGTTACCGCTGCTGTCGCTTATTTCTTCTTCAGCGTCTCGCTTCTGACTATCGCAATTGGTGCAGCCGCATACATTGTGATCGGCCTGGTGTGGAGCTTCTGGCGATACAAGCGTCATGCGGCAAATGTGGTTGAGGAATACCGGCAAGCATCGCAATCGGAAAAGGAACGCGCCCTGCGCCGCCTGCACCCGAAGGAAATGCTCGGTACCATTACTGCGTGGATCCTGATCTGGCCCTTCAGCTTCGTGGAAAACATGATCGGTGATTTCATCACTGCCATCCAGACGCTGATTACCAAGGTCTTCCGTGGCATCTACCACAGGATCTACGACTCGGCTGTCGCTGCTCTGAGCTAAGGCAAGGAGCATGGTGAAGATTGACTTCACCAGTTTCGGAGATTTCTCCACATGCCCAGCATGGTGGAGAAATCTTGTGACTGAAGCAACAAAAGATTTGCCGCAGCAGGACCCGGAGTGGAGTAATGCCATTATCGCTGCATTGCAAAAATACGGTGCTGTAATGGATGACATTGATTCGTGGCAATTCAACTATGTTATGTTTAGGGATGATGCGGATTTTTTGGCATGTATATTAAGATGGGATTATGAAGATGGCCGCTAAACAAGTTATTGTAATGAAGAAGTTCCCCAAGGATCGCAATATGCGTACCGGGAAATATGTCGCTCAAGGAGCACATGCTTCTGTAGGGGCTATTTTTAGTCTCGGGACTGTGGTGAATGATAATCTGGTTATTCCACTTAATGATCCGTTTGTGAAAGAATGGATTACAGGTAGGTTTGCCAAGATAGCACTATATGTCGAAACCGACCAGGAATTGGTTGATCTCTACAAACAAGCACTTGGCGCGGGCTTGCCTGCCGCACTGATTAAGGATGCAGGGCTGACTGAATTCAATGGCGTGCCTACGCTAACTGCGGTTGGCATTGGTCCCGGTAATGCAGAAGTTATTGATAAGGTAACCGGTCACTTACCTCTATTTTGAAAGAACAATATGGATTTTATTACCTGGTTTGTCAAAACAAACAGAACAGACATTATCGAGAATTGGTTTCCGGTCGCGGGAATGTATTTCTTTTTTGCTGTTATATTTTCCCTCCTTGCTAACAGCTGGATATTATTTGGAATAGCGTACACAATTGGCTTCGCAATCTGCGCACCTATTGCATATGTTCTTCTGAAAGAACAATGGGATAAGGTATATAATCGTTACGAGAAGACTCGTAAGGAGTAGGTTGCGAGAGGTCGCACAATAAGTTATAGTTTAGATGTCTAACACAGAAAGGGACACACAAGTGGACAACGCACTTATCACGGAAATTGAACAAAAGAAAGAAAAGTTTGGTGGATGGATCAAGCTCGGCGCCCTGGCGGTAGTCGGCCTGCTTGTTGCCCCGTTTATCATGCTGTCAATCGGCGGCCTCATCGGCCTTGGTGTTGCAGCAGCCGTCGGATTTACGCTGGTGCAACTTGCTCCTGTATTTGCACTCAAGGTTGCAAACTGGAAATATCGGCTGATTGATGCAGAGAAGGTGGCGCATGTAAAGGCAGTTACCAATGCTGCTGCAGAAAATCCGATTGAGACGCTTACCAACTTGCTGATTGCTAAGAAGGGCGCGTTTAACGAGTTCAAGATGGCAGTGGAACAAGCAGTTACTGCACGCTCCAACTTCAAAACGAAGGTTGAAAAGTTCAAGCAACGCTATCCCGCCCGAGCCGCCGAATTCGAGGCACAACTTGCACGAATGACCGATTTGGTCGAACGCAAGAAGAAAGCTCTTGGTGATGCAAGGCAATCACTAGAGGATGGTGACATGAAGCTTGAGGAAATGAAGGCTTACTACGAGATGTCTAAGGATGCAATTGAAGCCAACCGTGCTGCTGGTATGGATACTGGTGACGCATTCGAGAAGTTGAAGGCCGATACAGCATGTGACGCAGTGTTTGAATCCATGAATATGGCATTCGCTCAACTTGAAGTTGCTGCTGCAATCGATGTGGAAGCGGATGACAAGCCTGCCCAAGGTGTTGCACAATTAGGTCATAGCGAACCTGTTGTACTCGAAGTACCGGTTACCCAAACACAGAAAGTGAGTCGATAAATGAAGTTCCGTATCTTTGGCACAATCGTTGTGCTGGCGATCCTTGGTGCGTTGGCAGTGGTTACTGGCGCACTTGACGAGAAGGGTGCAGGCCGGCATAATGCTCCTACTGCACCTGCAGACACTGGTGGCTTGCAACCCCTGAAAATCAACTAACTTTACAGAAAGAAACATATGAAACTCAAACTTATTTCCGCAGTGGCGCTCTCCCTGTTTGCATTGACTGCTGCTCAAGCTCAACAAGTGAAGGTGGCAACCGGCGGTCCCAAGGGAACCTACCATGCGCTGTTTGCCAACATTGCCGAAAAGTGTGGCGACCAAATGGCAATGATTGAAGTGCCGTCAAGCGGTTCACTGGAAAACTTGGACAAGCTGGCCGGCAAGGAAGTCGGTGCTGCATTCATGCAAACTGATGCACTGTTTGCTTCTGCACAAGGACGCGATCTGGGCAATATCAAGACACTGGTTGCCTTCAACAAGGAATCGGTCCACGTGGTTGCTCCTGTTGCATCCGGACTAAAGACGTCGGGCAACATGATTGGCATGGGTAAGCAAGACATTGTGTTTACCAATGTCGAAGACTTGGCAGGCTACAAGGTTGCTGCTGCTGGCGGCTCGGTGATTACTGCCCAAGTTCTGCAAGGTCAGGGCCAGGTGAAGTGGACAATTGTTCCTGTTGACTCAAACGATGCTGCGATTGCTGCTATCAAGTCCGGTGCTGTTCAGGCGGCTGTGATGGTTGGTGGACAACCGCTAGGAAATGTCAAGGCGCTTGGTCCCGACATGAAGCTACTTAGTTTTAGGTCCGGTACCGTGGATCTGTTGAAGACAGTTTACGTCGCTGATAAGTTGTCGTATCCGAAGCTCAGCACTTCTGCTGTGAGCACCATTGCTACCGAAGCATTGCTGGTTACCAGAACTGTGAATACGCCGGATCGCGTTACCGCGCTGGCCAACTTCCGAAACTGTGTCATCAAGCATGTTCCCGAATGGCAAGATGCTGACGGTGCTCACCCGGCTTGGTCGCAAGTGGATGTTGCTAACAAGGGCAAGTGGCCATTCTACGAGTTGCCGATGCCCGCAACCGTGACAGTCACCGGCAAGAAGAAGTAAGAGATAAATAAGAATCTAGGATAGGTACAGCAAACAAAATAATAAAGCAACTGGCAGCTTATAAACTGCCTATTATTGGAAGAAACCAAGTTTGTGTCGGACAAGATTCCGAATCGAGCGTAAGCGATTTACGATAGGGAGGTGGGTTTGATAGGCCCTCCAGAATAATAATCAAACCGTTACCAACTATCCTGTAATGACACCGCTTATAATAAGCGGTGTCGCCTTTTATAATACAGGCATGGGCCGACTAGTCGAACTAAAAGACATTGATCTTACACCGCATTGGTATTTTTCCGACACATGGTATAGTACCGACGGTCGCAGATATGTGTATAAGTGGCCAAGCCCGGATTTCCCGCACCAAGTGTCAATTCATGCAGATGATATTGATCGTGACCATGCACTAAAAATCAAAATTAGGCGGTGGATTGAAAGAAATCTTTCCGAGACTGTTATATTTTCCGAAGTACAAAAGAACTATCGAATATATTACGGTGAAGAAAGAGATTGGGATCACAGCTACGAAAGAAGAAATGAGTGGTATGTGTTCCACTTTGAGGATGAACATAGTGCCACAATATTCCGATTAGCATTTTCGGATTTAGTGAAAGAGATAACAGAGTTACACCCAGACAAGGAAGACGAATATGAGAAAACTAGCTACCATAAGAACTATTAGCGATAATTGATGGTTGGCAGATATATTTGGTAAATAAGCATATGAAATACTATACCATTTATAAGACAACCTGCCAACCAACCGGTAAAATATATATTGGTCAACATACAACTTCTAAGATTGATGACAGATATATAGGATCTGGTAAAATTATAAAAAATGCTATAAAGAAATATGGAAGACATAACTTTACAAAAGATATTTTAGAAGTCTGTGATACATTAGAAATACAAAATATTAGAGAAGAATATTGGATACAACTGTTTGATTCGCGTAATCCAGAAATAGGATATAATATAGATACCGGCGGCTATTTAGGTCCGCGAAGTGATCTGGCAAGAAAAAATATTTCTAATGCAAATAAGTCCGCTGACAAAAGAAATAAAATATCAGTTACACTAATGAATCATGTTGTAAAAGATATCACTAGAGATAAAATAAGAGAATCTATTTTACCTACCATGACTCCGGAAAGAAAACAATTCCAGCGGAATAATATGTTAGGTAGGAAAAAAATGAGATGCATTGAGACTGGAAAATGTTCTCATATACGAGCAGATGATATACAACACTACATAAACAACGGATGGATATTATGCGTAAATTAGCCACTATTAGACAAATCTTAGATTTGAGACCCATACCCGGCGCCGACCAGATAGAGTTGGCAGTTGTAGATGGGTGGACTGTGGTAGTTAGAGTCGGAGAATTCAAACGCGGCGATCCCTGCGTGTATTTTGAGATCGATAGCTTCCTGCCATTGCGTCCAGAGTTTGAACACATTCGTGCCCGTTGCTTCAAGAGAATGGGTGAACAGGAAGGGCTGCGTATCAAAACCATCCGTTTGCGTGGCCAGCTTAGCCAAGGCATGGCCTTACCGCTGACATCTTTTCCGGAAATTATTACCGAGTGGGACAGGCTGTGCAATGAAGGGCTGAAAGCAGCAAACACAACTATCCATGACGTTGACTTTTCCGAACTATTGGGTGTACAGAAGTACGAACCTCCTGTTCCTACACAGTTGGCTGGTAATGTCTCTGGAAATTTCCCCGGATTTATTCCAAAGACAGATCAAGAGCGTTGCCAAAACTATGGAAGAGAAATCTTTGTCGACAACGAAGGTGCTCGTTATGAGATTACTGTCAAGTTGGATGGTACATCTTTTACTGGGTATCGCAAAGACGAGGAAGACGGTGTCTGTGGCCGTAACTGGAAGCTGAAAGTTGATGACGACAATGCTACAAACTCCTTGGTTCGCATGTATGTAGACAGCGGATTACAAGCAGCATTAGCCAAATTAGGCATGAACTACGCTGTACAAGGTGAGCTCATGGGCCCTGGCATACAGAAGAATCGTGAGGGCTTTAAGATCACGAAACTGTTTGTGTTCGATATTTACGATATCGATAATGGATGCTATCTTGCTCCACATGCAAGGCACGAGGTGTTGTATCAACTGTGGGATTTGGGATTGGACCGTGATATGGTTGACCATGTTCCGGTGATCGCAATGGAAATGCCATTGGAAGAACTTGGCATCGAAAGTGTAGATCAACTCCTGGCTTATGCAGAAGGTCCGAGTATCGCTCACGCCATACGTGAAGGACTTGTGTTCAAACGAGTGGACGGTGGATTTAGCTTCAAGGCCATTAGCAACAAGTTCTTGCTGAAGGAAGAGGACTAATTTGTGATAAATAGCGTATCAAGGATACGCTATGAGATTGCAAGAACTTTTCCTCGTTGAAACCACAGAAGAAGACAGGGCTATTATATCCCTGTCTACCGTCGTTTATGCATACCTAAAGAAGTATGCAGGTAAGAAGCTAAAAGATGGCGAAGTAATAAATGTAGGAACAGTGGGTCAACTGTTTGATACACCAATCAATATTTTAGATCCAGTTGAGATTCAACTATGGAATCATAACGACATTCTAAAAGCATTCCCACAGCAGGCATCTGATGCAGATCAAGAAGATCCGGAAGAGGATGATCGCAATATTCTAGGTTTCTGGGATCCACAATCGGAAATTGTAGCACTGAATATTGATTACCTTGAATCAAATAGTCTAAAGGGTGCAGTAACACACGAATTGCGCCATGCGTTGGATGATTATAAGTCCGAGTTCAGGGCAGGTTCAAGCACAAGATACGACACACCGAAGAAAAAGGAACACAGAAAGGATCTATCAAATGATCCGTATGCGTCTGAGCTTGAGAAGAAGAAGCCTTACCACGCCAAGCCGGCCGAGATCAATGCCCGATTTGCAGAGGTACTGCATGGTGTGACTTTCCAGATAAAGCATTCTATGAAGTATCCACCAGACCAAATCCGACCGAGAGTGATGAAGTTATTCATGAAGCTTCTAGACATGAAGCACATAGCTCACTTATTTCCAGAGAAAACACAATCTAAAGATTACAAGCGTTTGGTAAAACGCGGTATGGATTTTATAGATAAAGAGCTAGCACACCTCCAATCTCAAAAATGATGTCTTTTTAACCTATTTCTGCAATGGTTATAGGTTGACAATATAAATAAAGCACACTATAATAGTGGCTACTTACAAAGAGTGGATACAGCAAACAAACCGACGCTGAAAGGCGACTATGGTGTTGATGTCGATCTTACATGTGGAGGGTTTACCCGATGAAGCATAGTAAGGCCATCGCTCAACAAACTTCCTAGGACGATGTAAAAGGTTCGAACCAGGGGTAAGGCCCTGTTAGCAAACGAGTAATCCTTGTGATGAAACATTTGTCCCTTACACCACTCTGTTTTCAATATCTAAATACAGACATACATGACAGTAAGTATTTCCTATTCCCTCGGAGCATTACACGAAGCTGCCAGATTTATTTGGGAGAATAATGAAAGTGTTCTAAACTGGCCTTGTTCCCCAACTTCGGCGTTTGATGTAATGACGCAAATTAGGGATATGATGGTCAAGGGAGCATTGGAAAATGCTGAGTTCTTAAAGAAAGAAAAGAACAAAACTTTATCAGCCGATGACGATTGGATGACATTCAATGGTACCGGCGGATATTATGTCCTGTATGAGCTCTTAAGTGAAGAAGATGATGAAGAAGTGCGCATCGGTATCGACATTTTGGTTGATCCCTCGGTTAGTCATCCTAACCCCCGGTACGTAACAGAAGTCGTTGACAACACAGAAGAGACTGTATAAACTAGAGACTTACTTGCTAAAGATTAGGTACAGCAAAAAATAAAATTAGCATATTAGGGCACACTCGAAAGGGTGTATAACTAAGAACCTTTCTGAAGGGGAAAGCAAAAACTCGTCAAAACCTAATCTGATCTAATTTTATGTATGGACATTGGATTACAAAGATAGAATTTAATCCGGATGATTATATCGGGTTTGTTTATCTTGTGATTAATGTTCTTACAGATCAAAAATATATCGGCAAGAAAAATTTCAGAGTTAATACACGAACCACAGAAAGGTGGGAAGAGTATACTTCGAGTTCGAAGTATCTAACTAAAGATATTTTAAAATTAGGAAAAGAAAATTTTCGATTTGAGATTTTATTTCTGTGTAAAACAAAAGAAGAATTAGATAATTTAGAAATAGAAGAACAAAAAAGAAGAAATATACTTAGATCCTTATTGCCTAACGGCACACGAGAATATTATAATAGGTATATACATAAGGTCGGTCTTAGCACAAATGGGGCTAAATTTAGCGAAGATGTAAAAGAAAAAATGCGTAAAACACATACTGGTGTTCCGCATAATTCTAAAGATAAGAAAGTATATCAGTTTAAAGATACAAACACTGGTATTGTCCAAAATTGGACAAGAAAAGAATTCCAAAATATAGTGGGTGCTGATCCCTGTAAATTAGTTATAGGTAAGGCAAAATCTGTAAGAAAATGGATTTGTTTAGATCCGATTGATGGGATAAGGAATTATCCTAAGAGAAAGTAATTTTAAAGATTCCGTTCCGCAACTAAAATTAATAAACCGAGGTATGTGGGTTCGAGCCCCACTCTCATTGGCAACAGTGAGATAGTCGAATTGGTATAGACATTGGTCAAATAAAAAGCGAATCTGATATGAAAAATACATACACATTTTTAGTCCTAATTTCTGCAATGTGTTCATCATTTGCCGGTCCACCTAAAAATAATGTCGAGCTTGAAGATAAATGTTATGCATTGCTAAAACCTCATATTGAAGGTGCGACAATAAAAGGTGTTAGATGGAATAGATACGGCGATAGAGTATCGTTTTCTCTTTCTAAGAATGTAGGATATAATCTGACAAGTTTTGCAGAATGTTACATCGATAACGGGGATGTAAAACGGCGCTTTGAATCAAAGGCCGAAGGAAAGATCCGTTACGCCGAGGAACAACGAAAGCGTGCCGAAGAAGAAAAGAAATTAAGAAGATTTAAATAATTATGGGATTTAGATTTCGTAAAAGTATAAAGGTTGGTGGAATTAAGTTAAATCTTGGTAAGACCGGATTAACCAGTGTTTCGGTAAAACCGACTAAAAATACAAATATCTCAGCAGGTAAGACCGGAGTCACCGGATCTGTATCTTGGTTAGGCACCGGACTTAGTTATATTTTCAAGATATTCAAATGGTAAAAATGAAAGCATTAGTTCTTTTGGCAGCTATATTCTTGGCAACCTCAGCAAGTGCTACAGGTGGTAGATTAAATAGCAAGGGATGTCATAATAGTAAGAAGGTCGGATATCATTGCCATAGAAGTCAAGATAAACCTGCACCTGTTAAGAAAGAAAAAGTTATTCCAAAGAAGAATAAACAATAAAGAATTTTGACAGCAACTTAAAATAAAATTCTGAACGGAGAAACAAAAATGACAACACTATTTGAAGCAGTAAACGCAAACGCAACAACAGCAAACGGGGCCGTGACAAACGCATCGTCTCTAAATAAAAATGTGGACCTTTTCTTCCTTGCTGGTGCAAGCCGCGGTAAGGATATCACTTCTACCTTCGCCGGAGCCTTCGTTGAAGACTCCGAAGTTGCAACTCGTATCCTTCAGTGGGCACGTGATGCACGCGGTGGAGCAGGTGAGCGTGAAACTTTCCGTAAGTTGTTCGGCTATCTGTTGAAGAACGAAATCGCAATCGCTTCTCGCGTGCTTGTAAAGGCACCTGAGCTTGGCCGTTGGGACGACGTTTTGATCGCCTTCGGTACACCTATCGAGCGTGAAGCTCTGCGTATGATCGCCTTTGCTTTGAACGAAGTAAAGGATGGTCTGTGCGCAAAGTGGATGCCGCGTCAGGGTGCGGAAGCGAACAAGATTCGCTCGTACATGAAGTTGACTCCGAAGCAATATCGTAAGCTCTTGGTTGGCTTGTCCAACACTGTTGAGCAGAAGATGTGTGCCCAGGATTGGACTGGAATCGTGTATCCGCATGTTCCGTCGGTTGCTGCTGGTCGTTACCAGAAGGCTTTCTTGAAGCACGATCCTTCGGGATATGCGAAGTACAAGGAAAAGCTGGTTTCGGGCGAAGCGAAGATCAACGCATCGGTTGCTTACCCGTACGACGTGATTCGTTCACTTCGTAACGGCGATAAGGTTGTTGCTAACGCACAATGGGATGCATTGCCAAACTATCTTGAAGGTTCGGACGAAAACATCCTCCCGGTTGTTGACGTTTCGGGTTCTATGGATTTCCAAGTGTCTGGTAGCGTAACTGCTATGGACGTTGCGATCTCCTTGGGATTGTACACTTCGGAACGTATGGGTGGTGTGTTCAAGGACCAGTTCGTGACATTCTCGAGCCAGCCGGAAATGCTGCACTTGAAGGGCAACCTTCAACAGCGTTATGACGCAATGGCTCGTTCCAACTGGGCAATGAGCACAGATATCCAGGCTGTGTTCAAGTTGATCTTGACTTCGGCAACGAAGCATAAGGTTGCTCAGAAGGAAATGCCGACAAAGATCCTGATCTTGTCGGACATGGAATTCAACACTTGCGTTACTGGCGGAACAAGCGTTAGCGCAATGAACATGATTGAGAAGGAATATGCTGCCGCAGGGTACAAGGTTCCGCAGGTTGTGTTCTGGAACCTGAAGGGTCGTGCTGGAAACAGCCCGGTTACCTACAACCAGTCCGGAACTGCACTTGTGTCGGGCTTCTCTCCGAGCATCGTTAAGTCGGTACTTGGTGGTGAAGAAATGACACCGATCAGCATCATGCTGAAGACTGTAATGGTCCAGAGATACGACTTCTAAGAGGTTGTTCTCCTAAAAAAGGGGCAGAAACTGCCCCTTTTCCTTTGGTTAAACCGTTATTAAAAGATAAATAGACATATAATGCTAAATACAGCATATAAACATCAGGAGGTTCTTATGAACAAGTTTATCTTATCGTTGGCAGTTGTTATGGGTGCAGTTGCTCTTACAGCTTGCGGTGGTGGTTTCAGTGATTCGCCAGAACAAAAAGCATTCAAGGCTTTTGTTGAAAAGTGCAAAAAGGATCCTAGCACAGCAGATTGCAAGGCATGGAAGGAAAATAATACTTCCCCGGGCGGCAACTAAAAAGTTGTAAAGAAAAGGGGCTGCAAGACAGCCCTTTTTTACGAGATGAAATCTAAGTGTTTAAATTGTCTCCAAGAATTTGAATATAATCCGCATCAAAATGCAGGTTTATATTGTTCAAATTCTTGCAGAGGAATACATAAATCCAGGCTTCATAAAGAAGCCTGGTATGCAGGTACATTAACAAAGAAGATCGATCGTCCTACTATTAGAAAATATCTAACAGAGGATCGAGGATATAATTGTGAAATATGTAAATTATCAGAATGGCAAAATCAGCCCATAACACTTGAGGTTGATCACACCGATGGAAATTCTGCAGACGATAACCCGAGTAATGTAAGATTGATATGCCCCAATTGTCACAGTCAATCACCACATCGCGGCGCTGCCAATAAGGGTAGAGGTCGTAAATCTTTAGGACTTTCGTTATACTAGATAAATAAACATATGCGGGTGTGGTGCTAGTGGTAACACATATCCTTGCCAAGGACAAGTTACGGGTTCGATTCCCGTCTCCCGCTCCAAAATTAAAGCCCTAGTGATAAATACTTCACTAGGGCTTTTCCTTGGAGTTTATTATGAAGAAATTATTAGTTGCAGCATTTTTATCAATTGTATCAATGGCATCTTTCGCTACAGATATGACATTGCCAATCCGTGACATTGTAGACGGTGACACAATCAGAACAGCAGTAAAGCTACCGTGTCCGCTATGTACTGTATCCGTTAGAATTCGCGGTATTGACACGCCCGAATCAACCTATCTAGCCAAGTGTCCTGCAGAGAAGGCAAAGGCATTGCAAGCAAAGGCATATATGATTACATTGGTTGGTAAACACACG
>Ga0116170_10001855_pt1 | contig 20933 bp, 11 predicted proteins | sample AD_JPNHW1_MetaG_FD_89797 | JGI IMG/M metagenome (GOLD analysis project Ga0116170, IMG submission 89797) | Active sludge microbial communities of municipal wastewater-treating anaerobic digesters from Japan - AD_JPNHW1_MetaG | ecosystem: Engineered > Bioreactor > Anaerobic > Digestate | place...
AGAAGCATCCCAATTACATAGTAAAACGGTGTGTGCCATTGCATAATTGTAATCTTGTAGAGTAGGACAGACAGGAGTAACAGAAACGACACCAGAGCCATGGTTGTATATGGTCTCTCGATGAATGGAACTGATTTCCAGCTAAGAAGAGGTTTAGGCAACATTTTGGATTATCTCCCTGCAAGTTTCCACTTCTTCTTTAATAATCAGTATATACCTGAATGTCTGAGGTGTAGAAAACTTTGAACCTAGCGTGTTAGCCTCCCGTTGCATCTCCTGCATGATAAAATTGAGGTTTTTCCCAATATCGCCATCTCTGGTGCAATCTAGATTCTCCATAAATGTCAGAATATGACTGCGCAGACGAGTGATCTCCTCCTGGACATCATACTTATCAATATACACCGCAAGCTCTTGTATCAGCCTTTGTTCCAATACGTCAGCATTGACATTTCCGAGTATTTCTAATATACGTTTCTTCATGTTCTCGAAGAGATCCGATTTATAGATCGGTATCTGTTTCTCAACTTCCTGAATTGCAGCTTGTATCTTAGAAAGTGAACTACTCAGAACATTGCGGATATCTTCGCCTTCAGCGACAAGACATGAGTCTAACTGATCTATTGCCAACTTAATACACTCGATCAATACCTCATTAAGATCCTGATCATCATCGAGTTTTCTATTGCTCTCAATAATCCCGGGTTCCTTCATGAGGATTTCGATCGGAACCTGCTCATCACTTCCTAGATGGTTCATAGCAGTCTTTATTATGTCATTATACTTCATTAACTTTGGTATATTCAATTCAATATTTGGTTCACGATGGTCTGTGTAATTGATTCTCACTTCGAGTGTACCACGTGATAAGGCTTTATTAATCATTTTCCTGATATTGAATTCAGCATAGGAGAGGTCCCGGGGAATGTACAGCTTCAAGTCAAGATATCTTGCGTTGATGGATTTGATCTCAACATCAATACTAATATCATATCTCGTGAGGCTGGCTTTTCCATAACCTGTCATACTTTTCATTTATTCTCCAATTCGTAGCTTTGCCACGATCTGATCTTTGTATGCTGCATGGGGCAGAGGTATATCACTATCTCTGAGTCCATCATTATCTTGCGTTAGCAACCATTGGTTTACATAACATGGCTTAATACAACCCATGTAGTGATCACTCACAGATTAGGGTTCCGGCTGTCGCATCGATCACTTTGACCTTGATCAATGATCCGATCTGTTGCGGGTCACCTGTTGCGACTGCTATTTTATAATCATCAGTCTTTCCTGACAACTTGTGTGATTCTTTCTTACTGAAATCTTCAGCGTAGATCTCTACTTTCTTTCCGATCTGAGCCCGGAATTTCTCCAAAGTTACATCACGTTGCAGATCGATCATAGCCTGCAGACGTGAGAGTCTGATCTGTTCCGGGACCTGGTTCTTTAGATCAGCGGCACTTGTGCCTTCGCGGTTGCTGTATTTAAAACAGAATGCATAATCGAAGCGTATTTCCTCAATCTGTTTCAGGGTATTGGCAAATCCGGCATCAGTTTCTCCTGGAAATCCCGCAATGATATCGGTCGTTATCCCAATATTCGGCATAGCATTCCTAAGTTTTTCGACCAAGCCACGATAGTGCTTAATTGTATATTTACGATTCATTGCCGCAAGGATCTGATCATCACCTGACTGCATAGGTAAATGTATATGTTTACATATCTTAGTATGAGAAGCCATAACGTCGATCAACGCGTCAGACAGGTCTTTGGGATGCGATGTCACAAATCTCAATCTGATAAGCTCCGGGATCTGACTAAGTATCATCAGAAGCCCAGCAAAACTAACCCCCTGATAGTTATAGGAATTCACATTCTGACCTAAAAGTGTGATCTCTCCGACTCCCCCTTGCGCCAGAGATCTGACCTCATTGACTATTTCATCGACAGGACGGCTACGTTCCCGCCCTCTGACGTAAGGGACAATGCAATATGTGCAGAAGTTGTCGCAACCCCGCATGATCGTCACAAATCCGCATTTGCTGCTCTTGTGGGTCGGGACCAATTGGTGATAGATCTGATCAGAATCGACAGCAGTAGCAGCCTTGCTTGTTGATCTGTTTTCAATCAGATCGGGAATTGAGTTATATTGATCCACGCCTATAACTAGATCAACCCCAATTCCTTTTTCGATGAGGGTCTCACCCATTCGTTGCGCCATGCAGCCAACAACCGCAATCAAAAAGCTGCGTTTCGTGTTTTTCCGGCTCTTTTCGTTGCTGATCCTGCCCAATACCCTGTCTTCCGCGTGCTTTCTCACCGAACAGGTATTGAAGATCAGCAGGTCTGTGTCATCGATACTCTCAGCTTGCTCATGTCCCGCATTCAGCAGGATCGTGGTAATAAGCTCGCTATCGCTGACATTCATCTGACATCCGTAGGTCTCTATGTAAAATTTCATTAACTTCTTATCTCTCTTGTCTTTGCTTTGGCAAATCCGACACTTATGCCATCTTTGCATACAAGGATTTCCTGAGTGCCATATTTGTCCATAAATAGAATCAACAGCCTAACGCTAAGGTTCAAAATGCTCAGATCCTGTTTCTCTTTTTCCGAGATGCTCACCATGGACAAGATCTGCTTCGAAAGATCATTCTGAAGATCCTCAAGCACTTTTCTATCGAGTCTTCCCCACTCCCCTGAGGGTTTTTGCTGAGGCAATATCAGCCGTTCGATCAGTTCAACCGTCAGACCTACTCCCACCAATGCCGAAACGTTATCAACCCCAATTGAATCGAGCTCAAGTGCATATTCGTCAACAATTAAATCAGGATTCGCGTCAGTTTCGATCATCCTGAGCAGTCCCAGAGGCAGACTTACCCACTTTCTATGCTTATCATTTGCGGTAACGATGATCTCCGTGCTGTTACCGCCAATATCAAAGGCAACTACCGTTTGATAGTATTGCGCCTGGTCTCTTATCGCTGAGAATACATAATAAGCTTCATCCCTTGGTGTGATAACTCCATACTTCAGATTAAATTTCTTCCGCACCAATTCTTTGATAGTGGCAACATTACGAGCTTTTCTGGAAACACCCGTGGCAATAATGTGTTTATCAGAGTAGACTTCCTTATCAAAAGCATATATATGACCCAGAGCCCGCAGGAAGCTTCTGATACTGGCAGGGGCAAGTTTATCATTTACAAATCCTCTTCCAAGCCCTGTCGGAAGCTGGGTTTTGTGCACGATCCTGTCCCACCCAGGCTCATAGACACAGTAGTTGAGATTATTCGAACCCGCGTCAAAGACAGATACGAGTTTTTTCCCGGAGTATCTGATCCTGAAAAAGTCTTGATAGATAAGTGCGGCAATTTCCGCGTTTCTGTTTCGAAATGCCGGTAAAGCTTTGCCGGAATGCTCTCTGCAAGATCGTTTAATGAAGTCCTCGACCTCAGCTCCCAACCTCCTTGGATCATCTATGCAGCAACTTAAGGGATATTTCTTTAAACCATCGATCAGGACACGTTCCTCTGGATAGTTGTTTCGGGGGCGGAAAAGAATAGGCTTGCCGAACTGCACCGCCTCAGCGAGTGTGCTGTATCCGGGTTTGGTCAGGATAAGATCTGCGCTGAAGACATAATCCAGCATATCGGCGTGCTGGGGGATCGTGATCGCATCTTTCACGCGCGAATCTGCTATATTTGTAATTGTATATCCCTTAAAACAATTAGCAACTTTATCCATCCCCATATCGATATCTCCGACACCGCTATGAAATGCCAGCAGAATCGGTTTCTGAGGATCAAGATCGTGTCTTTTTCTTATGTCCTGATACCCCTCTTTCATTCTGGCGAGCAAGCCAACTTTCTTTAATGCCGGAAATGCTCTCATACTCTTTGTGCTACTGAACGGCAACCGGTAAGCCTGATCGACCCTGGAATAGAGTCCGTAGATGCTGTTAATAACTGCCCGCATTTCGCGATCTGCCTCGAACAGCTCATGATAAATGAAGAACCAATCGAAGTTTGAGATGGCGAAAACAGGTATTCCGGCGTAAGAAGCTGCTTCACAGATAAAGAAAGGAATATCCGCAATGACCAGATCGATCTCATTCTCACGTAGAAAACTGACTTCTTGATCGATGATCTCCAGTCTTTGACTCATCAGCTTCAGAAGACGAGATCTGGTAGCTTCAAGGTCGGTGATCAACTGTGAACCGTGCACGACTCCGAAGTCTGTTCGCGAAATAGAGACTGAATAAAACCCGGTGCTCAGATTATCGTAGAGATATTCGGGTCTGTCAGTCCTGATAAACGTGAATATCCCGAATTTATTCAGTTCCAGAGCCAAAGCGCTCATACGGGTGGCGTGTCCGAAACCATGATTTGATGGATATATAGCAACTTTCAACATAACTACTGAAGGAGGAACTTCTTTTCGTCCTCAGAGGCTTTCACCTCGACTACGAGTTTATTAGGCAGGCAGATGATCGGCAACATATTGCCGTAACCTTGTTTTACACAGCGTTTATCAGGGCAATCGGCAAATCGCATCCCAACCTTACCGGAGCGGATCTCGACTGTATTGTGCTCATCTACCCGGATAATAGCGTCTTTCTGAAGCGGATATTCGCCATACTTGATCCCGTTCTTGTAGATATAGACGGATCGGTCATGTGGTTTTCTGGTGAAATATATGCCGCTCAGCACTGTCGCCAGAAGCAGCAATACTATCAGCGTGATATCGGCAAGAGTCAGATCTTTCCAGATTCTGCCTTTCATCTGAATACTCCATATATCTTTGTTCCGCAATCTGGACAGCTTCCTTCAGGCTTGACTCTCGAAACGATATTTCTCCCGCTTCGGGATATCATACGCTGACCGCACGCCGGGCATACGGTGTCCGTATGATCTCCGTACGAAATATTACCGGCGTACACGAAGCGTAAGCTCTTCTTAGCGTATTCACAGGCGGAAGCTATAAGAGAGGCAGGCGTTGGCGGGATAGTCATATGATAAGCGGGATGGTACGCGGAAAAGTGCAGAGGGATTTCCGTACTGATCTCCCCCACTCTCGATACCAATTTGCTGATCTCCTCATCAGAGCTGTTCAAACCGGGTATGATCAGGTTGGTCAATTCAAGATGAACTCCCGCACTATACACGTGCTCGATCGTATCCAGAACCGCTTTTAGATCCCCATTGCAATGATCCCTGTAGAAATCCGGATCGATTGCTTTCAGATCGATGTTCATAGCACTGATATGTGGGAGAATATCCCGCAGGGGTTCCTGATCGATATATCCGTTTGTCACGAGCACTATAGACACATCCGGAGCAAGCAAGGCAAAATCATGTATATATTCATACCAGGTAAATGGTTCCGTGTATGTAAAGGCAACCTGACCGGCACCTAATTTCTTCAGATTTTCGGCAAGATCCTGCGGAGATATCTCGAAGACAGGACATGTCTGTTGGCTAACCTGATAGTTCTGACAGAAACTGCAGCTCAGGTTACAAGAATTGGGTCCCAGAGAATAGATCACCGACCCGGGACGATAGTGATAGAGGGGCTTCTTCTCGATCGAGTCGAAACTTCCGCCTATGGCTTGAGCATAGTTCACAGCAAAGAGGGTACCATCGAGATTCTTCCTGCTTCGGCAAAATCCCGTTCCCTGAAGAGGGATACTGCAATGACGCGGACATAGGTCACAGCGTATCTTGCCATCTTCTAGCCCAGTGCAGAACATCGCCTCTCTCATGCTTTTATCCATCTGAATATAGCAGCGATATGATCGTCCAAAGACCTGGAATTCTCGTTCAGGACACGCTTTGCTGAAGCCCCCAGAGCGGTTCTTTTCGCTTCACTGTGAAGAATTTCCCTGACATCGTCAAGCAGTTTATCCTTGTCCGAGATGACTATACCACCTGCTTCACGTAACTTCTTTACGGAGGCTTTACAGGATGAATGATAGGGGCCGATAACGATCGCCTTGTTGTAATAGGCAGGTTCCAAAGGATTATGTCCGCCGAAATCGGTAAAAGAACCACCCACGATCGCCAGATCACATATTGAGTACGCCATGTTCAGCTTACCGATCACGTCGATGATGTGGATCTTGCCGGGTGTGCTTTCTTCCGACTCGAAAGTTGGTTCAAAACCAGCGAAGACCTGCCGTACTTCAGCTGAGCGTTTGGGATGCCGGATCGCGACTATCAGCTTAAGATGAGGAAAGACATGCGTGAGATCCTGATAAAGATCTCTGGCGATGAGTTCCTCACCGGGGCGTGAACTTCCCCAGACGATCAGCATGTCAGACTCTGAGTAACCTAATTCCGCGCGTGTTTCTTTCGGGTCGTAGTCAGGGAGACTAACCGCATATTTGATGTTGCCGGAACCAGTGACCTGACAGGTAAACAGAGACTTGAACCGAGCCGTATCTCCCTCGCTCTGACTAACAATCTCTTTGACGGATCTCGTGGTTAACCTCAACAGAGGAAGAATAAAACTAAGGTTTCTGTGGGTATTACCAGACATTCTTGCGTTGAGAATAAGGATCGGAACATCAGCCTTCCCAGCCAGATGGAACAGGTTGAACCAGATCTCGGTCTCGACAATGCAGATCAAAGCAGGTTGCATCTCTCTGAGCTGCCTGAGACGGAGATGCCAGAGATCGAGAGGTGAGAGAAACCCCAGCACTCTTGGATCAATACTCTTAGCGACTTTCAGGCCCGTCACTGTAGTGGTTGAGATATAAATTATCGCAGAAGGATCATCTCGAAGAAGCCGTAGCACAAGGGGTTGGATCGCCATAACTTCACCTACTGAAGCGGCGTGGATCAGGATTCCTCCCTTAGGAAAGTCGAAATGGAAAAAAACTGCTCTGAGATAGTGCTTGTGCCATAGAACTGGGATAAGGACAGGCAAGGAGACTATGTATATGATCTCCAAAAGGATATTGATGATAACCAGGAGGATGCCGGCGAGTACACTTTGCATATCTATTCCATTTCAAGGGTAAAAAGATAAAGGACGCCGTAATCGGCGTCCATTATATGGCGGGAGCGACGAGACTCGAACTCGCGGCCTTCTGCGTGACAGGCAGACGTTCTAACCAAACTGAACTACGCCCCCAGCGTTGTTCTTCATATCACTGATGTTTGGCATCCTTTTTATGGGGCTTATTTTGTCAAGCACAAATTGTCGAATCGCGCTATTTCGACGTGACTTTCCAGTTCTTTTCAAGCTTATCTGTCCTCTGGTCATCTGCTTAGCTGTTTGGTTCTGGTTCCGGTGTTTATACCCGGATAGGGATATCCATCCATGGTCATGATAGACGCTCCTTCATCCAGAATAACATTCTCCGGTGCTACATTCAAAGTACCGGCAACCATGATGCTGGAGCCCGTTAACAGACGCAGCTTCCCCTTTATGGTCATCACACTGCCTTCGGCAAGATTCAATTTTACCTTGGGCATGATGGTCATCCCCTGAGTTGAGTTACAGCTTAGAGACGAATTCTTGTTCAGATCTGTGTTCTGACTGATCAAAACAGGTTTGTCATAAACAACTGCATTGCTGATCATCTGCTCGGGAAGCTGAACCATGATCAGAAGCTTACCCTCACCCGCAGGCAGGGAAAGACTGAGTTTCCCATTCTTGTGATAATAGACGGAGTGATCGAAGGGATCGTACCAGGCAAGTTCTTTGTTAGCTACTCTCCCGAGCTTCTTATCGAATACGATAGTCATTGTCTGAGGATCAGCCTCCGGGAAGTAAGCTTCATATTCGGAATACGGGACTTCCTTTGCCACAGAGATCGTACCTGGTTTGAAGTAGTTACCTCGTCTATTGACCAGCATCAGAACAGGGTTATCGCCATCAATCGAGTAGAGACCGCATTGGACGTATCCCTGATACTTTCCGGGAGACTTCTCCACTCTGGCATAATTCAGCCCTGTTTTAGGATAAGTCTTTGCCATTGAGGTTTTATCCGTCATCAGGGTCAATGCGTCAAGCCATTGCATGGATTTGAGCATAGATCCATAGAACTTAGTTCTGGCTTTAGTGTCAATGACAGCGCGGTATGGTATTGCGTCATTCTTAGGAACGTCATACTTCCCGTCTTTATTCTCGGTATAGATCGGGCAGTAATCGCCCTGGCCGTCCAACGTTCTGAAGCTCTGCAGTCTGTAGTGGAAGATCCCGTCCGGTCCATAGCACAGAGGGAAATAGATCAGAGCTTTCTGAGTCGCATAGGGCGCGAGTATCCAGCTTGTCCATTGGGGATCGTCTTTGACCTTGCCCCATTTGCCGAAAACCTGGACTATCGGATAGAATTTCCTGTCTTGTGCCTGATCACTGTAGGTTTTTGCATCCCGATAGGCAGTATGTAGCTTTTGATTCAGTTGAGTCTGGATGAATACTCCCTGGCTGCTACCATTCCAATCGAGATCCGGATTCAGAGGGTAGATATCCGGAGCGACGATCTTTGGTTTCGCCGTAGCGAAGAAGTTACCCAAGTGAGAGTAATAAGTATCCTTCTTGCCGTCGATCGTCAAGACTCTATAGTTGTAATCATGGGTCGCGGTAAACATGTCGATCCCGGTATCTTTCAGATAGTTCTGAACCAGACCGAAGCTATCAAGCTGACTCTGAAGCGGCTCATCGAAGGAGTACAATGCCAGCAAGTTACCTTTACTGGTATCTTTCAGATATCTGGCACGGTTCTGGACACCAACGCCGAATACACCGGGCTGAGTTCTGAGATCATAATGCATCTGATCTTCATACTCGATATAATCAAGAGCCAGATCGCAGTTACCATGCCAATAAAGGCGTGGATTGAGATTGATGACTTTGAGCATCTTCGAGGAAGCAACTGCCATCATCCCGGATTTGATCATATCCGCGTAAGACATCTTTATAGTGACTGTGATGAAACCATTGTCCGACTTTGCGTTTCTGAAGTCCTTCAGAGTATAAGATGTCTTATCCAAAGCTTGCTTATCATCATCCTTCTGATGCGAGATATTGACCGACTTCCCTGAGTATCCCCCACCTTGTAGCGGAAAACCTGAGGGTGAGAAAGTCAGAAGTGTATCACCATCCGCCAGTCCTGATTTGATATTTTCAAGCTTAAACCTGTATCTGATATAGAAGAACTGCTTGTCATTGGCTGCCGGATCAGCCTGAAAAACCTGCCAGACTTGCCCAACTCTGAAGTATGTTCTGTCCTTCTTGGGCCAGCGTAGGCTCAGATCGCCATAAGCATATCCCGGTCTTTCACTCTGAGTCACAGACCAGACGTAACCATTGGAGGCGGCAGGATCGGCTTTGGCGCTGCCTATACGCTTGATATACTTATCTGATACTGATGAGTACCAGATAGCGCTATCATTCGTATCACCGTCTCTGACGCTTCTTTCGCCGGAATACTCCGCTTCGAACTTGTCATAATTACTTGTCGTAAGCGCTTGCATTCCATAGCTGAGCATCGAAGATCTGTCCGTTGACCAGCTTCTATCCAGCAGAACAGCATCCAGCCCATATTTATCCAGATCCTCGTATAATCCGACCAGATCAGTGTCCTTAGTATCTGTTTGGACCATGGCAGTATTATAACCCAGAGCCTGCATCTGCCGGCAGAGTTCATCACGGTATTCCTTATGCCAGGCAAAGACATTGGCAATGTACGAGTAAGTTCCCATGGGGAAATCCCCTGAGTACTTCTGGGCAAACGCCAGAGTCGCCAGGATCAGGCAGAGGATCAGCAGTAGTATCTTTTTCATAGTATGTTATTTAAGCAGGAGCATCTTGTGGGTGAATTGTGATTTACCCGTGTTGATGCGGATGAAATAGACTCCTGATGCGACATTGCGTTTTGTATTGTCCTGTCCGTTCCAGACGAATTCCTTAGCACCAGGCTCCAGAACAGCGTCGATGAGAGTCGCGACCCTCTGACCACGCAGATTGAAGATCTCAGCTTTGACCTGCTCTTTCTGGCTCAGGTAGAAGCTCAATGTGGTACTGGGATTGAAAGGATTCGGATAATTCTTTACCGCGGTTATCGGGCTAAGAATCTCGTCATCATTACTGACAAAATAGTTCCTGACGATTATTGTCCCTTCGATATCGCCATTAGCATCCGGAGTCAGACTGAAACTAGTCCCATTGTATAGATGATGACCAACTCCATCGACGTAAACCGAAACAGTCCAATCCTGAGGTATTCCGGTGGGAATGAAACTGAAGTCGATCGGATCTGTGCCGTCGGATTCCAGTTTGAAGTTCCAGGTCTCAGTCTCAGCTTCTGTAGCTGAAAAGTCAGATCTGATCTCGCTAAAGAGAATGTTATCCAGGAACAGGCTATCTTCGGGAGCGGTTCTTCGCAGAGACATCGAGATATGTTCGAAAGGTCCCGCAAGCGCTTTGGGCCAATCATAGACGAAGTCATATCCATCGCTCGCGTTCCTGTTCGAACCGATCAGTACCGCATCTTTATCTGTCCTGCCACGCGTAGCTTCCAGCTTCAACGACCATGTATTCACAGGCGGGTCAACTGACAGCGAGGAGAAATACGGAAGGAAGTTTATCTGCGTGCCAAGCGACTGACTGCCATAGTATTTGATCAGCAGCGCTTCATATGGTTGCATCGTATCGCTGAGGACATATTCCCCATTCCTGTATATGTATGATCCGCGAGAGATCAAACCGAATGAGATCATCTCCGACATTCTGAACACAGTTGTCCCGATCAGGAAACGTATATCAGAAATATCATAAGCGCAGAGATGCGGGTTTGGAACAAGATTCCATCCCGGAACAAGAGTAAAGCTGACTTCATCCCGCACGACCGTGTTCAGGGTACTATAGAAGTTGATATCCGGACTGTTGACGAAGTATCCCTTCCCGTACAAGAAATTGCTGTCCGTCGCCCAACTGTCTCCCTGATTGAGATTATAGCCGACCGATCCGGTTCCAAACACATTCTCAAAGGTGACAGCAGAAGTGTTCCATGGATTCGAACGCATCTTCCACCCTGGGTCATTGTAAGCGAAGGACATTGCTGGAACCATGGCGAAAGTATAAGTTCCCTCGTATCTCGTCACTGCTCCGTCCACTGCGGTCAGATGCATGACTATCCGGCAGTTCTGCATATCCATCGTCTGAGGTACATAGTATGTATTAGAACCTACGGTCGAGGGAATATTCTCCGCGATCATCAGGCTGTCCGTTCCATTAGTTATCCAGAGATCAGAATGACCCACAAGGAAGGGATAGGTATAGTTCCAGTTAAATGTAGCGGTAGTTCCGCCCTGATAGACTCTGTTGGGAATATTCGTAATATTGATCTTGGGAGAGAGATTTCCCCAGAAGAGCGACATCGTACGCACGTTGGAATTAGCGACTGTAAACTGATACTGCCCGGTCGTCAGATCGTGCCAGGCACCCGTCCCGCCATCTTGCAGATATAGCTTTTCGAAACGACCGAAGGTATCAGAAGTCGAGATGTATAGATTCTGAGAAAGCTGATCACTTCTGACCCGCATGACCCAGGTCTGCAATTCGTTATCCAGGTTGATATCAGCCTTGACTTCACGGGAAAGCTGCGTACCGCTGGTTCCCCAATACTGCTCCCAGAAGGCATTCCAGACGTAATTTGAACCTGGATTACCCTTGGAAACGTCATAATATGTATCCGCTCCATCCGTTGCGTAAGGATTGATCGCGAAGGAGATCGAATCAGCAAGCGCACCCGATGCATTCTTGATATAGATCGTATGAACCATGCGCGGACTGGCGGAAACTGAAGGATAATAGTAATACTCCACAGAGTTGCCGTTCGTCGAACTGATCTTATATGTATAAGTCTCGTTATTCAGCGCGGTGTTATCCCACCACTCGAATGAGGACGCGGTTGAATTGCTCAGAGCGGGATTGGTCTGATAACTATCCAGAAGCTGATACCCGTTCAGATTATCACGTCTATAGATCTTGAAGCCCAGATTATTGGTCTGCCCGCCAACCGTCCAGTAGAGGCGTACGGAATTGGTCATGCCATGCGCAAGAAATGATGTGATATTTGCAGGTCCCGGAGTGCTGACAACCTGATTGCTCATGCTGGAGTAATTACCATTCTTATCTTTGGCGCGAAGCCGGAAGTAATACGTATTACTATTGGCCAGATTCGGCACAACGATGGATTCACAAGCCTGGTCAGCCAGAGCTTGAGAACTCGTACGGCTATATATGGTATAGTTATTCAGCCCAATAGGCTCCGTCCCATACAGCACTTCATAAGTATCGAAATCATAGCCGTTCGATCGATCCCATCCCAATGTCACACTATTCAAGGATTCATTGAGAACGCTCAGATTCTCCGGATTGGCAGGATTGGTTCCGTCATTCATCTGGAACATCTCGCTGTAGAGTGAGTTCAGATCATCGATCCAACGATGATAATAGTTATTGAAATTGACATAGGTTTTGCTAAAGTCCCAGCGCTGATTCGCCTGATCCCAACCATAGAACCATTTGAGGTTATTATCCGTCTCTTCATAGCAATTCGGCAATTCATCCATCTCCGCGTGAAGGAAGGGATCATAGGTGTCATAATCATTCCAACCGTTCAGCGTATACAGCATCTGTGAGTTTGCCGAATATGCCGGAAGCGTGATCTCATCATTGACCGGATAGGTGTGAACTCCATCCGAGAAGGTAAAATCATGCGTCGAATAGAACACGGCGTAATAATCATTAAGATACACATCTTTATGGATACCGAACGTATTGGCAGGTATCATGATATTAGCGCCCTTATTGATGAGATCGTGTTTAAGACTCGAAAGATCACGTATGGGAAGGTTTGGACAGTACTTCTGATAACCTGCCGAGAGCTGGATATTAGCGATGCCGACATGGCGATTCCAGTCATAGGTGTGCATCTGCGGTGAAAACTCTCTCATATTGAATTCAGAACGGATCTCATTGGCGAACTTCTGATAGCATATATTAAAAGGATGTGCCGCGATACGCGTCGGATCACTCAGCGACTTGGCATTGGTGAAGGGAGCGACGTTCGTCCAGCGAACTTCTCTACCCGCACCGGCAAGAAGCAGGAATTTAGCGTTCCAAAGCTGGAAAGCCTCAAGGGCGAATGGCACTGAAGGATAATCGTCACAAGGATGAGGTGCCGTGACAAGAATAGGCCGCGTCCCTTCCGGATTATAAATGTACAGCCCCCAGCCCCAGGCAAACGCTCCGATCTCATCATCATACGTATCATCTGTGTTATTATTATCCGTATATGAGAACGCAACGTTTTCCCTGAGCATATAGAAAGTCCTGCCACTGTCAGTATCGTGAAACTCGACTACCTGATACGGGAAGCCGTAGGTCGTGATCAATAGCTCAGTATTGTCATAGTCTCCGCTAAGGAAGGAATCAACCACATATCCCCAATTGGTCAGCTCCGCCGTCGACGCGATGTGATAATCGCCAAAACCGTTTAACTGCCTGTCATACGGAGCATAAAGGTTGTAGTTGCTTGAGGCAATGCCTTCCGCTACGTGGCTCAGCCACTTGTCATAGGAGAGGCTGTCCTCACCCGCATATAAAAAACCTTTGATCGAGCCGGTCTCGACAGTTATGGCGCACAGACCAAAGACCATCATACCGAATATCATGAGCAGGAATACCTTTCTCATTGAATCTCCCTGTTTAACGTAATATTTTCTTTGCTACCACGCCAATTCCCCGTTTAGTTTTAGTCAAGTCTTTTGTGGGGAGTCTGGGACATTACTTGAGAGAGTTGAATTATCTATACTTGTTTCCGAAAACACTAAAATCAATTACATATTCGTCTTGACAAAACAACACCCTGCCCTAGAGTAGATCAAACAGATCAGGAGGAGATAATGCCCCCGAAAGCTATCCTTATTATAATGATCTCGGCGATACTTATTATACCACTGATAGCCGATACAAACACATTGGGATACGTCAAAGGCAATGTTTACAGTGATGACGGCAAAGCGCTGACATATGCAAACGTCACGCTGTATGAAGGAAGCAACCGCGTTACCGGAGCACAAACCAATGCTATGGGTAATTATCTGATCAGAATCCCCGCAGGAACATACAGATGCAAGGTTAGGCTAATCGGTTACCACGATCTCGATTCTCTAAATGTGACCGTCGAAGCAGGGCAAACCACTACTATTCCCATGATTATTCTGAAACAAGCCAAACATAGCTACGACTTACCTCAAAACACTCGTGGCAGAATATCTATTGAAGTCACTGATAAGAATAACAACAACATTGTCGATTCGTTTTGTACCATCCATACTGACTCGATCCTGGTAGCTACCTGTCGCCCCGGTGTCAAAGGCAGTGTAGTCTTTAACCTACTGCCGGGATTGTACACCGTCAGAGTGAACGCGGAAGGATACAGACCCGTGTGGTATTATGATGTCCCTATCGAACTTGGTAAGACGTGTCCCCTCAAATCCGTTCTGAAACCAACAGTTAAAAACAATAACCCCGAACCTATCCTCCGAAAATACACAAAACCAAGAGCTAAGATCAAGACCCGTCAATCAGACTTTAAGTAGATTCTGACCGGCTAGTAGCTCCATCATTACCCTTGCTAACATTAAAAATCACACATAATTTCCTATAGATCCATCGGACACATCTCTAATGATCCCCTAATCATTCCCTAATCATTCCCTAATCGGATTAGGGAATGATTAGGGGAAGACAAGAGAAAGACTAGAGATGTGTATAGTGGATCTTGGGGATTGATAAGGCCATTTTTTCCGGAGTTGTTGCCGCTCTTCCGCGGAAACGTGTAGCGGATAGTACAATATTTCCCTGAGTGATCCCTGAGATTCTCCAGATATCGCTTGACATTTGTATCGTTTGATGAAGTTGATTCAGCAATTACATGTAGATTGTGAGGTAGATATGAAAGAGCGTTACAAATTCATCGTTATCACAGACGTTGGCAGCACGATGACCAAAGCGGTTCTGGTCGGTTATCAGGATCAAAGCCTGAAGGTCTTGGGCATCAGTCATGACGAGACGACCGTCGAAGTTCCGCTCAACGACGTTAAGATCGGAGTCCTCAAAGCGATCAGGGAATTGGAAACCGCCACAGGGATCCGGCTCCTGGGAAGCTCCGCGGAAAATACTCTTTCCTTCAGGGATGAAGTCGGCTACCTCACGACGAGCAGTGCCGGAGGTGGCTTGCAGATCCTGGTCATCGGGCTTACTCTTTTTGATTCCGCCAGCAGTGGCAAGCGAGCGGCTTATGGCGCGGGTGGGATCATCCTCGATACCTTTGCCCTGAATGACAAGCGAAAGGCAGTCGATCAGATGCTTGCCATGCGAAATCAGCATCCTGATCTTGTGCTGATCTGTGGAGGAACGGATGGCGGAGCGATCACCGGAGTCCTGCGTCTGGTGGAGATCCTCAGGCTGGCAAACCCTGCGCCGAAGTTTAACGAAGCGGGTCTCATCCCCGCGATCTATGCAGGGAACGTCGAGGCGTCTTCTCTGATCCAGAAGATGATCTCAGCCTATTTTGACCTGCACATACTGCCAAATCTGAGACCTTCTCCTGTGTTGGAAAACCTGAAACCGACGCAGGATATGATACAGAAGCTGTTTATGGAGAACGTCATGGAGAAGGCGCCAGGCTACACTGAACTCAAACAGACGGTCAACGCCGAGATCCTTCCCACGCCCGTCGGGGTCATGCAATGCCTGAAACTGCTCTCTCATGATGTGCCCAAGAATACACTTGCAGTGGATATCGGCGGCGCGACCACTGATGTTTTCACCATCCTTGAAGGTGTTTCTCAACGAACTGTCAGCGCCAATCTGGGAATGAGCTATAGCGCACTGAACGTTCTCAAAGAATACGGTGCGGAAAAACTGATGCAGCTTCTACCGGAGTCCTTCCCTGAACAGCAGGTGCGTAACTATATCGGCAACAAGACCATCAATCCCACTTCTGTCCCTGTGAACGAATGGGAACTGAGACTCGAACACGCTCTTGCCAAAGCAGCGATCGAGCTCGCGCTGGTGCAGCATCAGGAAATGCATTACAATACGCGAAAGATAGGATTTCTTGACCTCATGAAACAGGGGCTCAGAGATAAATTCGAGACGCAGTTCGAATTCCAGCGTGAAGATGATAAGCTCTATTTCTATGGAAGCGATATCGATATCATGCTGGGATCAGGAGGGATCTTTGCCAACGTTCCCAAGCCTGAGCAGGCGATGATGATCCTGATCGACTCGCTTAAGCCTAAAGGCGTGACTGAATTGTGGCTGGACAAGAGTTTTTGTTCGCCTCATATCGGCATCCTGAGTACGTTTGATCATGATTCGGCTCAGGCGATGCTTCACAGTGATCTGATCGAACCTCTGGCGATCCATGTCTCTCCTCTAAACGAGAAAGCGCCGAAGAAAGATAAGGTTTTGCTTCAGGTTGAGATCGACGGGAAGCGTTCTGTTCTATGTCCCGACAACTTCGTTTATTATCCGGGGGCTGCAGCAAAGCGAAAGATCAGGATCATCCCGGGAAAAGAAGTGCTTTTGGGGAATATTAAGGAAGCTGTGACTCTGGAAACTGATCTGCCGCTCATTCTTGATACACGTCAGAACGTGGCAGGGAATCTCAAGATGGTTGACCAGGCTATGGGATTGTATGGCGATGAACCCATACCGGAATTCAAGCACGTTCCGGCAGCGTCTCAGGAATCTACCGGAAATTTCGTGCGGGAGATCTATCTGCCGTATAAGGGCGAGGTCTATGCTACTCAAGGACAGAAGACCAGACCTGATGACATCATGGCGTCCAATCCTTATGATCCTGCCAGGCTCTATATCGTTCAGCCTTTTGGATCGGTGCCTTCTATCTCGTCGGAGTACATAGGTAAGAACCTGCTTATCAGGCAGGGGGATAAGGTTGATTTCGATCAGGTCATAGCGCGTCTGCCTCATCCTAACCATACTGAAACACAGACGGGTAAACAGATGAGCTTTCATTCGCCGGTCAGGGGTAAGGTCGAATTCATCGATCCTAAGACGGGGCTGGTCGTGATGTCCGAGATTCAGGACTACACCGGTAAACCGGTTAAGATCAACGTAGCATCGCAACTGAAGGTGAAACCCAACCGGATCGGGACGTATCTGCTGCGAAATGTGGGAGACTATGTCTATCAGGGCGATACTATCGCGAGGAAACTGGATTCCTCCTCTTCCTTGGGCAGGACGCATATTGTCGCTCCTTCGACAGGAACACTCACCACGATCGATAAGATCAGCGGAGAAGTGACCATCTGTTTCCAGTCCCAACCGCATGAATATCACGCGCAGGTGTTTGGAGAAGTGCTTCAGGCAAATGAGCAGGATGTACAGATCGAATATCACGCAACGAGGATCGAAGCAAAGCTTGGTTTTGGCAAAGAGACCGGTGGGAAGCTCGTGGTTCTTACGGATAGCCTTATCGTGAATGCTGATGAGCTCCATGGTACGGTCGTCGCTACAGGCAACGTCTCGGATCTTGGGATGCTGGAAAGCTTGGCAGACGCGGGGATCAACGGTCTGATCTGCGATAACATCGATGAAATGATCCTCTGCGATTATTTGAAAACTGAGCCGGGCGTGATCAATACCGGTGAAGAGTCTTTGCCGTTCAGTCTGATCATCAGGAGTGGATTTGCCTCGCCAATAGATGATCCCGGGGGCAATTCCAACTATACGAGATACGCCGGTCAATACGTGTATCTTAACCCTCACACAAGGCTGAGAGCAGGAGTTATCCGTCCCACGATCAACATTATTCGGGACAAAGCCTAAAAAAAACCTTGAATAAAAAGACAGTCTTAAAATAATGGCTTTCTATAAAAGAAATTTATACCCTTGTGGAGGATAGAAATGCTCGAAGACCTGAGAAAGAAACAGAAAATAGTCATTTGGATCATTGCCTTTGTCTTTATTATTGGTATGGCAGCAATGGGCGTGTCAGGGATATTCAGCCCCAAAGAGTATCTCGGCAAAGTCAATGGAGTTCCGATCACCATGGATATGTTCCGTGAGCAGATCGCCAAAGTTGAAGAACAATACGCGGAACAGCTCAAAGGTCAAGCGATGGATGAGCAGACCCGCAGTTATATTCAGGACACTGCCTGGAACCAGTTGGTCAATGAGATCCTACTGAAACAACAGCTGAAGAAACATCATATCAAGTTCACTGAAGCTGAAGTCAATGCGGAAATGCTCAACAATCCTCCTCAGGAGCTTATGCAGAATCAGAGCTTCCAGGTTAACGGAAGATTTGATAAGAGTAAGTACATTGATGCTCTGAAGAATAACGCTCAGTTCTTCCAGATGATGGATGAATATGTTCGTCAGGTCTTACCTCAGAAGAAGCTGAAGAAACTTATCGCCGACAAGCAAGGCATAAACATGGACAGCCTCAAAGCCGAGTACACAAAGGATACGGATCTCGTCAACGGTAAGGCGATCTGGTTCGATTATAACAAGATGGACAGTGTCAAGGTCAGCGATGCAGAGATCAAAGCCAAGTATGACAAAGATAAAGAGACAATATATAAGAAAGGTCCCGCATCCAGGATCAAGTATCTGAAGTTCGAGATGAAAGCCTCAGACAAGGATTTCGCTGACGTTAAGAAACAGATCGACATGATCTACAAAGAAGCGATCAGCGGTAAGGACTTCGGTCAGCTTTCCACACAGTATTCAGAAGATCCGGGTTCGAAAGCCAATAACGGCTCTCTGGGAGTGTTTGGCAAAGGTCAGATGGTTCCTGAATTCGAGAACGCCGCTTTCAAGCTCAAACCCGGTCAGATCTCTCAGCCTGTCAGAACAAGCTTCGGCTGGCACGTTATCAAATGTGACTCTCTGGGTGGAACACCGGCAGAGCCCAAGATCAAAGCAAGCCACATCCTACTTAAGGTTGAAGCTTCGGAAGCAACGATAGCCAATATCCGCGTCAAAGCAGATAACGCTCAGAAGCAGATCAAAAAGCAAGGGATCGACGCAGTCGCCAAGTCCCTCAAGATGGAAGCCATTGATACCAAGATGGTGGCTCACGATCTCGACCAGGTTCCCGGAATTGGAAAAGTTGCAGGACTCAAAGACTTCATGGTCAAGGGCAAAGCCAAAGCAGTCAGTGGCGTGTTCCAGACTCAGAATAAGGAACTTATCGTCGCGCAGATGGTCGAGAACAAGAAAGTCTTTTATGAAGACTTCGCCGACGTCAAGCTCAGAATAAAGAGTGAGATAGAAAAGCAGAAGAAGATCGATAAGACTCTTCCGCTTGCCGAAGCTTTCGCCAAGAAATATACCAAGGATACATATTTTACAGCCGCTGCTTCCGAAGGCTGGAAAGTCGTCGATGTCAAGAATCACAAGATGGGTTCTTCATTGGAAGGTATCGCCAAGTCTGATGAATTCACCAAAGCCGCTCTGGCGCTCAAGACAGGTGAAACCTCCGGTTTGATCAAGACCTCCGAAGGTCAGTTCATCGTCACCGCCACCGAACGCAGAAAACCAGATCTGGCAGCCTTTGCCAAGGATAAAGCTAAACAAACCGAACTTCAGACCCGTCTTGAAGACGCTGCCTTCAACCGTTGGTTCGAGCAGCTTCGTAAAGACTCGAAGATTATAGACAATCGTAGCAAATTCGGCTTGTAATCAACTATGAGCAAGCTGATGACCAGTGTTAGCGGAGTCAGGGGTATCTTTGGTGATACCCTTGACCCTTCTGTTGCTCTGCAGTTCGCAGCCCATTTCGGTATGCTTGTCGGTCCCGGTCCGGTTGTTCTGGGAAGGGATTCTCGCACTACCGGCGAAACCTTGCGAGCGGTAATCACTTCAGCTCTCACATCTGTGGGCTGTGACGTCATCGACATCGGTGTCGTTGCCACGCCTACAGTCCTACTGGCAGTCAAGCATCATCAAGCGGTTGGCGGAATAGCCATTACCGCGTCGCACAATCCTCCCGAATGGAATGCCATGAAGTTCATCGACGGAGACGGAATGTTCCTGTCTCCCAAGCGGGCTGAGACTTTTCTAGGCTCGGTCAATGAACCGATCGCATGGAAGACATGGGACAGCGTTGGACGAATTGTACATGATGATCAGGCTATACAGCGGCATATCGACAAGATCCTCAGCATTCCCTATATAGATATTGCCAGGATCAAAGCCCGCAGATTCAAAGTCGCGCTGGATTCTGTCAATGGCGCCGGCGGACTCCTCTCCCCTATCATGCTCAGGGCTTTGGGCTGTGAAGTCGTCGAGATCAATTCCGAACCTACAGGTAGATTCGCTCATCCTGCTGAACCTCTCAATCACAACCTGAAGCAGTTGGAACAGCTTGTCAAAGATAGCGGTGCTGATATTGGTTTTGCCACTGATCCCGATGTGGACAGGCTCTCCATAGTTTCAGATAGTGGTCACTGCATTGGCGAAGAGCTAACGGTAGCTTTGGCGGAGCTGTTTGTACTAGCCAAGGTCAAGGGTGACGTGGTCGTAAATCTCTCCTCTTCGATGCTTTCCGATGATATAGCAGCTAATTATGGCGTCAAAGTTCATCGCACCAAAGTCGGTGAGATCAACGTCGGCAAGAAGATGCAGGAATTAAACAGCCCTATTGGCGGAGAAGGAAATGGCGGAGTCATCTGTCCTCCTGTCAATTACACTCGTGACGCGATGGCAGGCATGGCGCTCATCATGGGCTTGCTTTCAGAGAATTCCATCCCCTTGTCAGCGATTGTCGATTCACTTCCCAAATACTATTTTGCCAAGGGCAAGATGGAGATCGACCACACCAAGCTGGATAAGGTAATGGCATCAGTCACTGAAGTTCTTGCCGGATACCG
>Ga0116170_10001857_pt1 | contig 20930 bp, 20 predicted proteins | sample AD_JPNHW1_MetaG_FD_89797 | JGI IMG/M metagenome (GOLD analysis project Ga0116170, IMG submission 89797) | Active sludge microbial communities of municipal wastewater-treating anaerobic digesters from Japan - AD_JPNHW1_MetaG | ecosystem: Engineered > Bioreactor > Anaerobic > Digestate | place...
GAGAAAACCCCATTAAAAACCAGATTTCGCAAATATTCCATGAAAATTTAAAATAACTCTAAATTTAGCATTTTCTAAAAACAGAAAATATATCTACTATTTGGATTAAATTGATTTTGCTAATCGTATCTGCATATATGTGATATAAAAATGATTTTATTTCCCCCTGTTACCGAAAAAATAAAACAGGCGCTTACAACGGAAGACTGGAACGTACTTGATACTATTGTTACCGATGCATCTCATTTTAAAGGAAAACCTGCCCGCGTACTGATGCAACGTTCCCTGAATTCGGTAATTGTGGAGTGTGCATTTCGGAATAATATGCCGGAATTATTATACGAACTTCATACTATCCCGCAGGAGGGTGCTGAAGAACTCCTCTCTTTAGTTTTAAGGCGCTATATTACGACGAAAGATATACGATGGTTTACTGCACTTGTCGACCTCCCGGAAAAGCTGGGAAAAAAAAGTCTGCAATCGCAGGTGATCTCCTTTATCGCACAGATGCTTATCTCCACAGGCATCTCCCTGTCAGATCCAACGTATATCGAACAGGGATTAGAAATACTGGATAAAATTACCTTCAGAATATACCGGTCGGATTCACTTATTGAATGCATCCCCAAAATTACCCGGTGGACTGTAATTAGTGGTAATATTCCTCTCTTGTATCGTGCACGGGATCTCATCGGAGAAATTAATGATGTATCAAAACGTGCAGTACTGCACGCGGAAATAGCACAGGCTCTCGCAACTATTGCTATTCGCAAAAAAGATATGCGCCTCTTTCTGGAAAGTATAAAATTTGCAGCAACAATTCACCAAAAACTCCGCAGGAAAGAGTGCCTCACTACTATCATTAATTCTGGTGTAAGATCAGCATTTGGAAAAGATTTGCTTGAGATCCGTACGTTTATACCCAATTTTAAATCTCTTCCTGATGAGATACAGGGAGATCTGGCGAATGCCCTGGTAAGTCAACTTCTTGATCATGTAAAAAGCAAAGATCTGATAAACGATAACCTGAATTTTCTTTGCAGAAACCTGGCATTCACAAGCGAACTTGTCGTGCAGAATCTTCTGTTTAAGGCTGAAAGATCCGGGGACATGTGGTATCTTTCAAATGCAATTGATTTTCTTCAGTACCTGCCATCAAAAGAAAAGTATCCGGTCAGGGAAATCGTTCGTTCCGGGATCGCCATCGCGAGACATTCCCGCTCCTCTCAGGTTCTTGTGAATCTGGTACCGTTTATTGAAAAAACATGTAACTCTGGCGATAAAACCTGGGTTTATCTCCAGTTTTCGCAAATCATGTTATTTTCTGGTGATTTCGATAATGCATCAAAATTATTTGGTCAAATATCATTACCTCCGGACAGTATACCTCAATACTGCAATTGCCTCGCAAAATTAATTGAAGTGGGTGTTTTCCATGATCTGCAAATCTCCCAATTTAAAGAGATTCTTAAAAATTCAGAACCGCCGGTTTCTTCTGAAGCAATAAGCCAGGCAGTTCACCAGATAAGTCATGTTACATCGTTTACGGATATTGTAAAACACGGAGCGTCATTAAAACAGGTTCTGGCCCTGCATTCCGAATCTGATGCCCTTATTCTCGATACTATCACTGTTTTGATAAACCGTGGATTTCTTGATTCCTGTGATTCTTCGAATCTCGTGGATCTTGCAAAATCAATCCAGGATCCCTCCATCAGAGAACAGGCAATTTCAACAGTGGTCATGAAACTTGCAGAAATTGGGGTCCGGACCGGAAACCGCGATCTTCTCCAGCAATCGGTAGGAATTACCTGCCTCATAGAGGGAACAGCAACCCGCGCTGCAACGCTGAGCAGCATTATTGATGATGCTGCCCGTCTCGCAGTATCTCAAGGTGATCTCGACCTTCTTTTACGGATGCGAATCTGGGGCAGTTCCCTTCAGGATCCCGGCCTTGTAGCCTACGCGATGACAAATATTATTGAGGGCGTCATAAAATATGCAACTGGTCGACAGGTTCCAGAAGCACTTGATGAAGCATACCGGATTGCACAGAATCTTGAAGATCCCTCATTACGAATGCAGCTATGCGAGCGGATTGCAGAGTCATTTGTCAGGATCGGGTGTGACCTTATACAAAATAACTCCCCAAAGAATGGACGTTTGAATAAAAGCGCTCCATTAACTCCCTTTGAGCGAGGGTTGCAAATATTAAAAGCAGAGATTAAAAATCCTCAGGTATCCCTGAAAATTGCCGGGATGATAGATATCATTCTTTTCTCTTCAAAAAAGAGCACCAACACAGATTACATCCTGCCTTTGGCATTGTATTCTATCGAGATAGCGAATACCATGGAACGCAATGCCATGATGTCCCGTATCGTTGCAAATCTCAATGAGGACCTCATACATCCGGACTCAGCAGATCCCTATGAAGTAATGGCGTATATCCTCCAGAAGCACTACCAGGCCCATTCAACACCGGAAATTATCGATCTGGTTCACCGTCTCCTTGACCTGACACGCGACCCGTTTGTACGACAAAAAGAACTATGTACACTTGCAGAATCTGCGATTCGGATACCTGATGTATCACGTGCCCGGATCATTCTGGATGAGGTTTTTTCAAGCGTCCCAAAACTTCCCGCAGAGTACCAGAAAGTACTGGTCATGGCAGATTTGACACACGGATATCGGCAGATCGATCCGGAAAAAGCATCACAATGTCTTCTTGAAGGGCTGAAAAGACTGAACTCCGTCGAGAATGAGAAAAGTGCGGTTGTGCGTCGCCAGATCGTGCTCGCCATTGTCAGCATGAAAGGTGTCTTACCCGAGGATACACGGATAAATCTTGTAATGGAAGTCATCGCAGAAGTGTCAGATCCCCTAGAGTATGTTAAAGCACTTATCTCTGCATATTCTCTCATACGTGAAGACAAAGAGCAATGTAAAACAGTAATACACCACATTTTTGAGGCAATAGAAAAAATTGACTCCCCCTACGACCAGGCATTGCTTATTTTGGAAGTCGTACCGCTTGCGGTAAAGGATTGTGATGAGGATATGCCTCTGCGTATGTTAGAAAAAGCAGAAACACTATCTAAAACACTGAATATTCAGCATATTGCTGATACAATCCGCGATGAAATAGCAAGAGTACTATCCGAGCTTTCCCGACAACAGGAAAAATCACAGTACCTGAAAAAATCTGCAGACATCCTTACGCTGATTGAGGATGATGAACTACGCCAATATCGCCTGTCCCAGATCGGTTACACTGATGAACCTGAAAAGAGCATGTCCTATGCAAAAATTACGGCTTTCTCTACAAAAATAGTTCAGGATGGATACCCGACGGGCCAGATTGTAGCACTTGAACGCACGGTTCGTTCTGTAAATGACCGACGGAAACGGGCATTTTTATTCTGCAGGCTCTCTATTTTCTTCCGGGATAATGGTGATCTGAAAACCGCAAAACGGATGTTAAACAATGCAATAAAGGAATCCGGAATTATCCGGCCTCTTTCAAAACGGGCATATGTACGGTGCGATATGGCAATGAAGATGTTTGCTGCCGGTTATGAGAACGTTGCTCAGGAGATTCTTGATGATGCGATAGATGCAGCAACAAATATCCGGCAATCCTCCCTTCGGGATGACGTCTTCAATGAACTGGGACTGGCAATCAAAGTGATGCAGGGGATGCAAGAGTGAAAACCCTTGAGATCATTATCACAGGCAAAGTACAGAAAGTGGGATTCCGTGCCTGTGCCAGGAAGATCGCCCTGGATTTAAACGTGACGGGTACGGTAATGAACCTAGCCGATGGCAAAGTGCAGATCTTCGCAACTGCCGATCCGATAATCCTTGAAAAATTCATTTCGATGCTCTATGGTTGTCCACGGGCAATTATACGGGACCTAAGAACAACAGAAATTATAGTACAAACTTATGACGAATTCTCTATTATCAAAAACGATGGGAGAATTAGTACATTACTGTAAAATCGTCCATTTTTTGTATTGCTTTTAAAAAATTATTTACCTGTAGGTCGATTTTCTGATTATCGATGGATTTTTTAAAAGCGCAGATGAGTTTTTTTACAAGAGCATCCGAAAGCATGCATCGTGTAGAGGTCAGCTCAAAGTCATCCGGTTTAAGGGAGTGCTGAGCTATACTGCCGACAATGGGATCGATCATTACGGCTTTAAAAGGTCCGATAAGATCGTGTACAAGTGCGCCCTGTCCTTCATGCAAAAGACCAAGATCAGGATCAAGCCGGGCACCGATTATTGAGACACAGCAATTCCCATACAGCATTGCATAGCCAAAAGAGAGCATGGCATTGATCGGGTCGCACTGTGGCCGCACAGTACGCCTCTTAAAATTGAAACAGTCCGGAACATCCCGTGAAAATATTTCATAATACATATCGGTAGTGAGGTTTGACAACCGGCGAATTTCGTCCAGTTTCACCAGGTACTCCATTTCATTGAGAGCATTATGAAGGACCTGCAATTCCCCTTCATATAAAATATCTGATCCCCGCAGATCCTGAAGTCGTTCAATTGCAATAAGGCGGGATCGAAGGGTGGCCTGTGCAATCATCGTTGCGTACCGGTGACGCGGTAATTCTTCCTGGATATGTTGAATTTTTTTATCATTGCAATTGCCGAAGGGCCGGATGATCCCGACAGGAGTACCATCGGGTTCGAAAAATGAGATGTATGACCCGTTTTTTAACAAGTGAGAAACTGTTGTTGTATTCAGCGAATGGCCCCCCACGATAAGGAGATTTTTGACTTCCTCGAGAGGGTACTCTTCGACAATTCCTTTATTGAGGATGGTTAATTTTTTTTGTGTGGACTTGATATGGGCGCCAAACCCATATACCGCCAACCAAGGGATTGCACTTGACATAAAAGCCCACACGAAAACGCTTGATTTAATCTAATTAGTGCCTTTTTCCTCTTGATTAAGGCATCGTTTTTGCCAGTAAATCCTCGATGCTTAAACGATTGCTCAACATGAAACCAGCCATTTCTCTCAATTGTCCTTCAGGACCTAATAATGATCATATTTGAGGATGTAACCTCTCCAGCCATCAGACACACGGTCTTGTCCTCCTCAATCCGGGGCTAAAACGGGCTTGTTTTCCCACAAGTGTCCGGCAGTGAACACAAAAATGGGACTGTTTTGTCCACCCCATAAATTATCCCTACAATTTGCAGCGAAAAATCCAAACAGGGCAAATCTAAACGGGTTATATTTTCTCTTTAGCGGTGTTCTGCAAGGGGTGTTTTTTAGAGGCCCGACAGGCTACATTGCACCAGATCGGGCTCCTAATGCCACCAGGGGATTAATTCCCTGATGTGGGTACTACTAAAATGAAGGATAATGGGGGGCAATTCAGTTTATCCTATAATAAACACCCATTTTGGGAGTAATTAATCCTCTCTGAAAACAGTGAAGTTATGAATCCCTGTTAAGTTTAAACATGCGACAGACGAACGATGAAATATAAACGATCTGATGTGTCATATATACAATGTCATGCAATAGCATAACAGATGATGCCGATGTTCTGGGATGAAAAAATGGAAACGCTGAATCCTGCTGACCTCCAGGCTCTTCAGCTTAAGCGTCTTAAAACAACCCTTCGTTCGGTACAATCCGTCGAATTTTACCGGAAGCAGTTTGAGAGTGCCGGAATAGCGATATCCGATATCAAAACGCTTGACGATATCCAGAAAGTTCCCTTCACGAAAAAACAGGATCTCCGTGATGGCTATCCATTCGGGTTTTTTGCAGTCCCGATGCGAAAAATTGTGCGGATCCATACAACTTCGGGCACGACCGGAAAACCTACCGTAGTGGGGTATACAAGGAAGGATCTTGATACATGGGCAAATCTCATTGCCCGTAACATGACTATGATTGGGGTTGGTCCGGATGATGTATTCCAGAATATGGTCAATTATGGAATGTTCACCGGAGGCCTTGGATTCCATTACGGGGCAGAAAAAATCGGGATGACAGTAATTCCGAGCGCAACGGGAAATACAAAACGCCAGATCGAAATGATCCGTGATTTTGGCGTTACCGTTATCCACTGTACTCCCAGTTATGCGATGCATCTTTCAGAAGTCGCTGAAGAAATGAATGAACCCCTTGAAAGTCTGAAAACCGGTATTTTCGGTGCCGAACCCTGGTCAGATACCATGAGACATACCCTTGAAAGCCGACTCGGTGTTACAGCATACGACTCGTACGGGATGAGTGAACTTTTCGGTCCGGGTGTTGCATTCGAATGTCCCGAACGAGATGGCCTCCATATCTGGCACGACAGTTACCTTGTTGAAATTATCAACCCGAAAACCGGGGAACGTCTTTCCGATGGGGAACGGGGAGAACTGGTTGTAACGCCACTCGTGAAGGAGGCCATGCCCCTTATCCGCTACCGGACGGGGGATGTCACCATGCTTATGGAAGATGGTTGTCTCTGTAGCCGCGGGAAAAAGATTTCACGGCTGAGCGGAAGAAGTGACGATATGCTGATTATCCGGGGTATCAATGTCTTCCCCTCCCAGATAGAGCATGTGCTCCTCAAAATCCCGGAAGTAGGCAATCAATTTATGGTATATATTGACAGAATCAATCACCTGGATGAGATGACCGTGGAAGTTGAGATTAACAGGAGCCATTTTTCCGGGGAACTAGCCGATCTTGCGAGAATCCAGACCAAAGTCGTAAAAGAACTCCATGATACCCTTGAACTGCGGACGACCGTGAAACTGGTTGAACCGGGTTCGCTACCCCGTTTTGAAGGAAAAGCAAAACGGGTTATCGACAGACGGGGGGACATCTGATGCAGTACTGGGACCCGCGAATTGAAGAAACACCAAAAGTTGAGCTCCAGAAGATGCAATACAGGTTATTAAAAAGTCTGATATGCCGGCTCTACAGTTTCTCGCAATTTTATCATGAACGCATGAAAAAACAGGGAGTCCATCCGGATGATATCCGTGAGTTATCAGATGTCCAAAAACTCCCCTTTATGTTTAAAAAGGACCTTCGCGATAATTATCCCAATAAAATTTTCACATCCACCCCGGAAGAACTTGTCCGTTATCATGTATCCTCCGGGACAACGGGAAAGCCCACCGTTGTAGGATATACCCAAAACGATATTGACAACTGGAGCACTTCGGTTGCCCGGGGACTCACTTCAATTGGCCTGGGAAGAGGCGATGTTATTCAGGTCAGTTACGGGTACGGTTTATTTACCGGTGGACTCGGCCTGCATTACGGGGCTGAGCGTATTGGGGCAACCGTGCTCCCGACAAGTGTCGGAAATACCGAACGCCAGATTGAGTTGATGCAGGATCTCGGGGTAACTGCCATAGCATGTACACCGTCATACCTGCTCCATATCGGGGAAGTTGCAGAAAAAATGGGTGTCGATATCAAAAAGGACACCCGCCTCAAAGCAGGAATTCTCGGAGCGGAACCCTGGACCGAAGGTATGCGTACCCGAATGGAAAACTGGTTGGGCATCAAGGCATATGATATCTACGGGACAAGCGAACTCTCCGGTCCGATGTTTACCGAATGCGCAGAACAAAACGGATTCCATATCTGGTCAGACCTTGCATTAGTTGAGGTAGTCGATCCAAAGACCGGCGAACAACTCGAGCCCGGGGAGAAAGGAGAACTTACCATTACGATGCTCCAGAAAGAAGCCCTGCCGATGATCAGGTACCGTATTGGCGATATTTCTTCGATTGATGAGGAGGTCTGCCCATGCGGCCGAACGAGCCCGCGGATCAAACGGATACAGGGTCGCGTTGACGATATGCTGATTATCCGGGGCATCAATGTCTTCCCATCGCAAGTGGAATACACCTTAATGTCAATTCCCGAAGTCGGTCAGCATTTCCAGATTGTTGTTGAAAGAACGGGCGCGCTTGATGATATGCTCGTAAGGGTTGAACTGACGAAGGAATCCTTCAGCGACAAGATTACCGACTTAATGAAAATCCGACAGAATGTAGAACACCGGCTCAGGAATGCGCTGAACGTTGCCGTAGACGTTGAACTTGTAGAGCCGGGATCATTACCACGGTTTGAAGGTAAATCCAAGAAAGTGATTGATAAGAGGTCGTTATAACATGGACACGAAAAAGTATGTCATTAAACAGATCTCGGTATTTTCGGAAAACAGGCCCGGCAGGCTTGCAGCGGTTGCCCTGGCACTGGGTGAAGAAAATGTCAATATCCTTGCATTCAGCATTGCCGAGGCAAGTGGGTTTGGCGTTATCCGGGCACTGGTTGATCATCCGGAAAAAGCGTATAAGAAATTATCCTCACTGGGATACAATGTTGCTTTTACCGATGTTATCGCCGTGCAGATGAAAGACAAGCCCGGTGGACTCTATGAAATTGCAAAAGTCCTGGGGGATGCTGGAATAAACATTGAATACTCATATGCATATTCGGGGAAAAAGGCCGCGGTACTGATCCTCCGTGTCGATCAGGTAGATGACGCAATCGAAAAAATTCTGTCATCTGGTGCAACACTCCTGGAACACTCGGTTTTCCACTAATTTAAAATACCTACTTTTTTTCCCATTTGAGCAATTCAGAGACTTCAGATAATGTACTGCCACGGCGAATCTCTTCACGGATCCTGGCTTCAGTTTTTTTAACTTCGAGCGCCCTGCGTGCAACTTCATAAGCCCGTTCACGGGGAATCACAACAACTCCGCTTTCATCCCCAACAACCCAGTCTCCCGGGTGAATATACTGCCCGCAACACAAGATTTCTGCATTAATCTCTCCAAAGCCTTTAGGCTCTCCGGCATTGGGTACAATTGCCCGTGCAAAAACCGGAAATTTCATTGCGCGGATGTCATCGATATCCCTGACGGCTCCATCTATAACAACCCCTGCAAGCCCTTTTTTCATACAACTTAATGTCGCCAGTTCTCCCCAGGGTGCAACATGGGTACAACTATCATTATTGATCACAAGAACATCGCCGGTCTTTGCGATATCAATTGCTTCTACCGGTTTTGCCCAGTCCCCGGCAATGGTATGCACAGTCACTGCCTTTCCTGCCATCTTTACATTCCCGCAGACAGAAACCAATCCCGGAAGTGCACCTTTCCTATGCATCGCATCACTGATGTTTGGAGTGGATACCTGCATAAAAAGCGAATGTATTTCTTCATCAAGGCTCTTTTTTTCCGAAGCCTGAACCGATGGTGAATCAATTGACTGGCGAATTAACCGGGTCGATCCAGTTACATCTGCTGAGCGGGTAATTCCTCCCCCAACAATCACGATATCAGCACCATACTTTGCGGCCTCTCCGGCCGTTGCAGCATCAAGTCCACCGGCTACTGCTACCGGGATATTAATTTCACCCTGAATTGATTTCAGGAGATCAAGGGAGTTCTTTCCGATCATCTGTTGGTCGATGCCGACGTGAGCGGCAATGATATCTACCCCGTGGGATTCAAGGACGCGGGCACGGGTGAGTGGCTCTTTGACATTGATGAGATCTGCCATCAACCGGGTCCCGTATAACCGGCTCGCCCGTACTGCTTCTGCAATAACTGTATCATCTGCATCGGCGAGAATACAAATAATATTGGCACCAGCTTTTGCCGCCATCTCGACTTCCATAGTGCCGGTATCAGCGATCTTCATATCCGCGACAATAACAGCATCCGGAAACTGCTCGCGTAAGGTTCGGATAACCTGCATGCCCTCGCTCTTGATAAGTGGTGTGCCGGCTTCAATCCAGTCCGCTCCACCAACAAGGGCCTCTTTTGCGATTTGCACGGCCCGGTTAAGCTCGAGAAGGTCCAGTGCAACCTGCAGGACAACCTTTTTCATAAATACAGATGGGTTGTCAGGGATGCTTAAGGATTGCGAGACAAGAATATTTATCCGATCAAAAAAGAGGAACAAATAAAAAACGTCTGAAATATGGGTTTTTTTCTCACGGTTAATCCTGCACAAACGTATCAAAAAATACCATTTTCTTTGTATCTTTCTTTGAGGTAAGAGAAATTTCCTGAGGGAATCCTGCGGGTACCAGTGAGACAAGAGTATATTTTTCCGGGACATTCAAGAGCTTACGAACATCTTCAGCATATTCTTTTTTAGCACCCGCAACCCAGCATGAACCCACACCATAGGCATGCAGCCCAAGGATCAGGTTCTCTGTCGCGGCGCAGCAGTCTTCCAGGTAATATTTTGCGTTGCGTTCTCCAAATACCGCAAAACATACCGCTGCATCAGCGATAAATTTTCCATGATCGGTAAAATCTGCAATTTTTTTTAACTGTTCTTTTGTACGTATTACACCGATCAGCCACGGCTGGATGTTCATAGCTGTGGGTGCATGAACCGCGCACTCTATTACATCATGAATGAGCGTATCCTCCACAGGATCTGATTTGAATTTCCTGACACTGTGTCGTCCTTTGATAGTCGCAGTTATAACATTCATAGATTGGATATAGAGAAACAACTGATAAAAATGTTATGTACCTCTGAAAAAATAGGTTATTGCTGTTTTTTCAGGATAATAACTGCGACAAGGGCACAAATGGACATCAGTGCGAGAACTGTTCCGAACCCGGCGGATTTCGTGGGAGTAGTTTCCACAGTGGTAAGTGTAGTGGCAACAGTTTGTACAGGGACTGTGGTTATGGTAACCGGGGGAGTAGTGGTAATATGTGAAGTTGCCGGAATGGTTGTAATCACGGTCTTCGTTGTAACGGGTTTTTGCGTTGTCACGGTTGTGGCAATCCGGGTTGTTGCACTTGTAGTGGGAACACTCACCGAGATTAACGGGTTCTGCTCCTGATCGAGCATACTAATCTGCGAGCTTACCGTCTTGCCGGTAACCTCATAATTATCTTTCATACGGTTTACGTTACATTCCGCCCAGATGGAATAACTGCCGGAGGGGTACATGGAATTACCTGTATCCCATATCGGACCGGTTTCGTATGTGGAGGATGTGACTGCCAGGTTTTCAATGGAATGCGCAGTCCCGGAGCTGTCAATCAGCGCAGAGTATGTGCCTCCGTCTGGTGCCTGAACCTTTATGGTGATACCATCTGACGCCCCCCCCCGCGAAAATATCGGGTTCAGGTTTGTTTCAACCCGGAAAGATACCTGGTCTCCCCGGTATACCCATTTATTATTCGTTACATCCACCGATACCGTAGTATCCATTACCCGGAGATTCAGATAAGGATCGGTAACAACGAACGCCTGTCCGTCAGCTTTCCCTTGTGCATTGAGCCGATACCATGTCCCGGTGTAAGACCCAAACGCTGATGGAGTAATATCAAAATTGGTGGGAGTTGTGACGACGACCTGCGCCTCCGGAGAAGTCGTGGCAATGGCTGCACCTGAAGCCCACCAGCCTATAGCGGAGTCACTGCCTACAGCTGCACTAACATCAAGTCCCTGCTCCCCAAGGAAGACAGTTCCTCCCTGAGTGATCGTGGTATATCCCGCGGTCACTGGCACGACCATCAGTAACAACAAACACATACTGATGAACAAATACGGTCTTGTTATTTCATGCACCATGGTCATCCATTCTGTCTTTTTCTTAAAAAAGTTGTTGTCCCGGTATTTTCTCCAGAAAAAAGTCTGGGATTTTTCAGGAAGTGTAGAAACGGGCACGAATCGGTTTTGAGGTCACACCGGAACGATGAAATAAAGATCCAAATGAACAACTAATCTCGAAGAGAAAGGTGGTGAGCCTTGCTCTCAATGATATTCATAGGAAATCATTTCCGAAGTCTGGTATTATAATGTCTTGCAGATATGTACATTTTCTTCGCCCTGTTGAAATTCTTAAAATATCGGATACCTGCCTAGGAGAAAGATCCTGCCACCATCCCAAACTTCATGCAAAGACACGATCCGCAGATTAAAAGGGTCCTATTAGAGCAGTTTTGCCCCTTCGGCGTAAAATATAACAAAAGACGCCAGAATCAGCCGATTCTATTCCATTTCCGCAGGTGTTTTCTGCGAATTCCGCATTTTTTCGGTTGCCCGAAAATGAATGTCTTTCGAAAAATCGCATGAAATATGCCCCGTTTGCCAAAATGAGAGTATTTTACAAAATGAGGTTTATAGTCGGGGACGGTACTTACTGCAAGACGGTTCTCCGACGGAACCCCTTGATTGTGTGGAATTGATGAGGATTTCAACAGAGCCGGAAAAACCAAAAATCCCCCTGTATTCATCATTTTTAGTATTGCCCTATGCCGGAATTAATTCCCCGATGACATTTTAGAACCCGATCCAGTGCAATACAGTCAAGCGGTCATCTAAAAAACCTCCCTTGCAGAATACTGCTAAAGAGAAAATATAAAATTTTTAATTTTGCCCGGTTTTGAATTTTGGCTACGAATGCTGGAGATAATTTCCATAGTAGACAAAGCATTCTCTTTTTGTGTTCACTGTTGGACCATTGTGGGGAAATAATCCCGTTTTAGCCCCGGATTTAAAGGGAGAAAGCATGTGTTCGTGGGCAGAGGAGTTTTTCCATCCCGTGAAACTGATAGTCACGAAATGATTTCCTGGAATTATATAGTAAAATTCCTGGGACATACAATCCCGTAAAGACCTAAGAACGTAACGGGCTTTTTATACAAATTTCATACCCTCAGTATCAATGACTACAAAAGTTCCCTTTGGGAGATTTACATCTTTCAGATGCTGCTGTATTCTCTCACGCTCGTTTTTTTCCACAAGAGAACGTTCGATAAGAGCATCCGCAATCTCCCGGGCATCCTTTTTTGAGGCGGGCCTACCTACACCTGGACACCGGAAAACCTCAAGATTATCGCCGTCCAGCATAAATGGGAATGTACGACATATCAACGGGCGTGCCGCGTAGATTCTACAGCGGTTCGCGTCAAGAAATCTACAATGATCGCATGTCCGTTGTAGTACCCATCCCAGAGTATATTTTTCCCCATGAACCCCCGGGATAGTTTCCGGATATGGCGCTGAGACGTTTTCCCACGAGTAACCGTACCGGGAAATGATGGCCCGGATTTCATCCGGACCCGCCATAACAAGGACCGGTTCATCAGCCTCATCCCTGCAACAAGAACCACAATGGGTACAACAAAAACCAATGGTGTGTATTTCGGTTGTCAGAACATCAGGTGAGATCATGTATTAAAAAGAAGAATTCGTAGTATCTGTATTATTCCTTACAAATCCGATCGAAATTTTCGTAGACTCTTTTCCCGTCCAGCGTGTGGCTTACCTCAGGATGCCACTGGAGCCCGTAAATCTTTTTTTGTGGACATGCAATGGCCTCTACATCGCAGATGTCAGAACTGGCAAGCAACGTAAATCCTTCCGGCACACGGCAGACTTCATCCGCATGAGATGCCCAAACCGGAATTTTTTTGGGATACCCTGCAAGGATCTCATCATTGTCTCGGATCCGGACTTCGATCGACCCGTACCCTCCGGATTTACCCGGATGAACATCCCCGCCAAATTTTTTTGCGATGATATGAAGTCCCAGGCAAATCCCAAGAACCGGGAGTCCCAAGTCCAGGTATTCAGCACATATTCCTGCACGTTCGATTGCCGGGCCTCCGCCAAGAATAATCCCCCGGTACCCTGCCGCAACCTCCTCGTTTGGGGTCGTGTTGGGAATCATTGCCACATCAATATCCAGATCTCTTAAGGCCCGGTGTATCAAATGGTTGAACTGCCCATAATTATTGACCACGCAGATGGGAAGCATTTTCTTTCTTATATCTATGATAAAATGAGTATTAAGCCTGATCAGCTGTATTCCTGGACCGTCTTAAAGATCTTTTTCTGGATCTGTTCCGGACTAAATCCCATAACTGAAGCCATAAACATCGCACCCCCGGCACCTGTTCCTTCCTTGACTTCACCATTACAATACCGGGCAAGACCCTCATGCCCCAGTTCGCCGAATCCGGGGTCAACATAGTATATGGATATCCCCATCATTGCCGCGAGTTTTTCCACATTGGCGGTTTTGTCATCGCGGACATATACCGTTGTCGCGATTGATGGCATGGGACCGTTCATTGCTTTGATTACACCGCAGACCGCAAGCATCTGGGTCCCCCCGGCAAGTACCAAAGTTCCTTTGTAAGTATGGGCAATACCCGCCGCAACCGGAATCATCGGGTCTCCGGCACGTTTGACGATTTCGAGCGGATCTGTAATCTTATCTGCAGCAATTTTCGATACAACTTCCTGGCAGATCAGTTCTTTCTGGTTTACGGGGTTTTTAACAAAACTGCTGCTGACTGTGGCAGGATACCCAAGAGCGCGAAGTACACAGAGTGCAGTCGTTGTCCCTCCTGGCACACATTCACCCATAACGAGCAGGTCACTTGACCATGAAAGAAGTTTTCCGATCGCCTGTCCCTGGTGAAAAAGATTTTTTGCCATTGGCACGGCGTCACTTTTCCGTGGATCTTCTCCCGGCTGCCCAAGCGCATCAAGATACGGAACTGTCAAGGGATATTTCAACCCTGCATTGATAAAAAGCGGGGGAACACCGGTTAGTTCTATCATCGAACGTGTAATGGCGGCAGGTGTCGGACAACCCGTCGGTGTATTGGGTTTAAGCGGGAAGCTGGTGATACTGCCACTTGTTACCAGTTCGGCATCAAGATTGGGGGTCAGGAGGGTTTTTTCCGGTGTCGGACCCGCCCCGGAGATGCCGGGGATCGTTGAGATCATAGTATTCCCGAGGATTGCACAAAAAATTGGCTTTTTACACGGGATTTTAGGAGATTCAGAAAGGAATGGCATTGTAATCAACATATGATCATTTTTTATCCATTATGTTTGAATATATCGGCATTTCGTGTCATAACCCTATAATAGGGGGGTAATCCCATTACTTTCCTGAAATGTTTGAGATAGAAGAACGACTGGAAAAAAAAGGGATCACAATCGATGCCATCGTTGATGCGGCCATGGGACTCTACGTCTCCCACGGATTGCCTGACGAGCAGGCTTCCGCGAATATAAAAGCAAAAATACAGAAATATCTTCAGGATCCTAACGTCTCGTCCCTGCTCCTTGGTGCGGTGCTTCTTGAAGAAGAACTCTACGAAAAACGCAAAAATTCTGAGATTGCAGAAGACCCGGTATTTTTATTGAGCGATGAAATCATCGGTATGGCTATTGCTGAATGCATTGGTGGGACGTATGCACGGTTCGAGTTCACCCGGTATGACCAGAAAAAGCCCGGTATCCTTGCCACGCTGGGACCTTTCCTTGACGATGCCGTGGCAGGTCTGATCGCAGGATGCACCTCCCGCCTTTATAGTGAATGTATATGAAACCGGTTCTGTCACTTTTACAGTTCACTACCATTCTTCCTCTGGGAAAACCACAGGAGTTCGATCATTTTGCACGCTATTCCTGGCTCTACCCGGTTGCAGGATATGTAATTGCGTTTCTTGTTGCAGTGCCGGTATTTTTCATCACTGATCAGACGCTCGCAGCAGCTGTCGCAGTTGCAGGTGTGATTCTCCTTTCTGGTGCCCATCACTTTGACGGACTTCTGGATTTTGGCGACGGACTGATGGCGCATGGCGATCATGAGAAAAGAACGCAGGCACTCACCGACAGGTACGTTGGTGCCGGGGGTATTGCCGCCGGGCTGGGGGTCACTCTCCTGCTTTTTGCCAGTCTCCATGCCGTCACATCCATTATTTCCGCACTCATCATAGGCTAGGTCTGTGCAAAATTTTCCATGGCATTTCTTACAGCATATGGGACACCGTTCAAAGAGGGGATGCATAGTTACCTCCATCAGTTTGCCCGGCCCTGGTTCCCGTTCCTGTCGATTCTTCTCTGTATTCCCCTTATATTCCTTCCGGTCACCCCCTTCAAACTGGCAACCGCAGCAATCGTCATGATCCTGTGTCCGCTCATCCTTCTCGTAATCTCTGAAAAACTGTTCGGAGGGATTAACGGCGATGTGGTCGGTGCTGCGAACGAAATCACCCGGGCGCTCGTTATTGTTGCATTGGCACTGGCCTAAAATCAACTCTGTTCTTTCGTGCCCCAACACCATCATTAATATTTGTCCTGCTCGCACTCTTGATTGATGTTTAAGGATCAAGGCGTACACATGAAAGGTGGCGTCATCACCGAGCGGGATGCGCAGTACTGTACTGTCCGTATACGTCTGCCTGCCGGCATATTTTCAGTAGAACAGATGCGTGGGATTGCCACCATCGCGAAACGCTATGGCAAAGGTTTTGTCCATTGTACCGCACGGCAGACTGTTGAAATTCCCCATGTCGATCCAAAAAGACTACGGGCGCTGGCAAAAGCGCTTCTGAAAAATGGCACGCCGATTGGATCTGAACGTGACGAAATTGTTAACGTGATTGCCTGCCCGGGTACTGAACGCTGTAAATTCGCCAATATCGATACGGCGAGTCTTGCCAAAAAGATCGATCAGAAATTATTTGGCAAAGTCATGCCGGTAAAAATGCGTATTGCAATATCCGGTTGCCCGAATGCTTGTACAAGTCCCATGCTCAACGAGATAGGGATTATGGGACGGGTGCGCCCTCTGCGCATCAAGGGCCAGTGCACGGGGTGTGGAACCTGTGTAGAATATTGTAAGGAGAATGCAATCATAATCCGGAACGGATTATCCGAGCTCGATAAAGACAAATGTGTCCAATGCGGAGTATGTATCCAGTCCTGCCCGTTCGATCTTTTAAAAGCAGAAGACCGACATTTCCTGATTGTTGTAGGGGGAAGGCGGGGGCGGCATCCCCATATCGGCAGGGAGCTTGTCAGCGTACCGGATGAAGAGACCGTTGTAAATGTAGTAGTGAAGATTGTTGATTGGGTTTATCGTAGGGCATGGAGTGGAAGGATGTTGTCAGATCAGATGAACGATCTACAATTTGAAGCATTCAGAGACGATATAAAAAAAGAGATCCCATCGACAACCCCACTAGAGTAGTATTTTAATATAATTTTTGAAAACCCTCATTTTTATCATCATCACATTCGATAGCAGATCCGTCCCGTACCAGCGTGTTGAACATCATTGCGGCGCTCATGAGCGTTTCATCAGCAGCGCCCCGTTGACGAATTTCCTTCAACGCTTTTACCTGAGGGGAAGGTGTCAGACGGGTTCCTACCCGGATACCCTGACAATGCCTGCAGTAGGCACATGAACTGTATACCGATACATTGCGTCCGGCACATTCAACAGTCACCCGGTTTTTGGTTGTGTCCCGCTGGAACGGAATTGTCTTCATACCAAAGAGAGTATTCAAACAAAAGATATGAGAATATCGGTATGGATTTTCTCCTGAAAAAGGGTATACGGAATCGAAATACTTTAAATAGATGCGTCTCATATATGTAATACTCGCATAGACAGACGGTATGCGGTCAATTTACAACATGGGAGGAACATTTAATGGCAGCTGATAAGCCACACATGAATCTGGCTGTTATCGGACATATCGACCACGGAAAGTCAACCACCGTCGGTCGGATGATGTTCGAGACAGGTGCAGTACCTGCACACATTATCGAGGCCTACCGAAAGGAGGCTGAATCGAAGGGTAAGGCAACTTTTGAATTCGCATGGGTCATGGATAACCTCAAAGAAGAACGTGAAAGAGGTATCACGATCGATATCGCCCACAAGCGGTTCGACACCCCCAAATACTATTTCACGGTCGTCGACTGCCCCGGGCACAGAGATTTCGTCAAGAACATGATCACCGGTGCATCACAGGCTGATGCTGCTATCCTTGTTGTGGCAGCTCCCGATGGTGTCATGGAACAGACCAAGGAGCATGTATTCCTTGCAAGAACCCTCGGCATTGCACAGATCATCATTGCCGTCAACAAGATGGATGCAGTAAAATACGATGAGAAGCGCTTTAACGAAGTCAAAACGGATCTCTCTGCTCTCATCAAAATGGTCGGATACAAGCCTGAAGAGACTCTTTTTATCCCGATCAGTTCATTACAGGGCATCAACATCAAGGCAGTCAGTCCCGAAACCCCGTGGTACAAAGGCCCTGCACTGATCCCGGCGCTGGACACCTTCAAGGAGCCATCAAAACCCACCGACAAGCCACTCAGACTTCCAATCCAGGATGTATACAGCATCAGCGGTATCGGAACCGTTCCGGTTGGCCGTGTTGAAACCGGTATCATGAAGAAAGGAATGAAAGTTTCCTTCATGCCGGCAAACAAAGATGGAGAAATCAAATCCATCGAGATGCACCACGAAGAAATTCCCCAGGCAGTACCTGGAGATAATGTCGGATTTAACGTCCGTGGTATTGCAAAGGGAGACATTCGCCGTGGCGATGTCTGTGGACCTGCAGAGCAGCCCCCGACCGTAGCAGATGAATTTACTGCACAGGTTGTCGTGCTCCAGCACCCCAGTGCAATCACTGTCGGTTACACGCCGGTTTTCCACTGCCACACAACCCAGACAGCCTGCACGTTTATCGAGCTCAAGAAGAAACTTGACCCGAGATCCGGACAGACCAAGGAAGAGAACCCCACCTTCTTAAAGACCGGTGATGCGGCAATCGTCCAGATCAAGCCGACAAAACCGATGGTCATTGAGAATGTCAAGGAACTCCCGCAGCTGGGCAGGTTCGCAGTCCGTGATATGGGTTCAACCATCGCAGCCGGCATGTGTATCGCTATCCAACCAAAACAGATGATTAAATAAATTTTTGGAGTGATCATCATGCAAAAAGCCAGAATTCGCCTGACAGGGACAGATTTCAATAAAGTAGAGATGGTCTGTGACAGGATACGAGAGATTGCAGAACGCACAGGGGTGAATCTGGCTGGGCCCATCCCACTCCCGACAAAAAGACTCGTTGTACCAATCCGCAAAAGCCCAGATGGGGAAGGAACCGCAACATTTGATCGGTGGCAGATGCGCATTCATAAGAGACTTATTGATATTGATGCAGATGAGCGTGCACTCCGCCAGTTGATGCGGATTCAGGTGCCAAAAGATATCGGCATTGAAATTGTCTTAGAGAGTTGAAGGTGCGGTACGTGGAAAAAGCCGCTTCTTTTTCCGATAAGATAAAACACATTTTTACTTTTGAACGAATTTTTATTTTAATCTTTATTCTGACAATTATCCTGAGATTCTCCCAATTGGATCTCAAGTTGTTTCATCATGATGAAGCCATCCACTCCTGGTTCGCCTTTGATCTCCTGACTAAAGGGACCTGGGTGTATGATCCAAGTTACCATGGGCCATTCCTCTATTATGTAACCGCCGGGATGTTTTCTCTCTTTGGCGCTTCGGATCTTGTAGCCCGTCTGCTTCCGGCATTATTTGGTACTCTCCTCGTACCGCTGGTCTACTGTGTCTATCGTCTTGAGTATATCACAAAAGCACAGACACTACTGGTTGCGTTATTCATTGCCTTATCCCCGGATATGGTTTATTTCTCCCGGTTCCTCCGGCATGATATTTTTATGCTCTTCTTTACATTCCTGCTCTTGGTTGCACTCCTGTATTATTTTGATCGGAAGCAGACTCGGTATATCATTATTGCAGCGATAGCTACTGCCGGTGCACTCGCCTGTAAAGAAGAGATGCCGATCATACTCCTGATATTCATTACATTTTTCGGATTTGCACTCTGGAAAAAACGCATCACCCTCCCACCACAGTGGAAAAATGACCTGTTGATTGGACTGTTTCTTACAGCAGGACTTCTGGTTGCCCTTTACTCGGCATTTGGTATGCATCCGGAGACGCTGGTCGGACAAAATTTTCAGATAAATACCACCGGGTGGTATCAGGCCATTGATCATTGGGTGTCTATGCATGAGCAGCAGCGTCTGGGGGGTCCGTGGTACTATTATGTGCCCTTATATCTTCTGTATGAAGTGCCCATCTTCCTTCTTGCCATTATCGGGACGATTCAGTTCCTGCTCAAAGACACAAGTCTTACCCTGGCAGGCAGGCGTGTGAAAAACTGGCTGAAATTCCGCCGCTTTGAACTTTCAACAGCGGATCTTGCTACAACAAGCCTCACCCAAATCAGGACACCCCGGGCAACAACGGAAAAATCAGATTTTTTCTTCCAGCTTTGCATCTACTGGATGATACTGACCATGGCTTTTTACGCATATGTTGGGGAAAAAGTTCCCTGGCTTTTGATACACCAGCTGCTCCCCATGTGCTTTGTTGCTGCATACAAGTTGAACTGGCAGAAAATTGCATTTGCCCTTATCGGCTGTATCTTCCTAATCCTGATGACATGGCATGTCGCTTTTATTCCGACAGATATCAATGAGCCCATCATTCAGGTCCAGAATTCCGAAGATATGAGGGGCGTCATGAACCTGATTGACGCTTCCAATCACGTGGTTGTGGCGTCGAAGGATTATTGGCCATTACCCTGGTATTACCGTGGCGATCGGTGGAATAAGATCACTTTCTATGGCCAGATAGAAGATGAAAAGACCCTGACTGAGAATCAACCCGGGGTTATTATTCTTCACGATACGGAAAGTTATCCATCACTGACCGGATATGATAAAAAAACGTACAAACTTAGTTATTGGTTCTCATTTTATGATAATGACAACCGGCTCTTTGATTATTACATTCACCGGGATGGAAAGATGGGAAGTATCAATATCGATGTTTTCACACCTCAAAGGTGAGGGACTATTCATTTATAAATATTTTTTAAAAAAAAGCCCTTGAGGCCCACGGTGATTCCCGCGTGGAAAAATCTGTCCCGGATCCTAAAAATGGGTAATCCGGAAACAGGCTTTTTTCCCGGTTCATGGACACCAGCCTGATCCGACAGGAGATCTACCGTCCAAAA
>Ga0116170_10001858_pt1 | contig 20929 bp, 18 predicted proteins | sample AD_JPNHW1_MetaG_FD_89797 | JGI IMG/M metagenome (GOLD analysis project Ga0116170, IMG submission 89797) | Active sludge microbial communities of municipal wastewater-treating anaerobic digesters from Japan - AD_JPNHW1_MetaG | ecosystem: Engineered > Bioreactor > Anaerobic > Digestate | place...
GCATCATTTTTGAGAATTTCGGTATGAAGTGCTGCAACGCCGTTTGTGTGGCTTGTCGAATAAATTGCCATTCTCGCCATGTGGACACGCTCGCCGTCGAGAATTTCCTTTTGTTTTATTTCGTCGGCATTCTGTCCGATTGAGGTGAGATATTTTTTCAGGTGGCCGTCGATAAGTCCGATTATTTCGTAAATTGTGGGGATTACGCTTCTGAAAAGGGTAACATCCCACTTTTCGAGAGCCTCGGAAAGAACAGTGTGATTTGTGTAGTTAAAGGTTTTCTGGGCAATGCCGAAAGCCTGCTCAAAAGCCATGCCCTCTTTGAACATCAAAAGGCGGATAAGCTCGGGAATTGACACGGTCGGGTGAGTGTCGTTAAGCTGAATTGCGTACATTTCGGGGAACTTTGAAAAATCGTCCCCGAATTTCTTTTTGTACTTTTTAATAATATCCTGCAAGGACGCACTCGAGAAGAAATACTGCTGTTTTAGTCTTAAACGGCGGCCCTTTTCGTAGTTGTCGTTCGGATAAAGCACGTTGGTTATTGCCTTTGCGTTGATTTCGTCCTCTGATGCCTTTAAATATTCCTGACAGTCAAAGTCGGAAAAGCTGAATTCGTTTAAAGCCTCCGCCTGCCATAAGCGCAGGGTGTTAATGGATTTTCTGTTGTAACCGATAATCGGCGTGTCATAGGGAACGGCGACAACCGATTGGTCGGCGAAGTCGATTCTCACGCTGTCGGCCTCACATCTTACGCCCCAAGAGTCAATGTCCTTTGAAAGCCAGACGTCGGCGGTTTCTGTCTGGAATCCGTTTGAAAGTCCTTGTTTGAAAAGCCCGTAGCGGTAGCGTATCCCGTAGCCGTCAAGAGCAATGTCCTGTGAGGCGGCGGAGTCGAGAAAACATGCTGCAAGCCGTCCCAAGCCGCCGTTTCCGAGTGCGGCATCCTCGATATCCTCAAGGGAATTTATATCACAGCCGTTTTCCGAAAGAATTGCCTTTGCCTCGTCAAGAAGTCCGGCGCAGTAAAGGTTGTTGAAAATTGCGCGCCCCATTAAAAATTCGGCGGAAAGGTAATATGCGCGGCGCTTTTCGGAATGGCGCTTTTCGGATTCCTCCCATTCGGAGGCAATGTCCGCCATAACGGTTCTGGCTATCCCGCTGTGAAGCTGGTGAACGGAAGCGTTTTTGATGTCGGTTTTGAAATCGGTTCTTAAATTAAGGGCAAGCTGTTCAGAAAATTCTGACTTTGTTATCATAAATAATCCTCCTGAAATGTCATAGTTGTTTCCTAAAATATAATAACAGAAAAGACAAAATTTTTCAATAAAATATTAAAAGTATTAAAGAAATTAGCTTTTTGCTTTTATTTTTCGATTAATTATAGTATAATATGAAATAAAGACAGATTTTTTAGGGGGATTTTCTTAGGGGTGCGCCCCTTTGATCTTTTCTTTTAGGGGAGTTATTTAGGGGTTTCACCCCTTGAACCCCACCCCTTTTCTGTGACGACAGAAAAGGGGGAAAGAGCGTTTTCTTTTCTCTCTTCAAGAGAAAAGAAACAAAAGAGAGGTTATTTTGTCGCTCTTTCCGCAATCCCCCTTGAATAATTCATGGAAGATAACGAAGCATTTTTCCTGACAAATGATGCACTTGATTTTGCTTGTAGGGGAAAGCTAGGTAGTGCGGAGGCTTTGTTTCAATGTTATCTTTGCAAATTTGATGAAAACCAAAGAGAAACAAAGCCAATGATTATTAGTGAGCCTGTCGCCGATAAAATCGGCGAAAAGGTCGAGCGGATTAAATTAAAACGTTCCTCAGCACTCTTTCCCCTATTTCTCTTGCGAGAGAAATAGGGTGGGGTTCAAGGGGCAACGCCCCTAACAAACATTTTCGGTGGCTTTGTGGTCGCCCCCCGAACCACTTGGCTCTGTCAACATAAAATAGGGTAGGGTAAAGCCCATTCGCGTTATCAACATTAATTACAGGCGGTGATTTTATTAACTATCTGTTATATATTTTATTAACAATACTTTCGGTATTTATAATTCTGCTTTTGACTGCATTTTTCAGAGCAATTTTTATCAAAAAGGAACGTATCAGCGGAGCTCCCTTTGACGAAAGCGACAGGGAGAAAGCACTTTACCGCGCCGAAAAGCTTTCCGAAATGATAAAAGTCCCGACCGTCAGCGTGAGAGGAAGCACCGACCTATCAAAAATATACGAATTCCACGACTGCCTTGAAAAATTATTCCCCAACATCCACAAAACCCTTGAAAAAACCGACATCGACGGGGCGTTATTGTTCCGCTGGAAAGGGACCGATCCCAAAAGAAAGCCCATTCTCCTCATGTCCCACCAGGACGTTGTTGAGGCGTCTGGGAGCTGGAAATACCCGCCCTTTGACGGAAAAATTGAAAAAGGAAAAATATGGGGTAGAGGAACCGTCGACACTAAGGGCGCACTTTGCGCAATTTTAGAAAGTGTCGAACAGCTTTTATCTGAGAACTTCACGCCGAGCTGCGACGTTTACATCGCCTCGTCGAACAACGAAGAAATCACAGGCGACGGCGCGGTGAAGACCGTAGAATACCTTTACGAAAAGGGAATTTTCTTCGACCTTGTCATGGACGAGGGCGGGAACGTCGTTGCGGACGAGGGGGGACTTCCGTCGTCGGCGATGATAGGGATTTTTGAAAAGGGTAGGGCGAACGTCAAATTTATTGCCCACTCACACGGCGGCCACGCAAGCGTTCCGTTCAAAAACAACCCGTTCGCCCGCCTTGCGAAACTCATTGACATTATGGAAACCCGCCCGCCATTCAAAAAACGCCTGACAAAGCCTGTCCGCGAAATGTACAAGGCGATGTCGCCGTACATGGGCTTTCGCGATAGATTTTTTTACGGCAACCTCTGGCTTTTCGGACCTATTGCCCCTTACGTCATGGCGAAAAAGGGCGGACAGGCGAACGCGCAGATTTCCACGACCTGCATTTTCACTCAGGCGGAGGGCAGTCACGGCGCAAACGTAATCCCCGAAACGGCGAGCGTTACCGCAAATATGCGCTTTATGCTCCATCAGGGGCTGAAATCGTCGCTAAAAAGGGTGTTTAAAATTGCCGACAAGCTGGATATTTGGGTGGAAATGATTTCAGGATACGACATTCCGCCCGTCGCCGACATGAACACCTATGCCTATAAACACGTCGTGGAGAGCGTAAAAAAAGACTTCGGCGAAATCCCCGTCATTCCGTACGTCATGTTAGCGGGGACGGACGCGCGCCATTACACGAAAATCTGCGACTGCGTTCTGCGCTTTGTTCCGCTCGTCATGACCGACAGACAGCTAAGCTCCGAACACGCAATCGACGAAAATCTTGACGTTTCCGCACTTTCTCGCGCCGTCGATTTTTATATGGACTTCATAAAATCCTACAACTCTTTTCCCGGGTAATTTTTCAGAGCTTTGAGCATGACAGGGGAGAGGAGCAGCACTCCGATAAGGTTCGGGATAGCCATAAAGCCGTTGAAAATATCGGATATTCCCCAGATTAAATTGATACTTCCTGTCGCTCCAAATAGTATTAACAGCACATAAATCAACTTGTAGTATATTGAATACCCCTCGCCGAATACATATTCAAATGCCTTTAAGCCGAAAACCGACCAGCCTAAAACTGTCGCAAAGGCGAAAAGCGAAACGCTTGCGGTGACGAAAATTCCCGAAAAGTGACCAAATCCGCTTTCAAATGCTTTTATGACAAGTGCCGCGCCGTCAAGTTTAATGCCTTTACAGCTCATTGCTCCGCTTGTGAGGATAACCAAAGCGGTGAGCGTGCAGCAGACTATCGTGTCGAGAAAGACCTCGAAAATCCCCCACATTCCCTGTTTTATGGGGCTTTTTATGTCGGAGGCGGCGTGAACCATAACCGTGCTTCCAAGTCCTGCCTCGTTCGAGAATACTCCCCGCCGCAAGCCGACCGAAACCGCCTGCTTTATTGCGGCGCCGCAGATTCCTCCCGTTATCGAGTCAAGTCCGAACGCGCCTCTGAATATCGCGGAAAATGCGCTGGGAATTGCCTTGAAATTTATAACAATAATTATAATTGAGCCTAAAATATACGCTAAGGATAAAATAGGAATAAGCTTTTCGGTAACACTCCCAATTCGTTTTAGTCCGCCGAAAATGATAATTCCGATTAAAATCGCGGCGAAAATCCCCGTGACGACACAGGGTACGCCGAATGAGGCTTTTGCCGAAAGTGAAATTGAGTTTATCTGAGTGATGTTCCCCATTCCGAACGAGGCCAGCACGCAGAAAACCGCATAAACCATGCCGAGCTTTTTTGAGCCTAAGCCTTTTTCGAGATAAACCATAGGCCCGCCGACCCATTCGCCGCTTGCATTCTTATACCGATAGTATATTCCGAGGACGTTTTCACAAAATACTATCATCATTCCGAAAAGGGAAGAAACCCACATCCAGAAGACCGCGCCCGCTCCGCCGAGGGTGAGGGCGGAGGCAACCCCCGCAATGTTCCCGGTTCCCATGGTTGCGGCTAAGGCCGTGCTCACCGCCTGGAGCTGTGAAATCGACTTTTTGTCATTGCTTTTTCTGACGGATTTGTCTTTGAAAAGAGAAAGTATTGTTTCTCTGAAAATCATTTTAACTTTTCTGAACTGAAAAAAACGGGTGGCGACAGTGAGATAAATTCCCGCACCGAGGATTAAAATTATCATTCCGCCGCCCCAGAGAATGTTATTTATTTCGTTGATAACTTTTTCCAAAATAATACCTCTTTCTGTTCATTTTTACATTCAGAATGTGGTATAATACATCTGACAGCTAAAAAAGGGGAGATATGCCCGAATGAAAAAATACTATGCGGATAGAACAGGAATAGGAATACTGTTTGTAATAATATTTTTACTAGTAATTATACTCACAACCTTGTCACTGATTTTTTTATCCTTTTTACCTATACTTATGTGGATTGTTATCGGACTATTCGCGGCGGCGTTTTTTGCGGTCGTGATTGTCTGGCTTCCTCTTTATTTTAAAAATCTCTGCTATTTCATTACCGACGAAGAGGTCGTGGCGAACACCGGCGTATTCTTCAAAAACAAAAGGATTATGAAGCTTTCGGCGCTTCAGTATTTCACTTGTGTAACCACGCCATTTTCCGAAAAAACGGGCTTTAACTTCGTCGTCCTTAATGCACTTGGCGGGAACATAATTTTGCTGTTTCTTTCGCATCGCGATATGGACGAAATTGCAAAGACGCTTTCACTTGTCATAAAACAAAAAAAGGAGGGCTAGTCCTTGCACAGACAGCACCCCGTTAAAATTGTTAAGCTTATGTCAAAGAATTTCTGGCTCCTCCTTATACCGCTTGTCCGCGGGCTAATTTCGCTAAAAGGCGATTTTTACGGCTGGGTAAGGGGCGCGTGGGTGGATATTTTAATACTCCTTTTTATAGTGGGGTCGGCGTATATCCGCTGGCTTTTTTCAACCTATGCCGTTGGGGAAAATTCCATAGACTACCGTGCGGGTATATTCGGCCGAATGAAGCTTTCGATACCGTTTACCGCCCTTTCCGCAGTTGCGGCAGAAAGGTTTTTTCTTTTCCGCCCGATAAATGCGGTGAATTTGTTTGTTGACACGAATTCAGGGTTTATAAATGCCCCCGATTTAAAAATAACCGTTGCGAGAAAGGATTACAATGTCCTTTTCAAAAAGCTTTCAAAGCCGCTTGAGGGCGAAATTAAAACCAGCTATAAGCCGAGCAGGCTCAATTTGATTTTCTTTTCGCTTATATTTTCGTCAACCCTTTCGGGCGTGATTTTTATTGCGACATTCATTTTTCAGTCGGGAAAAATTATCGGGCAGTCGCTCGAAACGCTGCTTCTCACCACCGCCGCCGACATTTCGGAAAAGCTTATTGTCGGGCTTCCGCCCCTTGCGGTTGCCGCCTCGATAATCATAGCCGCGGGCTGGATTTTTTCGTTCGTCACGAATATTTTAAGGTATATCGGCTTTCGCATAAAGCGCGAGGGTAAAAGGATTTTTATAAGGACGGGATTTTTGACAAAGCGGAGGTATTATATTAATCCCGAAAAAATAAATTACGCAGATATTCAGCAGAATCTTTTAATGAAAATTTTCTCGGTAATGTCCGTTCACGTCAACTGTACGGGATACGGAAAGGCGAAAAACGAGCTGCCTGTGTTCGTCCCGATAACGACAAAAGCTCAGGTAATAAGCTCGCTGAGATTTCTACTCCCCGACCTTCAGCCGTCGCCGAACAGCGTAAAGCCTAAGCTTGCCGTAATTTTCAGGTATATAATGTTCCCGTTTTATTTTATGATGGGCATACCCATAGCCGCCGAAATTCTTTATCACTTTTTCCCGTTCTGGAAAAGCATGATCGTTTTTGTAACGGTGATGGCGGAAATCCCGACGATATGGCTACTAATAGTAAAATTCGTGTCGTTTTTTACAACGGGTATTAGCGAGAACGGCGAAAACATATGTATAAATTACTGCAGTTGGTTCAAATATCATACAATAATAATTCCGAAAGAAAAAATCGCGACGATAACGCTGACGCAGAACAAATTCCAGACCTTTGCCGACTCCTGCAACCTCATAATTTATTCAAACAACGAGTTCGCGAAAAGTCATATGCTGATTTCAATGCCGCTCAAAGAGATTAAGGAGCTTTTGAATTCGGCGGGACTATGCAAAAGTGAACTGAGGTTTTTCAAATAAAAAAGACAGCCGTACAAATGTAGGGCTGGTTTATGCTATCTTTTAATTATTAGAAATTAGAATTGTATCTAACGAATCTTGACTTTCTAAGCCAAACATAAAATCTACACGTGCTTTTCTTGGATCCTTATAATAATAGTGATAGAAATCATCATCCGTATGGACAGTAGGAACACCCATTTTCTGAGTAACTTCCTCTTTTGTTGAATCTAAGAATACGCCGTTAATAGAGCATTTCTTAATATCAAATCCATTTTTAAAGTCACTAATCATTGATCTTTCGAATGAAATATAGACTATTTTACTATCGTCACTTATTCTATTATTGTCAGTACAATTGGTAAAGATTACCGTAGCAACAATTTCTTTATTATACAATAATTGGCAAGCCCCTGTAGCATCTGCACAAACTACCATATCTTCAGAAAGACTATATCCCTCACCTAAATCTTCAAGTGTACATGGCAATGAAAAAGGTTTCCCATTAAGATACATAACCTGGTTTAGAAGTTCAGGTGTCCAGCCGTCCGCGGGCGGTTCTATGGTTTTCATTTCCGCCGTCGTTTCACTTGCGGTGGTGGTCGTCATCTCCGATGTCGTTTCACTCGCAGCGGTCGTCGTCACCTCCGCGGTACTTGATTCGCCGTTATCAATTTCACCTCCGCACGCTGAAAATGATAACGCCATAAAAATTGCCAGAAAAATCGCCAATACCTTTTTTGTCATAAATCATCTTTCCCCTTATGTAATATTTCAACCGACTGTTCCGGTGTCAAAGCCATTTTATTTCTCCTCCAATTTTTAATTTATTATAATTTTCTTAGTCAGGTAAGTAACTAAAAGCAATTGATTCAATTTTATTGTTATCATCATAAAAAAGAGCAATTCTTCTTCTTACATAGAAATAGTAATCATTAATGACACCTTCTGGAGACTTGGTCGTTGGCTCTCCGTATTTTTTAATTATATTATCTTTTGTTTCACCAATTTTAAAATTTTCAATACTAAAATCCGAATCATGATAAGCAAAAATAGTGAAAATAGTTGCATCATCATATTCTGTGCTATTTTGAGGAGGAATAAGTTGGACGCCAGCACATATTTTATCATTATAAAGTAAATCTACAGATAAGTATGCGAATTCATCAAAATATTTTTCTTCACTCATATTTTTTGAAAAACTATACCCATTCCCCAGGTCTTTTAAAGTACAAGGCAATGAAATCTTTTTGCCATTTAGAATGATTTTTTTACTTAATTCATCTATACTCCAAGAATAATCACTTTTAGAATCAGTTATACTGCTTTCATTTAATGTCGGTGTCGTCGTTTCACTCGCGGTAGTCGTTTCGCTTGTGGTTGTCGTTGTCACCTCAGCCGTACTTGAATCGCTGTTATTTTTCTCACCTCCGCACGCCGTAATTGATAACGCCATAGAAAATGCAAGAAACATCGCTAAAAACTTTTTTGTCATAAATATATCTCTCCATTATCTTACTAAAATTGTTAATCTCATTTTATAGTAAAATTTTAGAAAAGTCAACAAAGGCAAGAACACTCAATAAGAATGATAACAATGTTCGTTGCACATTCTGCATTAATATGGTATAATATAAAATTAATTAATGCAAAAGAGAGTAACTTTAAGAAATACGAATCTTGTTTAAATAAAGTCATGCATGTCAATAAGGAAGGTTGAGATAAATGAATTATAGCTGTCTTATCGTTGATGATGAGGAAACTATCAGCCAGACCACCTGCGAGTATTTTAATATGTTTGATGTTTCATCGGCTTATGTTACAAGCTATGATGCGGCGATAAAATTCTTAGCTGATAATCATATATCGTTATTGCTTTTAGATATTAACCTTAACGGTGATTCGGGTTTTGAGCTATGCAAAAATTTAAGAAAAACAACTGATATTCCGATACTTTTTATAAGCGCCCGTACCAGCGATGACGATATATTGACTGCGCTTAATATAGGCGGCGATGATTATATTACAAAGCCTTACAGCTTAAATGTTTTATTGGCTAAAGTCAAGGCTGTATTAAAAAGATGTGATAACAATAAAGCTTCAATTCAGGCGACACCCATTAATTCAATTGAGCTGGACCATAATTTTCGTCAGGTAATTGTTGACAATAAGCCTGTTAAGCTTAAAAATATGGAGTATAAGCTTCTGCGGTATTTGTTTGAAAATAGTAATAAAATCATTACTAAAGATGAGCTGTTTAATAATGTGTGGCAGGATAAATTTATTGAGGACGGCACACTCACAGTACATATAAGACGTTTAAGGCAAATAATTGAGAAAGATCCTGATAATCCTAAATATATTAAAACGGTGTGGGGTATCGGGTATATATTTGAGGCAAACTAATGATAAATAAAAAAATAGTCGCAGCGTTATCTGCTTTTTTTTTAATTGGCTGTCTGTTATCTTATACTGTATATAATTTAAAACCAAATATAAAAAATGACGTAATAGAGATAAATCGCATTTATAAAGAAGTGACAAATAATTGGGAGAATCTTAACCATGCCGGTTACAGCAATTTTCTATACCCTTTTTGTGTTTTGTCGAATAACGGCAATATCTTATATAAATCTTCAGACAAAGCGATAATAGACATCAGTTCTGCTCTTCAAAACGGGGATATTGTTATGGATATTGAATATCAGGATAAGATTGCAGGTAAACTGATAATTACAACAGATAACTCTGCCTATTTTAAAATCACACAAAAGAAGCTGTCATTGATTATTTTTGCTGTCTTTTCTTTATTAACGGTGCTTTCTTTTATTTATTATTTTTATCTGTATATAAACATTATTAAACCCTTTAAAAGTCTTGAACAATTCGCAAAGGAAATATCAAGCGGAAATCTGGATTTCACATTAGAAATGAACAAGAATAATATTTTCGGTTCATTCACTCAAAGCTTTGATATGATGAGAGAACAGTTGAGTACCACAAAACGTCAGGAATTTTTAGCAAACCAAAGCAAAAAAGAACTTGTCGCATCATTAAGTCATGATATAAAAACTCCTATTACATCGATAAAGCTGACAAGTGAATTACTAATGGTTACTGTTAAGGATGAAAAAGTCAAAACCAAGCTTAATACAATTTATCAAAAGGCCGAACAAATTAATCTTTTAGTAACTGACCTTTTTAACGCTGCTTTAGACGATTTAGAGCAGCTAAGCATTAGTCCCGTTGAAACATACAGCTCTGTTTTAAAAGCAATAATTCTTGAAGCGGGATGTTATGATAAAATTACTCTGCACACCATTCCTGATTGCTTAATTTATGCTGATATTATTCGTCTTAATCAGGTAATTGTCAATGTAATATATAATTCCTATAAATATGCGGACACTATGATTGACATAAACTTTGAACTCAATAACGGATACCTTGAATTACATATACAGGATTTTGGGAAAGGTGTCGATGAGGACGATTTGCCGTTAATATTCAACAAATTTTACAGAGGAAAAAACGCTGCCGCAAAAAGCGGCAGCGGTCTTGGCTTATATATATGCAAAAAAATTCTTGAAGAAATGGACGGCGAAATTTACTGCAGCAATAATACAAAGGGATTTTTAACTCTGATTTTATTAAAGCTGGCGTAAAGATTACTCTTTTATAATATTGAACACCGCACCTTTTTCACCTGCAAGCACAATATAACCGTCTTTGGGGAGAATAATATCGTTTGAATTTTCTTTAAACAAAGAGCTGGAAATGCAATTTTCGTCTTTATCATAAATATAATATGCCGCATTATTTGAAATCTTAATAGTTACAGTTGACCCTGCATCTTTTTCCGATATCTTATACCAGTCAGCAGAATTGTCAAAAGAAACAGTATATTTTTCAGGCAGTTCTTCTGAAGATTTCAAAGCTTCCTCACCAATGTAGGTATATGAGCCTGATGATAAGTACTCCGTATTATTTTTGTATGAAAATAATAAATCAGGTAAATCTCTCCCGATAAGACCGGGCAGATCTATTTCACATTTTGCTTCGTTTTCATTTATTATTTTCGAGCCTTTTTCGGCGCTGTTTTTTACATACCCTGATACGTAGCCAGGCACTTCCGGCGAAAGTCTTACTCCCATTATCGGGGAATACAAAAATGCATTTGAATTATACACTTCATTTGTCAAATAGTATTTTTTACCCGCTCTTTTGCTCCATGAATTTAATACATTTGAACTGACATTATTAGCATCAGTTTTTTCGGCAAGGGGAAGTGTATATGCAAATTCGCCTAATCCCATTGTACTTTCATAGGATGTCCCCATAATGTAAGTTTTCCCGTTAGCTTCCTTTCTGAATTTCAATTTGGTTAATCCTTTATTTCCGTTTGCGTTTGATACCAATGCTCCATGTCCGTCCATATAATAACCGTTAGTAGATACAAACTCACCCGATTTTGTGTAAGCATATTCCTGAACCGTATCATTGCTGCTGTCAAGAGGCTTTAGAAGTAAAGTTCCGTCACTTCTGAAGTCTATATTAATCATGTTTGCGGAAATATAAAAGCCCGCATATTCTTTCATCTCTTCAGGCAAAGGAGCTTTTTCAGCTTTATTTTCAGCCTGAATTTTTATATCCTTAATGTCATCAATAATGCCTTCTTCTTGAAGAACTTCTAAAATAATGTCCTGTATCGCTTCCTGACAATATGTGCTTGAGCCGCCTGAGGTTGTTATTGCGGCAGACAGATTTTGTTCGGGAAGGACAGTTAAGCCCGTATGATAGCCGTTGACGTCACCGCTTTTTGTCAATGCCTTTATATTATAGAGATTATAAGGATATGCGTTTACAGAGTCCCAGCCTAAACCGTATCCAATCTGGCTGTCGCCTTTATCGGCGCAGATTTTATTATTAAGATACCATGATTTTGACATCAAATCAACGGATTCTTTTTTTAGAATATTACTGTTGTCTTTCATGAAGATTTGAGAAAATCTGCATAAATCGTCAGTTGTTCCATAAAGTCCGCCGCTCCCTATCAACTGACAATTTACATAAGGCAATGTATAATTGCCGTAATAAACAGGCGCCAGTAATTCTTCACGTATTCCCTCATCTGGTGCAAAGGTGTTTTCAAGTCCTAACGGGATTGAGATTTCTTTATTTATATAATCCGAAAAGCTCATTCCGCTCACACGCTCAACTAAAATTTCTGCCAGCATAAAGCCGTCATTGCAATAAACACTGTATTCGCCGGGAGCTGCTTTTAGCTCTTGGCTTTTTAGCTGCACCAAAAAATTATCATGGTAAGAATTATCACTGCCGCCGTATACAAAGCCGTTGTGCGAAGTTGTTCCCATTAAGCCTGACGAATGATTTAAAAGCATTTTAGGTGTTATTTCCTTATACCGCTCATCCGCCATGCAAAATTCAGGTATGTAATTTATAATCGGAGTATCCAAATCAATTTTTCCGTCATCGACGAGCTTCATAACTGCCGCTGTGCAGAACATTTTGCTGACAGAACCTATTCCATAAATATAGTTATCAGATTGAATTTGAGCTGACTGTTCAGCGGGTTGTTTTTCACTGTATGCTTTTAGTTGTGTTAAGCCTGTTAAAACTGTCACAGATGCAGTAACCATGCAAATCATTATTTTTATTTTATTTTTTTTCATTATATCTTCCCCCGTTATTCTGTCAAAAGCTCATAGGCGGTGATTTTTTTAATTTTATACGCTTTAAGCATTGCAAGAAAATAGATATAAACTACTATGAAAATACCGGCACCAATAAGTATAATCGGATTAATAGTACATGACACCCTTGTTAGTCCGACACTTGCAAATAGCATCTGAAAAATACTGTCAGAAAAAAGCATAATTAATACAGTTCCCGCCGCCGCTCCAATTATGCTTGTTATTGCGAAGCTGAGAGAAAGCTGCTTAACCAAGTCTTTTGTGGTATATCCCATCGCTTTATATATGCCGTATTCTTTTCGCTTGTTTTTTATTATAGATTTTATTGTTATTGATAGAATGCCGCCGGTAATTAATAATGTCACAGCCAATATTGAGGCAACCATTCCCGACATTGTTTGTGCATATGAATTAAGCTGTCCGTTAAGATAGTCTTTCAGATCTTCAATTTTGCTTATTTTATATGCTGACGAATCCCCTGACATTATTATTTTTCCATCAAGCATAACCGAATATGAAACACTGTCAACTCCATAATCAGAAAGCAGCTTTGCGATTTTTTCATCGGATGTCTGCTTTGCCTGAGAATATTTTTGGTTTTCATTTGGAATTTCATTTTTAAAATCGTCGTCATCTTTAGCCGCTATTTTATAAATCGTTTGAAGATTTTCTTTAAAAGCATCTTTATCTATACCGTCTTTTAAATATAAATCAATTTGTTTCATTTCATATTGAGGCCGAAGCTGTTTAATTCCGTCATAAGGAATTAATGCCATAAGCCCCTCCGCATTGCTTGACTGATAGATTCCTGTTACGAAATATTCCTTAGTACGGCCTTCCGCTGTTACTCTGACACTGTCGCCAATGTTTTTATTAAACCTTTGACTGATTACTCCGGTAATGGCTATCTCGTTGTCATATTTAGGAAGGGCGCCTTCATATACCGACAAAACCTCCATAGAACCAAAATTATCTGAAACTATAACAGAAATATCAATATCCTCAATCTTTACATTTGTTACATCAGATAAATTCGTTTTCCTGACTTCATCCATTTCAGCGAGCTTTTGTGCAAATTTTTCAGTATCAGTATTATCGGTAACAACTATCTGCATATCTGAAAGTTCAAATCCTACCATGTTATATAATGCCGTTTTGTCATAAGCGAAATTCATAAACATAATTATAGTTATTCCAATAGCGAAGGTTGCGCCTGTAATAATTGTCGCAAATGATATATTCGATTTAACATTGCTGAATAAGTTCTTTAAAGCGATTTTAAAGTTTAAGGTACCGACGCTTTTATGTAGCGGGATAAAATTTTTAGTGAAATTATGCGTTCCGATGTTCTGGTTAAGAGCCTTGACTGGCGGGAGCTTTAAAATTCTTGCACAAGCAAATATGGATGTAAGCACAATTAACAATAATATTGCCGTCAGGCATATTAAATCAACGTTTATATGTAAGCTTGATTTCCAGATCAAGCTTGTCGAATATAGTAATTTAATTAAAAATGGGATAAAAGCATAAGATGCAAAAATGCCTGCAATCACTCCAATAATACTTAAAATCAGATACTCAAATATCATTGAGCCCATTATTTGTTTTGTGGTATAACCGATCGCCTGAAGAACCCCGATATTCTGAATGCTTTGATCTATGCTTTCAACTATATGATTATAAATCACTATTATAACTATAATGCATATAACAAGTGAAAAAGCAATCAGAATTACTGCGATTGTATTTATAAGTGACATACACCCATATTTCATTGATGATGCGCTTAAACAGGGCTGCATGATTTCGCTCGAAATAAAATTAAAGTCTGTTGTGTCAACAAATTTTTTCGAAAACTCTTCTGAAATGCTGTCTATATTGCTGCGGTTCCCCTTAAATCTTGCAGAAATAATAATAGCTCTCCCAATTTCCGAATACAGTTTTTCATATCTTTCATTTGGAATAAAATATTTGAAATACCCGCTGAAAGCTGAAGAATAATATGTTGTTTCAAAAAATCCGGCAATTTTAAATTTATAATCTGTGTTTTTATATGTAAGCACATAATCGTCACCAACGGCAATATTATTGCCCTTTAAAGATATCGGAACAAAAATCGCAAGGTCATCAGGAATTGATTTATCCTCTTCAATCGGGATGAAAGGAGCTATTGTTCTTTCAGCGTTATAATTAAAAATAAAAGCTCCTTGTTTGGATTCGTTTATATTATTTTTTGTATTCGGCATAAAAATAACTTCTTCTTTTTCTGCGAGAGCAATTCTCTCATCATTAAAAACGAATTCTTCAAAATCCGACTTATATGAATTCACACTGCATGAAGCGACAAAATGGGGAGCATTTATTTCAGCTTCTTTTCTGTTATAGAAATTTTCCGAGTCGTTTATCAGCATTAAGCCAATATTCATAAATGCTGTTGCCAGAAGAATAAAAACCGCAAATCCGGCTGAGGCACTTTTCTTTTTTTTCATATTAATAAAAGCTAACCGTGAAATAACCATTATTACCACCCCATTTCGCTCAAAAACTGCTGCAGCTTTTGCTGTCTGACAGTATTCTCAGCTTTTGAAAAAGGCTGTAACTCGATTTCGCCGCAAATACTTCCGTCTTTAATATATAAAATACGATTGCCTCTTAACGCTGTCTTTATATCATGAGTAACCATTACAATGCTTTGTCCGTTTTCATTTAGCATAGTCATATTATCAAGCACCTGTATGCTTGCCGCAGAATTAAGTGCACCGGTCGGTTCGTCAGCAAACAGTATTTTAGGATTATTTATTATTGCTCTGACTATTGCGACTCTTTGTTTTTCTCCGCCGGATAATTGATTAGGCAGTTTTAAAAAATCATTTTCAGATAAACCAACACTTTTAAGCAGATTTACTGCTTTTTGGTATACTGATTTTTTGTCTTTATTAACTAATAATCCACTGGTCAAAACGTTATCAAGGACATTCATATTGTCCAGAAGATATATTGACTGAAAAACAAATCCGCAGTTTTCCCGCCTTATTAATGCAAGCTTGTCACCGTTAAGCTTTGCTATATTTTCTTCTCCCCAGTAAACGTCGCCGACTGTCGGCGTATCCATTCCTGAAAGAGCGTACAGCAATGTTGATTTTCCTGAACCTGAGCTTCCCATAAGGACAGTAAAATCACCTTGTTTTATTTCAATATTCAGATTTTTTAGTACGTGCTGCTGTATTCCCCCGTTTGAAAAGGATTTGCATAATTTATTTGTTCTAATTATTATATTATCCATGTCTATACTCTCCCAGCCTTTTTATTGTATTATAAATTTAACACACAACATCATAAAGAGTACTTAAAAACTTCCTACTAGTTTCTTAAATGTTTCTTAAATAATATAAAATAATCAGCGTCCTTTTGAAAGCACATAGCATTCAGAAGGACGCTTCTTTAATTATTTATTCGTTGTTCTTAAATTCATATATTCTTCCGCCCATGATTCCATGCTGTCAATCACAGGAATAAACTTTTTCCCTATTTCAGATAAGCTGTATTCAACCCTTAACGGAACCTCGTCATATACTTTTCTTATCACAATTAAATCATTTTCAAGTGCGCGCAGATGCTGAGTAAGCATTTTTTGTGTAAGCGCAGGGTCTTCAAAAGCTTTTTTCAGCTCGCCGAATCTCATTGTTTCATATCGTGCAAGAAACCATATTATTGACATTTTCCATTTCCCGAACATAATCTTCTGAGTAAGAAGAAGGGGACACTCTTCCTCATCGGTTAATATTTCAGACGGTGCCTCATCCATATTATCGCTCCCTTATATAGTAACTTTAATGTAAGTATACCACATTAAAGTGCCTAATTGCAATAATTTAGTAACAGTGATATGCTATGTATAGAAGAATTATCCGGAAAATTCAACTAAAAATAACTATACCGTTTTATATTTAACCTGATAAGCTGTGGCATAGGTTAAAGTGTGTAACTTAGGAAGGATGATCATAATTATGAAAAAAATTAATTATTCGGGGACAAATGATAAAATTAGCTGTGCTTGTCTTGGAACTATGATGATGGGCACTCTTATAAACAAAGCAGATTCTTACAGCATTCTTGATGATTTTTTAGCGAACGGCGGAAATTTCGTGGATACCGCGAACTGCTATTCATGGTGGTTTGATAAGGCATCTGTTGGCGATGACAGTGAAAATCTGATCGGTGACTGGATGAGTGAGAGAAAAAATCGTAGTGAAATCTTTCTTGCTACAAAATTCGGTGCAAGACTCATGCACCCTGATAAGATAAGAGATAAAAACGGGGAAGTAAAGTGGAATGAAGTCAGGGGCGATTATGAAGGGTGCAGCGCAAAAACAATAAAAGCAGCAGTTGAAGGAAGCCTCAAGCGTCTTAAAACAGATTATATCGATCTTTATTACGTACATGTTGATGACAGAACAGTTCCGCTTGAGGAAACCTTGTCCGCACTTTCCGATCTTGTCAAGGAAGGAAAGGTAAAGAATATCGGCTGCAGCAACATGAGAACATGGAGATTGTCAAACGCCAGAGAAATAAGCAAACAAAAAGGACTTCCGCTTTTCAGCACAATTCAGCAGGAATATTCCTATATCCGTCCAAATATAGGAGTAGACAGAGGAATAGACATCAGTGCTGATGACGAGCTTTTTGATTATATAAAATCCAACCCTGATATGATGCTTGTTGCATATTCGCCACTTCTGAAAGGCATTTATACCAGCGAAGAAAAAAGGAAGAACTATTACGACTGGGGGTCATTCAACAACGGCGAATCATTAGAAAGAATAAAATTAATTGACAAAATGTCAAAAGAAATGGGCATATCGGGGAATAAGCTTGTTCTCTCATGGATTTTACATAAAAAGCCGGAGATAATTCCTATTCTGGGATTCAGTAAAATTGAACAGTATAAAGAAAATATGGAAGCACTTGATATTAAGCTCACTGATGAGCAAATGAATATACTGAATAACGGCAAATTATTATAAACAAAACAACCCCTCCGCAAGTCTTTGCCTGCGGAGGGTTTAATGATTATTAAAATTATGTATTATGCGAAAAGTTTTTAATGGAAAAAAACACAATTGCCAATATGAATAATGCTGAATAAGATACAATATCCCATACATCTATTAATGGCTCTTGTGTAAATTTGGACACAGTGTAATTAATCAGAAATGAAACCGGTATTGCAAGCAAAGCGGAAATTGCTGCAGCAGTAAACTTTTTCTTTATGATTTTACTGAATAAAATGAAAACAATCCATAAATATATTAAAGAAACAATAGATACCCTGATACCTATTGGCATAAACAGTTCATATTTTCCTATAAGGCTGTTTAAGACAAATAAAAATGGAATTATTAAAATACTAAGTACTGCAAGCGATATAGAAATGCCTTTTTTGCCGAATTTTAAAATCGGGAAAATTAAAAACCATGTAAAAACACACGAAGCTATCGGATATAATGACCAAGTAAATGATTTTGATATTGCAAGATCACAAATTGCACAGGTAATAATGCTAAGAAACAGCAAAGCTGATATTGCTAATCTACAAATTGACTGAATATTTTCAGATTTGCTTTTCTTGGCTTTTTCTGTATATTGTAATGTGAATTCAACCGCTGTTCAATTGATTCATTCATTGTGTTACTTTTTTCTCCTATCAACAATTCACTTATTGTAACCTCAAGAATATCAGCCAATGGAGCTAAAATAGATACATCGGGACAGCTTAATCCCCGTTCCCACTTTGAAACTGCTTTATCGGTTACATTTAGTTTTTCTGCCAGTGCTTTTTGAGTCATATTGTGTGATTTTCTCAATTCTGATATAAATAGCGCCATCTTTTTTGTGTCCATTTGAACAACCACCTTTCCTTGCTTTAAGTATACATGGTAGTAAATAATAATGCAAGAAACTATTGGTAGTATAGACTAATGTAAACCAACGGTAGAGTTCATACAGGATTAATCCACGCTTTCGCTATTTGCGTAATTTATAAACAACCCCTCCGCAAGCCTTTGCCTGCGGAGGGGTTATAATAGTATTATTTTATTTCATCCCACTGAGGCTCTTTTTTAGAAAGCTCAGTCAGTCGTTTGCTTTTCTTTGTAACAATATAGATTATAATTCCTGATATGAAGACCAAGCCTGTGACAACCCAGCCGCCGATAACTTCCGACCATAACGGGTATCCGTATTTGCCGTTGTTTATGAAAAATAACGTGTATAGATTCCAGCATAAAAGTCCGCCAAGCGACAACGGAGCAATAACCTTAACTGACCAAAAGAACCAAACCTTTGACAGCTTAAATTTTATTGTATTTCGGTTAATTTCATCTAAAATTTTTGAGGCATTAAATACCCAGCCGACGGCAATACATTCAAGTACGCCGATAATAAGCATATTGTACTGATTTGTCCAGTTATCAATAATATCAAGCCAAGCAACACCTGCTCTTGTTGCAAAAAGAAGTGAAACTATTCCAGCAACAATACAAACGCCTATTGTCGTTTTTTTATGTGACAGCCCAAATTTATCGTATATTGCGGTAGAAACTCCCTCGACGATTGAGAAAGCCGAGTCGATAGCAAGTGCTGCAAGACACAGATAGAACATAAGTCCGAATATGGCATTTATCCAGCCTATACTTGTAAGGCTTACAATTGCCTGAGGATATACGATAAAGGCTGCTGCGATACCGGATGAAGTAATCTGATCAAGCATTCCGACTCCGCCCATTGTTGAGAACATAACAATTCCGGCAAGAATACTTACAGCCATATTAGAAAAAGCAATAATAAGTGTATCAACAGCAATATTTGAATCATCATCAAGGAAAGAACCGTATGCAAACATTATTGCCATCATAATTGACAGACTATAAAATACCTGCCCGACAGCATCAACCCAAAGTCCCACACTTGAAAGCGCTGAAAAATCAGGAATAAATAACTTTTTAATACCATCCATAGCTCCGGGCATTGGAATACCTTTCACCGCCATAATCAACAAGAATATTACAGGAAGGAAAACTGTGTACTTGACAACTTTACCCACGCTGTGCGCGCCGTTTCTGATACAATAATAGATGAGTGCCCACGCAACAAGCAATGAAACAAATATTATCCATGGAATTGAGTATCCCGACACGTTCCAAGTTGTTTCTGTCATTTTAGTGAAAATACCGCTTGCCGCCTCTGTGTTACCTGTCATTCCGACAAAAGCATAGCTTTTAAAAACCATTGCAATAACCCATGCAAAAACAGCAGCGTAATAGGTTGTAATTACAAAAGCATTAGCAGTTGCTGCCCAGCCGATTGGTTCAAGCTTTGGATTCAGTGCTCGGAATGCATTGGGAGCCCCCTTTTTTGTTTTTCTCCCCATAGCTATTTCCATCATTAAAAGAGGAATTCCTAAAACTAGCGTAATAATAAAATATACAAGCAAGAATGCTCCGCCGCCGTGTTTTGCAACCAGTCCCGGGAATCTCCATACACTGCCAAGACCGACCGCCGAACCGATAGCCGCCAACACAAAGGTACTTCTTGATGCCCATTTTTCTCTCTCCATATTTCGCCGTCCTTTTAAAAAATATTTATATTATTGTGTCAGATTTTGAAAAAAATATGTTGAAGCTTTTTATGCGTTATTCAAAATTTTTGTATAATTTATTATAACCATTTCATTTTATAATTATTTGACGTATATATTTTAACGTTTAATTTTCAGCAAAAAGTTCGTTTATTGCGGTCATTAAAAGGCGGCTGATATTTCCATATTAAAAAATGTTTTTGCCACTTCCATATATTTGTGGAGAATGTTATGGTTCCCATGAAAATAATAGCGAATACCAATTATAAAATAAATGGCTCATCCGCTTTGGCATATAGACAAACTTTGCCGTCATATATTGACATAAGACGGGAGGCGGTGCAGGTGACAACGGCTGAAGAAAAGTCATCGGAATATAAAATTGAACTATCACCGCAGCAGCAAGAAGAATTTGAAGACCAACTCATTATAGCAATGTATAAACAACTATATGCAAATGGCTTTTTATCTGATGCGCAACTTAATGAGCTTTTAAGAATGCATAATAATTAAAATATATTGCGCATTATAAATTAATCGTGCTGTAATAGCCTTAATAAAATTCAAGGAGAATTAAAATGAAGAATATACTTCGTGTAGCCGCTTATTGCCGTGTGTCAACTGATAAAGATGATCAGGCAAATTCTCTTAGAAGTCAAATAAAATACTTTACTGAATATATTGACAATCATGACGATTGGAAGATATGTGAAGTTTATTATGATGAAGGTATCAGCGGTACTTCAGTTAAAAAGCGCGCTGGTTTTAATCGCATGATTTCGGATGCGATGAACGGTGATATTGACCTTATTCTAACAAAGGAAGTCA
>Ga0116170_10001861_pt1 | contig 20903 bp, 19 predicted proteins | sample AD_JPNHW1_MetaG_FD_89797 | JGI IMG/M metagenome (GOLD analysis project Ga0116170, IMG submission 89797) | Active sludge microbial communities of municipal wastewater-treating anaerobic digesters from Japan - AD_JPNHW1_MetaG | ecosystem: Engineered > Bioreactor > Anaerobic > Digestate | place...
GCATTCTGATATTACATCATCAGGGTTAACAACGTTTCCGCGGGATTTTGACATCTTTTCGCCGTTTTCACCGAGCACCATACCGTGGGATGTTCTCTTTGAATAAGGCTCTTTCTGTGAAACAACGCCGATATCATAAAGAAACTTATGCCAGAAGCGCGAATACAAAAGATGAAGTGTTGTATGCTCCATACCGCCGTTATACCAGTCAACGGGGAGCCAGTAATCAAGAGCCTCCTTAGCGGCTAAAGCATTCATATTATCGGTATCACAATAACGCATGAAATACCACGACGACCCTGCCCACTGAGGCATTGTATCGGTTTCACGCTTTGCGGGACCGCCGCAGTGAGGACAGGTTGTATTAATAAAGCTGTCAAGTGTGGAAAGCGGACTCTCTCCGTTGTCGGTAGGCATATAGCTTTCTACCTCGGGGAGCTTTAACGGGAGTTCACTTTCGGGAAGAGGAACATATCCGCACTTGTCGCAGTATACGATAGGAATAGGTTCGCCCCAATATCTCTGACGTGAAAATACCCAGTCACGGAGCTTGAAGTTGACTTTTTCTTTTCCTTTTCCGGTTTCTTTAAGCCATTCCTTAATTTTAACCTTTGCCTCCTCAACGGAAAGTCCGTCAAGAAAACCGCTGTTTGTCATAATTCCTGTGGCGCAGTCAGTAAACGCTTCATTTTCAATATCTCCGCCCTTTACGACTTCGATTATAGGAAGAACAAAAACCTTTGCGAATTCATAGTCACGGGTATCATGAGCAGGAACAGCCATAATTGCGCCTGTTCCGTATGTCATAAGAACATAGTCGGAAATGAAAATCGGAATTTCACGTCCGTTTACAGGATTAACCGCCATTACTCCGTCAAGCTTCACGCCTGTCTTGTCCTTTGCCATTTCGGCACGTTCAAAGTCGGATTTTCTTGCCGCCTTTTCCTGATAAGTCTTTATTTCATCAATGTTTTTAAGTTTGTCTGCCCATTTCTGAAGCATAGGATGCTCGGGCGCAATAACCATATAGGTTGCACCGAAAAGCGTATCAGGGCGTGTCGTATAAACCGTGAGCTTATCCCCTGCGGTTGTTTCAAAATCAACCTCAGCACCCGTTGAACGACCTATCCAGTTTATCTGTGATGTTTTTACACGATCTATGTAGTCAACATCAGCCAAATCATTGATAAGACGGTCTGCGTATTCGGTAATTTTTAGCATCCACTGTGACTTGACTTTTCTTACAACCTCACCGCCGCAGCGTTCACATACGCCGCCGACAACCTCTTCGTTAGCAAGAACGACCTTACATGAAGTACACCAGTTTACCGCCATTTCTTTTTTATATGCAAGTCCCTTTTTAAAGAGCTGAATGAAAATCCACTGAGTCCATTTAAAATAATTCGGGTCTGTTGTGTTTATTTCCCTGCTCCAGTCAAAGGAAAATCCAAGAGCCTTGAGCTGCTGCTTAAAACGCGCAACATTGTCATGCGTAACAATTTCGGGATGAATATTGTTCTTTATTGCATAATTCTCGGTTGGAAGTCCAAAAGCATCCCATCCCATAGGATAAAGGACATTGAAGCCCTCCATTCTGCGCTTTCTGGCAACAATATCAAGTGCAGTATAGGGACGTGGATGCCCTACGTGAAGTCCTTTTCCCGATGGATATGGAAACTCAACAAGAGCATAGAATTTTGGCTTTGAATAATCATTCACTGCCTTAAAGGTCTGATCCTTATCCCAGAAATCCTGCCATTTTTTTTCGATTGAACCGAAATCATATTTCATTTTTTAATCATTCCTAACATCTGTAGCTTTTACTTTATATACTCAGTTATATCAATTTGTTCGCCGTCAGACCATAGTCTTTCAAGCGAATAATACTCACGGGTTTCTTTATAAAATATATGAATAACAATATCAGAGTAATCGAGAATAACCCAGTTTGCACCTGAATAGCCCTCGGTTCTTGTCGGCTTTAAACCTTTCTCAGAAAGCTTGAACTCGACCTCATCGGCAAGAGCCTTTGTCTGAGTTGTGCTTGTTCCGTTTGCTATTATAAAATAATCCGCAATGATTGTTAAATCCTTAATCCCTATAAGCTGAATATTTTCAGCCTTTTTTGAATCAAGCGCAGTTATTGCCGTCGAAATAATTTCTTTCTGTGTCATTCAATAGCCTCACTTTCAATATTTTATGGATTGGTCAGTGTGTCGGATGTTTCTGTTGTTTCCGGAATAACAATAACATCAGGAATTTTTGTTTCTTCCTCAGTAACGATAAAGCCATATTCATCAGTCTGATAAGTAGTTACTGTTGTGGTTTCAGCAGTTGATGCGGCAGTAGTTGTCGTCAACTTTGCAGTAGTTACCTTCGGTTTTGCCGTCACAACATGAGTATATGCGGGAAGAGTGCTGTCATCTTTTTTCTTGCCGGGTACCGTTCCGCTTATTAAATCCTGAATATCATCTTCGGTATTCTCATAGTATTCACCGGTATGTGCAAGCTCTGTTATTTTAAGCTCTTCCGCAGAAACAGGAGAAGAAAACGGTCTGAAATATGCGTTAAGAAGGTCGGCAGTTTCATATTTGTGCATTGTCCATACCGACTGTCCGTTCGACGTAGTTGTTCCCTCACCCGGAATAAGATAAAATTTTATATTGCTGAAATCAATTGATAATGCCTTTTTAGCGTAATTCTGTACTTCTTTAATTGAAAGGTCGGTAGTGAAGTTACCAAAAATTGCAGGAATAAGCTTCATAACCTCAGACATGCCCATTTTTTTAACCTGCTGAACCGCAGAAGCAAGGAACAAACGCTGAATTTTTATTCTCCCGATATCCTGGTCGTAATATGAATGTCTGTGCCTTACGAGCCATTCGGCCTGCTCGCCGTTTAAGGTCTGCTGTCCTTTATAAATTATTCCGAGCTGTGCATTTCCGATATCGTAAGGAACGTCTATCGGAACGCCGCCGATTGCGTCAATGACATTTCTGAAGGATTCAAGATTTATAGTTGCATAATGGTCTATTTTAATCTGATATTGTTCATTGATAACCTTAACAAGCCTGTTTATTGAAGAAACAGACTGATCTCCGCCGCTGTATGCGCTGTTGATTTTTTTGGTTGAGCCTGTTCCCGATTCAATATAAGTATCTCTCGGTATTTGAAGAACATTTATGGTATTATCCTGATAATTGAAGCAGACAAGCATTATAACGTCTGTAAGCTGTTCAGATTCGTCAAGACCGCATACCAGAAAATTCTCGGATTCAAGTGAATTGAATTTCTTAGCCGTATCTTTATCAAGCTCATCTGTATCACTGCTTAAAAGATTATCATTATTAAGTTTCCCATTATTTCCCGAAAACATATGTGACTGATAGACAATTAAAAATACTACTACAAGAACAGAAACGATACATACTGCTATGGAGCAGCCTATTATCATGCGTTCCTTAAACGGGCGTTTTTTTCTCTTTTTGACTGATGATTTTGACATATATGCCTCCAAATTATACTATTTGTCTTTTACTGATGTATACTGATTATATGCTTCAATTGTTTGGGGAGGTAATTTGGAGCCTTTATTTACAACATCGGTAATAGAATATTTCAATGCTTCTAACATTGTTTTATTTAAATCGGAATACGCAAGCTTTCTCATTCTCTCTGCGTCTTTATAGGTTCTGTCGACAGAAATAAGGTCGGCAATGTAAACAATTTCTTCAAGTTGCGACATTCCCGCTCTTCCGCAAGTATGATACCTTACCGCACTGAGAATATCTGTATCCTTTATATCAAGAAAATTTTCGGCATACCATGCTCCCGCTATTGCATGCCATAAAGACGGTATCTGATATTCAACATCTGATATATTCATTTTGCTTTTTTTAACCATCTGATTTTGTTCAATCTGAGGACAGTCCTTGCATATATCGTGAATAAGACCGGCAAGATAAGCTTTTTCAGGATCCGAATTCCATTTCTGCGCAAGCTTTTTGCTTTCGTCGGCAACATTAAAGCTGTGAATAAATCTTTTTTTGGAAAGCCGCTCTTTCAGCAGTAACTGAATTTCTGAAACAGAGTGCATTATTTTTCCACCATTTTTTCATAAATTTTATTTTCACTAATGTATTGTACTACTTTATTAGGCAAATAGCAAGAAATTTCTTTATTATTTTTGACATATTCTCTAATTTCACTTGAAGATATCACAAACGGCTCGGACTTTATTATATATATTTCCGAATTATATCTTTTAAGCTTTTCGGATTCTCTTAAAAGCTCCGCATACTGGTCTTTTTCTCTTGAAGCCGCAATAATTGAAGCCATTGAAAGTATCTCTTCAAATCTGTGCCATTTCGTGAATGAAAGGAGCATATCTCCGCCCATAATAAAATAAAGCTTTTCAAGCGGATATGTTTCTTTAAAATATTTCAGAGTGTAGTAGGTATAGCTTATACTGCTGTTTTTTATTTCATAATCACTTACTTCAAAACCTTTTAAACCCTCAAACGCCAGACGGCACATATTAAGCCTGTCATTGTCAGAAGCAAGGTCCTCAGCCTTTTTATGCGGAGGAATTTTTGAAGGCATAACAATAATCCTGTCAATGTCGAAATTTTTTCCGACGTCCGTTGCCAGTTTTATATGCCCGTTATGGACGGGATTGAATGTCCCGCCGAAAATCGCCGTACTGCTCACTTTGAAAGCTTTATAACAGGTTCTTTTTCATTCTTTTTATAAAGAACAAATTTCGTGCCTATTACCTGAACGACATCTGAATCAGTTTTTTCGGAAATTTCCTGTGCGGCTTCCTTTGCGGAAAAGATCGAATTGTCAAGAACACGCATTTTAATAAGCTCTCTCGCCTTTAAAGCGTCTTCAACCTGTTTTATAAGAGCATCACCTATTCCGCCTTTTCCTATTTGAAAAATTGTATCTATAGAATTTGCCATAGCGCGCAGCTCTGCTCTTTGTTTTGTTGTTATCATTATACTACCTCATTTTTATTATTTTATTAAATCCATAAATTTATTTAGTGCCGCCGAACGATGACTTATTTTATTTTTTTCTTCGGGAGATATTTCGGCAAAGGATTTTTCTCCCACCATAAAAATCGGGTCATATCCGAACCCATTTTGCCCTTTGGGCTCGTAGCCTATAATTCCATGACACTCTCCCCTTGAATAACTGACGGTTCCTTTTTCGTCAATATAACAGATAACACATACAAAACGTGCCGTTCTTTTATCGAGCGGAACTTTTTCCATCTCGTCAAGAATTTTTCTGCACCTTTCGGCGTCCGTTGCGTTCTCTCCCGCATATCTGTGAGAAAACACTCCGGGGGCATTGTTAAGTGCCTCAACCTCCAGCCCGCTGTCATCTGCAATTACAGGCTTTTTTGTCATATCGTAAATTGCCTTTGCTTTAAGAAAAGCATTTTCTTCAAATGTCACGCCGGTTTCTTCAACATCAAGGCTTATTCCCGCCTCTTTTTGAGAAATAAGTGTATGTCCAAACGGTGACAGAATTTTTTCCATTTCGCTGAGTTTATTTTTATTGTTTGATGCAAGAATTATCTCCATAGCTTTTCTCCGTTAATCAAAAAGTGCGTTTACAAAATCCTTGGCGCAGAAATCCTGTAAATCTTCTGTTTTTTCTCCTACTCCGATAAGCTTTACGGGAATTTTAAGGTCATCGGCAATTGAAATAACTATTCCGCCCTTTGCCGTTCCGTCAAGCTTTGTAAGAACTATTCCCGTTATATCAGCGGTTTCTTTAAAAAGCTTTGCCTGATTTACCGCATTCTGCCCCGTTGTTGCATCAAGGACAAGCAGAACCTCAAGGGGACAACCCTCCGCCTGAGTATGAACTATTCTTGAGATTTTAGAAAGTTCATCCATAAGATTTTTCTTGTTGTGAAGACGTCCTGCCGTGTCGCATATCAGAACATCAGCATGTCTTGCTTTTGCAGCTGTTATCGCATCAAAAACGACGGCGGCAGGGTCGGAACCCTCGCTGTGTTTTACAATATCAACTCCCGCACGCTTTGTCCATACCTCAAGCTGGTCAATTGCGGCGGCGCGGAATGTATCGGCGGCGGCGACAATAACGTTCTTCCCTTGAGATTTAAGCTTTGCGCAAAGCTTTCCTATCGTGGTTGTCTTGCCTGCACCATTCACACCGATAACAAGTATTACCGACGGAGAGGACGAAAAATCAAGTCCTTTATCCTCACCTAACATGTCGGTTATTATTTCTTTGAGTGTTTGTTTTATTTCCTTAGTATCAGTCAAGCCCTTTTCTTTTACTTTTTTTCTAAGCTCGCCACAAATTTTCGACGAAGTGTTTACTCCGATATCGCTCATAATAAGCGTTTCTTCAAGCTCTTCAAAAAAATTCTCATCAATTTTTGTAAAGGAATTTATGACAAGCTCAACCTGCTTCATCATGGATTCCTTTGTTTTTTTAAGCCCTTCTTTTATTTTTTCAAAAAAAGCCATTTGTTCTCCCCTGTCCGCCGTGAGAGGCTGTTTTAATTTGTTTGTGGTATGTTATGTATTTCGCTTTGGTCCATTTTAAGGAGCTTTGAAATTCCTTTTTCCTGCATTGTAACGCCGTAAAGCGTATCGGCTTCTTCCATTGTGCCGCGCCTGTGAGTGACAAGAATAAACTGAGTCGTGTCCGTAAATCTGCGCAAATACTGAGCATATTTCACAACATTGACATCATCAAGCGCCGCTTCAATTTCATCGAGAATACAAAACGGAGCAGGCTTGATTTTTAAAATTGCAAAATAAATTGCTATCGCAACAAACGACTGCTCCCCACCCGACAAAAGAGAAAGGTTTTTTATAACCTTTCCGGGCGGGGCAACATTAATCTCAATGCCCGATTCTAAAACGTCCTGTGGATTGGTAAGCGTAAGCTCGGCTTTTCCTCCACCGAAAAGCTCAGAAAAAACACTTTTGAAATTTTCATTTATCTGTTCAAAACTTTCGGAAAATCGCTTTCTCATTTCTTCCGTAAGCTCAAAAATAAGCTTTTCCAGTTCTTTTTTCGATGTTTCAACGTCCTTTAACTGCTCAGACAGAAAATTATATCTCTGAAAAACTTCCTTATATTCTTCAATTGCTGCAACATTTACCGTGCCGAGATTTCGTATTTTGGATTTAAGCTCGTTGAGCTGCTTTTGTGCCGACGACATATCCTCAATCTCAACATAAAGCTTCTGTGCATCGGAACGTGTAAGGCTGTACTGCTCCCACATATCAGAAATAATTGCATCATAGTCTTTTTCAACCGAAAGCTTTCTTTCCTCAAGCTTTGTGATTTCGCGGGAATAACGCTCTCTGTCATCATTTTTGGCTTTGAGCTCGGAGCGTTTTTCATTTGCCGACTGTTCATATTGCCTGTGGTTTTTCTGCTCCTGCTCAATTGATTTTTTATACTCTTCCGTTTTTTCTGAAAGCTTTTGAATTTCGGCTCTTTTGCTTAAAACAGAAAGATTTTTTTCTTCAATAACGTCTTTTTTAAGTGCAATCTGTTCGTCAAAAAGCTTTTCACTATCAGCGAGATTTAAAGAATTTTCCTTAAGCTGTGAAATCCTCGCTTCCGATGCTTCCCTGTCCTTTTGAAGCTCGGTTTCTTTTATTTTCATTGAAGAAATATCAGAAGAAAGCTTTTCACGCTTTTGGTGCATATCATCTTTTTTCTGTCCGCTTTCAGACATGAGCTTTTCTTTTTCCGATATTTCAACGCTGCATTTTTCTAAAAGCGAAGTAAAACTTTCGAGTGATTTTTCGCTTTCCGATTTTTTGTTTTTAAGCTCAGAAATGCGATTAACAGTAACTTCAAGCTGCTTTTTAAACTGATCTGTCATTGCTTCAATACGCTTTTGTTCGGAAGTAAAACGGATTTTATCTTCGCTGACTATTGAAAGCTGTTCCTTTTCGCCCTCGATATCAAAGCTTAACTTGTCGGTTTCCGCCTGAAGCTTTGATATTAAGATCTTATCGGAAGATAGCTTATCCGAAAGCTTTTTAATCAGATTTTCAAGCTCTGAAATTTCATTTTTTCTTGTAAGTACGCCGCTTGAACGTGAAACGGAGCCTCCCGTAAACGATCCGCCTGCATTAATAACCTGTCCGTCTAGAGTAACGATTTTAAATTTATATCCGTATTTTTTTGAAATTACAGAAGCTGAATCAATATCTTCGGCAATAACTATTCTTCCTAAAAGATACTGTATAATTCCCGAAAATTCGGGGTTGCATGAAACAATTTCGCTTGCAACAGACACAAAGCCATCCTGTGAGGAAAGCCCGTTTTCATTTAGGGGATATCCTTTTACGGAAGTAACGGGGAGAAATGTTGCTCGTCCGGCATTATTGTCTTTAAGATGACGGATACAGCGCTTTGCGGTTTCTTCATCGCGGACTATAATATTCTGTAAAGCCGCGCCGAGCGCGGTTTCAACGGCTGTGCTGTATTTATCCTCAATGCTGATAAGCTGTGCTACACTCCCAAAAATTCCGCTTATTCTTGAATTGTTGCCAGCCTTTATGATTTCTTTTACGCTGTGAGAAAATCCCTCCATATTTTTTTCAAGCTCTGAAAGGAGATTTTTTCTCTGCTGCTTTTCATTAAGTGTCATAACCGATTGGTCGTATGCTTTTTTTAACTCATCAAGTTTTTCACTTTTATTTGAAAAAAGTCTTGTATATCCAAGAATTTTATTGTTATGGTTCTGAATGTTCTCTTCAATACCTTTAAGCCCGCCGTTTATATCCCTTAATTCATTAGTAAGCTTCTCGATTGAGATTTTTAGTTCATTTTCGTTTTCAATGCCGACAGCTAATTGTGCTTCTGCTTCTTTTATTGAAGTTTCGGCGGAGGAAATTGAAAATCTGTATTCCGACTGCTTTATATAAAGCCTGTTAAGCTCCGAATTTGATTCTTCGTATTCCTTTCCGATACTTTCCGTTTCATTAAGAAGTCCCTCAAGCTCGGTTTTCAAATCTGAAAGAGCCTTTTCAACGTTTAATATCTCATCGGAAATGCGTGCAGAGCAATCTTTTTCATTTTGAATTTTTTCGTTTATGCCTTCATATGAAAGCTTTGCATTTTCCTTTTGCTTTATTAACTCCTCAATTGCGGCATTTTCGTGTGAAATATCATTTAAAAGAACGGCAATTTCAGAATTAACCTGACCGTTTTGTTTTTCAGCTTCAAGAATATTTGCCTGAAAAGCTTCGATTTTAACGTTACTTTCCTGCATACTCTTATAGCTTTTCTGAATGTCGTCCTCGAGCCTTAAAATATCGCTGTCAATGTTTTCGTATTCAGAATTATTTATAAGAATTTTTTCTTCAAGTCCGCTGATGGACAGCTTTAATTCGTCAAGCTTTTTAATCCAAAAGGAAATTTCAAGTGATTTTTTCTTTTCGGAAAGCTCAATAAACTGATTTGCTTTTTCCGACTGAATTCTCAGCGGCTCAACTCTGCTTTCAAGCTCACCGATAATATCGTTAAGCCTTAAAATGTTATCCTGAGCATTTGTGAGATTTCGCTCCGCCTCCGCTTTTTTATAGCGAAATTTAGAAATTCCAGCCGCTTCTTCAAATATTTCACGGCGTTCGTTGCTCTTTGCGCTGACAATCTCAGCAATGCGCCCCTGTCCGATAATCGAATAACCGTCACGCCCAAGCCCCGTATCCATAAACAGCTCGCAGATGTCCTTTAGTCTTACCTGACTTCCGTTTATGAGATATTCACTTTCACCGCTTCTGTAAAGTTTTCTTGTGACGTTAATCACGTCGGCGGGAATACCTAAAACGTGCTTTGAATTGTCTATATTAAGCGTAACCTGAGCAAACCCGACAGGCTTTCTCATTTGTGTTCCCGCGAAAATAACATCCTCCATCTTTGAACCGCGGAGAGTTTTTGAAGACTGTTCTCCCAATACCCAGCGGACAGCGTCGCCTATGTTGCTTTTTCCGCTTCCGTTAGGACCTACAACAGCGGTAAGTCCTTTATTAAAATCAAGCTTTATTTTATCGGGGAAGGATTTAAAGCCTTGCAATTCCAACGATTTTAAGTACATTTTACACTTCCTCTGCCACGTTTATATCAAAATCTCTTAGTTTTTCAGATGGTTTTATTTTTAAATTTATGCCCTTGTTTTTGAAATAAACAAGGTTTGATTTCTTCTGACCGACTGCTTTGCTCAATGACTTTTCGGGAACGTAAACAGTATAGCTTCCCGTCTTTTTTATTTTCTCATCAATCTTTTTTCTGAACAATGCTCCCTCGCAAAGTTCCCTAAATGCAGGATGATAAAATCCCCCTATCATCTGTGCGCCCACTGTTTCAGAAGCGTGAAGTCCAAGCTTTATTACGTTTATTTCGTGTTGATTAAATTTTATTAGGATTTCAGCGGACAGCATAACGGCATCGTCAAAATTCATAGGGACATATTCGCCGCTGATAAATTTTCTTGAAAGCTCTGTACCTTCAAGAATTACAACGGGATAAATTCTAACCGCTTTAGGCGAAAGCTTAATTATTTCATCGGCGGTATAACGGTCAAGCTCGGGCGTGCTTTTATAAAGTCCTATCATCATCTGAAGCCCAAGCTCAAAGCCGTATTCCTTTATCAGAGCCGAAGCATTCCTTACATCATCGGCAGAATGTCCCCTTTCGTTATGAAAAAGAACCTCGTCAGACATACTTTGCGCTCCCAGTTCAATTGAAGTGACATGTAATTTTTTTAAAATATCAAGAGTGTTTTCGTCTATACAATCGGGACGGGTTGAAATTCTGATACCCTTAAAACCGTTTTCACCGATAAACTGCTGAACACATTCCAGAAGTTCGGTCATGTATTTTTGAGGAATTGCAGTAAAGCTTCCACCGAAAAAAGCTATTTCAGTTTCGGATTTATTGTCAATCTGTTCATATGCCTGTCTGCATATTTTCACCGTTTCCTCCGCCGTCGTGGGATTTAATGCTCCCGAAATACTTTTCTGGTTACAGAAGCTGCACATATGCGGACAGCCTAAATGCGGAATGAAAATTGAAATATTATTATGTGGCATAACCCATAAGTTCAAGCGCTTCCTTTGCCGCCATTTGCTCTGCCGCTTTTTTGCTTCTGCCCATTCCGTTACCTATTACGTTAGAATTCAGGCAGACCTGCACAACAAATGCCTTATCGTGGTCGGGACCGCTTTGTCCTTTCGTCACATATTCAATTTTTTCTTCGGGATTCTGCTGAATGATTTCCTGAAGCATGGTTTTATAATCATTAAAAGCTATGGATTTTTTTATGTCAATATCCTTTGGGATAAATGACAAAATATGTTTTCTTGCCGCCTCAAGTCCTCCGTCAAGAAAAATTGCGGCAATAACCGCTTCAAATGCGTCGGCAAGAATTGACGGACGTTCTCTTCCGCCTGTATGCTCTTCGCCTTTTCCCAATAAAATATACTCGCCAAGATCTATCTGCTGTGCAAATACAAAAAGAGCCTTTTCGCATACTAAAGAAGCGCGGATTTTAGTCAATTCTCCCTCGGGGAGATGCTTGAAATGCTCAAAAATATGCTGAGAAACAACAATCGACAATACCGAATCGCCTAAAAATTCAAGCCTTTCGTTGCTGTTTAGATTCTTTTTGTTCTCATTTGCATAAGAGGAGTGCGAAAGTGCCTCCTGCAAAAGTTTTTTGTTTTTAAATTCATAATGAATTATCTGTTCAAACTGTTCCATATTTTTTTCCTTTTTAATTTTCAGAAATCTGCGTTCTCTCTTTCAGTATGTCCAGAGATTTTGAGATTTCATCGATGACCTTCTTTTCAGAAAAATTCTTTGCCTGACGTATAGCATTATAAAATGCCTTGGCATTTGAGCTTCCGTGTGCCTTAATTACAGGCTTTGAAATTCCCATCAGCGCCGCACCGCCCTGTTCGGTATAGTCCATCTTTTTTCTGAAGCCCTTAAGCTTTTTCATAACTAAAAGCGCCGCAATTTTTGAGATTATGCCATTTAAAAGGATGTCCTTTAATGTATGTGAAAAGAACGATCCCATTCCCTCAATCAGCTTTAAAACGACATTTCCTGTGAATCCGTCCGATACAACTACGTCAAAATTCCCTCCCGGAATATCTCGTGCTTCGGCGTTTCCTGCAAAATTGACGGGTGCGTCTTGCAATAGCTTATATGCCGTAAGCTCAATTTCACGTCCCTTTGTATCCTCTGCTCCGACGTTTACAAGACCGACTCTCGGCTCTTTAATTCCGAGAATTTTCTCCATATAGCATGAGCCCATAATTGCAAACTGAACAAGCATTTCGGGACGGCAGTCTACATTTGCCCCCGCATCCATAAGCATGAAGTTTCCTTTTTCGGACGGAAGAATCGGCGCAAGTGCGGCACGCTTTATGCCTTTAAGGCGCTTTACTATAAAGGTTGCACCTACGACAAGTGCGCCTGTGCTTCCCGCTGAAACGAATGCATCGCCGTTTCCTGCGGCAAGCTCCTTTAAACCGACAGCCATTGAACAGTCAGCCTTTTCCTTGATAACCATTGTCGGCTCGTCGTGAATGTCAATTACAGTTTTCGTGTCGATTATTGAAATATTATGTAGACTTATCTTGTTTTCTTCGGCAGTTTTTTTAATAACGCTCTCGTCGCCCGTAAGCAAAATTTCAACGCCGAGATTTTCAACTGCCATTGCGCTTCCCTTTATTACCTCGAGTGGTGCGTTATCCCCGCCGAATGCGTCAACAATTATTTTCATTCTTTATCATTCCTTTTAAAGACTCAACGGAACGATCCGCCAAGGCCTGATACTTTATTTTTTTATCCCTAATTCTTTCGGGGAGTTCGGGTAAAATCCCCATATTACAGCCCATCGGCTGAAAATTAGTAACATATTCATCGCTTATATAACGTGAAAGTGCCCCAATCATCATTGTTTCGGGAAGAATAAGCGTCTCCTGTCCTTTAATACGTCTTGCCATATTTTTTCCTGCCATAATGCCGCTCGCCGCCGATTCTATATATCCCTCAACGCCCGTAATCTGTCCCGCAAAGAAAATTTCCGGATATTTACGCATTGAAAAATCAGCGTTCAGAAGCTTGGGACTGTTGATAAAGCTGTTTCTGTGCATAACTCCGTAGCGAATAAATTCGGCATTTTCAAGTCCTGTAATCATTGAAAAAACGCGCTTTTGCTCTCCGAATTTCAGATTTGTCTGAAATCCTACAAGATTATACATTGTCCCCTCGCTGTTTTCCTTTCTAAGCTGAACAACGGCATAAGGGCGCTTTCCCGTTCTCGGGTCGGTAAGACCGACAGGCTTTAACGGGCCGAAGCGCATCGTATCCTCGCCGCGCTTTGCCAAGACCTCAATCGGCATACAGCCCTCGTATACCTTAAATGACTGCTTGTCAAATTCCTTTAATTCGGCACTTTCCGCATTTAACAGAGCGTTATAAAAGCTAAGATATTCGTCTTTGTTCATTGGGCAGTTTATATAGTCGTCATCGCCTTTTCCATATCGTGAAGCGAAGAAAACAAGCTCCTTATCAAGGCTTTCAAATGAAACGATAGGCGCGGCAGCATCAAAAAAGCTGAGATATTCCCCGCATTTTTTTGTTATACTTTCCGCTAGTCCACCCGATGTCAAAGGACCTGTTGCAATAATAACGTTTCCGTCGGGAATTTCGTTTACTTCCTCGCTGATTATCTTTATTTTATCACAGGATTTAATTTTTTGGGTAACAAGGTCGGAAAAGGCTGTTCTGTCAACAGCAAGCGCACCACCAGCCGCAACCGACGTTTTTTCAGCACACGGAACAATAAGCGAGCCTAAAATCCGCATTTCTTCCTTTAAAAGTCCTGCCGCCGAATCAAGCCTTGAGGCTTTAAGCGAATTTGAACAGACAAGCTCCGCAAAGCCTTTGTATTTATGCGCGGGAGAAAATTTCTGAGGCTTCATTTCATATAAATCAACTTCAAAACCTTCGTTTGCAAGCTGCCAAGCCGCCTCACATCCGGCAAGCCCCGCGCCTATAACCGTGACTTTAGTCATCTTTTAGTCCTCTTTCATATCCGCAGCCCGATTTTTCGCAAAGGATTTTGCCGGCTTTTCCGCCTTTTTTAAACAAGGTTGAGCCGCATCTCGGACATTTTTCAGCAATCGGCGTATTCCATGTCATAAAGCTGCAGGTCGGATTATCTTCACATCCGAAATATTTCTTGCCCTTTTTCGACTTTTTCTGAAGTACCTTTTTGCCGCAGGCAGGGCAAAGTCCGCCCGTTTCCTGAACAATTTTCTTTGTATTTTTACACTCCGGGAAGCCTGAGCAGGCAAGAAATTTCCCGAAACGTCCGATTTTAATAACCATTTTTTTGCCGCACAGGTCACAGACAACGTCTGTCTCTTCGTCGGGGATTTTAACCCTTTTCCCCTCCATTGCAGTTTCCGCAGTTGACAAGGTCTGTTCAAAATCGCCGTAAAAATCCTTAAGTGTATCAACCCAGTCTTTTTTTCCAACTTCAACCTCGTCAAGGCTGTTTTCCATTCCGGCTGTAAATTTAACATCAACGATTTTCTTGAAATGCTCTTTCATAAGCTCGGTTGTGACATCTCCGAGGCTTGTGGGTTTAAGCTGCTTTCCGTCGCGTTCAACGTAAAGACGGGCGATTATTGTCGTGATTGTCGGTGCATAGGTACTCGGACGTCCTATTCCGTTTTCTTCAAGAGTTTTAATAAGCGATGCTTCGGTAAATCTCGCGGGGGGCTGTGTGAAATGCTGATTTCCATCAAGCTTTTTCATTTTGAGTATATCACCGTTTGAAATTTCAGGGAGAACGCTGTTTTCTTCGGACTGTTCGTCCTTTGACTCCTCATATAGCGCAGTATAGCCGTCAAATTTCACGCTGTATCCCGATGCTTTGAAATTGCATTCATTTGCAAGAATATCAACCGAAACGGTGTTCATAAGTGCATTCGCCATCTGGCTTGCTATAAATCTTTCCCAAACGAGCTTATAAAGCTTATACTGGTCGGACGAAAGACTTGATTTTATTTCATCGGGAGTAAGCTCCGGCATAGTCGGGCGTATTGCTTCGTGAGCATCCTGTGCATTTGACTTGGATTTAAACATTCTCGGCGAATCGGGAACATAATCTTTTCCGTATTTTTTTTCAATAAAGCCATATGCCGCCACCCTTGCTTCATTTGAAATTCTGAGCGAATCGGTTCTCATATATGTTATAAGTCCGACTGCTCCGAGATTTTTAACGTCAACGCCTTCATAAAGCTCCTGTGCCGCTTTCATTGTGCGCCTTGCCTGAAAGCCTAATTTTCTAGAAGCCTCCTGCTGCATGGTCGATGTGGTGAAAGGTGCGGCGGGCGATTTTTTATGAACGCTCTTCTTTATTCCGGTAACAATATATTCGGCATTTTCAAGCTTTTTAAGTATTTCGTCTGTTTTTTCCTTAGTTGGAAGCTCTGTCTTCTTTCCATTTATTCCGACAAATTTAGCCGCAAACGTCTTCCTGCTTGACGGTGCCGTAAGGCTTGCGTCGATAGACCAGTATTCCTGTGAAACGAAATCTTTTATTTCATTTTCCCTGTCGACAATAACACGTACCGCAACAGACTGAACACGTCCTGCGGAAAGACCGCGGCGCACCTTTTTCCAAAGGAACGGACTTAATTTGTAGCCCACTATTCTGTCAAGAATACGCCTCGCCTGCTGTGCATTCACAAGGTCAATATTTATCTTTCGGGGATTTGCCATTCCCGACTGAATTCCACTTTTCGTAATTTCATTGAATGCGATTCTGTTTATATCATTGACGTCAAGCTTTAAAAGCTGTGCAAGATGCCATGAAATAGCCTCTCCCTCACGGTCAGGGTCGGTAGCGAGATATACTTTTTCGCTTTTTTTAGCCTGCTTTGTAAGTTCTTTTATAAGAGTTTCCTTACCCTTGATGTCTGTATATAAAGGCTGAAAATTATTTTCAATATCAACGCCTATCTTGGATTTTGGGAGATCGCGGATATGCCCCATAGACGCTATTACTTCAAAATTTTCGCCGAGATATTTTTTAATTGTTTTCGCTTTGGCAGGGGACTCAACTATAACTAAATTTGACATTAAAAAAAACCATTCCTTTTTGTGTATATATTTTAAAGGGAATATCTCTTCCCTGCTTGTGCGGTTACTATGCCGAGAAGCTCAAGCTCGGTCAGCTGTGACAAAACCTCAGAAACATCGGCTTCAAGCATTGCTGAAAGCTCATCAGCCAAAAGACTGCCGTTTTTTTCAAGAAGCTTCACTATTTCAGCCTGCTGTTCATCCAACTCCGAAGTATCATATTTAGCAGTATCTTTTTCTTCAATTATATTATTAGCTTTGCTGTTATTATATTCATTATGAGATTTTATTTCATCGGCATTTTTAATTTCCTGTGAAACGGCATAGCTTTCATAAACGTTTGCGGCATTGAGTTTATGTGAAAAATTCTGATAATATTCATAAAGAATATCTATGTGGCTGAAAGTAGGAATTGCGCCGTCACGGATAAGCCTTATTACACCCGAATATCTTTCGTCAAACAAATCAGCGGGAGGAACGCAGAAAACGTCACGTCCCTGCTGTAAAGCGCATTCGGCGGTAATCAGTGCGCCGCTTTTAAGTCCTGCTTCAATGACGAGCGTTCCAAGACAAAGTCCCGAAATAATTCTGTTGCGGACAGGGAAATTCTTACCGCTTGGCGGTGTCCCGGGGAAAAATTCAGATATAACCGCACCGTTTTTTGCAATTACTTTTTTAACCTGTGTATTTTCCTTAGGATAAGGAACATCTATCCCACAGCCTAGAACCGCAACCGTCGGGACATGATTTTTAAGCGCCGCCTGATGAGCCATAGAGTCAATACCGAGTGCGAATCCGCTCACGATAACAACGCCTACTTTTGAAAGCTCGCCGCATATTTTCTGAGCGAATTTAATGCTGTAAGGTGACGGGTGTCTTGTTCCCACCACGGCTATTGAAATTTCATTCTCAATAAAGCTTATATCGCCCATGCAAAAAAGCAAGGCGGGAGGGTTAAATATCCCTTTAAGGCGGTTAGGGTAACGTTCGTCGTCAAAGCAAACTATGTCAATATCCTTTAATTCGCAATAGCTTATCATTTCTTCCGATTGTTTTAAGTGAGTGGTTTCAGCGGACTTTCTCTCCCATTCCGTAAGAAAATCAGCTTTTTTCGCTTTGATTTCATTATATGCCGTTTCAGGATCGCCGCCAAAGTGTGAAAGAGCTTCCCATATCCTGCTGTTTCCTGCCCCGAAGCACTGAACTAGCCATATCCAATATACTGAACTGTCCATACAAAAGCCACTCCTGTCTATTGTTATCTAAGCATTTCCCACATAATAATTCCTGCCGCCATTGCGGCGTTTAGGGAATTTACATTACCCTTCATTCTTATTGTAAGTTTATTTTCGCATAAATCGATTGTTTCGGACGAAAGACCCTTGCCTTCATTCCCGATAACAACGGCACAGCCATTTGAAAAGTCACATGATATGAGATCTTCTGCATTTTCATCTATTACCGCCGCAAAAGCAGGCATTGCCTTTTCTTCAAAAATATCAAGCACCGACGATATTTCATTGCCGTCAAAAACAGGAATTCTGAAAATCGAGCCCATTGTCGAACGGATTACCTTGGGACTGTAAACATCACAGCAGCCGCACAAGATAACACCAGAAATTCCGACGGCATCAGCGGTTCTTATAATTGTGCCTATATTTCCCGGGTCCTGAAGGCTGTCAAGGATTATATATTTCCCTTTATTGTCTATTTTACTGGATAATTCCGTTTTGTCAAGTATATTGCATATTGCAAAAACCCCTTGAGTTGAGCCCGTATCAGAAAGCTTTTCGCCCAGCTCATTGGTTATATATAAGGTTTTTTTCGCATTTTCACAAAGCAAATTCAATGCTTCGCCGTATTTTTCAGCCGCATTTTCGGTTATAAATATACAGTGAAGCTCTGCATTTTCTTTTACCGCGTCAAGGCAAAGACGCATTCCCTCAAGGACAAACATATTATATTCGTTTCTGTATTTCTTGTCACGGGATAATTTTTGATAAAGTTTTATATTGGGGTTGTCCTTACTTGATATATAATCCACAAAATCACCTTTACAATATAAAATAAAACTTTCTGCAAAATATAACAAAACACGCTCATTCCAATGAAGGAGCGTGTTCATTACAGATTAAAGTGCAGCCTTAGCTTTTTCAGTAATTGCGGTAAAGCCTACAGCGTCATTGATTGCAATTTCTGAAAGCATTTTACGGTTTAATGTAATTCCAGCTTTCTTGATGCCGTTCATAAGTGTTGAATAGTTCATGCCGTTAATCTTTGCAGCGGCTGAAATTCTTGTTATCCAGAGCTGTCTGAAATCGCGCTTTCTGTGCTTACGTCCAATATAAGCATAGTTGCCTGATTTCATTACTGCTTGTTTTGCCATTTTAAAGTGCTTGCTTTTACTTCCCCAGTATCCTTTAGCAAGCTTCAGAGTTTTATTTCTTCTCTTGCGAGTCATCATCGCGCCCTTAATACGAGCCATATATTTCTACCTCCGTATATGTTTTAATTAAATTTAAAGATTAATTGTAAGGAAGCATTTCCTTGATTGCTGCTACGTTGGTAGAATCAACAAGGCCACTTGCACGAAGCTGTCTTTTACGCTTACTGCCATTTTTACCTTTTGAATTAAGTCTGTGTCTTTTATTTGCGTGCTGATACTTAACCTTACCGTTTTTAGTAATCTTAAAGCGTTTTTTTGCGCCTGAATGAGTTTTTAACTTTGGCATAATTAATTTTTCCTCCCTATTATTTTGATGCTTTAGGTGAAACGAACATAACTAAGCTACGCCCTTCCATCTTAGCAGGCTTTTCAACTACTCCTGCTTCAGCACATGCAACTTTAAATCTTTCCAACAATTCTTCTCCCAAATGAGGGTGAGCAATTGCGCGCTTGCGGAACCGAACAGAAACCTTTAATTTGTCGCCGCCGTTAAGGAATTTAATTGCCTGGGCAACCTTAGTGTTAAAATCGTGAGTATCAATAGTTGAGAACATTCTGACTTCCTTGATTTCAACTATCTTCTGGTTTTTCTTAGCTTCTTTTTCACGTTTGGTCTGTTCAAAACAAAACTTGCCGTAATCCATAATTCGGCAGACAGGTGGTGTTGCCTGGGGAGCAATCTTAACTAAATCAAGATTCTTCTCATTAGCAAGCCTCTGTGCTTCCTTAGATGAAATAATGCCAAGCTGACCTCCGTCAACGTCAATCACGCGGATTTCATTGTCGCGAATTTCTTCGTTAATTTCCAGTTCTTTGTTGCTGATAGCGAGCACCTCCAAGACTTAATTGTTTAACCGCTATAAAACGGTTATAAAAACAAAAAGCGTGAACCCGTCCGTTCACGCTCATACTTTCGCCGACACACAAGAATATCCTGTTTATCTTTATAAGTATTAACCCAAGTCGCATATGCGCTAAGGTGAGAACTGAACAGCTCTGCTTTCTTTTACTTATAAAAGTATATACTAGCTAATTTGATTTGTCAATAGTTATTTAAAATATTTTTAATCAATATTTCTGTTTATATTTTAATTGTACAGTCTTTCTGAATTTTGTCAACATATATAAGGTGTGTTTCAGCAAATAATTAAAATTCATAAAATCCGAGTTAATTTAAACGAAAAATTAATTATTATTTATGTTGAAAAATGCTGTATTTTATATTATAATATTTTTTGTATTTGTTTTTACGATTATTTATCAACTATTTTTATTATTGAGGTGCATTTATGGAGCTTCTTAAGGAAAGAATTTTAAAGGACGGAAATGTCAAGGCGGGGAATGTATTAAAGGTTGACAGCTTTTTAAATCACCAGATAGATATAACTTTATTAAATGAAATCGGCAAAGAATTTAAAAGACTTTTTTCTGATGTAAGAATAACAAAAATTCTTACAATAGAAGCTAGCGGTATAGGAATAACCTGTATCACCGCACAATATTTTAACGTCCCGGTTGTTTTTGCAAAAAAATCGCAGAGTAAGAACATAGACGGTGATGTTTTTCTTTCGCAAGTCAAATCCTATACGCACGGAATGACATATGACGTAATCGTTTCAAAAAAGTTCATTAGCCGTGATGACAATATTCTTATTATAGATGACTTTCTTGCCAACGGCTGTGCGCTTTCGGGGCTTGCTGATATTGTCAGAGATTCCGGTGCGTCGCTCGCAGGAGCGGGAATTGTTATTGAAAAGGGCTTTCAGGAGGGCGGAAAAAATTTAAGGGCACAAGGAATACGTGTTGAATCTCTCGCGATTATTGAAAGCATGGACGAAAATACAGGCGTTATTTTTTCAAACTGAAAATAGCGGTTACATGCCGTTATATATATTAACATTATAAGGAGAAAGATTTATGAAGAAATCCATTTTTGCGGTACTTATGGCATCTGTAATGCTTTTATGTACAGCATGCGGACCTAACAGCACAAGCTCATCGGCAAAAGACAGCAGCTCGACTTCAAAGAGCGAAGCATTAAAGCCTATTAAAAAGGAAGACCTCAAGGTAGGCTTCGTTTACATCGGTACAATCAATGACGAAGGTTATACACAGGCTCAGGACAAGGGAAGACTTGCACTTGAAGAAATGGGCATTAAGACCATGTATTCCGAAAGTGTTCCCGAAAATTCAGACTGTGAAACAGCTATACGCAATCTTATCGACCAGGGCTGTAACGTAATTTATTCAACAAGCTTCGGTTTCGGCGAATGGA
>Ga0116170_10001863_pt1 | contig 20884 bp, 9 predicted proteins | sample AD_JPNHW1_MetaG_FD_89797 | JGI IMG/M metagenome (GOLD analysis project Ga0116170, IMG submission 89797) | Active sludge microbial communities of municipal wastewater-treating anaerobic digesters from Japan - AD_JPNHW1_MetaG | ecosystem: Engineered > Bioreactor > Anaerobic > Digestate | place...
GAAAGCCAGATCACCGAGCCTCTTGAAAAAGCCATCAACGGCATTCCCAATATCAGAACCATCACATCCTCGAGCTCAGTAGGAAATAGCAGGATCAGCGTTGAGTTTAACATTGATGCCGACCTGGAAGCGGCTGCCAACGATGTCCGCGACAAAGTAAGCCAGGCCATGCGCAACCTGCCCAAAGATATTGATGCGGCACCCGTGGTCACTAAAGCCGATGCCAGCAGCGACTTTATCATCCTCCTGGCAATTCAGAGCCCCACCAAGGGCTTGCTGGAGCTGAGCGACTATGCTGAAAACGTTTTGCAAAAAAAATTCCAGACCATTCCGGAAGTCAGCGCTGTGAATATTTTCGGCCAAAGACGTCCGTCCATGCGGTTGTGGATCGATCCTGACAAACTAAATGCATATAACATCACATTTAGTGATATTTCCACTGTGCTCAATAAAGAAAATGCAGAGATTCCTGCGGGTAAAATTTATGGCAACCGTACCGAATATATTATCAGGGCCATGGGGAAACTCACCACCGAAAAAGAATTCAGAGACCTGATCATACGCGAAAGCCAGGATGGCATTGTACGCCTGGGCGACGTGGCGCGCGTTGAACTAGGCCCCGAAAATTATGAGCAGGGATGGAAGTTCAATGGTGTCAGCGGTATCGGCATTGCCATTGTTCCACAGCCCGGGGCAAATTATATTGATATTTCAGACGAATTCAACAAACGCCTTGAAGATTTAAAAACATCACAAAAAAACGATATTATCTTTACCAAGCTCATCGACAAAACCGCCACCGTCCGCAAATCATTAAAAGAAGTCAGCGAAACATTGGGTATATCCATCGGACTGGTGATACTGGTTATCCTGTTCTTTTTCCGAAACTGGCTCATTGCCATCCGCCCGATGATTGACATTCCGATATCACTTATTTCCACGTTTTTCATCATGTATCTTGCAGGCTATTCGATAAATATTCTTACACTTCTTGCCATTATTCTCGCCACAGGGCTTGTGGTTGATGATGGTATTGTTGTAACCGAAAATATTTACCGGCGCATTGAGCGTGGTATGCCCATAAGAAAAGCCGCTATTGAAGGAAGCCGTGAAATATTTTTTGTTATTATAGCCACATCCCTCACCCTGGCCATCGTGTTTTTACCGGTATTATTCCTCGAAGGCTTTGTCGGGCGGTTGTTCCGCGAATTTGGTGTTGTGCTTGCCGGAGCTGTATTAGTATCGGCATTTGTTTCACTCACTATAACCCCGGTGCTGAATGTTTTCCTGAATAAAAAAGGCGGCCATGAAGGTAAGTTTTACCTGAAAACAGAACCGTATTTTAAAAGTTTTGAAAATGGCTACAGAAAAGCTGTTGAGCGTTTTATCAGGCACCGCTCCTATGCCTGGATAATTGTTGTTGCCTGCCTCGGCATCATAGTATTTATAGGCGCCAATCTGCAGAGCGAGATAGCCCCCCTCGAAGATAAAAGCATGATCAACCTGCAGATGACCGGCCCTGAAGGCGCCAGTTTCAGGTATATGTCAGAGGAAGGTGAAAAAATCAGCAGTTTTATTCTTGATTCCATTCCAGAAACAAGTTTTGTTTCTCTAAGCGTTCCGGGGTACAGTAGTGCAGGCATGAACAGCGGCAGAGGACAGATCGGCCTGGTGCCGGTAGCCGACAGAACCAGATCACAGACACAAATTGCAAAATATATTGAGAAAAAGTTCGCACGCTTCAACAATGTGCGGATCTTTCCGGTAGAGGAACAGACCATCTCCGTCGGGATGAGCTCACGCGGATCGTTGCCGGTGCAATTTGTTTTACAAAACCTCAACTTTGATAAATTAAAAGGCGCCATACCAAAATTTCTTGAAGAAGCCCGAAACGACAAGACATTTCAGAATGTTGATGTAAACCTGAAATTCAATAAACCCGAGGTAGACCTCACCATCGACAGAATTAAGGCTCGTGAACTGGGGCTTACCATTACTGATGTGGCCGAAGTTATTCAAAGCGCGTTCAGCGGCCGGCGCATGGCATATTTTACCATGAACGGCAATCAATACCAGGTGATCAGCCAGGTGGGCATTAAAGACAGGCAGGAATCGGCGGATATTTCCAAATTATACGTCAGGAACAACGATGGTGAAATGATCCCCCTGACATCAGTGGTAAATATTACTAATAATGCCAACCCATCGACCATTTACCACTTTAACCGCTATAAATCAGCTACCATATCTGCTTCGCTGGCCGATGGAAAAACCATTGGCGACGGTGTAGCCGCCATGCAGACCATATCTAACAAGTTACTGGACGAAAGTTTTCAAACCTCGCTCAGCGGCCCTTCGCGCGATTACGCCGAAAGCTCTTCTAATATTGCCTATGCCTTTATTCTGGCTCTGATACTGATATATCTCATCCTGGCTGCGCAGTTTGAAAGCTTTAAGGACCCGTTCACCATCATGCTTACTGTTCCGCTGGCTATTGCCGGAGCCTTGCTCAGTCTTTGGATATTCGGGCAAACACTGAATATCTTTTCGGAGATCGGAATGATCATGCTGATAGGCCTCGTCACAAAAAACGGTATTCTCATCGTTGAGTTTGCAAACAAAAAAAGAAATACCGGCATTCCCAAGCACCAGGCTATTGTCGACGCTGCGACACAACGCTTACGCCCGATACTGATGACCAGCCTTGCCACTTCGCTGGGCGCATTACCTATTGCCTTAAGCCTGGGCGCTGCTTCAACCAGCAGGATACCGCTCGGAATTGTCATTGTTGGCGGAATCTTATTTTCACTGATACTGACGCTCTTTGTAATCCCTGCTATTTACACATTCATCTCGGGCAAACACGAAGCAGAAAAAGAAAACATCAATGATATTGTCACATAATCCTTTTTTATGATGCTGATCAAAAGAGCCATTCTGTTTTTTTCTTTCCTGTTGCCACTTTCGGTGCCTGCCCAGCAGCAGCTTACCCTTGAAATGGCAATAGATTCGGCATTAAAAAACAATTTCGACATACAGATCGCCCGCAACTATGCCGAAATAAGCAAAGTTAACAACAACTATGGTGTAGCCGGCGGCCTGCCATCCATCAATGCTTCTGCCGGTGACAAAGCATCAATGAACAGTATCCGGCAGGAATACAGCGATGGAACCAACCTGACACTCAACAATAACTTTGGCAATACTGTTAATGCTGATATCACCATGAGCATGGTGTTGTTCAACGGCATGAAAATATATGCCACCAAAAAGCGCCTTGAGTATTTACAACAACAGGGAACATTAAACCTCAACCAGCAGATACAAAATACCATTGCTTCGGTTACCATGAAATATTATGATATTGTAAGGCAGGAGCGTTATCTTGGCATAATACAAAGCACGATTGATATTTCGCAAAAAAAATATGAAATTGTTTCAGCACGGCAGAATGTCGGGCTGGCCAACGATGCCGACCTGCTACAGGCACAGATCGACCTTAATATTTCAGAACAAAATCTTAATTCACAGCAGGTCGTGGTGAGCCAGGTAAAAACAGAACTGCTCGAACTCATGGGCGCCAAAAATTTTAACCGGGCACTTATCGTCGACAGCACCATATCTGTAGATATGAACATACAGCTCGACAGCGTTTCGGATTTTATAAAAAATAATTACCAGTATCTTTCGGCTGAACAACAGATAAAGATCAGCGAACAACTTTTAAAAGAAGCCAGGGCACAGCGTTATCCCTCGCTGCGTTTAAATGCGGCTTATGATTTTACCTATACTCAAAACACCAAAGGGTACACCCTGCGAAACCAAAACCTCGGGCCTTATGCCGGCCTCAACCTACAGATACCTATATTCAACGGAAATACCGCGCGCATTCAGCAAAAAACAGCCGCTCTCAACCTGAACAATGCACGATTGGAAAAAGAAAGCCTGCTGAACAATATTACATCTTCCGCTTTCACAACTTATGAATCCTATCGCAGCGCTGTGAGCAGCTTAAAATCCCAGCAGAATAATTTTGATTTATCAGCCAAACTTGTTGACCTGGTGATGCAGAAGTTTCAGCTGAATCAATCAACCATCCTGGATCTGAAAGCAGCCCAGCAAAGTTATGAAAACGCGGCCTACTTGCTGGTAAATTTACAATATCAGGCAAAAATAGCTGAAACTGAGCTAAAACGCTTGTCCGGGAATTTAAAATAATATTATATTTACAAAATCTCTCAGCAAAATTTTTCGTATCATTATGGTTTGAAATTTTCCTGAATAATTAAAATCAACTTTTATCGTTACTAATGAGCAACTAATTAATCCGTTTGAAAGAATGTCAAAAAAACTTTTTTCATGTTTTATCATTGTATCTCTGATTTTAAACATTGCTTATGCACAGGCTCCAAAATACAGTAATGAATTTTTGTCGATCGGTGTAGGTGCCCGGGCCTTAGGAATGTCAAACTCGAATACAGCTTTTGTGAACGATGTTTCTTCGGGTTACTGGAATCCTGCAGGGCTTGCCTTGGTACCATCAAAGTTTCAGCTGGGCCTGATGCATTCTGAGTATTTTGCGGGGATTGCAAAATATGATTATGGCGCACTTGCTGTGCAGATTGATGATAAAAGCACCGCCGGGCTCACTTTTATTCGCTTTGGGGTCGACGACATTCCTAATACCACAGAACTTATCGATGCACAGGGAAATATAGATTACGACCGTATTACCACGTTTTCGGCAGCTGATTATGCCGTACTCCTTTCCTACGCCCGCAAATCAAAAATTGAAGGATTACGTTATGGCGGCAGTGCAAAAATAATTTACCGGAAAGTCGGATCTTTTGCTCATTCCTGGGGTTTCGGCCTGGATTTCGGCGTTCAGTACGATCTGAAAAAATGGCACTTCGGAGCCATGGCCCGCGACATTACTTCCACGTTCAACGCCTGGAAATACAACCTTGATGATAATACGAAAGATGTATTTGCCCGCACAGGTAATGAGATACCCGAAAATTCACTTGAGCTCACATTACCCCGCCTGAACCTGGGAGCTGCCCGCCGCTTTGACCTCCCTAAAAAGTTTTCCGCACTTATTGATATCGACCTGGATATGACCTTTGATGGAAAACGCAATGTGCTCATCAGAAGCAACCCTTTATCCATCGACCCACATGCAGGAGTGGAGCTGGGCTATAACGACATCATTTTCCTCAGGGGCGGTTTCGGGAATATTCAAAAAGAAACTGACATTGACGGAAAGAAAAAGATATCCTTTCAGCCCAACATAGGTGTGGGTATAGTTATTAAGAAAATAGTTGCCATTGATTATGCTTTTACCGATGTTGGCAACGCTTCCATTGCTTTGTACTCACATGTTTTTTCGGTGAAGGTAAACATCAACCGTAAAAAAACTGCCGTTGAAAACAATTAAACCCGGGTCAGATTTTTTTATTGCCTATGAGAAAATTTCTACCTCTTTTATTTCTTTTTCTGCTGTATCTTTCCACTCCTGTATCATCACAACCATTCGGGAATGAATGGATTAACTACTCGCAATCTTACTATAAAGTATATATTTATTCAACCGGCGTATACCGCATTGGCTATAATGCCCTTCTGAATGGCGGATTCCCGGTGGGAAGCATAAACCCCAAAAACATCCAGGTTTTCAATAAAGGCGTGGAACAATATGTTTACATCAGCGGCGAGAGTGACAATACCTTTGACCCGGGCGACTACATTGAGTTTTATGGCGAACGTAATGACGGATCTTTTGATTTGCCTCTTTATACAAACCCCGAAGGGCCTGCCAACAAAGCCATCAGCCTTTCTGTGATTCGGCGGCCTATTTTATCACATGGAACACATCCTTCAACAACAGGAGGATGCTGTCCGACAATGACGTGAACTTCGGCGCCTATACGCAGGTGCCCTATTTTTATAAGACTATCCGGCAAAACTACACTACAAAATATTATGCCGGTGAAACCAATGCCGGCGGCGTTACCGACCCTGAATACACCGCCTGTGAAGGTTGGTTTGATAGCGGCTTTAATGTCGGACAAAATATTTCTAAAAGCATTTCTACGGCGAACAAATATGCGGCAGGCCCCAATGCCATTATTGATTTTGTGGTGCTGGGAGAGTCAAATTACGCTGCAGCCAACCCCGATCACCACCTGCATATCAGCTTTGCAGGAACAACCGTCGATACCATTTTCGAAGGATATAAAGTTCTGAACTATCATTATACACTTCCCGTATCGCAACTCGGCAACAGTACAACATCTTTCTCCTTCAGCTCTGTAAACAATCTGGGTGTTGCATCCGACAGGAGTACCGTTGCCTATATTCAGATCAAGTATCCGCACACCCCAGATTTAGAGGGTAGTTCCGCTTTTGCTTTTTCAGCAGAGGATGCTTTTCAGTCAAAGTCATTTTTGAATTTTACAAATTTCAATGCACCATCCGGCGATACGGCCAGGTTGTATGATCTCACCAATCACCGGCGCATCAAGGTGGTTTATGACGGCACCTCATACAAGAGCCTGCTGGCAAACTCAGGCAGCGAAAAGTATTGCTACCTGACATCGGATAATGTCATCAAAAACATCCCTAAAACCTACCCTGTTTCGCCTGATGCTAAGTTTGTCAACTATCTGAGTATTGCCAATACCGAATTTACGGATTACCTGATTGTGACTCATCCGTCGTTATGGGATGAAGCGGACAATTATAAAAATTACAGGAACACAACCGGCTACCATGCCATGCTCGTAAATGTGGAACATCTGTATGACCAGTTTGGATACGGCATTTTGAAGACGCCTCTTGCCATTAAAAACTTTGCCCGCTATACCTATACTTATTTTTCAGAAAAACCCAAAGCCCTTTTTCTTATCGGTAAAGCATACCGTGCCGCTTCTGATGGCTCGTTGCCGCAATACAGGTCTGATGCCTTACATCATAAGCTGACCCTGGTGCCTTCATTCGGTTATCCGCCTTCCGACCTGCTGTTCACACAGGGCATCACAGATACGCTGTATGAGCCGGCTATCGCCACCGGAAGGCTGAGCGCACGCACACCCGAAGATGTGGCCAATTACCTCGACAAGGTGATGCAGTATGAACTTTCACAAACCAATCCCCAGGAATGGATGAAAAACGTGTTGCACTTTGGCGGTGGATCTTCATTCCTGGAACAACAGCAATTTCTGACCTATTTAAACCATTACAGGCAAACCATCGAAGATCCATATTTTGGCGGCAATGTGAAAACCTTTCTGAAGACATCATCAGAACCCATGCAGATAAACCAGTCCGATTCATTAAAAAACATCATCAACAACGGCGTCAGCATGATGACGTTTTTCGGACATGCCGCCTCTATTGGTTTTGATGTTTCGGTAGATGTACCGTCGGAATATGAAAACTACGGAAAATATCCGTTTATCCTTGCCAACTCATGCTGGGCCGGAGATGTGTTTTTAGATTCCAACAGTTCCAGCGAGGAATTTATCCTGATCAAAAATAAAGGAGCTATCGCTTACCTGGCCTCTATTTCCCTGGGGCTGCCCTGGGCTTTGGATAAACTTTCCGGAGAAATATACCGGCAGATCAGCTATAAAAGCTATGGAAAATCTATCGGTGAAATTATTAAAAACGCGATCGACACTATCCAAACCCCAGACCTAACGTTAAAAGAAACATGCCTGACCATGATCTTACAGGGAGACCCGGCCATCATCCTGAATTCTTTTGCAAAACCCGACTATGTCATCACACCTCAAAATATTCTTTTCTCACCACAGGAAATCACATCGGACATCGATTCATTTTATGTGCATATCGTTTCAACCAATGTTGGCAGGGCCATTGATGATTCCATCATTGTGCAGGTCACCCGGACATTCCCCGACGGTGTTGCCAATGCTATTTATTACAGAAAAATCAAAGCGCCCCTGTTCAAAGACACGATAAGCCTGAAACTGCCTGTAAATGTTATTTCCGGGCTCGGGCTAAATAAAATCAGGGTTAATCTGGACTTTTACCAGAATGTTGATGAACTCTCCGAAACCAACAATATAGCCGAAACCCAGCTGATGATAAAGTCATCGGACATCGTGCCCGTTTATCCCGGGAAATATGCCGTTGTCCCTGCCCTGCCCGTCAGGCTGAAAACCTCTACCAGCGATGCTTTTGCCGGGTCCTTTGATTATGAGTTCCAGCTTGACACGTCCGACGCCTTCAGCAGCCCGCTGAAACAAACCTTTCATATCAACCATACCGGAGGTATTGTTGAATGGATGCCGTCCTATCCGGTAACCACCGACAGTATCGTGTATTTCTGGCGCGTGAGCATCGATTCAAACGATTCGCATACATACAACTGGCGCGAGAGCTCTTTTCAGTATATCAGCGGGAAACGCGGCTGGGGGCAGGCTCATTTTCACCAGTTTAAAAACGACAACTACGAATATGTAAGTTACAACAAGCCGCTCCGTCGGTTTGAATTTGTAAACGATATCAAGTCCGTCATTTGCCAGACAGGCTTCTACCCTTACATTGCCTGGCAGGATGAATATTACAAGGTCAACAATGTATTAAAAAATCAGTGGGCTTACCTCGGGCCTTCGGGAAACGGGGTATTGGTGGCCGTTTTTGACAGCGTGTCGGGAGTTCCCTGGACGAACTATTACATGCCACAACCCGAAACAGAAGCTATCTGGGAGTTTTCGACTAATACCGCTGCCGAACGTGATGCCCTGCAGAATTTTATTAATAATTCCATTCCTCACGGAAGCTATATACTTGCATACAGCCACCGCAACCATAATGCTCAAAATTACAGCGAAGCCCTGTACCAGAGTTTCGAGTCGTTCGGAAGTTCAAGCATCCGGTCATTGCAAAACAACATTCCCTATATCATCTTCGGTGTAAAAGGTGCGCCAATAGGTTCGGCAAACGAATTACAGGGCTCTTCTGCAACCTCGGTGATCAGGCTCGACGACAGCATTGCCACCAAATGGAATGAAGGATATATCCAGTCGGAACTTATAGGCCCTGCCTCAGCCTGGAGCTCATTGCACTGGCGGAAAAGAACGTTTGAAGCGCTGAATACCGACAGCGCAAGGCTTTTTGTTCTTGGCATAAAATCAAACGGACAAACGGATACCATCATTAAAAACCTGCCTCCCGATTCTGCCGATGTATACAACTTAAACACCAGGATCAATGCGGCTGTCTATCCCTATTTGCGCCTGATGGCATTCATGCGCGATGATTCATTGCACACACCAGCCCAGATGCGGCACTGGCAGGTGCTGTACGACGGTGTGCCGGAAACAGCCCTGAACCCTTCCGCACATTTTGTATTACATAATGACACCTTATCGGAAGGTGAAACCGTGCTGTTTTCAACGGCTACGCAAAATATCAGCGATTATGATATGGACAGCCTGCTGATCAAATACTGGATCGTTGATAAAAACATGAATACCCACCCGCTGGGTTCTTTCAGGCACAGGCCGCATCCTTCGGGCGATATACTTGCCGATACCATCACGGCATCAACCACGGGTCTCGACGGACTCAACAGCCTGTGGATAGAGGTTAATCCCGATTACGACCAGCCCGAACAAACACATTTTAACAACATCGGCGAAGTTAAATTCTTTGTGAACAGAGACCGCATAAACCCCTTGCTTGACGTGACCTTCGACGGCATCCATATTTTGGATGACGACATTGTTTCATCGAAACCCGAGATACAGGTTGCCCTCAAAGATGAAAACAAATTCCTGGCGCTGAACGATACGGCATGTTTCAGGGTCTACCTTACCGCACCCGGAAGCAATACAAAAACAAGAATTTACTTCACAAAGAACGGACAGGAAATTCTGCAATTTATTCCTGCTGCTTTACCCAACAACAGTTGCAAGATCCTTTACATGCCAGAACTTTTGCAGGACGGCACCTATAAACTCTTTGTTGAAGCACGGGATATGTCGCACAACGAATCGGGCAGTAATGACTATTCCATATCCTTCGAGGTCATCAATAAGTCTTCCATCACTCATGTGATGAACTGGCCCAATCCGTTCACTACCGCCACGCATTTTGTTTTTACGCTCACGGGTTCCGAAATTCCCACCTATTTTAAAATTCAGATCATGACCGTCACCGGCAAGGTGGTGCGCGAGATTGACCTCAGCGAGCTTGGCCCGTTGCACATAGGCCGGAATATCACCGAATATGCCTGGAACGGCACCGATGAATTCGGCGACCGCCTTGCCAACGGTGTGTACCTGTACCGTGTGGTGACCCGGCTGAACGGAGAAAAAACAGAGCTTCGTGAAACCGGTGCGGATCAGTATTTTACTAAAGAGTTTGGGAAGATGTACCTTATAGGGAATTAAGTTAAATCCAGGCGTTACTCCAAAGGCCCAAAGGCGCTTCTATGGAGCAGTCACCCCTATACTTGCATATGCAATCATCCGATGACAGCCCGGGCTTTTCTTTTGAGTTATCGGAGGATTTTCTATCAGAGAGCGCCGGCTTGTTCCGGCGGCGGCGTGTGCTGGCTGTGAATCAGAAAATATATAAAAATCTGCAAAGGCGCCTACGGCGTTTCCCGGCAGCTTCGTGCCGGGATTACTTTGCATAGATTTTCAATGTTTTCTGAGAGCGGGGTGAAGCATTCGCCGGAACCGTCCTTTTTGGCAAACCTTTTTGGACGATCAAAAAGGTTTGAAATAATAATCATTTATTATTGAAATGATATGGCTTTATAAAATATCATGCTCATACCGCTCATCCCGAAATTCTCATATTATAAGGGTTTTGCAGTCGGGAAGTTTATAAAGAAATAAACCGGGTTATAGTGTCGGAGCAACTGCCATCAACGGTGGCTTGCGCGCACCGAAGGCGATTCTATGAAGCAATTGCCCTTACACATGCAGATGCAATCATCCGACGACCGGGCCGGAGTTTTTGCTTTTATTTTATGGTATAATATCCAGGTGCTGGTCTCACGAACATGTAAGCCACCAGATAATTTGTTTTTTTAGATTTTTCAGTTATACGCCCACTTCAGGTATATCGAGCCCCAGGTAAACCCTGCGCCAAAAGCAACCAGCACGAGGTTATCGCCTTTTTTCAGTTTGGGTTCCCATTCCCATAAGCATAAGGGGATGGTTGCCGCCGTGGTGTTGCCGTATTTTCCGATGTTGATCATGGTTTTATCATGACTAATGCCGATGCGGCGTGCAGTGGCTTCAATAATACGCAGATTGGCCTGGTGAGGAACAAGCCAGTCGAGCTTGTCGATGGTCATGTTGTTGCGCTTCATTATTTTTTCGGTAGCATCGGCCATCTTAACCACAGCTACTTTAAACACGGGCTGGCCTTCCTGGTAAATATAGTGTTCGCGTGCATCGATACTTTCGTGCGAAGCTGGTTTCAGTGAACCCCCGGCTTTCTGGTGCAGGTGAATTCTGCCGCTTCCGTCGGCTTCAAGAAACGAATCCATGAGGCCGTATTCTTCGGTGGTGGGTTCGAGCAATACTGCTCCCGCGCCGTCGCCAAATATTACACAGGTGGCACGGTCGGTATAATCAACTATGGACGACATTTTTTCTGCTCCTACCACGATGACTTTTTTGCATTGGCCGGTCTCAACAAATTTTGAACCTGTCACCAAAGCATAGACAAAGCCCGAACATCCGGCGCCGAGGTCAAAGCTGAAAGCCTTTTTTATTCCTGCTTTGTCGCAAATAATATTTGCCGTAGCCGGAAACTGCATATCAGGAGTAACGGTGGCGCAGATCACGCAGTCGATTTCATCCGGGCTGATGCCTTTTTTTTTCAATAATGAGTTGACCGCCTCCAACGCCAGATCAGAAGTCCCCTTCCCTTTTTCCTTCAGCACCCTTCTTTCGCGAATGCCTGTACGCGTACGTATCCACTCGTCGTTGGTATCAACAATTTCTTCGAGCTCTGCATTTGTAAGAATATAGTCAGGCACATAACCACTGACCCCGGTAATTGCAGCCCTGATCTTTGGTGTCATACAAAAATGGATTTAAGTCGGAAATTTATTTCTTTTTTACTGCTTTTTCTTCAACCGCTATGGCAGGTTTACCTTTATAATAACCGCATTCAGGGCAAACCCTGTGGTAAAGCACCGGAGCCCCGCAATTGGAACATACTGAAGTGGTTGGCGCTTCGGCTTTAATACTTGATCTTCTTTTTGATGTCCTGGTTTTGGAGAATTTTCGTGTTGGATGTGGCATAATATTAATTTTTTAATGTTAATTTCTTTAAATCGTCCCAGCGGGGATCGGTATTTTTTTGTTGAGATAAATCATCTAACCTTTTAATAATTTCCGGATTACAATCGCTTTTACCGTTTTCATCTTCGGGATGAACTCTGCGTTGGGGCAGCAATAAAACAATGCTCTCGTAAATATATTGGCCCAGGTTGATCTCATTTTCATGATGAGGCAAAATGATCATGTCATCCGACGTTTCGTCTGTTTGTTCGCCAAATTTTACAACCAGTCTCTCATGGCCGGAAACCTCCTGTTTATAGTTTTCCATACAGCGGTCGCACGCACAAACCACATAACCGCTAAAGGTAAACTTCAACTCAAGCATCTCTGGCTGTTTGCTCATATCTACGCGGACATGAACATCACAATCGCTTATTTCTTCATAGGCGAACTCATGAAAAAATGTTCCGTTTACCGAATACTCAAACTGATGCAAACCATCACCCAGCCCGGAAAATTGTAATATATACTGATCCAAATAGTTCACTTTTTTTCTTACAATAAAAAAGTCTGCAAAGTTATCATTTTTTTTATTATAAAAGTAATTCTGATAAAAATGTCCGTAAAATCAACTGTTTAGGCTTATTTAAATGCTTTTTCAGGCAAGCCGTCCCCCTCAAGGTTCAGGCGGCTGAAATATTCCGGAACATTCTTACCTGTAAGTGCGTCAACATAAAGCTTTGCCAGGTACTGCCCGAGCATGTAACCCTGCCCGCGCAACCCAAGAAACAACCCCTGTTTCGGATCAATGATCATACGGGGTTCAACATAGTATCCGGCCCAGACGGCTTGAAATCCTACCGATGAAAGCTGGGGCACCCAATCAACAAATATCTCAGTTGCAATTTCCAGAAATTCTTTTGAGTTGATTTTCACATTCTTATCAGCTTCCTGTGGGTCAACGGCAGGCGAAGCGCAACCGATGATCTGCCCTGTTTCGGCCAGCTGTTGGCCGTAAACAGCAACAAAGCCCTTGTATTTACGACGGTCGATCAGCATGTCGAGCGGTTGCTCGTTCAGTCCCATCATCGGGAGCCGGCGTGTAATAAATGCCTGATGTTTAACAGGATACAAACCCGTTTCTATGCCAAGCATCCTGGCAAATTTCTCCCCGCCAAATCCTAATGCATTGATAAACACCTCCGTATTGTACTCTACATATCTTTGAGCATGATTACGGACGAGGATTTTGTATATGTTGCCGTCTTTCCTCACATTAACCATCTGGCAATCTTCCAGTATGGTTCCGCCATTGTTGATACCTATGCGGCGAATCAGGTCAATAACACGTCCAGGGGTGGCCTGCCAGCAATTATTGGTGACAAGGGCGCCGAGGTATTTGTCAAGTTTCGGGTTGAAAAACGGGGAGATTGTTTTGGTAAAATCTTTTGGTTCAATAATATAAGCATCAGACCACTTCATGGAATCTTCACAGGCTTTGTATGAAGCTTCGTCATGAGCAAAATTGATATACCGTGTCTGGAAATAATCGATATTTTTTATTTTTTGTAGTTCTTTGAATATTTCGAGGTTGTGCTCCGCGATATCGGCTATTTCGGGCAGACTGAATGCGGGGCGCCCGCCGGCAATATTACGCCACGAGGAACCTCTGCCAAAATTTGCCAGCACGGGTTTCATACCGGCCTCGGCCAGATAACGGAATAATGCGCTGCCGCCTATTCCGCCGCCGGCAACAAAGGATGCGACATTTATTACTTCGGGCCGTGTACCATTGGCACCTACATGAACATTTTCGGCAACGGATTTCGGGTAAAGTTCTCCGAAGTTAATCTGGTTCGACAAAGGCCCGCGCGGTGTTGCTTCGCCCACCACGGAGATGTTATAATTTCTTAAAAGCTGTTTCAACCGGCGTATACACCTCTTGCCACGGCAGGCGCCCATACCCAGACGAGTAGTATGCTTTATTTCATCAACAGAAATAAATTGCCGGTCGCCGATCACATTCAGGATTTCCGTCAGGGTAACATCATCGCAGTGGCAGATATATTTTTCAATTTCTTTGGTTTTTTCTACCTTTTTAAAATCAATATTTTCAGGATAGTTTTCCTTAACAATGAATCCGCGGACTGCCGTCAGCGCCTCGCCATGCACGGTAAGGGATTTCACTCTTACCACATTTGTTTTATTCGGCTTTTTCAGTACTTTCTCGATGATGCCTTCACCTAATTTTTGGCCGTTGTTATCAACCAGAAATACCTCTGCCTTTTCTTCCACACTATACTCAACCGGCAAAAACAGCCAGTCCTTCTTCAGGCTGTACCCGAATATAGCCAGCCCGGGGCACTGATAAACACAGTCCATACAGCCGATGCATTTACCAAAATCTATCTGAGGCACCGTGCTGGTAGATGTTTTGGTGATGGCGCCGTGCGGGCATGCAAATTCGCAGGGGTTACACGCAAATCCATACAAACAGTCGATGAGAACAAACGGTTTTTCCTGCATACGTTCCTGTGAGGGCATGTAGGGATCTTTGATGACCCTGATCGGATGTTGTTGTGAGTCAATATATTCCTTGGATGTAGAAAGATATTCATCATAATCAAAGTTCTCGTCCATCTCGTTCAGAATCTCGAACGCAACCTGTTTGCCGCGGACTACGGCGCTGGTTCCTTCGCCAATCCTGATGGCATCGCCGGCACCAAAACAGTTTCTCCCGAAAATTTCATTTCCTTTTATCAGAAGCTGGTCGTCGGGGACCAGTCCGGTGCAGATGTTTATGGCATCAATGCCATCAATGATCTTTTCCGTTCCCGGGATGGGGTTAAAGTTTTCGCATTCGGCGATTACGGCACCTGTGATGCCGTCGTGATTTTTGTTTGGGATAGCCTTAATAAGGATATGAGAAAGCATCACGGGTATTCCCAGTCTGCGTACACGGTTGGCCTGCACAGGGAAGCCGCCTTCGCGGGGCATGGCTTCGATGATGGCTTTGACATTGGCGCCGGCCTGCATCAGCTGATACGAGGTAAGGTAACCAATATTGCCGGCGCCCACAGTAAGAACATTTTTCCCAAGTAATGTGAACTCATTGTTCATCATCTTCTGGACAACCGCTGCCGTATATACTCCCGGCAAATCATCATTTTCAAAGGCCGGCATGAATGGCACAGCCCCGGTGGCAACAACCAGGTAGTCGGCGTCAACAAAAAAGATGTCACCCGTTTTGAGATTTTTTGCCGCCACACGTTTGCCGTCAAGGATATCCCAAATGGTCGAATTGAGCATAATGCCATCATGATGATCGCCTGCCAGCGTTGTTGCGATATCGAAACCACGCATGCCGCCGAACTTTTGAACCTTTTCAAAAAAGAAAAACTGGTGGGTCTGCATGATGAACTGTCCGCCGATCTTATCGTTATTATCCAGGACAATATTCGGAATACCGTGTTTATTCAGTTCTTCACGGCAAGCCAGCCCTGCAGGACCGGCGCCGATAATTACGACATCCGTTTTGTAGACATCGTGGGCTTTTTCAGTTTGGGGTGGTGTTATTTCGGGAGTATAGTCTTTCGGAATTTCACGCACTTCTTTTACATCATCAACAAGGGTGATACAGATTCTTTTAATTTTTCCGTCGACAAGCATTTCGCAGGCGCCGCATTTACCTATGCCGCATTCGAGACTGCGCTCACGGTTTTTCAGGCTGTGGCTGTGAACCGGGAATCCGGCCTGGTGAAGCGCTGCCGCGATAGTAAAACCTGTTTGCCCCTCGATTTTTTTATTGTTAAATTTAAAATATACCTTGGGAGTGTCTTTAACTTCCAGAATAGGATGTGTGTTAATTTTATACATAATGAGAGTATGTTTTGTATTGAATAATAATAAAAAAACATGGCAAAATTATATTATTAGCCTGTAGCGATGGTTTTTTTGTAAAAATATTTTTTTAGCCACAAGCCTTTATCGCCACAAGCCATGAGCCATTTAGCCGCCAGCCATACTCCTATTGCCTAATTTTGGTTTACTCAACAACAAACTTCCCCTGACCAATAATAATATTTCCATCGATTACTCTATAGAAATACATCCCATTGCTCATGCTGCCTCTTGAAATAGTAATTTCTTTTCCGCTTAATCCTTCTTTATGTTGGACTTCTTTACCTAACATATCATAAATTCGTAAAACAGCTCTTTGTAAAGGTTTTGAAAATTCCAATTTCGTTTTATCATGGAAAGGATTAGGACATACGGATGCGGCTAATTCTTCATTATATTCCTGCACTGAAGTTAAAGGATGATTATACATAGCAATGTTGCGGATAGAATCATTACCTATTTTTTGAAATTGCCCGGCTATATATAACCTGTCATTCAGGATGCACAAATCATTAATTGAATTTGTGAAATCAAATTCATCATTATTTAAACATGTCCATTGTGTACCATCCCATTTGGCTACATTGTTGCAATCCATATTTCCAACCCGGGTAAACCAGCCACCAACGTATAGTTCATTATTATAAACTTTCATACATGTTACCCTGTAATTGGCACCTCCGCCTACCTCTGTAAACTGGTGCCCGTCCCATTTCATAATATAATCGCCTGTAAAACCATCAGCTTTGGTAAAATGACCGCCAATATATAACTCATCTTTATATACCGCCATTGCAAAAACGGAACTGTTTACATTAGCAAATTCATTGCTTACAGACACCAAATCTGCACCGTTCCATTTTGCAAATGATGATACGGGTGAAAGTGGGTACAAATTAAAAATACCGCCAACATATAAAGTGTCTTTATAAAAGGCCATACAATAAACATATGCATCATCATTATATGCCGGTGTAATTGCATTAAAATGATGCCCGTTATACGTACATAATGAAAAAGCCGGATCGTTATCGCATTTTTCAAAAGCGCCCCCTAAATATAATAACCCGTTCCTTTCTGCCATGCAATATAAATTCATGTCTCTTGTCCCGGCGATAGTATCAAAAATACTTCCGTTCCATTTTGTTATGTTTGAACCAGGTTGTGGTATACTAGAAAAGAACCCAGAGATATACAAAGTGTCCATATATTTGAGTACCATGAATTTTGTTGGAAAAACCTGACAATTTGGCAATGTATCCCATTCAGTTCCATTCCATTTTGCCACACCGCCAAAAATATTATTGTTGTTAGCGCTGAAAATACCTATTACATACAATATATTGGCACCAGTGTCGGCATAAACCTGGTTGATCGATCCATCCATACCATTTCCTAGTGGCAACCAATTTTGTCCAGAACCGTGTTTTGTAAATAATAATAAAACAACAAAACAAAGAAGTATCCTTGATTTTTTTAGTATCATTGTTTAATAAATTTCCCCGTTACAGATAAACCTTGATTATTTCTTATTTGAATAAAATACAGTCCTGCTTTAATGTTAGCCAGGTCAAATTTATAAGAATTTGCAGTATTATTAATATTAAACTCTTTAATTAATCTGCCCATGTTGTCAAAAAACTTTATGTCTTCAATTTTAAGATTTTTATCGGGCAATTCTACATTAATAAAATCATTTGCAGGATTAGGCATTATCAAAATATTGCTCAACTCTTTTTGATTTTCATCAATATCCGAGGAGATATCATGAATATTAAATCTTGATATTACGCCATGTCCATCTCCGTTTGAAAGGATATCTAGAAAATAATCATTGGAATTATTTTGATCATAATCCAATAACCTGTATGGTCCGTTCCCATTAGCATAACAAACAACACCGCAAGTAAATAATTTATTAACACTAGCGCTAATACCATTGTTTGTATTCCAAATATTTTCATATCCAAACCGGGTTGACCAAATTAAACTATTTGTACTGGTTTTAAATGAAGCTATAAAAGTCCGCATGACCGGGCCGCCTTGATCAACTTCCATATAGTTTGATCCTGAATAATCGCATAACGGGAATTCGTTCTGATATGGAACCACACAATAGTTATTTGATGATGCGACATAAGAAGGATTTGCATTTCCAGTAATAAAGATTGCATTTCCATTAGAATTTGTACAGATATCATCTACATAATAATGTCCGCCATTACCGCCAAAAAAAGTGCACCAATCTTGTTCCCTTTGATCATTAAATTTTGAAATGTAAATATTACATGTATTAGGCGCATGATTATAATCTTGATAATAATCATTTGAATTGCTTGAATGAAGCGGAAACGAGTTTGTTGTTATTGTAGTACCTGTTATATAAAGATTTCTGCCAGCAATACACATCCTTGGTGTTCTTCTTTTGCTTGCACTAATTACATTTCCATAATTGTTTTCATCAGAACTACCTCCAAAATATGTAGACCAAATTAATGAATTGTCAGAAGCACTAAATTCAACTATCATGGCATCATTATCACCGCCGCGATATACCTGCTGGTTGTATGAATAGGCTGATAAATTACAAATACAATCCGGAAATGTTCCATCACTTTGAGGTGCACACGTGGGATTATTCGGATGTGAGGATGCCGGATCAGAACTTGATGTTACACCGCAGGCAATGAGACTTCCCTGTCCCTGGAATTCGATATCTGTAAACTCTTCAATTCCATTACCTCCATATAAGGTACACCATGTTTTATTATATGAATTATCTAATCTCATTATAAAAGCATCGTTACTTCCTTTTATACTATCTTGGTAATAAGAATTACTTGCATTTCCCAAAGGGAAGTTACTTGCATTATCTGTTTGTCCGACAATTGCAATTTTTAAGGAGGCACCTGACCCGTTAACGGCTACTCCCAGTGCATTGTCAGCGCCATCTCCGCCAATATAGGAATCACAAACAATAAATCCATAATAATTTAAAACAATAAAAAAGCCATCCTGACTACCGCGAAAGGTCGAATAATTTATTCCGGAAGAAATATAATTTGTAAAATCATTGCTAAATGTTTTTCCCACAACATATACATTATCATTATCATCCAGCACAATTTCATTTATATTGTCCACTCCTGAACCACCAAAATATGATATCCACTTTGGTTGTGCAATACTATCAAATTTTGCAATAAAACAACTAATACTACTCCCGGGATTTGTTCCATTATATATATAACTACCATACCAATAAGGAAAACCCGGGCTATTACTATAACCACCAACCCAAACAAAATTCGAATAATTATTTGCCACATCAATAAAAGCTTCTTCTCCACTACCGCCAAAATAGGTACTCCATTCCAAAGATTGAATAGGCGTATTACTATTAGTGTTTTTTCCACAATCAACCTGTACCACTAATGTTTTTGTACTATCATAAGCGCCTATATTAAATTTATAAGCGCTGTCAGCCCCATTTGTTTGCCAATCGGCTGTCCAGCCTGTAATACTATCTATTACATTATTACTGTCTACCTGATATACGCTTGGCCGTTCAAATGTAAGGCTGCCTATGCTGCTGTTAATGCTTAATGTATTGGTGGCGCTATCTAAGTTAAACGATGATGCACCGTTAAACAGCAGTTGCAATCCGGCTGGATCACCGCCGGGTTTGATTACAAAATACATTTTTATACCATTTTGATTGCTGCTGTACATAAGGTCTATACCGGGATACAAGTCGGTAGTGATTAAACGTTTATTGCCATGAACTTTTGTTATTCCTTCGGGGCATTGTGCTAAAAAGAAATTTTGGTAATCTGGGATTTCTTCCATTGGGTAACTCTTTGCAGCCGAATTCACTTTTTCAAAATTTAAATCAATACGGTGTAAGGTATCGGCCAAGCTGTCAGCAAGATGGGCATGTGCAAAAACAAAACTACAACTGTTATCTTTAAAATAAAACGCAGGAGATGAGCCCTGGTTATAATACTTTATTTCCGGCACCAAAGAATCGTTTGTTCCCAGCAACTGGCCTTTGTTGCAATAATATGAAAAACTGCCTGCAGGTGATTCATTGTAATAATCCGTAGGTGTAATCACATATTTTTCCACATATTTAATTGTAAGATATTCATAATTCCCGGCAGCTCCTTGAGGCACCCGGCTCTCTCCGGTAACTATAACATTGCCATTGGTATCAATAGCAATGTTAGTTGCCTTATCATCCAGATGTGCATCACCATCACTTTGTATGGTCCATAGTAAATTACCCGAGGCATCATATTTCATGGTCAGGTAATTTGTGCTGTCACTCTCCGTGCCGCACGATCCTGTAATATAAATATTTCCTGTGGCATCCATAGCCATTGCTGCAGCTTCATCGTCCTTGGCTAATGTATCATTATAGGTCTGAGTCCATTGCAAAGTGCCGCTGCTGTTGTATTTTAAAGTTACGATGTTTTTACCCTCGCTACTTGTACTTGATGTGCCTGTAACATATACATTACTATTCGCATCAATTTTAATACCTGTAGCAATATCATTTAAATTGTATCCATTGTAGGTGCGTTCCCAAGCGAGGCTTAAATTAGAATTAAGTTTAATAATATCGTAATTATATCCCTGTCCGCTAACCGGTAATGAGCCCGCAATGTAAATATTTCCACTTGCATCGCATACCATATCATTTA
>Ga0116170_10001867_pt1 | contig 20863 bp, 21 predicted proteins | sample AD_JPNHW1_MetaG_FD_89797 | JGI IMG/M metagenome (GOLD analysis project Ga0116170, IMG submission 89797) | Active sludge microbial communities of municipal wastewater-treating anaerobic digesters from Japan - AD_JPNHW1_MetaG | ecosystem: Engineered > Bioreactor > Anaerobic > Digestate | place...
ATTGTCATTTTGTTCAGCTTGGTAGGGCTTCGCGCTACCAAGAGCTCCCTTCCAGCTGCGAGCGAAAACAACATTTAGTTGTTTTCTTATTGTAGCATTTTCCATTGGTCCTTGCTACGTCCCGATGTTAATATTTAATTGTCATTTTGTTCAGCTTGGTAGGGCTTCGCGCTACCAAGAGCTCCCTTCCGGCTGCGAGCGAAAACAACATTTAGTTGTTTTCTTTTTGTGGCATTCTCCATTGGTCCTTACCACGTCCCGATGTAATTCCGATTGACTTTGCTAAGCCGAAAAAATTTAACAGCTTAATTTAAATTTATCAAAAAAAAAATCTTTTTCAATATATAAGGTTAATGTAATTTAAATTTTTATAAAATTCTTCCAAAATTGACATTGCCTCCTTTTTCGCTTAATATTTTCTTATATTAAAGAGGAATTTTATTTTGAGTATTTTAGTCACAGGCGGTGCAGGTTTTATAGGCTCTCACGTAACCGATTTTCTTATTAAAAACGGTTATGATGTAGTTATTGTTGATAATTTGTCCTCAGGTAAGAACAGAAACATCAATTCCAAAGCGAAATTTTACAATCTTGATATTATCTCGGATAAGCTTGAAAAAATATTCAAAGAAAATAATATTGAATACGTTTTTCATTTTGCGGCGCAGGCAAGCGTAAGTTCTTCAATAAAGAGTCCTGTCAACGATGCTAAAGAAAATATTTTAGGAACAGTTAATCTTCTGAATCTTTGCAAAAAATATAAAATAAAAAAAATAATTTATGCTTCTACCGCAGCTGTTTATGGAATCCCTGAATATTTGCCGGTTGATGAAAATCATTCTACAAATTGTTTATCATTTTACGGGCTTTCAAAACTTACCGCCGAAAAATATATTCAGCTTTTCGGACTTGATTATATAATTTTCAGGTTTGCAAACGTTTATGGCGCAAGGCAGTCTTGCGAAGGCGAAGCCGGTGTCGTTGCAATCTTTGCCGATAAAATGAAGAATAATCAAAAAATTCAAATCCACGGTGACGGAACTCAGACAAGAGATTTTGTTCATGTTACAGATATAGCGCAAATTTGTTTTGAAGCATTAAATCCGAAAATTAAAAACGAAATTATAAATGTTTCTACAAACAAAGCGGTCTCGGTTAATAAACTTTTTGAGCTTATGGCTCAAAAATACGGTTATTCTATTTTACCCGAGCACACCCAAGAAAGACAAGGCGATATAAAACACAGCGTCCTTGATAATAAAAAATGCTTAAAGACTTTTAACATAATTCCAAAAACCACGCTGCAAAAAGGGCTAAGCTCTTTAATTATTTAAATATCTGCTTAATTTTTTCTTTAAAATAGCTTACGGGGGTTATTTTTTTATTTGTTTCACCCCTTAAATAAGCGTGTCCGCCGTATTTAAATCTTGATTTGTCCCTTTGAATAATTTTAACTTTTTGATTTAGCCAGACAAAAGGTTTTCCGTGTACAGGATGAATATAATAGTTGCTTAATATTTTATAAGGACGATTTAAAATATATTTATTAAAAACGCTTTCGTCGTGGAATTTCGGGATAATGTTGTTGCTTAAATCTTCATCCATCATTTTTTCACAGGTGTCAAGCAACTCTAAAAATTCTTTTGTCCTGCCGCCTAAAATGCCGGCATGAAAATATTTTTCACCCACCCCGTAGGGTATATAAGAAGTTGACAAAGGATTTCTTTCATAAGGAAATTCCTTGCTGAATTTGACTCTTTTGTTGCCTGAATGAAGTGATGCAACAATATATCCGTCTTTTTCTATTGGTAAAAATTCTTCTTTAGTTATTTTTCTTATAAATTCCATATTCCCGTTGAAGAAAAATGCGTAATCATAATCTTTGAGATCTTCTTTTATTTTATTTAAAATTTTATATCTAAGACATGTTATCAAAGGCCAGCCCAGATTTTCCTGAGGGACTATGGTTATTTTTTCATCAGATTTAAAATTTTTACTGTCGGTAAAAAAGAAATAATGCTTTTGCGCATCTTTAATAAAATATTTTTCGCATGATTTAAAAAATTCATCCCAAAAAATAGTATAGTGCCCCGTTCCTATGTACAAAATAGCTATCTTCATATAGACCTTTCTTGTTTCAGATTATTATATAAAATAGCCAAAAAGTAAACCCAAGACAATTACCCCTAAGATTATTGCAATAACTAAAAATTTATTAAATAATTTTTTATATCTGCTTATTTTAAAATCAAAGTCAGCAATTAAGCCGCTCGACATTCCTTCTAAATTCTGGGCAAGGGCAAGATATTGCTTAAAATCAAACCCATACAGTTTATGCAAAAGTTCTAAATTTTCAGCGTCAGCGATAAAATCCATTATTATTTTATAACCCCATCTGCGTTTTTGATTTTTAGAAGATTTAAACGCCATTCTTCCGAAAAAATAAGGAATAGTTTCATTCACAGGCTCACCAAACTCTTTTAAGTCATTACCGAAGATTTTTTTAAGCGTTTGTATGTCTTTTATTTTTAAAAAAGCGTTCATTACTTTTTCTTCTTCCAAAACTTCGCGGCTGAGAACTGTTGTAGTCTGCGCACTTATGTTTGTCGGCTGGGAAGACTGTCTGTATTTTATAAGCTGTTTTTCACTAAAATGTGCTTCATTTTCAATTAAAAGCTCAACATTCATTATGTAATCCTGATATTGAATTACAGACAAATTTAATGGATAAATTTTCTCAAAAGCTTCTCTTCTTAAGGCCATTCCGGGTGAAAAAAGAATATTGCGTTTTAAAAATAAATCTTTAAGGACTTCGTATTTGTCGTTATAATTTAATATATAATGTTTTTCTCTTCCTGATATATGGCTTCCTTGTTCGTCAATTAAAGATAAAGAGCAATAATATAAATTTACTTCAGGATGTTTGTCCAAATATTTTGTTGTTTCTTCAAGGTGATTTTCTTCGAGCATATCATCAGATGCAACAAAAACAATATATTTACCCCTTGATTTTTCAAAAGCAGAGTTAAGTCCTGCGTTTATGCCTTTGTTGTACTTATGCTGAATTAAGATTATCCGCTCGTCGTTAAATTTTTGAATTTCCTTCACATTATTGTCTGTGGAATTGTCATCAACAATTATCAGTTCAAAATCCTGTTCTGTTTGTGCAAGAACACTTTTTATAAAACTTCCTACATATTTTTCATGGTTATACGAAGGAGTCAGAATGGAGATTTTAGGATTATTTGTAGGCATTTACTACCTCAATGACTCTTTGAAATTCTTCGCGTTCCATAACAGGCGAAATCGGCAGAGAAATAATTTCTCTATGAATTTGTTCTGTAATCGGAAACGACAAATTATTCCACTCTTTGTAAGCTTCTTGCTTGTGAGGAGCTATCGGGTAATGGATTAAAGTTTGTATTTCATTTTTTGTCAAATAATTTTGAAAAGCTTCTCTGTTTTTCACCCTTAAGGCAAAAATGTGCCATACATGACCTTCTTGTGTTACAGGCTCAGGCAAAACAACAAGAGGATTTTTTATATTTTGAATGTAATAATTTGCTATGTCACGTCTTATTTGATTATCTTCATCAAGTCCTTCCAACTTAGCATCTAAAACAGCGGCTTGAATTTCATCAAGTCTTGAATTTGTACCTTTATATATGTTTTGATATTTAACGTGCGAGCCGTAATTTCTCAATGCGCGAATTTTAGTCGCAAGTTCATCGTCACTTGTGGTTACCGCTCCGCCGTCACCAAGACAGCCGAGGTTTTTACCCGGATAAAAACTGAAACCGCTTGCATCACCCAAATTCCCCGTCCTTTTGCCCTGATAAATCGCACCGTGAGCTTGAGCTGAATCTTCTATAATTTTTAAGTCATATTTTTTTGCCAATACCCAAATTTTTTCCATTTCAACGGCTTGTCCATAAAGGTGTACCGGCATGATAGCTTTTGTTTTTGAAGTAATTTTTTCTTCTATTAAATCAGGGTTAATGTTGTATGTTTTTATATCCGGTTCAACTAAAACAGGAGTACAGCCGTTTTGAGAAATTGAAAGAATTGAAGCTATATAGGTGTTTGCAGGAACGATAATTTCATCTCCTTTACCGAATCCGTAAGCCTTTATAATTAAATTCAGCGCGTCAAGCCCGTTTGCAACTCCGATTGCGTGTTTTACCCCGCAATATTTGGCGAAATTTTTTTCAAAAATTTCGCCTTCTTTTCCAAGAAGGTACCAACCGCTGTCTAAAACTCTTTTTATTCCTGCATCTATTTTTTGTCTGTATTTTTCGTTTATTTTATGCAGGTCTAAAAATTTAATCATTTATTATTTCTCCTTCATTTGACATTACAATCCAATCTTTGTAATGAAATGCTTTACTGTTTTCAAAATCAAGTTTATCACTTTTTTGTTTTTTTATCCATACTTGAGGCGTAATTACTTTTTTATTTTCATTTTTGTTCAAAAACGCACCTAAAAACCCGAATGAGGCATTTGAAATTATCTGATGTTTGCATTGTGTTAAAAGATAAAAATCATAAGCACCCGAGTCATTATTATTTTCTTCTATCAGTTCAAAATCAGCATTGTTTAAGTTCGGAATAATTTCATTTTTTACCCAGTCCATTCCATTAGAAAAAATAAAAAACTTTACGGGTTTGTCAAATGAATTTTTCATATAATTTATCGCATTAATAAAGTAGTTTGCATTTAAGACCTCGTGGATTGAGTTTACATAATCGCCTCGTCTGATGTGTACGGCAATCGAAATTTCCGAATTTGAAATCCGATTAAGTATCTCTTGATTTTTTGTAGATAATTCCAAATTAAATTCCGGTTTTTGCAGTCCTAAAATTTGAAATTCAGCCAAATACTGCCAGTTTCCGAAATATCCGTCCAAATACACTGGGGGTTTTTTGCTTAAATCTTTTTTATTATATTTAAAACTGTTTTTATTTTTGTGGCGAAAACATTTTTTGTAAAGCTTGATTTCTTCTTCGGTTGCAATGGGAAAATCAATATTTTTAAAAACTTTTGTCAGTTCAAAAAGTCTGTTTTCTTTATTATCAATACTTTTGCCGCAATCTTCAAACCAGCTCAAATCGTATTTAACGAGTGCACCTGTTTTCTTTTTTAAAATTTCTCCGATGATTAATTTGTTTAATTGCGAGCCTAAGCCGCCATCCACCATTATAATTGCAACGGGCTGTTGCTTGTTTATTAAAAGTTTAAAAATACCCCAACATCTTTTTAAAATCATTATTTTTTCTCTTTTGCAGGATTTCCCATTACGGTTATATTTGGCTTTACATCTTTTGTAACGACAGAACCTGCTCCTATCATCGCATTTTCACCTATTGTAATTCCGGGTAAAATAGTTGAGCCGGCACCTATTGATGCACCTTTTTTTACAACAGTTTTAATAAATTTTTCGGGTCTTTTTTTTGAACGAGGTTTTTTATCGTTGCAGAAAGTTACGTTTGAACCGACAAAAACGTTGTCTTCAAGTTCTATTCCGTCCCAAAGCTGAACATTGCATTTCACCGTAACATTGTTTCCGACCTTTACGTCATTTTCTATAAAGCAATGTGAGCAAATATTGCAATTATCTCCGATTACTGCTTTTTCTAAAACTACACAAAATTGCCATATATTTGTGTTTTTGCCGATGTTTTTGCTTTGAACATCAGAAAGTTTATGTATAAAATTGGTCATTTAACTTCGCCTTTCGCTATGGCAGGATTTCCTGCGATTATTGATTTTTCAGGAAATGATTTTGTGACAACAGCACCTGCTGCTATTACACAACCTTCTCCTACGGTAACACCTTTTAAAATTATTACGTTGTTTCCTATAAAAACATTATTACCTATTGTGGTGTCTTTATTAATAATTGCTTCGGAATTATCCCTGTTTTCGGCTTTAAGCCCATGGAAATCGCTGTCAAAACATTGAAAATTCATGCCTATTCTGCAATTTTGCCCTATTTCGATTTTTGCCCCATTTGAAATGATGCACGCATTGTTGTTTATAAAAACATCTTTTCCAATAATTATTTTTGAACTTGGATTTCTCGCTTCAAGGTGGCAGTAAGTACTATAAAAAAGCGGCGAAGGGAAGTACCCTAAATGTGCACTTTTGTCGATTATTATCTCGCCTTTTCCTAAAAAAAGGCAAGGCTGATTTAATTTCGGATAAACTTTTAAAAAGTTGTCTGAGAGAAATTTTTTAAAAAAACAAACTTTGACTTTTAAAAATTTTTTGAAAAATTTGCTAAAATTCATTTACTTAGAGCCAATCTTTTAAAATAAAAGCAACCCAATTATTATACATAAAAAAATAAAACTAAACAAATTAAAAAATTAATCTTAATTAATCAAATCTAAAAGTTCCTGATGCGAACTTATATATTCATCGGCATCAAAGTGCTCGCTTGCAAGCACTAACATTACAGAATTAGGTGAAAAATCATACATTTCTTTCCAGGTAAGTGTATCTAAAAACAAGCCCTTATCAGGTGAATTAAGTTCAATTATTTCAAATTTTTCTTTATCTGAAAACACTTTTATTTTGCAAGAGCCTGAAACCATAACAAGTACAAATTTTGATTTGCGGTTTGCATGATCTCCCCTTATAACATCCTGCCCCTGCGTATCAAAAATATAAAAAACGCGTTTAATTTCAAAAGGGATATCCTGATTGCCTTCTATTGCAACCAAGGAGCCTCTTTTATCACCGCGTTTAACAAAATCAATTAATTTGTAGTTCATTTTTTGATTGTAATATAAAACATCAAATAGTGCAAGAAATGGCAAAATAAAAAATTTATGACAATAATAGCAAATTCAATATATATAAGCCTTTAAATCACCCACCTGAACCCGAATTGGGGGTAAATGTGATTTAATCCTTTCATCATATCGCCCACCTGAACCCGAATTGGAAGGCAACTCCATTTCGCCCTCCGCCCCTGAACAATGTTTGGAAAAACCCTGTGAATCTTTCTTTCCAAACTCTTTGGTAGCCGACTCCATATTCAAAGTAAGGATCGATTGAAAGTTGAGGTAGCTGTAAATCATTGGCGATAAAATTTGTTTTATCCATTATATTTTGTACATAAGCCGCTATTAAATATATTTGTCCTTTCTCATTTTTTAAATTTTTGATAAGCCTGACGCCTGGTGCAACCTGTATTGCGTTTAAAGGTTTTGTACTTATATTAACGCCTGATGCTGCAGTATAATCAGCTGTATTCGTAAAAGTGTACGCCAACATTAAATTTGGCTGAATAATATATTCTCCGTTTTTAAACTCAAAATTATAACCCCCTTTTGCTCCTAAACCTGCAAATAATGATGAAAAATTGTCTGTCCCCCACCTTGTATTTGAATTTCCTAAGCTTGAGCCCACACTTGCCATGGCAGTCAAAAAGAAATTTCCTTTAACAATATTTTCAGCTATACCGACCAAAGCTCCGTTTTGTGAGACACCAACCCCATCATAATTTTGATTTGAACCGAAATAACCCACATAAACGCTGGTATTCCCGACAAAACCGCGTCCCAAATATTTTAATATAGAGTCAGCACCTATTAATGTTCCATACTCAATAGTTGAAACAACAGGACCATTTCTTAAAGGTATGCTCTCAAAACTGGCAAAAGTTTTTGCCCAAATGCCTCTGTTCAAATCACACGAATAAATCGGAGAAAATGTTCCGTTTCCGGTAATCGGACACGCTGCACCGGTGTATTGTTTATTATAAGGACTTAGGGCACAACATATTGTTGATTCTCTTTGCGCTAAAGGGAAGGACATAAATGCATCTATGTTCCCAAAAAACTGTCTGTCAATAGCAGTTTGCAACAAAAAAGTTTGGGTTTGTGATACATCACCGGTAACCACAGCAGGATTAACTCCGTTTTGCAGAAAATTAAGTGCTCCCGCTACCCCGTCATATGAAACCTTGTACTTAAATAATGTACCCAAAGCTTCTGTAACACTTGTTGTTAAATAATTTTTCATGTTAGCATCTGCCACATAAATGTTTGTTATCAAAGAATTTGAATCATTTAATAAATTAACGCCGCTTATATTTAAAGAGCCTGCACCTATAACCGGATTTGTTGAAGTAATTTTATCCCCGATTGCATTTGCCAAATTGACATCAATTAACCAATTACCGATGCCTCCAAAATTAACTTTATCAAGAGCCATTGTTCCTATTATACTGTTTTGAGTATTTAATGTCCCTCCAAAGATTCCCAGATTATTGCCGTTGATGTAAGAATCTTTGCTTAATGCCATTGTTCCGTTGTAAAGATTAACATTTACTCCCCCTGTAACCGCATTGTTAAAATTAACCGTACCATTGGTAGGATTGCTTCCTACTGCTTTATTTATATTTATAGTGCCGGAAGATGAGCCGACAATTTTATCCTGAATATAGCTTGAACCTCCGTTTCCTGAATTTAGGTTTATAGTCCCGCCGTTAAGTGTAATGTCATTTGAAGTATTTAAATTTTGATTTATAAAATTTGACGTACCTCCGGAAAAAGTTAGTTTATCATTTGTCAGCGAAATATTTTCTCCGAAATTTACAATCCCGTTGGCAATATTTAATGAAGAATTTGTAACCGCATTGTTAAAATTAATCGTCCCGTTTGTCAATGTTGCTGATCCTGCCGCTGAATTGATATAAATGTTTCTGGTGTTTGAATCTGAAGCTATTGCATCATTAAATGTTATTACTCCGCTGTTTCCTGCATTCAAATAAATTGTTCCCGTATTATAAATATCCGTATTATTCCCCGAAAATAATGACGTAGCACCATCAGCCTTTAAATAAGCTGTACCTGCGTTATAAATCGCACCGCCGTTACCCGTTGCAGTATTATTTGAAAAATTAGTGTTGGTTGAATTTAAAGTTGAACCTGCGCTATTGTATATTCCGCCCCCAAATACTGCCGAATTGTTTGATAAAGTTCCGTTATTTATTGTGGTTGTACCGTTGTTATATATTGCTCCACCGCTATCTGAAGCCGTGTTGTTTGAGAAATCGGTATCGGTTAAGCTTAAACTGTATCCTGTTTCATTATAAATAGCTCCGCCGCTTCCGTTTGTTGCCGAGTTGCCGGAAAATGATGTGTCGGTAATTGTTGCAGTTCCTGTATTATAAATAGCTCCGCCCGATGTTGTTGCCTGATTATCTGTAAAAGAACTTCCTGATACAGTTATTGGTCCGTTTGCATAAATCGCACCGCCGCTTACAGTGGCAACATTAGAATTAAAATCAGAATTTGTAACCGTGGCTGTTGATCCTGCGGTATCATAAAATGCACCTCCCCTTGCGGAAGAATTACCTGTAAAAGTACAATTATCTATTGAAAAAGGACTGCCGGAGGTATTATAAATAGCACCGCCCGACAAACTTGCCGTATTTGTAATAAATGTTGTCCCCGTGATTGTGGTTTGACCCGTGCTGTTATAAATACCGCCGCCTGAAGCAGTTGCAGTATTGTCGGTAAAAGTCCCGCCGATTATTCTGGTTGCAATTCCTGTGGTATATTCATACGGACTGTTGTAAAGAGCTCCTCCATTAACAGAAGAATTGCCTGTAAAATCAGTATTGGTAAGATATAAATGCTTATTGTTATGACTGGAATCTCCGACATTGTTAAAAATCGCACCGCCGGATGTTCCTGCCGTGTTGTTATTAAAAGAACCGCCGGTTATTTCAGTATTTCCATTGGCAAAAATAGCTCCGCCGCTTGTAGTTGCGGTGTTTGAGTTAAAAGTTGAATTTGTAATATTATTCGTTGATGTTGTTGTATTATAAATTGCCCCACCGCCGGTAGTGCCTGAAGTTGCTCTATTCCCCGTAAAACTACATCCGTTTACGGTTATTGTTCCCATGCTGTTATAAATGGCACCGCCGGTGGTTCTGAGAAAATTATTTAAATTTATTGAATTAAAACGGTAATTGGCTGCAGAAGACGACAAAGAAAAACCGGAAGAAGACCCATTTATCGTATGATTATTACCATTTAAGGTTAGCGTAAAAGAACCCAAGCTTCCGATTGAGGAAGTTGCATTAATATTTGATGTAAAATTAAGCGTATCTCCTGCCACAAAAGCATATGCACCTCTGTTAATAATTGCATTTTGTTGTGGTGCCCCGCTAAAGTGATCTATATTATATGTAGTTGCAGCAAATGTCTTGATAGTATTATAATTAAGTAGCAATATGCATGACAACCATATTAAAAATAAGTTGCCTCTCTTCATTTTATTAAGTTTATTATTTAAATAAATTTAATAATTCCCTATCGGAGCATCATTAAAGATTTAAATAAAATTTGCTAAAGTATAAATATTTTTTTTATTAAAATAACAACAACAATATGAAAAAACTGATAAAAACGTTTATTGTTAACTATTTTGCTCTTGCAACATTTTTTCGGCACGTTCAAAATCCTGCGGCTCATCAACATCAAAATTTATGTCCGTTAAATATATGCAAGGGTTTTCGCCGATGAAATCTTTTACTTTTTTGAAAATATCATATTTAACTGCATAAAAAGCCCCGTTTTCACTAAAAAGCCTGTAATGTTCTTTAGTATCTTGCCTTCTGGGGCGGTTTCTGTAATCATATAAAGCTTCTAACTTTCCGTTATGAAGCTGTCTCCAACGCCCATGGGTAAGCCATAAATCTACACCGCTGAAACAACTGTCACAGCCTTTTTGCGAAAACATATAATCAAATGCATTATCAATAAATTCAGCTGTTCTGAAAGGTGATGTGGGTTGAATGAGCACTATATAATCGGGCTTATATCCTTGTTTTTCAAGAATTTCTGCTGCATGAAGCATCACAGGTGCGGTTTTTGTTTCGTCTTGGGCTAATTTAATCGGTCTATCAATAACTTCAGCCCCAAAAGCCTCTGAAATCATTTTAATCTCTGCATCTTCTGTTGAAACAACGTATCTTGTTATGTATTTTGACTTATGGCAGGCTTCAATGGAGTAGTATATCATAGGCTTACCATTGATGGGCTTAATATTTTTTCTCGGGATTGATTTTGAGCCTCCGCGAGCAGGAATTATAGCTAAAATTTCCATTAAAACTTTCTCCGATAAAATAGTTTCTTAAAATCATTTTATCGGAATTTTATTTTTTTTAAATCCAGTAATAATATTATTTTTTTATAAAAAATAAATTTAACCGCCATCTCTTTGATAATAACCATAATATAGTTTTCGCCAAGAATCTTTTAACTCTGATATTTTATTTTGTAAATTTTGAATTGCTTTTTTTGAAACTTTAGGTTTTAACATTAAGTCATTTAGTCTGGATTCAAACCTTGCAATCTCATCGTTTAAGTAACTTATTTTGTTTAAATCCTGCATTTTTTTTTCTATTGTTCTTGTTGCATCTCCATATCCACCTTTAAAAGTAAGCGGTGAAATTCCAGCATAAGCACGATGATTAGAAATATTATTTTCTATTCTCATTTTAAAAAACCTTTCTTTACACAACTGCAAAAGACTACATACAAAGACCACTTATCAATTTTAAAACAAAAATATACATTTTTTTGCTATTGAGGGCACGGAAAAATACAAAAATTTACAATTTTTAGTGTTTTCCGTGCCCGACCTTAAGAAGGTAAACGCCAAGCACAGCCTTGGTAAAAGAATGCGACAGCCGGTGTTGCCGGAGTTGACTTGCGTAAGCAAGGCAAGCAGGGCAACACAACGATGGCGACGTAAGAGTTTACAAAGTAAACTCAACAAGAGCAAGGGTGGCTTGGCGTTTACTGGACTATGGAGGTGCGAGAAAAATTTCTAATTTTTCCGCATCCTCATTTTTTGCAATATTTTTAACATTTTTTCATATTTTAAACAAAACTTGAATTATCAATTTGTTTATCATTTGAGTAATATTTTTTTTTGCCAAAAGTTTTTATAAAGGTGAAAAGCGGATTGCGAGCAGAGGCTGAAGGGCAAAACAACGCTTTTGCCCGAAACGCCGTTTAAAGCGAGCAACCAAGCAGCGGATTGCGAGCAGAGGCTGAAGGGCAAAACAACGCTTTTGACCGAAACGCCGTTTAAAGCGAGCAACCAAGCAGAAAGAGAGGGGATTTTGGCAAAAAGTAAATTATTTTCGCCTGTTTTAGCAGCTGTTTTTTTAAGTTTCTGGTTACAAAAAGCAGCACTGTCGGTTACAAATATAAATGTTGAAAAAAACTTTCCGGATTATTCTTGTGAGTTTTGCGGAAAGGATAAGTGCGAAAGGTTTAACCGTAAACTTTTCTTGTTTAACCTCAAATTAAACAAATATTTGATAAAACCAGTTGATGTTGTTTGGTCATCGATTTTACCCAAATACGGAATGGAAAGACTTCAAAATGCTTATAACAACATAAATTTCCCGGTAAGAGTTACAAGCTGTCTTTTACAAAAAGATTTTCACGCCTCAAAACAAGAAGTAGCAAGGTTTTTTATAAATACAACAATGGGTGTTGGCGGTCTTTGGGATCCTGCAAAAACAAAATTTAAAATTGAAGCTAACCAGGAAGATATTGCCCAAGTTTTATACCACTACAAAGTCAAACAAGGTCCTTACCTTGTGCTTCCGATTGTGCACGGTAACGTGAGAACTGTTGTCGGCAAGATTCTTGACTGCCCGTTCAATCCTTGCTCTTATGTGCTTGGACCTTTTGCAATAATTGCATCCACAGTCTTTTTCATAAACAATTCCGCCTGCATGCAGCCTGCAATAAAAATCTTAGAGCAAACCTGCGCTGACCCTTACGAAGTTTTAAGACAAATCGACGGCGTAGAAAGTTTTATTAAAAACAATAATCTGGACAGAAGCAACATTTTTCTTGAAAAAATAGCTTCAGGCAACAAAAATCTTGTCAGCGCGGCAAAAATTGACGACGGTAATGTTAACGTAAGATTAACACCGCCTGTTTCTGCAGATATAGAATTAAAAAACTTCAACCCTCAAAGCCCTTTGGTAGATGCTATGCGAACAGTTTTACTTGACAAAGAAAACCCCAAAAAATCAAAATGGGCACAGACTTCGATATGGAACAATGATTTTGAGAAAAAAATTAAAAAAGCGTCAATAAGATTTGACAACAAGCTTGTGAAATATACTTACAGATACATTCTGCAAAAAGATAAAAATGCACCTGCTGCAATAATTTATCCTGCAATCGGAGAAGGTGTAATGGCGGAACATTCAACAACTATGACAAGAATTTTATACGATCAGGGTTATTCTGTAATTGTTCTTGGAAGCCCTTTTAACTGGGAATTCATTAAAAGTATGCCCGATAATTATAAGCCCGGATTGCCTTCAAAAGATACCGATTTAACAAGACTTTTAACTCTAAAAATCATCAATCGGCTTGAAGCTCAATATAAATTACACTTTAGCGATAAAATTATTGTCGGAAGCTCTTTCGGGGCTTTGGTTACATTATTTACGGCGGCAAAAGAAGAAAAAGAAAATATCTTGGGCGTTTCAAAATTTATAGCAATAAATCCGCCTATTGAACTTATGTTTGCGCAAAGACAAATCGATAAATACGCTCAGGATTGGAAAAATAGCCCTTCCGACATAAAAATGAGAGCAGCCGTTACGGTTCAAAAAGTCATTAAAAAAACAGAAGAAATCGCGGCACAAAAGCCTACAGAATCGGTATATTTGCCCTTTGACGATGATGAAGCAAAGCTCATTGCAGGTTTTGTAATGAAACAAAAGCTTGCAGATACTGTTTTTTCGGTGGAAAAATGTTCAAGATGCAAAAAGGATTTAATTCATGATGAAGTAAACAATATGACTTTTGATGAATATGCTCAAAAATATGTTTTGGCAGGTGAGAAAAAACCTTATGAGCAGATTGATTATGAGTCAAGTTTATATTCTATTTCCGATTACTTAAAAAATAATGATAATTACAAAATTTATCACACAGTTGACGATTATTTCGTAAATTCTCAACAGCTTGCATGGCTTAAAAATCAGGCGCAGGATAAAGCCCTTTATTTCAGCAACGGCTCTCATTTGGGGTATTTGTACAGGAGGGAATTTCTTGACGATTTTAAAGGTGAAATTAAATTGAAAAATTCAAAACCTCAACAAGAAAAAAGAAATTTATTCGTAAAAATTTTAAAACCGGATTTAGAAAAAACGGATTTATCGCTTGCGCAGTAAAATTATTGCTTTAATTCTATTTAAATGCTATTATAAATGCATTCTGTTGACACTGAATTAAAGAATTGGAGTAAGTATGAAAAAAATGTTTCAAAAAATTGTAGCAACTTTTTTGTTATTTGTTATGGCGACTTTTAATGCCGCTTTTGCGCAGGAGACGATTAATGCTCCTGAACAAAATATGCCGCTGAAAGATTCTGTTGAGATTTCAAAAGTAAAAGTTATTATCCCAAAAAATTCAAAAATAAACCTTGCTTTTGCCCAAAAATTTAACGCAAACAAAGCACAGGTCGGAGATAAGGTCAATTTTATTCTTTCGGAAAATTTACTCTCAAATGACGGAAAAATAGCTTTGCCGAAAGGAACCGAGTTTATCGGAGTGGTGGAAAATCAAGTCAAAGCAAAATCTTTTAACAGAAACGCAAGAGCACTTATTGTAATAAAACAGGCGAAACTTCCCTCAGGTGAAATGATAAATCTTAATGCTAATGTTAATAAAAAGAAAGGTGAATTAAAATCACCATTTTATGCAAACTTGCCCAAATTAATACTTGAAGTCGGAGTAGTAGCAGGTATCGGAATGGCGGCTATGGCAATAGTTATCGGTTATGCTATTGCATCTGTATTCACAGGTGGAATAGCGGCAATAGCACTGTTACCTGTTGTAACAGGTGCAGCAGCGGGGCTCGGAGTAATCGTTTGTACAACAAGTAAAGGCGTAAATTACAAGGCATCTGCAGGCAAAGTAATTCCATTTGTGTTACAAAATGATTTGGAACTTTATTTGAATTAAAAATAAATATGCTTAAAAATTAAGATGAAGATTTATCGTTTTGTTGGGATAATTCTTGTTCTGCTTTATCGATTACCTGCTGAGCTTGTGCTGCAACCGCAAAATCCTGTCCTGAGGGGTCAGACGGTGCAGTAGCTGCGGATTTCATAGCTTGGGCTCTGCGTATAGTTTCTTGAGGGTCAGAACTTTCTTTAAAGCTTACATCCACTTTGCCCTCAACAGCATATCTTTGACCGTCAGGCCCTGTTACGTAGGTGTAATGGGGCGAAGATGTGCTTATGCCGGCAGAGGCGGCAATATGTGCCTGTTCATGGGCTCGAACTTCGCGGTCGGTTTCTTTAAGCCTCTCAACTTCTTTTTGTTCTTCGGGAGTCAATCCCGAACTTGTTTGCAAGGTTTTTTCCGCTTCAAATAAGCTTGTTGCTTCATCAGAAATCAAAGCTTGGTCATTTATGTCGTCATTTGAGCCAAAAATTGACGAAACACCTGAACAACAGCCCTGTTCTCCGATTTTCGGCACACCGGCAATATATTCGTTCGCGGCTAAATATTCAGCTAAACCTGATACAATACTCAATCCATTCATTTTCTAATATTAACACTTTTAAAAACGTTTTTCAAGCTTACAAAAATTAATTTTTCTAAAAAATAAATAAATCAAAAAACATGCTATAATATATTTTGAAGATAATAATGTCATGCTGTGGTTACGCTGAAATCAGGTGATTTATTAGAAAAGGGTGTTATGTATAAAGTTTGTTCACTGGATTACATAAATAGTGAAATATTTGATGTTGATATTTTGTCGGCAGACGAAAAGATATTATACCCTGCCGGTACAAAAATAACCCCTGAAATTCTTTTAAAACTTTATTTTAAAGAAATTTATGCCGATGAAAAAACCAAAATCGAACAACTTGATATCTTACCGCAAGAACAGGTAGTTGAAATTGAAAACAACACAAGAACTGACGAATACAACTTTGATGTTGATGAGAAAGGTTATATAATTTTTGACGAGCAGCAAGCGATGCGCGTTTCAGATTTAGCCCTAAGCATAGGAAAAGAAATTAAATACAACAAAGAACAGCTTGAAATCCTTAAGCAGGGTGCTTATTATCACAATATCGGCATAACAAATTTTAAGCCCGAAGATTTAAGAAAAAAAGATTTCAAGCAATTACAAGCACAGGCAGGCTATGAAATTTTAAAAAATCAAAAGAATATGCCCGAAGAGATCGCTTTATGCGCAAAATTATGGATAAACAATTATGAACCGTCAGCACATAACTTAAAAGAAGATATTCCATACCATCATGTAGTCGCAATAAGCCGCTTTTACGACAAATTAGGAACACAAAAGATACAAAAAGAAAAAATTTTGGAAATCATGTTAAAATGTGGTGGAAATAAATTTAATATATATGTGTTACATAAATTTATAAGAATGATGAGAGGACAAAATGGCTAACTTTCAAAAAGAGCAATTAAACGAATTTTTTCAATTTTTTAACGACACAGTTAAAAAAGCACTATTGAACAATCTTGATAAGGAAGTCTGTAAAAATATTGATTTACAAATAGAATCAAATATGAAAGTTCAAGATGTCGAAAGTTTAAAAAACAATCAGGCATTGTACCAATTAGAATACGTTTTAGGAGAACTTCAAGGGAGCTTGATAGTAACATTACCGGAAAATTTAATTTTTCATCTTGCAGACATACTTATGTGCGGCGGCGGCAAAAAAGATTATAGCGGAGTACTCAGTGAAATCGAAACAAACTCTTTTAAAAAACTTCTTGAACAAGTTTTTAAAGCTCTTGAAAAAACCTTCAAGGTAAAATACGACAAAAATCTCGTCTTTAGTGAAAAAGCCTCACTGACTTTAAAAGAAGATGACAAATACCAAACAATTTTTTCAGGTTTAGGTTTAGACTTTCAAGTTGTTGAAAAAATAACAATAAACGACTCTGAAGAATATATTTTTAACCTGTTGCTGAATTATGCAACGCTGGAAGAATTAATGAACTTGTCAGGTATAAATTATACAGAAGTTGATTCAAAAAAAATCAACGTTAACGCCACAGACCTAAAAAGACTTTCTGATGTAAAAATAAACATAACTGCAGAATTGGGGAGAGCACAAATTCCTATAAAATACGCTCTGGAACTTGTCAGAGGTTCTGTTGTAGAATTGGATACGTTAAACAATTCTGACATCAAAGTTTTTGTCAACGGTTCTGAATTTGCAAAAGCACAAATTTTTGCAGTTGAAGATAATTACGGACTAAAAATAACTGAAATTATCTCGCCTGAAGAAAGGATGCAAAGTCTTTGATAAGTTCAATATTCTTAATTTTAATAATTTTTTCAATCCTTTTTATTGTTGCTTGGATTTGGTTTTTTGGTGTAAATTCATCTAAATCAATAAACGGTATTTATAACCGTGCCTTAAAAAAGATGGAAAAAGAAAAATATAAAGAAGCTAAAGATTTGTTTATTATTGTGGAAGCACAAGATTCAAACTACAAAGAATTACAAAAATATCTTGGAATTTGCTATGTAAAGCTTGAAAACTATGAAAAAGCCAAAGATTATTTTGAAAAATTAATTAAAACCGCAAGCAAGGATTTTCTAGTTTTACAAAATGCAGCGACTGTGTTTTTTAATTTAAAAGATTTTCAAAGGGCGGAAGAATTTTATAAAAAAGCTTTAGAAATTAATAAGGCAAATGCAGACTGTTTTATGAATCTAGGCATATCTCAATTCTGTCAAAATAAATATCAAGACGCAATTGAATCGCTTAAAGATTACGAATTTAAATTTGGGGCCAACGTTAAAACACAGTTTTACATCAACAGATGCGAAGAGTCCATTTGCGATGAAAACGACAAACAAAAAATGTCTGAGATTCTGAATGAATACGTAAGACTTTCAAAGCTCCCCGAATTTCCAAGAGAATTTGATAACGTATTGGCTGTTTTCTTTGCAAAAATGGGCAAAATCGACTTAATGCTTGAAAGCTGCAATAAAATAATAAGCTACAATCCCGAAGATACTAATGCATATAAACTTTTAGGGTTGGTTAACGTTTTTATGAAAAAGCCTGCTCAAGCAAAAAATGATTTATCAATAGCTCTTGACCTGGATCCTGAAAATGAAGAAGTTAAAGAAATTTTATCTTTTATACTTTGTCAGGAAGAAAAACATATGCAAAGCAAAGAATGCAGGGAAAAAGTAAGGAATTAATAAGTAAATTTATAGAAGGAAGATAATGTAAACAATGTATTTTTAAGCACAAATTTTTATATATAATATTGTTGGTTATGATTGGAGAAAATGTATGAGTAAAAAAGTTTTGGTTATTGATGATTCACCATTTGTTTTCAAAGCGGTAAGTAAAGCCCTTGAAGGAACAGAGTGGGAAGTTGTGGGAAATGCCCTTGACGGACAATTGGGTATTGACAAATACTTAGAAATGTCCTGACCCCGTATAATTGTACCAGTTAAAGAGTTAGTATTTTGAACCGATAGTTCAAAATACAAGAAAGGAGAAACTGGTATGCAAAAAGGAATTAAGGCAAAACCTGAGGAAATTATTTCTATCCTCAGGCAGATTGAAATCCTTACAAATCAAGGAAACAGCATCCAAATGTCTTGCAGAGAAGCAGGAATTACAGAGCAAACATTCTACCGCTGGAGAAAACAATACGGCGGGATGCAGCTTCCGCACATCAAAGAAATGAAAAAACTTCAAGAAGAAAATGTACGGCTTAAGAAGATTGTAGCTGATTTAACCTTAGAGAAACTGATATTAAATGAAGTAGTTCAGGGAAAGTTCTAAGCCCTCAGCGAAAGAAACAAGCTGTTATTCACCTCATTCAAAAATTGAACATATCCGAGCGTAAAGCCTGCACAGCACTGAAAATAAACAGAATGACCAAGCGGTATATTCCGCAAAAGCCAAATGATGAAAAGCTTTTGCGAGAAGATATCGCTCGGCTTGTGTCAAAATACGGCAGGTACGGTTACAGAAGAATAACAGCATGTCAAGCCCCCAATTTTTGTACCAAGTTAAGAGTTAGTATTTCTGCGTTTAATAATTTAGTTACAGGAGCAGGGGGCGCATAGTTCAAAGAACTATGCGGGCGAATTTCGTTGTACTCCCGTCTGTAATTTTCTGCCATAACTTTTGCCTCTTTCAATGTATAAAACACTTCTCCGTTCAATAATTCATCTCTTAGTATTCCGTTAAACCTTTCGTTAAAGCCATTCTCCCAAGGACTTCCAGGAGTGATGTAAGAAAGAGCAAGAACGTGCGGAATTGCATCGCATGATTTGGAATATTGCAAATGACTTAAAACACTCACTTGCACTTACTTTCTCAAATATTATTGACGGTAAATCACAAGAATTAACAAGCTACCTATCATCAATAACTGAAAGGGAAGATTTATTTGAAAGGTTCAATCACGAATTATCAAATGAAGATTACGCAGATGAGGTTGCAAAATCCTTTACTATTGCCCAATTCAATCATAAAGAAGCGTTTGTTGATGAAATACAATCAAAAATTAAAGATCTTATATTGAGCTCAACGACTTTAAATTCATATTTAAATTGTCCAAGGGATTTTTTATATTCACATATTCTACAAATACCTGTATTAGAAGGAGATGGAGAACAGAAAAATTACGGAAGCGCAGTTCATAAAACACTTGAATGGGCGATTAAAGAAGCTAATTGTCATTATAAAGCCCCCCAACTAAATCTTACAGCTCAATTTTACCCTTAAAATAATACATGGCTATTAGACTGGTGGGTAATTAATGTTTTTCTTTTATTAAATCATAAGTGGCATTACCCAATGCCAAATCCAATTCAAATATAAGGTTATTAAAGTGTTTTATTAACTCTGCAGTTTCTTCTTGGTTTTTCAGAACAATGCTTTGGTAACTATAAAGAAAAGCACATAAATTTGTGTATTTTACTCTATCTTTCTTATTTAAAAGAAATATAAAATTACTTGCATTTGACATCAGCCAATTAGAAACCTCTCGAGCTTCTTGTTTTTCTCCCAAAAACTTATTACAAACTATATCAAGTTCATTTGCAAGTGCCAGTCTTTTAAATCTTATATTTTGTATATTTTGTTGATAAGCAAGGTAGCATTGAACAGCTGCAAATATTGTAATAGCTATTGCACACATCCACTCTGCATTATTCTGTAAAAATTTTAATAAAAGCATTTGTTTATTATCCTTGTTGTTTTTTATTATTATAACTTAAATATTTATCAGACGGTTTTGTAGTTTGTATCAACTCATTTCCAAATGTCAAATTATACAAATTCTCACGAAAACTTCCGACTTCCGCTTCCGGCTTTCGCGTATGTAAATTGTTTTTAGTTTGAGAATTCTCAGCTTCCGAACTCTGCAAACCCTTGTTCTGTCTACTGTGTGGCGAGTTGTTGCCTGTTTTTAATCTTCCCGCAGAGGGAAGTTGTTTTATTTGGTGTCACTTAATGTGGGTAAAAACTTCCCCCTCAAAAAATAAAAGCCCCTAAAATTGGGCATTCTAGCGATTTTAAGTTTGAGAATTTTTCTTCATATATCTACATATTTTCTCTTTTTAACTTTTTTAAAATTCAATTCTCATATTCAGGGAAGCGGGCTGATACTCTTGTTTAGTGGGCTTGTTCAGGGTTTTTAAGCATTAAAAAAGACTCTCAAATCGAGAGTCAATCTACACGGGGCGGTGTTGGCGTTCTCATACCGAGAGTCAATCTACACTTCTTGAGCTAAAAAAATTGTAACCTTTTTGCAACTTTTG
>Ga0116170_10001869_pt1 | contig 20854 bp, 24 predicted proteins | sample AD_JPNHW1_MetaG_FD_89797 | JGI IMG/M metagenome (GOLD analysis project Ga0116170, IMG submission 89797) | Active sludge microbial communities of municipal wastewater-treating anaerobic digesters from Japan - AD_JPNHW1_MetaG | ecosystem: Engineered > Bioreactor > Anaerobic > Digestate | place...
CAGTAGAACCGTCCCGGGATCCGTCGGCGTCGTACTGGTAGACGATGTGGAACCCTCCCCTGGGCGACTGCTCGACGTATAGACCGCCCATCGACTGCACCCGATTGTCGGAGAGGATGGCGTCGAGTACTGCCCGGGCGTCGTTGCCATGAGCGTCGATGTCGATGATCTCCAGTCCGCCGGATATGGCACCCCCGATGACTGCGATTCCGAATGCAGCGGGGCGGGCCAGGTGTCGAGTGAGTTCGGCAGGCGACAGGGTCTCTGATTGCAGTGACTCCCACTTGATGATGGGCTGCTTCTTGGCGGTCACCGGCAGGACACTCAGCCCCGCGTCGAGGTACTGGATGGGGAGGTCAGAGGTCATGGGGTGGCATGGATGGGCTTGATGTCACGGCCCTTTTGATCAACGATGGGGTCGGATAGGGGAATGGAGGGGGTTGGTGATGCAGGTTGTGTTGGTAAAAACGATGTGACAATTTTTTGCCGCGTCGTTTCCTGTTTCGATGCGTTTGTATTTCCTATTAACTTTTCCCTTCTTTCCCTTTCCACCTCACCCCGAATACTTTCCACAAGTTCGTCGGCCTCGACAGCTATTGCGGCCCACTGCCCGGTGGATAGGTTGCGGCGCTTATTGGAACGCATGACGAAGTTGATAGCGTCAAAATCGGATCCTATAAACTGTTCATAGCTTGGTGTTATTCCGATTTCATCACACACTCTTTGCCGGTTCCACCCATCAAGAATTTCGTCTTGGTAAATAAATACTGGATATTTCGAGTCATATCCGTTTTTAGATATGTCTGATTTCAGTCTGTCATAATCTTCTGACAGCATTTCCGGGAAGATGTTGAATCGGTGCTTATCCATGATGAAGTAAATTAAAAGCCCCCTCCCTGTGGTGTCCGTACCATGGAGCCGGGGTCGGCGCGTTGGTTCCGCAGGTCGGGGGCTGTGTCTTGAATGGGTTACGCATGGTACGGACGGACCTCTCGGTCGGACTGCAAAGATAATACGTGAGGAGTATTAAGTCAATAGCCGTACGGATAAAATGTGGATAATAATTATTAACAATTATTGCATTCGGCGTTTGGATGGTGTATATTTGCCGTGTCAACGTCCGTACCGTGACAGTATTATATAGGTATAACCAGCCGGGTGGTCGGGGTCTCCGGCGCAAAATCAAAAAGTATGTCATACACAGTAGAATTATTAAACAATGTATGGGTATGGATTGTCCTCAATCTATTTACAGTGCTGTTCGCCTTCGCGTGGGTGGTGACTATGGTGATCAGTTGGTGGATGTATGTCAAGTATCGTCAGGCATACTCCGACGTGATCGACCTTGAATCGCTGAACCAGTCGTTACGGGACTGGATCAACCAGGCGGATAAGAACAGGGAGAGGATGGACGATGAGTTGAAGAATGTTTACAAGATCAGTAACGAGTTGCGAGCGAAGAACGTGGTAATGGATGCCACCATTTCCGAACGCGACACCGAGATCACCAACCTCAAGGGGCAGATCAAGGCACTGCATGGTGAAAACGCCAGGTTACGGGAACGCACCCGAGCCATGGAGTTCGCTACGCTCGATTCGGCTGGTGGCGACATCGTTGAGAAGGCCAAGAGAATTTATAAATTCATTCAGGGCAAGGAATAATGGCGCCACGTTACTCTATCGGGGTACAGACGTTGTACGACTTGATGCTGGCCGATCACAAGCGCCGGTATCCCAACGATCAGTACCCCTACATCAAGAAGTTCAAGTTCACCAAGGCCAACGGACTAACGGCGGCCATCAAGGAGTTCCTGCAACTGTGCGGGCACCAGGCGGAGCGTATTAGCGTAACTGGTCGGATGGTCGATGAGCGCAAGATCGTGTACGACTGCCTGGGTCACGCCCATCAGATCGGAAGCACGAAGTATATCAAGAGTTCGATGCAGGTGGGTAGCGCTGATCTGAGCGCTACCCTTGCCCCTCACGGAAGGGCGCTCAAGGTCGAAGTCAAGATAGGCCGTGACCGTCAGCGTGATGAACAGAAGACCTACCAGGCGCAGATCGAAGCGACCGGTGGGATATACCTGATCGTTCGTGACTTCGACGAGTTCTATGCGTGGTATTGCCTGGAGGTTGGTGAGCCCCGCCTGGGCCCGGTTCGGCCACCGAAGTTTCGCAGACCTGTTCAGTATGTTGACGATAATAAACCGTTGTTCCCATGAGATTCTCATCTGTATATGCGTTCCCGGGACTCATGCTGAATCACGAGAAGATCATCGCTGCCGTGTGCCGGGAGTACGGGGTGAGCGAGAGAGAAGTGTTGGTGTCGCGCGTTCGTAACGCCGACGTGGTGGCTGCCCGTCACATGGCCGCGTTCATCGTAGAGTATCTGACCGAGTTCACATCGAGCGAGGTTGCGTGGATGTTCTCGTTCCGTGACCATTCGATGCTGACGTATATCCGCGGGAAGGTGTTGGACCGGCATGAGACCGACCGGCGGTACCGAGAGACGTTCAACAAGGTGTGCCGGTCGCTCGGACTGAGCAGCGAATATATAGTCGAGTTCATCCGGATTAGGATGCGCGAGCGAGGACGCCGTGCGTCAGGGTCCAAGAATATGAGGAGGGTGGCATGAAGCAGTTCGATCCAGCCGAAGCGTTGATCAAGTGCCGTATTTATCCTACAACATCGACTACCGATCACAATCCTGTCTTCACCGTTGCATCATCTCCTGTCCTAACCGACCCCAACGGGTTCTCCTACTACGACCACCTGCCCGATGGGTTCGTGCTGGCGGTGATGGATGACTTCATCGAACGTGGCCGGCGCCGGATTGGGATGGAGTTCGTCATACAGTGGGCGATCCGTGAGAACTATTACCAGTTGTGCCGGGTATCGGAGACGCTGACCCGGGGCGCGTTGGAACCATTCATGAATGCAGGCAGGGTGTTCATCCATAAAAACAACAGACAATGAGTGAAGAAATAAGAGTATGGGTGTCTGTCACGCTGATCGTGGTCACCCTGGTGGTCTACGTAGTTCACGCCCGGGTGTCGCACCTGAAGGCATGGCGCCGGTCTGTGGCAGTGGGGTGGTGGGTACGGTTCTACGCACCCTGCTCCCGTTGGATGGATGACGACCTGTTGCAAGGGGAGGTAGTGAAGATCGAAGGTGACACCCTGATCGTAAAGGTGGAGGGTATTGAATACAGGGTTAACCGAAAGGAGGTGAGGCCGTGATCCCGCCGAGGAATTGAAAACAAAAACCGATTTGATATGATAAGTAAGATCAACCCCGGCGACAAATGCAGGTAATTTCCCTCTTTTCGGGTATAGGCGGCTTTGAATTCGCCGCAGAGTGGACCGGGTGGGACAACGTGGTTTCCTGCGAGATCAACGATTTCGGGAACCGCGTACTATCATACTACTGGCCTGATGCTTACCACCACAAGGATATAAAAGATTTGACCCGTGAAACAATCGAGAAGAACAGCAGATGGAACTCAAGTGAGCCTACTATTGTCGTCGGAGGATTCCCCTGTCAACCCTACTCCCTCGCCGGGAAACGTCTCGGAAAAGATGATGAGCGCCACCTGTGGCCAGAAATGCTTAGAGTCATTCGGGAAATTCAGCCGCGGTACGTCGTGGGCGAGAACGTTTCCGGCCCTATTAGTTGGAATGGAGGGATGGTATTCGACGAAGTGCAGGCTGACCTGGAAGCTGCGGGGTACGAAGTCATCCCGTTTGTACTTCCAGCTTGCGGTGTCAACGCCCCGCACAGAAGGGACAGGGTGTGGTTTATTGCATACTCCATCGGGGCAAGAACCCGGCATTGGGTTGGGGAATCTTGTAACAAAGACGGGAGAACCAGCGAAAATAGGAGAACGGGCATACGATTCAAAAACGGGGCGTTTGGTGCAGATGGGTATAACACAACAGGCCAAACTCCTGAAAACCCCCTGTTCAGCGGATGCGTACACAGAGAACCTGAACAAAACAGAACAGAAATTCGGGAACAGCGGGACGCTTGCACAGGAAATAGCAAGCGGGTTTGTTTATCAGAGGGGGCTGCTGCCGACACCGGATTGTTCAGACAGGAGATCGGACAAGTCGGGACAATGGGGACTGACGAATTATGCGAAAGCGGGGCTACTGCCGACACCCAAAGCACAGAACAAAAATCAGCCAGCCGAACACGGACAGGGAGGGAAGGATTTACAGACGGTGATACACAATGCGATGCTGCCGACACCGAGGGCGAACGACGAACACCACGGCTATCCGGGGCAAAAATCATTCGACCACAGATTGAATCGGGATTATATGGCAGAAGTAGTGATGAAATTGGCGGGTGCGGAACCTGGGACAACTTCCCAACTCAACCCCCGGTTCGTTGCAGAAATGATGGGCTTTCCACCGAACTATCTGGAATTACCGTTTCAAAGCACCGCAACGAATCCATAAAGGCTTACGGTAACGCCATAGTGCCACAGGTAGCATATCAGATTTTCAAAGCGATAAACGAATATGAACAACAGAATCAATAATGTAGCCCCCGGCGACATCTTCGAGGATCGCGGGTACAAGGTGGAGGCGGTGGAGCCTCATGGACGCAAATGCCATTTGTGCTGCTATAATGGGGAATTTCCAGCAAAGAGGACGAAGCGCGGATATCTGCGAGGCTGCACCATGCCTAAAGAACTAGACAACTGTATGTATGGCAACTATTACTGCCGCGTGATCGGCAGGGTGGAGGAAGATAAACCCAAGACAGACTTTAGATAAACTTTAGATAAACGAAGCCATGAACGAAGATTACGAAGTTGATGATGAGGTTGAATGCCCTTATTGCGGTCATTCGCCTTTACATTACAGACATTGCATCGAATTTGGCTGTGAAGAGGGATTTAAAGAAGTGTTCTTTGATGATCTTGAAATAGAAGGAACGGGCGATATTGTTCCGTGCGAAGAATGTCACGGAACTGGTGTTGAATGGTGGTGTCCGAGTTGTGGAGAAAATCTTTCCGGTGATAAGGAATTACAGAAGCAGTTTGATGCTATTAATTGAAAGATATGAGGAAAATAATCTATAAACCAACGAAGCCATGAAAACCATACCAATCATTTTTTCAACTCCGATGGTGAAAGCCATCCTCGCCGGGAGAAAGACGCAGACCCGGAGGATCATAAAACCGCAACCATCACTTGATTACGATAGCGGATATGTGTACTGGGGTAAGCATATATTCGACATTCACGATCAGCCTTTATCGCACGATCTTCCTCTGTTATGTCCTTACGGTCAGCCAGGAGATCGGTTGTACGTGAGGGAAACTTGGCAAAAAGTAAGCTATCCTGACGGCACAACTGCCAGAAAAGTTGTCACTATTTACAGAGCAGATGACGAAGCTGGACATATCAATAAAGGATGGAAACCCTCCATCCACATGCCCCGTGCCGCTGCCCGAATCATCCTCGAAATTACCGATGTGAGGGTGGAGAGGTTACAGGACATCAGTGAAGAGGATGCGATAAGAGAAGGGGTAAAGCAAAAAACATTTGAAGGATTTTCAGATAAAAAAACGAGTTTCAAATATGGATTCCTTCAGGTTTGGACTGACATTTATGGAAATATATCATGGAATAGCAATCCATGGGTGTGGTGTATCTCATTTAAAAGGATCGAGCCATGAGCAACGAAACCAAGCCAACCCCCGTCCGGTGCTGGACGCTGAAAACCAAGTCTGGGCAATTTGTTTACAAATACGATGATGGAAAATACACCCTGTTTCCGGGAGTGGCGTATGAAATTGAAACATGGGTCGGAAATGGAGCGGTAAATTCATCTTTGGCTGAACGGGCAGAAAGAGTATTAGGAACCCCCTGCGAATGGGTCGAAGTCCTGGTAATCCCGGCCATGATAAGCGAGGAGGAGATGAGGGGAGTGAATACATACAAATTACCTGTTACATCCAACGTGTTTTACGTTGGTTTCCGCGCCGCCTGTGAGTTGATGGGGGTGAAGATCAGAAAGGAGGGGGAATGAAACACACATATTTCCCGAAGAAATCGGCGCGATTTATAAGAGCCTGTAAAATGGCTCAAGCAAGAGGAAAAGTCGCAACAGAGTGGCTTGAAACACACAAATTAACGCCCGAAACAAAGCCTGAATTTGATCGGCTTATGCGAGAAACAGATAGGGAATTTAAAAGAAAGGAAAAGGAGAATGATTAAATCCGCCGACTGCGCCCTCTGTATCAATGCCCCAACCTACGCGGAGTTCTGGCTACACGGGGTCCGGTGCAAGAAAAAGCACAAACCCCGCTTTTACCAGCCCCGCAACGGCGACCCGGATGACAAGTACGCGGGATTTAGGAGGGTTTGTAACGATTTTGAACCAAATAAAAAGGAGGAAAAATGAAAATCACATTTAAAACCGTGCAATACGGACAAATGGTAAGGTACACCGACACATCTGGTGCAGTAAATCAATCGCATCAAGTGTGGTTTTTTAACCCAAGATTTGTTTTTCTTGGTGACATCTATCGTTGCGTCCCCTATGACAGAATTGAAACAAGGGATGATGGAGTTAAATGGCAAAGAGATAGGAGCCTATTTTTTAAGATTTGCTGTAAAATCATAACGACGCTTCTCTACATAACACAACAAATAAACGATAAACAGTAAAGAGGAAAAATGAAAACCACAACAATTATCTGCCCGAATTGCGGCCACGTTGAGGAATATACAGATCATTCGACCGAGGCCGGCAAAATGATGGAAGTTATAGAATGCCCCGGCCCCGGATTCGTGGGGGTGGGGGTGGAGACAAACCAACCCGTGACAAATGACAAAAGGCTGTCACCTGAAAAGAAAATTGAGGAAATATTCTATTTGCTCGACCATGAACTGCTCACCGAAAGGGATGCAAAGTATCAGGTCATGGATGTGATTTATATTTTGATGGGCGCAGGCAATCCACCCCAACCTGTTACAGACGGTCACGCATCGCAACCTTCCGGAAAATCCGGTCGGTTGGGGGACGGTAATGATCTGCTGAAACGAGCATACAAATACGCCGAAGATCGCAAGGAAAAGAACCTACCTACCTGTGTGCTAATGTCCGACTTCGCCAGGCTGATAGCGGAGGAACGGGAACGGGAGGCGTTTGAATCTGGCTCGGACACTATCTGAACGCTTACATGGATCTGAACGGTATTTACAAACACTACAAAAATAGACCGAAATGAAAACACTTCACATGAAAACCAAGCTGATCGTCAGCAACAAGCCACAGGTTTACCGCATCGATGGGAACAAGTCAGGCAGCAAATGCACCCTCACCGGGCCGGTTAACGAAGATTTCCCCGACGGAATTTACACTACGGGTGCCTTCGGGGACTGCATGGACTGGTGGATTTTTAATATTTACCGGAACGGGTGAAGAAAAGGATCTGAAATGATAAAAGAGTTTAATCTTGGCGGCGTTACATGGTCTGTTAAAATAGACAACTCAAGGCTTGAAGATTTATGTCTGCTCGGGATGTGCGAAAATCCGAAAGCATTGATTTCGCTCTGCGACGATGGAATAAATGCGGAAATTATTGAGCAAACGCTTTATCACGAAGTTGTGCACGCCATTCTTGACAGCATGGGCGAAAAAGAACTTTCAGCAGACGATAAATTCACCCAACGATTTGCCATGCTATTGCATCAATTTGAGACAAGCAAAAGATAAAATCATTATTACCATGCCCCGCCAAACTCACCCCACCTGGGAATCCTACCTGATGTCTCACTCACCTCGCAGAGATCCCATCTCACCCAGGCCACGACGCGTCACCTGGATCCATGCGACGGCCACCAGATTGAACATCCCTGTCGATGAACTACACCATATTATAATGGAGGCATGGATAGCAGCGACCGAGGGCACCAAGGCTCAACGGGCCAAGTGCGGGCGGTGGCTCAACCGCCCGGTGGGCGTATAGCCATACGCCTTGACTATTCATGTGGCGTATATTACTTTTGTGGGGAACTTAAAACGCAAAGAAATGAAACGTATCACCTTCGCCCTTGTGGCACTCATGCTGATTACGCTCGTGTCATACGGGCAGAAGATTTCCGTCTCCGAGAAAAAGCATATCCCGTTCGTCGTGGAAACCCGTACAACCCCGTTCGGGAAATACGTGAACAAGAACACACCGATCTTTTCCCTGGCCGATTCCGGAGTGGTGTATATTCCCAAACAGGACTTCTCTGCGGCCAGCACCCTGAATACAATCCTGGCGTCACCGGCCTACTACTATTCCTTCGAGCCGGCGGTTCCGTTCTCGTCTATTGCTTGTACGGGGAACGTAACCATCGACGGTAACGTAGGAATCGGGACGACCGACAATAACAAGTTCGTGATCATCGGGGCTAGCGGGAACGCAATCACTAAGGGAACATTTTGTGCTGTGGGTAGTGTAGGTATCGGAACAACGGACTTCAATAAGTTTACTGTTGCGGGAGCTACCGGTAATACAGCCATCGCCGGGACTCTTGTTGTAACAGGAGCGAGTACGCTGACGGGGGCTACGGGTGTGACAGGAAACTTTGCTGTCAATACCAACAAGTTTGCGGTGACGGCATCCAGCGGTAATACAGCAGTGGCTGGAACTCTGACATCGACCGGGAAGATTTATGCCAACGGAGACCTAATCAAGAACTGTGCGGTGCCTAAACCATTTGACTCTACCGGCACCCTGGCGGCTGCCGACATGTTACGAGGAGTTATTACTTGTACGTCCGGATCGGCAACTACTATGACCACACCAACGGCTACAGCCATCGCTGCATTAATCACCGGGTGTGCCAGGGGAACGACGTTCGATCTGGTAATCGACAACTCGGCCGGATCAAGTACCATCACCCTTGCCTTGGATGCCAGTATCGGAGTTGTGACGCCAGCAATTACAGGGGGTGCCGCACTGACAGTATCGACTGCCAATGCCGTCGGGTGCTTCAGGTTCTACTTTACTTCTGGGACAACGGCAAAGGTGTTTAGGATTTACTAAACCACATTAATCCATGACACTGTATTCCCTGTGGGAACTATTGAACTTCATCTCTGGCCGTTACCCGAACGGCCAGAGCATTTCTCCCGAGAGAATGAACATCGTGTTGCCGCAAGTGCAGCGCGAGTTCTTCTTCGACAGGGTTCGGGCCGGTGATTCCGACGCACTTCAACCGTTCAGCAAGACCATGGGTGACGATTCCACACCGCTAACGTTCAGTTCCGGATTCGCTGACCTGCCACCCGATTACTACTCCGGTGGGTCGGGGTATTACATGCTGGGAGCCAATCCCCGTCATGTGAACTTCGTGTCAGACAGGGCGTTTGAGTATGCCATCGTTCATCCGACCGAATATCCAACGCTGGAGTATCCGGTTGGGTGCATCCAAGGAAACCGTGTGAAGATCCGACCCAAGGACGTGAACCATATCCGGTTTACCTACTACACCCGCCCTGTTGATCCGGTGTTCGACTACTGCATCGACCTCGACAACCCCTCGCGGATCGTGTACATGCCTGTTGGGTCGTACCTCGAAACCCAGGGAGCACTCAAGGATTCGACCGGAGTGGTGTTGGAGACCAATGTGGAGTCGCGTACCGGTGCATATCGGTACAACTCGGCCACCGTCGAACTGCAATGGCCCGAAGCGGCACAATGGAAACTCCTGTATCTGATGCTTATCAAGGTTGGCGTATCGCTGGCCGAAGGTGAGGCGGAGAAACTGGCACAAGTAATGCTTCAACAATGAACCGAGCACAACTCATATCGCTCGTGAAGGATGCTGTGGGCGTCCAGTTCGGCGACCGAACCATCGCCCTGAAGATCGGCACCGTATTTGAGACGCTGGCGGGGCAGTTATTCAACGTCAACCCTGGTCAATGGGAGTTCTACTCCCGTGACGTTCGGCTGACGGTGGATAACCGGGTGGCGACGCTCGACATTCCGCTGATTCAGACTAAACTCAACGGCAACGGGTGCCCCCGCATACGTCCCACGGGAGCGTCGTGCTTGTGCCTGCCTGATGATACCGTGTTCTACCCGGCGCCACCGTATGGCCTGTCGCTGGATGTGGATGCCGTGAAGGTGAACGGGTTCGTATTCTATCGGGTGACCAACAGCCGTATCGAGTTCAGCAAGTCGCTACCCTTGGGAGTGACAGAGGTGATCGCTACCGTTATTCCTCAGCTCAGCTACTATGGCGACGATGATCTGATCAGTCTGCCAACGGGTATTGCTCAGATGATCGTGGATCAGAGTATCGCTGCACTGAAGGGCGACCCGGCAGCCATGAACGTATTCAAGAAACAGTAGGCGATGGAGAAGTTCACCGACGTACAGGCCACAGCGAATGCGAGGATGAACCTGGACGCCTCCCCCGAGAACGTTCCAGCCGGGATGATGCGTGAGATCATGCACATGACCGACGACGGGCGAGGACAGTTGGTGAACATGAAGGGCTTCGAGAACGTGATGACCATGGCTGTCAATGCCGGGTTCACCATGCCCTCCGGTACGTTCAAGTGCGTGGGAACCTGCAAGGACGTGGGCGGTTCGGCGCTGATCTACTTCTTGTGCGACCTGGTTGGTACGGCCCACTCCATAATGAGCATGAACATCGACACCAAGGCGCTGACGTGGGTGTTGAGGGATGAACCTCTGTTGGCACTACGTCCGGACTGGAGGGTGGATGCGTCGGTGGTCGAAGGGCTGTTAGCATGGACGTTCGGATACTTCGGATCGTTCCTGAACAACGACTTCAATCCACCCCGTAAGATCAACCTGGCGAAGGCCATTAAGTACACGGCAGCGAAGGCAACAGCGTGGGAGTTCACCCGTGTTGATCGGTACACGCTGGTAGAGAACGGGGTCACTTCGTACATCACTCAGTATGTGGGATCCAACGAACCTCCGTTTGGTACGCTTACGAACCCCGTATATGAGGTTGTGGCATTTGCATTGGACGGTATTAACCGATATAAAAATTCATCCGGATACTCTGAAGTTTACATGAATACTCACGTAGGCGCAGATTACCACTTGATCACCCGTCGCCCGTGGCAGGACACCGACGTGACCACCAAGACTATCACCGGGCACGTGCTGGCCTATGCACCGGATATGTATTTCGGCATTGATTGGCAGGTGATGGATTTGATCAAATACAGGCCGGACAGTGCTCCGGGTGTATCGTATGGAAGTGATTTAGCTGTCAAGACCAACTTGGTTCGTGGCAAGCAGTTCCAGTTCGGATATGTTCATGTTTACGATGACAATGAGAAAACTGTCATCAGCCCAATTAGCCCTGTATTGCTTCCCAATTACCTAGAGAATTTCAATGGAGAAAATGAAAATGATATATCGCTTGAGAACTATATCAACGTGTGGTTTGACACCGGCCCAATGGAGGTTGAAAAGATTTTGATTTATGCCAGGGAAGGTAATGCCGGATTGTGGAAACTGATAAACACGAAGTACAAGTATGATGAAGATAGGAACTGCCTATTGTCAAGCGATATTTTCAATAACTATTTATTCTACAATAACGAATTTTCATACGCCCAGGACAATGATGAACTGAAGCGCTTGATGGATATGGTCCCCATTACTGCGGACACACTCGAAGTAATTGAGAAGAACCGAATTGTAATGGGAGGATTCCGGGAAGGATTCGATAACATTGAAACCGACGTTGATTTGTCCGTTGTACAGGAACCTGTCGGAGAGTTGGGAACCTCCATTGAGGAGATTATCACTACAAGCGACGGTGTATTTGGTGTTTGCATGTCTGCTGTTGACGGGACCGGAGGGGCTGGATTCCAGTATTTCTATCGTTGGAAGGTTGATTTCAATGGATTGTGGGAACCTGGATTTGAATACAACATAACCTTCAAATGTCCGCCATATACCTACGTCCCTAGATGGGCGCAGCCATATTATAACTACTGTTTCCCTGACCCGTATCATGGCAAGAATATAAACGCCACCATAACCGTATCCTCCCCATCGAATGATACCATAAAATTATTCCTGAATCGGGTTGTCGAGGCACTTCGCACCGTAAACGGGGACTCTATTGTGTTGGCGTTTAACACCTATCAGTATAAGGATTGGCCGAATTACGGAATCATTATGAACCCTGATAACTCGTCGATCTTCACTGCAACGAACCTTGTGGTAATTTTTGAGGATACGGTCAAGATGGGGAACAATCTTTACGAACCGTCAGCCAGACAGGGTGCTGTCGTTGTATCCGTAACGAAGTTTAAGGGGCGTTCTATTTTACCAACCTTTAAGTCAGGAGAGTACAAGCAGTTTGGCGTTGCTTATTACCAGGAGCCCGGAAGAACCGGGGCGGTGTTGGAAGGGGTCGGATGCAAAGCCTATGTCCCGTCCCAGGTTGAGGGTGAAACTGCGCATAGGTTACACAGAAACAGGATATACTGGACCATCAATCACATACCCCCCTTGTGGGCATCCCGATATTCATGGGTGATTGCAAAGAATACGGGGTATTATCTGTATGCCGTGATATCGGATATTCATGTGGTTTCAGGCAGCAATAATGTGTCTATCCGGATAAACAAAAATATAGTTGATCAACACCTTGCATCAAAACTTTTCAATGTTGAGGCATATCGTTGGCAGAAGGGAGACAGGATAAGATTTGTCCTTAACCGGAAGAACGGTGACACTTTTTATACCTTACCATATAATCTGGATATGGAGATTGTGGGTGAGCTTCTTCCTGGAGAAGATCCGTCTGTACTCCAGTTCGTCACCGATGGCATAAACGGAACGTCTTATGTTTTCGATGTAAAAGGGAATAAGATTCCGAACGTCGGCTATTCTGGTGTGATTGTTTCTGGATTCAATTATTCCTTATACAAGATTGAGGCCAATAATACCATAGTTGAGATTTATCGACCTGTTGGAATCAACGGAGATCCCGAATACTTTGAATACGGAGAACCATTGCCGATTATTGATCCCCATACTGAGTTGCGCAGGCATGGCGGGATGACATTGGATCAGGATGTGTCCCCGGATGGCGTGTCATTGCGAGGCGCCACGGGAGAGTTTGAGTATGGCGATTCCTACATGACTAACCGAAACACGCTCAACGTTTTCCCTGTTGAAAGAAAAAATTTCTCTGACTTTTATCCAAGCGACGCATTGAGCATAGGCCAGTCGAACATGGAGAATCGGAATATGCGTTTCCAGCAATTCATATCCCATCTGCGTTTCGGCGGTCGTCTCATTCAGGATACCCGCGTGAACGACATGAGCCGGTTCCTTGCCAGCGATACGATTGAACTCAAGAGCAAGAACGGACCCATCGCCAGCATCATGGAGGTGGGTGACGTGCTGAAAATACACCAGTCCAGCAAGGTCTCATCTATCCTCATCGGTCGCGCCGGACTGACGCAGCCAGTGGAGGAGGGTACACAGATCATCACCTCGACCAAGGACGTGTTGGGAACGGTAGTCGAGCACGTAGCCAACAACGGGACAGTACACCGGGGCAGCGTGGTGAGCAACGGAAACCGGCATTACTTTTTCGACTTCCATGCGGCGGGGATCATCCGGGATCCGGGCAATGGAATGCAGAACCTTACCGAACAATATGGACTCAAGCGTTTCATGGCTGAATACTGCCGGCTGTGGGGTTCGCCTGACAACGTGGAGGTAATCAGCGGATTCGACCAGGAGAACTCCCTGATATGGTGGACGTTCATCAGCACGGCGGGATCGTTCACCCTGGCGTTCCGTGACAATGGGGGCACCAGTGAGGACGGGTTCGCCATGTTCGCTCAGTTTATCCCCGAGCAGTACGGCATGAGCAAGTACACGGCCACGGTGTTCAAGGACAATGCCCTGTGGCTGATGAACTCTGACAACGTTCCCCGGTGCAACTTCTTCGGGACGCAGTACAAATACTGGTTCACACCGGTATTTGGCAAGGGTCCGCTGACGATGAAGCGGTGGTTGCAGATTTTACTCAACAGCCCCCGGCGGTTCTCGGCTCCGGATGCCGGTGACGTGCAGGTGCCTATAAGTGGCAATTCCCCTGCCGGTATGGTATCTTTGCTCAAACCAGCCGCGTTCTCCCCGGTCAATGGTAAGTGGGTGGCTGATTTTGGAAAGAACATGACAACGAAAAGTTTAACTCCCTCCAACGCAGACCTTGTGAACGGGTCCGACCTGACAGGTCAGTGCCTTACGGTGCGCCTCGAAGGATCGGAGACCGTCGAGCATACGGTCATGGCGGTGGAGGTTAATGGTGTAGCGTATGGCAACAGTTAAAATTCAGCCCGGACCCGGACGGCTCCTGGTAGAACCAATCGAAAATGATTACCACCAGAATATGACCATTATGGTCAAGGGAGGAAGGGCCCCAAGAAAGGGCTCTATTGTACGAATGCCAACAATCAACACGAAGTTAAGGGAAAAGGAAATGATTTCTTCACCCGACGCACTTCCGCTTAGGACTGGGGATGTTGTGCTGTACGATACCGATTGTCCGTACACCATTACCGTTGACGGAACAGACTATCATCTTGTCAGCAATTGGGATGTAATCGCAAAAGTAGGGTAACATGACCGGACTGCCCGCCTGGATAACATTCCGTGAACTCATCGACAGTCAATCGCTGGCCGAGGGGGACGCATCTGATCAGGGCCAGTTCATGCGCAAGCTGAACTTCGCCGTGAAGTGCTACCACGACATGCACCTCAAGGGGCTCCCGGCCACGGAGACGGTCACGCTGCCTATTGACTCCGAGCAGAGGGTAATCGTTCTACCGCAGGACTGCATGGCCGTGGTGTCCGTAGGCGACATGGTGGGTGGCCGGTTCCGTCCGTTCTACAAGTCGAGCGACATGGTGAAGACCATGACGGCTGACTGTGGCGTGGAGACACAGGTTCCCGTGACGACCTCCGTAACCCGTCCTGCCGTGAGATGCTATTACTCCGTTGACCTGAAGAACGGTAGGGTGATCATCGAAGCCCCGCTGACCGTAACCGAGGCGGTGGTGAACTATACACCGTCGGGCGTTCGCATGGACGGACAAACGTACATACCCCGCATGTGCCGGGGAACCATCGAGGCTTATATTGATTGGCAGATGGTGCTCAGGGACAGGACAGTAAGCATCAGCGAGAAGAAGAACCTGGAACTTGAATATCTTCGTCAATGGGCGATCTTCCAGGGCTACCAGTACGACGTGGATGAACTGTTCCAGGAATACTACGACCACATACTCACCGGCAAACAATACTGACCATGATCGGCACACTCATATCGCTACTCCCTACCGTGATGTCGCTGTTCTCATCGAACAAGGCGCACAACGAATACGGCAAAGACCTCAACGCTCTGCGTGCATCGCAGCACATCGACCCTGCCCTGTTGGGTGCACAACGACTGTACGCCGAGAACGCTACCCGTGGACTTCCCGGCTATGAGGATATGCGCAGCGAGATCGAAGCGACTATCCCCGAGACTATAAACCAGGGCAAGGACTTCCTCACCGGAACTCAGGCCATTCAGATGCTTGGGTCGGCACGGGCGAACGCTGACAAGCAACTCAGGGCGTTGTCAGTACAGAACGAACAGGCCCGTATGAACAACATGGATGAGTATGCCAAGTTCCTGTCGGGGCCGATGGCGGCGTATGGAACCCATGCCAGTGATCAGGCGACAGAACTTGGTGTGGCCTCGGCGTTCAACAAGGCCGACAAGGGGGCGTCGGCGACGAAGATACTCAATGGACTTAGCAACAATCTATCGGCCATGTCAGACGAAGACCTGTCGAAGTTGATTGCGCTGTTCAGTAAGGCGAAGGGGATAAAACCGGCTGGTGGTCCGACGCCCGATTCCAATATGTTTAACGAGAATTACACCTAGCCATGCAGATCCCACAACTCACCGGACTATTCGATTACAAGCCATACGAGGCTCCGGCCAACGCTACGGAGAACAACCTCTCCACGATAGCCGCACTGGCTGATCCGGCTGGCACCCTCGAACGCTTGCAGGCCGAGAAGGTGGCTGCGATGGCCGCCGATTTGAAGCTGGATGGGATCGACAGTCTGTACCGCCAACATGCACTCGACGCGATCAATGGTTGGAATCAGTCGAACCTTCAACAACTCAAGCAGAATGATAAACTGAGCCGACTCACCCTGTCTGGCCCGCAGAAGATCGAGAGTGACCGCAAGTACCGCGAACTGCTCACCGGGTTAAATGCGATGAGGGATATGAGTTCGGATTACAAGAAGACTATTGAGCAGGCACATAAGGATGTGAACGACGAAATACTGACACCGGAGGATTATCACAGGTTTGAGGATGAGTTCAACACAAAACTGAATGCGGCTAAATCCATCGAAGATTTACCATACGCCCACGCTGTCTATAATAACTTCCTGTATAAGAATCCGCAGATCCGTAACCTGAGACGCGACAAAGAGTTCAACGATCAGATGTTCGGCCTGTACAAGCAGTGGAATTATACCGAAGGGGGCCAGCCGACCCGCAGCGAAAAGAACGTCCGGGACAACATCGAGAACTCATTCCCATCGGGCAGCCAACAGTGGGTCGCACTCGACAATATGTTGCAGGCAAGGAACTTCTACCCACCGTCAGCACAGACCGAAGAGCAACGCAAGCAGTTCCTTACCGTGGCATCGAAAAGCGGATGGAACCCCAAAGAATTAAGTCAGCAGCACACCTCGATCTACAACAATTTCGGAGGGAAGGACAAGATCAATCCGGTGGTTCAGCAAAAGAACGGGGAGACGTATTACGACTTCTCATGGGTGTCCGATATCAACGACATTTACGGGCCATACAAGGGACGGTACACTACGGTTAAGGTTGGTCCGGATGGAAAGTCCTACGTTTACATGACGCAGGTGGTCAACGCAAAGGGCGAACCGGTGGTGTTCGATGAGAACCTGACGCTCGAACAGCAGAAGATGGGGGCCAAGTCAGACCCGAACAAAGCGGGCGGGATATGGCTGCCGTACAACGAAAAGGTTGAGGCGGCCTTACAGGGAAACAACGTGATCACGGCAAACATCGGCGGGAAGAAGGGTTGGTACACGGCTCCTGGAGAGCAGGTGGAATCCCCACACAAGCCCGGCACATATTACTATAATGGAAAGCCCTATTCGTATGATGATTTGATTAATGCCGGAGTTGATGTTAAGGCTGCCATAAAAGCAAAAGTTGTAACCGTAAAGTAAGATGGGCGACGATCTGAAAGATTTGGCTAAAAAGTTTCCGGCAAAGGAAGGCCCGGTAAAACCTCCTATTGATAACGATTTGTCCGACTTGGCAAAGGAGTTCCCATTAAAAAAAAAAGATTTTTCCGAACCTCTTCCGGCTCCTGGTCCTTCCGCATCCCCTGCACCGGCTGGTACGTTGTCTTTACCAGGTCGCTCGGTCAATACTGAGCCCCCGACATCATCGGCACCAGTCGCTACTCCTGCGCCGCAGGGTGCACAGGTACAACTCCCGTACCCACAATCCATTACCCCACCGGAACTCCCCAAGTACCGAAAGCCGTCCCTGCAACGGGATCTGAAAGAACTCGACGTGGAGGCCACGGCCAAGCGGATCGAAGATACCAAAGCCGAAACCGACAAGCAGAAGATTCGTGAGCAGGCGTACAACCTCGCCAATGGAGGCAAGCCTGCCGCAGCATCAGCCGTTGCGGATATCCTGTCACAGAAGTTCCCCGACGACCCGTATGCTCATCAGATCAAGGCACACGCGATGGAGACGGACGGCGACCTGACCGGGGCGGAATCGGAACTGACGGCAGCGTTGACCAAGGCGCCGCAGAACACCCCGTACTATCAGTCGTTGCTTGCGCAGAGGGCCGAGTTGAATCAGAAGTTGGGCCGCGAAGATCAAGCCACTTCGGATGCCCTGTCGTATATCGACAAGTTCCAGATGAAAACCGGCGACCTTACGGCAGCTAAGACCCGTGCCAATATGGCTGCGTTGGCAGGCAATCAGGCCGACGCTGACTACTGGCAGAAGTACGCCGAGGGTATTGAATCGTACCGTCGTAGGGGAATCGAGGGGCGGAACATGATTGAACTGTCCGACTGGATTCAGCAGAAGTTGGCACAGGTTCAGGGAGTGGGTAAGGTTCCGGCGGAAATGCTGACCGCTGGTGTTGAGAAGATAGGAGAAGGACTTCCGAACTTGATGGTGCCAGAATCACCAGAGAAGTTTATTAAAGAGAGTGCGCCCAAGTTGGCATCGGGAGCCATATCATTGTACTTCGGTACAATGGGTGCAACCCCGGCAGGGATGGCGTTCAATGCGGCTATTTCGGCAGGTCAGTTGGTTGGGGCTGGCGATGTTGTTGATTGGGCGATGGCACCTGTATCGAAGGTTCTTGCAGCGAATGGAATTGACGAATCCAAGTTCTCAGAATGGGGCAAGTTGGTAACGGAGGTTGTGAACTTCATCCCCATGATGCTGTTCATGCACGGCTATGGCAAGGTCGCCGAGAAGTTATCACGCCGTGAACCCCTGAACGGTCAGGACATTTCCGACATCGACCAGGCGTTTGCATCGGCCACACCGGAATCTATCCGGGCGACGGCGGAGGCGATGGATAAGTTCAAGGCCGACCGCGAGGCTGCGCACCAGGTTAGCGATGTTCAGAAGTCAATGGGCGACGTTCCTACCTATCGTATCGACTCGAAACTATACCCCCGCGAGGAGTTCGTGGCCGAGGTGCAGAAGCGTTCCGACGCCGGGATGAAAGATATGGACCTGGAGGTTGCAGGTGACGACGCCACGCAGAAGCAGGTGGAGGAGATTGTGGAGGGGAAGGTCACAACACCCACCACGGAGGCAATCCGTGCCGTAGAGGCAATGACGGGCAAGCAGACAAGCGATGCACTGAAGGCAGATCAGGAATCGTTTGACAAGGACATGGCTGAGCGTGATGAGCGAACGGCAATTATTGAAAAGGTGATTAAATCCAGATACGGCAAGGACTTCGATAACCGCTACGTGGGTATGTATCCTGACGATGGATGGGGTGGGGAGGCGAAGAAGTTGTGGAATACTCCTATCGAAGAGTTGAGGGCTATGTCCGCCGAACCCGCCGTTGAGAAGGGGGAGGAAGCAGTCGAGCCGTCGAATATTATATACGTTCCCGAACAGGAACAGAAGTCTAATATTGAGGAGTTTACACACTATGGGGGAGGGGCGGGTAATAAATCTGTTCGCACAACTTGGGCGAATTGGTTTTTGTCGCAAGACAGACCTTCCAAAGAAAGAATCGCAAAGGAGATTGAGGACAACCCCAAACTTAAAAACTCGCTGATAAGTTCTTGGTACGATGAGTACAAGAAAGAAACGGGAAGCGACATTACGTTTGAGGAATTTCTAAACACGGACGTTGAAGTATATCGTGGGGAAACAGCGAAAGACGCAAAGGGAACACCCGTAAATGGATTTCAGAGTTATGCCCCCACGTTCGATGAAGCAAAGGTATGGGCTAACCGTGGAACCGGGAAAGTGATAACAAAGACGGTAAAGCCAAAGGACAGTTATGGGCTGATTCAGTCCGTTGGGGCGGAACGCGAGATTCTTATTCCCGAGCCTTATTCCGATAAATTTATGGAGTCTGTGTGGGATGAGTTTGCGAACAAGAACTCCACGGTATTTGATAAATTGACCGACGAACAGGCTACCCGTATATCAACTTTTGTGGACGAAAAGAATTACAGAGCCGCAATTGATGAGGTTGACAAGATAAAGGTGGCGAATAGCACCCCATCGGGGACGGAAGTGCCGAAGCCGGAGGAGATTGCACCCGAAGAGGTGTCAGTACCCGAACCCGTCCGGGAAGCGGCGGGTGCAGTAGAACCACCAACACCAACAACCAATGGGCAAACCAAAGAAGGGCAAGGGCGGCAAGAAGTGCTAGACCCTCAACAGCAGGCCGTGGCGGGAGCCGAGGCTCCCGCTAAAGGGCCGGACGTACGGAGAGAACCCACGCAGGGCACCTATGGCCGCGATGAGCAGGTGAAGTTTACCGATGAACTGGCCGTGCCGTCCAAGTACAAACTAATCGAGGTCGACGACCTGGAGCCGTCGCATACCGGAAGCGGGGAGAGAAACCCCAACCACCATATCGCATCGGCGCAGCCGAAAGAGCGCAACGACAGGGCCAGCATGGTCGTGCAGGATAAGATCGCCTCCAATCCGAATTTTAAAGAGGTGGGCGATTCACCAAACGCCTACTTCGGCACCCCTGTTGTAAATGACAGGGGCGAGGTAATTCAGGGAAACAATCGGTCTATCGGATTGAAAAAACACTACGCTAACGGTGGCACATCGTACAAGGTTGACCTGGCTGCGAATGCCGAACGGTTCGGATTGACCGCCGACCAGGTGAATGAGATGAAGAACCCCATCCTGGTAAGAGAGGTGAAAGTGGACGACGCCGAGGCCGTATCGCTTGGACAGCATGACGTGAAGGATTTGGAGACCGGCGGGAAGCAGCGTATTGATCCCATCGCTACCAGTCGCAAGATGACCCCGGAGGATAAGTCCGACCTGACGGCGTTACTGTTCGGCGATGAGTTCACCACTATAAAGGATGGATTGAGAACCAACGGCAAGGCCGTGTTCAATATCCTTAAAAAATACCTGAACCCGGCACAAAACAAGAACACGTTCAACGCCAACGGTGAGTTCACGCAGAAGGGCATTGACGATGTAGAGGCATTGATCACCAACTTCCTGTTCGACGGGGG
>Ga0116170_10001870_pt1 | contig 20846 bp, 10 predicted proteins | sample AD_JPNHW1_MetaG_FD_89797 | JGI IMG/M metagenome (GOLD analysis project Ga0116170, IMG submission 89797) | Active sludge microbial communities of municipal wastewater-treating anaerobic digesters from Japan - AD_JPNHW1_MetaG | ecosystem: Engineered > Bioreactor > Anaerobic > Digestate | place...
GTTGCGGGTAGTGGCGGCGTGGTTCATCAATACATAGTAACTGTCGAGATAATTCACGGCGGTATCCCCGGCGGAATTGCGGAACATTACGGTATTGGCTGTGTTCTCGGTGGCGGGAAGCATGTTGCCCAGCCGGCGGGCGTTCACCTCTGTCAGACCGGAGCCGTCGCCGTAGTAATTCGCGGCGGAACTGAAACCCACGATATATACATTGCTGGAAATACGCACGCCGCCGCCCAGGTCCGCCAGCGCTTCGGAGGAAACCGCCACTCCGGCGGCCAGTTCTGCCCTTGGCACGCTTATTTTGCCGGTCACAGAGATATCGTTCGCAAAGTACTTTTCTCCCGATACAGTCTGGATCCCGGAGAGTTTGACCACCGCGTTGTCATTCGCCTTCAGGTCAAGCTGCGTCTTCAAGGTGTCCGTATCCGCCGCCACGTCGGCCGCCACGGCCTTCAGGTCAAGCTTCAGCTTCAAAGTATCAGTATCCGCCGCCACGTCGGCTTTTACCGCCTTGAGACCGATCAGGCCGTTCAAAGTATTTGTATCCGCGGCCACGTCGGCCGCCACGGCCTTTGCGTCCAGCAGCGTCCTCAGCGTATCGGTATCGGCGCGCACGTCGGCCGCCACGGCTTTTGCGTCCAGCAGCGTCCTCAGCGTATCGGTATCGGCGCGCACGTCGGCCGCCACGGCTTTCAGGTCAAGCTTTTGTTTCAAAGTATCCGTATCCGCCGCCACGTCCGCTAACATCCCCATTATCGCGGCGGTCGAATAAATAACGCCGGACAAAGTCCCCGCAGTATGGCTGTGGGAATCGTTGCCCACAACCGTGGCGTTTTGCGTCCCGGTAACATCGCCGCCCAGCGCGCCGCTGAAATTAACGGCCGCGCCGGAATTTGCGGCGGAAACATTGGTAAGCTGGGAGCCGTCGCCGTAATACATAGCGGCGGAAGAAAAGCCCACGATATAAACATTGGTGGAGATCCTGAGCCCGCCCCCCAGCCCGGCCACACCTTCGGAAGAGATCGTGCGGTTGTAATCCTCGAAAACCAGCGCGGAGTTCTCGCCGCGTATGGTTATCGAACCGCCGGCAACATCAAGCTTGGACTGCGGAGCGGCGGTTCCCACGCCGACCTTCCCCCCCTTCTGCACAACCAGGACCGCGGCCGGAGAGGTTGCACTGCCCGAAGACAACTGGAGGATATTGGCGGCCCCGGTATCCGTATCGCTCAGCACGTTGAGGCTTGCCGAGGAATAGCTGGGATATATCCCGATCCCGATAAGCCCGTCGTAACTCGGATATATCGACAGAGGATAAGACGCATTGTCGGTCTTGAACATCAGCGCATTCTCGACCCCGGTATTGACGAACATATCCCAATACTTCGCGCCGCTATACGCAGCCTCCATGCGCAGCAACGGTTTCTGGTACAGGTTGGAATAAAGGTGCAGCGTGGCGGCGGTATTCGGCTCGGCTGTTCCTATGCCCACCCGCCCGTCAACTACAGCAAAAGTGGAACCGCCTACGCTGAACGCGGTGCCGGTCAGGGTGATCGTAGAGGCCACCAGGCCTCCGGACATGATATCCCCGGTCTTGAGCACGGCGCCCGCAACATAGCCGGCGGTGGCCGCATACACGGAATACGGCACAAAGGTAAGCTTCTCCCTGGGGGAAAGGTCGTTGAGGGAAGCCGCGTTCAAACCTACAGCAACCTGCAGATACCACTCACCCGACGAGAAATCGCCCGCCGGCACCGTGAAGGTGGATTTAAAGAGGCCATTCTGGACGATAAAATCCTGGGCCCCGGAAGGGGTACTGAGAGAACATGTGCCGGAAAGAGCCGGGCAGAATTTGAAATCAAAAGAGCGCACATCCGTTACGGGCTGCCCGCCTTCTTTGAGGCGGCCCTGGTAGGTCATTACCGGTTCTACGGCGTGAGCCGCGCCGGCCAGTGACAGCAGCGTCACCAGTCCTAAAATTAATTTCCTCATAAAACCGCCTCCGTATACAAAGGCAAAAGTTACAGCGCCAAGAACCGCCGCCCTGCCGTCACCGCCGTCAGAAACTCACGCCCAGCGAGAACCTGTGCGCGCTGCCCAGGTCGCCGTAAGGCAGCAGCGCGTAATCCAGGTTAAAATCCGCGTACTTGAAGCCGAAGCCCGCAAAAAAGCCGTACATGCCGGACACGCCCGACGAAGAATCGCCGAAGCCGCTGCCAAGTATGGCGTCGCTCTGGCGGCCGGTGGTGGTCCGGTAGCCAAGGCGGAAAGCCAGCGGCTCAATCCCGCGGTACTCGGCGCCCAGCCGCAGCAGCGCGGGCGCGTCGTTGGGGAATTCGGTATCCAGCGCCAGCAGCAGTTTCTGCGCCTTGAACGCCGCGGCGGCTCCCGCCCGCAGTTTCATCGGCAAAGGGTAACTCTCATCCTTAAAAGTGACTTTTGTGCCCAGGTTCACCAGCGCCGCGCCCGCCGAATACGGCGTGCCCTCGAAGCGGTAAAGCACGCCCAGGTCCGCGGCCAAAGAGGTGGCCCCGCTGGATTTAATACGCTGGCTGATGAACCGCCCAGAAACGCCGGCCTGCAGCGGCCCCAGGGTAAAACCGCGTGAAGCGGCCAGCGCCGCGTCATTGGCGGTAAAATTACCGTTGGCCACGCCCAGGTCGTTGCGCCCCTCCAGCTGGCCGGCGGAAAAGTAAGTTACGGCATAGGCGTACGGCCGCCTTACCAGGCCCACCTGGGAAATTGAGGTGTCCTGCACGTGCCAGGCGTGTGAAAAAGCCATTTCAGTGCGCCCCCCCGCCTCCCCGGCCAGGCCGGCCGGGTTGTAGTACAGGGCAGAGACATCGTCGGCCACGGCGGTAAAAGCCTCACCCATGCCCAGCGCCCTGGCCCCGAAGCCGAGGTTCAGGAACTGCGCGGAGGAACTTTCCGCGGCGTAAAGCCGCGCTCCTTGTGCCAACAGAAATACCGCCAGTAATATTGCTCGCATACTGCCTCCGGGCGGACGCAACTCGGTCCGCCGCAACCACGCGCCGCGGGCGCCGCCGCCCGCACGCCGTCATTTTTCCGCAACCGCAAAACAAAGCCCGGCCGTCCGGTTCATTTCTTCTTCAGTTCGCCTTTCAGTTCTTTCACGGAACCGTCGGGCATCTTAACCGAAGTCTTCAGTTCCTTGCCGCTCTCGGCGCTGTCCTTGAGCAGTTTTATGAACTTATCGTAATCGTTCAGCTTCAGGCCTTCCTGCCAGTTGCCGGTTTCGGAACCGGACATTTTCTTGGCCGCTTCCGGAGCCGAGTTCGCGCCGGCTACGGTCGTCATCTGCCCGGCCCTGAGCGCCTGCTTGCCCAGCGAGTTCTGCACGTCCACGTGGCCCTCGTAAACCTTCACGGTAAGCAGGCTGCGCTGCTCGATATCGGCTTCGGTGCCGCGTATGGCGCAAACCGCCGACGGCGTGCGCACGTTCACCTTGGCCATGCGGTGCAGCATCCTGGTCCACAGCTGGCCCACCGAGAGGTTCAGCATCTCCATCAGCTTGCCCTGCGCCGACATTTCGAAGCTGGAATTCTCGTTGAGACGGACCTCAGCCCCGCCCTTGGTAACCAGCCCGGCCCGGCTGCCGGCCGCGGTCTTGATCGTGTCGCCGGGATAGAGCATGTCGTTGACCTTCAGCTCGGAGAAATTGCTTTCCCCGACGCGCTTCACCTGCACATCCCCGGTTATATTGACAGCCACCGCGGCTATCTTGGGCGCGCAGAAAGCCTCCGGCGCCGCAGCGGCCATCGCCGCCAGCAATACCGCCCCCGCAACCAGCATTTTTCCAAGTTTCATATTACTCCTCCATTCCCGTTTTCTAAACCGTAAAACTCACGCCGCGCCGGGCGCAGGCCCGCTGCTCCCGGCCCCGGAACTTCACTTCGTCACGTCCAGCCGCTTGAATTCAGCCTTCGCCTCATCTTTGGGATAAAGCTTGAAGACATAAGCCGAAGCCTGCGGCTGCTCGCCCTCGGGGGCCTCGATGATATAGTAATCGAAAGCTATGCCGCTGTCGGTCCTGCGCTTGCCCATTATGCGCACGGTCTGCGCCCGGTCGTCGGCGCAGGAAATTATGCCCACCACCATGTTCGCGTCGAAATCCAGTTCGGGTTCGTCGCCGTTGGAAATGGTGCGCCACAGCTGTTTCCATTCCTTGCGGCTCTTTATCACGTACGCGGCCGGCTCTTTGGTCTTCAGCTGCTCCGTATAGCCCGTCCATTCGTCCATGCCCTCGGGCTTCTGCTCCGGGAGGTCCAGTTCCACGGCTTCGGGCGCGCCGGAAGCTCCTTCAGCTTCGGACCCCGCCGCCGCCGTAGCGGCTCCGGGCTGCGCGGGCGCGCCGGTGGCGGAATCAAGCACCGCCGCGTTCACCAGCTGGGCGTCGCCGCTGAGCAGCGCCGAAATGATCGCCGCCAGCTCGTCCTGGGAACAGCCGGCGCAGGACAGGCTGGAGAAAGTGTAGCCTTCCAGCATGGCCGCCGCTTCCGGCCCCAGGCGCTTGAGTATAGCCTGGAACATCTCGTCGTAGGAAAGTTTTTTCGCCGGCGCGCCGGGCAGCGCCGCGCCGGAATTTTTGGAGATCAGTTTAGTTTTGCAGTTGTCCGGGATATTATCGTCGAACAGGTCCGCGCAGGCCACCGCCAGCCCCTCGTCCTGCCCCGGCGGCATGAAAGCGGTGAAAGGGATATCCTGGCGCTCGCCGGCCGCTATGGACGCCACCTGCTTGGGAGAATCCTGCGCGGCCAGGCCGCTGAGCGTCAGCCTTACCGAGAGATTCGACTCCCCCACGGAACCGCTGTTGAGCAGCGTGGCTTTGAAATTAAGAGGCTTCTCGAAATCCAGCGCCGGCGAGCTCAGCTCCAGCGCCACGATAGCCACGTTGCGCGACTGCGCCGAAGCCTGGGCTTTCAGCGAGAAATTATAGATATTGCTTTCCGAGATCACGTTGTTGCCCGAATCCAGGCCCTCGACCTTCCAATAGTACACCTGGTCGGGCACCAGCTGCTCGCGCGGCTGGGTGGGGTTCTCCGGGTAGGAGTAGGCGCTTTCGCCGGCGTTAACGGCCGTATGCAGCGCGTTATACAGGCCGGCATTGTCGGCAACCGTTACGCGATAGCGGCTGGCGCCGCTGCCGGCCCAGCGGAAAGTGAGCGGCTTGTCGCTCAGGCCGCGCGCGCCGTAGGGCGGGTAGATCAGCGTTATATTGGGCGAGGAAATAGTGAATTCAACAGCATCTGGCTCCACTTTGTCTCCGTCCAGTGTGGCTTCAGCCTTGAAGTAATACTTCCCGGGAACACTATAGAACGTGGCAATAGATAGAGAGATCTGACTTTGTGCTGCGCCATAAGTACCGGGGGCTGAGTTGCCGGTATGCTGAAAAATAGTCTGCCCGATCGGTTTCTGTATGAAAAATTTAAAATTTATCTGACCGCCACTCGGACTAGTAACACCTACAGTAACCCGCTGGCGCAACGAAATTCTTTCGCCGCTTGAAAAAGTGTTGCGGGCCATTCCAGAAATATCATGAATGGAAGCGGCTGCCCCTTGGGAAGGAGGCATAAGATTACCGGCAGCCCGGGCCGGCAGCGCCAGGCCCGCGGTTAGAATAAAGATCGTAAGTATCTTGCTCATCGGTTTTGCTCCGGTTATCTTAACACCGCAAATTTCCGCGTAGTCGTTTCAACTTTGCCCGTCGCCTCGTCGCGCAGCCGCACCGTGTAAAAATACACGCCGCTGGCCGGCTTGCCGCCGGTGAAATTCCAAAGATAGTCGTTGACCAGCGCGGCCGGCTGCGCTATCCGCTCCGTCAGCCTGCCGTCCAGCGTAAAAACGGAGATCTCCGCCTGTACGGGGTTTGCGTTAATATCCGTCTCGACGTGGAACTTCACATGGTCCCGCGCCGGGTTGGGATAGGCGTAAACCGCGTCTTTCTTCAGCAGCGTCTGCAGCGGGTTTATGCGCAGCACCTGCCCGCTCACCAGCTTCACCTCCACGCTGCGCCACACTCCGCCCGCGTCCAGCACCTTGAGCGTATAAATCCCAGGGATCAAATTGTTTATCGCGAACCGCCCCGCGGCGTCGGTATAAACCGCGTACACTTTGCGGCCGTTCTGCCAAAGCTGCACTTCGCTGCCCGCGCCGGCCGCCGCCGGCCTGAACCCCGCGGGCGCGGCCAGCGGCACCACGCCGGAGATGCCGGCCAGCTCGTAAGCGATGGACAGCACAAAATTCACGTCGGAATACCCCATCGGCATCTGGTCCTTGGCTATGGAACTTTCAAAACCGTTCTCCACCAGCGTAGCCTGCACCCGGTAAAGCCCGTCGGCCAGGTTCGTCAGCGTGAAACTGCCCAGATTATCGTCCAGCGTGTAAGTGGTAGCGGACAGCACGCCGGTATTGCTGTAAGCCTCCACCACTATGCCCGCCACGCCCACGCCCAGCGGCGTCTTTACCGTGCCGGAGATCTCGTTATTAAGGCTCTCGCCCGCCATCGTGGTAACCTGCGGCGAAGCCGGCGACCAGAGCCCCGCGTCGTCCGCCACCCACAGCTCCAGGTAATAAGTGCCGTTGGGCGCCAGGCCGGCAACGGTATACAGTTGGGCGGCGCCCGGCAGCACCAGCCCGGTAGAGATCAGCACGTTCGCCGCGGTGGTGCTGAACGCGGCCGCGCTGAAAGTCGCGTATTGAACGGCATATTCCCCGAACGGTATGGGCAGCGCCCCGCCGTCGTCGCCCGCGAAGGTCCAGGCCAGGTTAATGCGGCCCGGCGCGGTGCCGGTAGAAGCCGTAAGCTGCGTGATCTGCTGCGGGGCCATGGTGTCCACGCAGGTAAAAGTGGCCCCCGGCACGGCATAGGCCGACGCATTGGGCGGCGCGGAGATATCCGTCGCCCGCGCGGTGATGAAATACTGCTGGTTATTGACCAGGGCGCCCCTCAGCCTGGCGCCGGGAGTGAAGTTCCAGGCGGCGCCGGCCGCCGTGGCGCTGGCCACCATGGTTTCCCCCCAGGCGTCGGTCTCGAAATTCCACCACTTGTTATTGTAAAGCTGCTTAACGTAAACCTCAACCGCGCCCAGCGCGGCGCCGCCGCCGTCGGAAGCCGTGCCGCCCGCCGCGTCAAAAACGGCCACCGTGGACCCGGCCACCGGGGTGGACAGCGCCACCGTGGGCACTATCTGCGAGATCTGGAAAGTCTTTACCGAGTAAGAGAGCGGCGCTGTGGGCAGCCCGTTGGCGTCCCAGGCGCGGGCGCGCAGCTGGTACTGCGTCAGCGGGGCGAAGGCAATAGCGGAAGCGTTATAGCTCCAGAGCGCCTGGCCCGCGGCGGACAGCCAGACCGGAGTATCGCTTAAAAAGTCCGTTCCGTCGTAATAATGCGAAGCCGGCGCCGTCAGGTCCTGCAGGGTAATTTCCACCGAAGCCACCGGCGACACTTCGTTCATGGCCGTAGCCGTGCCGGAGAAGGCGGTAACGGTGGAAACCAGCGCCCCGGCCGGGTTGGCTATCACGATATTAGGCCCGATCGTATTCTTCAGGATCCGGAAAACATCTTTAAGCGTATAACTGTTGCCCGCATTGTCTATCGCCCTGGCGCTCACGTAATTGCTGGCCCCGTCCTCGAGGGCGGAAAAATCCACGCCCCAGTCGGCGGTATAGGAGGACGAAGAGCTGAACGCCGCAATTTCCGTCCAGACCTTGACGTTGGGAGTATTGCTGTTGGCCTGGTTGCTGACGCTGTACAGCACCTGCTTCAGGCCGGACAGGGCGTCAAAAAAATCAACATTGAACAGCCCCGGATCGGAATTCAGCCAGCCGGCCGGCGAGGCGGCGCCGTCGGTTATGGCGGGCGTGGTGGTATCGCGCAGCACATAGAACACGTCGGAAGAAACCGCCACGTTGCCCGCCTGGTCATAAACCCGCACCGAAACGTAACTGGTGGCGGCCTGCGGTATGCCGCTGAAGATCTCGGCCGGCAGCGGCCAGTCCGTGGCATAGCTCTCGGCGTCTATGGCGGTAACCACGTCCGTCCAGTCGGCTATAACCTGCCCGGTGAACTGCGGCCCGGTGGCCACGCGCACCTGGAAGCGGTCCACTTTACTGGCGTCGGCGAAATGCACCATGTACAGCCCGCTGGCTCCGCTGCGCCAGACATTGTCCCCTTCCTGCCAATCCACAGTGGTGGGAGCGGTAATGTCGGGGCCGGAAGGGCCCGCCCGGTGCCCTATATAAAAGTAGCCGGTCTCCCGGCCCAGCCGGTTGCGGGCTTTGACCCGGAAATAATATTCGCGCCCGGAGAACAGACCCACAGCGGTCTGCAGCGGCGACACCGCCCAGCCGGCAGGGCCGTAATCCGCGCCGGTAAAATCCGCCGCTGAACTTACCTGCATATGGTATTCCGTATCTATCGGGTTCTCGTGCGGGTCCCACTTCGCGGTAACGGAATTTACGCCGTCGGTATACCAGACCGGGCCGAAAGCAACGGGCACGGCCGCCAGCGTTACCGTGGAGCCGAAAGGAACCTCGGCGGAAGCTACGCCCGCCCCGTTCACGGCCCAGGCCCGGGCATAGTAGACGGTATCGGGCAGCAGGCCGGTGGGTTCATAAGAGAGGGCGGCCACTACCGTGGAGACGAAGGTGTCAAAAATATTCCGGCTCGACACCTGTACGCGGTAATTAGTCCAGTCATGGTTGCTGTTGGGGCTCCAGGCCACCACGAACCCGGTGGAATAAGCCAGCTCAAAAACGCCGCCGGCAGGAGGATTGGCGCGCGTAACGGTAGACCCGATGTTCAGGAAGGCGCTGTCCCGCCCGGCCACGCCCAAGGCCTTGATCCTGAAAAAATAAGTGCTGTCCGGGATCAGGCTGGTAAAAAGGACGGATTTGCCCGGCGGGGCAATGGCGCTGCTATTGGCGATAAAGGCTTCGTCGCCGGTTTCGGCCAGGTAAAGCGTGCCGGGGAGATTATTCCCGTCCCCCCAGCTTATCCGCACCTGGTTTATATCCACGGAATCGAAAACGGGCAGCACCGGCTCCGCCGCGTCGGTAGCGGAGGAAACTATCGCCGAGTAGTCAGGGCCCACCCCTACCTTGAAATAATAAGTGGCGTTGGAATATAGCCCGGCATAAGTTGTCGAATTCTGATCCAGCTCGCCTGTGCGGATGGCGGCGCCCAGCAGCGCGGGCTGCGTGGAGATCAACATATCAGGAGTAGAGCCCCCCTGTATAGTCCAGCCTATGGTCGCGGTATCAGAAGATATCGACATAAAAGCTACAGCGGCCGGGGCAGCGGCATAAAGCCCCCCTGTAAACCATGAAAAAAGCGTAACCCAAAGCGCTAAAATCTTCATTTATATATATACAAAATCAATTATAGACGATTTCCAAGCCGCTTTCCACCTTTTCCGCTGTTATCTTTGATACAAGTCAACAAGAAACCCCGGTTCCTCCGTCCTTGGGCGCCAAACAAGTGATGTTGGATACATTGAGCCTTATTGAACGCGGGCGCAAAAAAACCGCCCGGCAGCCAATTGCTGCCGGGCGGACCCGCAAAACGCTTTATGCGGTATTACTTCCTGTACAGCACGGCCAGGGATAGCGGAGGAACCTCGAATTCCCCGGTTATCGCCACATCCGGCCCCCTGTAAAGCCCCTTCGCGTCAAAGCCCTGCCGCCATTCCCCGCCCGGCAGCGCGAATTTCAGCTCCTTCTTATGCGGGTTTATCAGCACCGCCACGCGGCTCCAGCTGTCAGCCACCGAATCGCCGTACAGGATATAGGCTATAGCCGGCTCCTCCAGCGGCAGGTCCAGCTCCTCATAAAAACGCAGGTTGTTCCTTACCGCCGCCGCCGTCTGCATGCGCAACGCCGGGTGCGCCTTGCGCAGCGCCAGCAGGTCGCGGTAATAATTGAAAACCTCCTCGTATTTCTTCTTGCGCGTCCAGTCCAGGCGGTTTACCGCGTCGGGCAGGTTATACGAATTGTGCTCGCCGCCCTTGGTGCGCAGGAACTCTTCGCCGGCGTGCAGGAACGGGACGCCCTGCGAGGTCAGTACGATGGCGTTGGCCAGCTTGTCCATGCGCACCTTGTTCTCGAAGGACTCCTCCTTCACCGACAGGTCGATGCGGTCCCACAGCGTGTTATTGTCGTGGCAGGAAACGTAATTCAGCACCTCCAGCGGCCCGTCGGTAAAATCGTCCACCGAGCCCCTGATGCCTTTCATCACCGCGCCCCGGTTCTTCGCCGCCTGCACATAGCCCAGGTCCTCGATATTGAACACGCTGCCCTTCAGCGCGTCCCTGAAGTTATCGCTGAAGACCGCGTAGCCCCGGGAGCGCTGCGACCCTTTTTTCACGCCGTTGACGGGCGTGGCCCCGGCGGCCCACGGCTCGCCGTAAATTATGATGTCGGGCCGCTCCTCGCGCAGCTTTTTGACCAGTTCCCCCACCGCCTCCAGGTCTATCAGCCCCATCAGGTCGAAGCGGAAGCCGTCCACCTTGTACTCGCGCACCCAGTACAGCAGGCTGTCCACCAGGAACTTGCGCGCCATCGGCGCCTCGGTGTTGAACTCGTTGCCGCAGCCCGAGCCGTTGGAGTAAGACCCGTCGGGGTTCACGCGGTAATAATAATCCATCGCCAGCGCGTTGAAGTTAAAAACGCGCGAGCGGGTCTCGGCGGTATGGTTGTAGACCACGTCCATTACCACCTTCAGCCCCTTGCGGTGGAAAGCGTCTATCATCTGCTTGGCCTCGCGCACCCGCGAGATATCGTGGGTGTTGGTGGCGTAGGAGCCTTCCGGGGAATTAAAATTAACCGGCATATAGCCCCAGTCGTAGGTGGTGGTGCTGTCGCCGTTGAGGAAATCCTGGAAAGGCAGGATATGCACCGTGTTCACGCCCAGCTCGGCCATATGGTCCAGCCCGGTGGCGATCTCCGGGAAGCCGGGGTGCCGCGTGCCCTCCTGCGCCGCGCCCAGGTATTTGCCTTTTTTCCTGACGCCGGAGAACTCGTCCATCGTCAGGTCGCGCAGGTGCACCTCGTAGATCACCGCTTCCGAAAGGCCGAACACCGGGCTCTCCGCCACGGGCGTAGTATCCACGGCTATCAGCGCAAGCCCGTCGTCGGCGGTCACGGCGCGCGCGTAAGGGTCCAGCCCCTCGTAAACTTTCTCGCCCTGCACCACGCGCAGCCGGTAATACCTGCCCTCCAGCGGCTCGCCGAAATTCTTTTCCCACACCCCGTGGTCCTTATACTCCAGCGCGTGCTCCTCCGGCCTGGCGCTGGTGGAAGTATAGATCAGCGCCGCGGCTTTAACGGCTTTGGGCGCGAAGATCCGTATCACCGTGGCGCCGTTCTCCGTTACCGCCCCCATCGGGCGCGCCGAATAAAAATCCTCGCCGTACAGCGCGTTGCCCAGCTCAAGCTTCACGGGCTTGAAATCGCGCGAATGCAGCTGGTACTTGGCGGCGTTGACCGCGGCGTAATCCGGCCGGCCCAGGTTGTCGAAGGACAGCACCGCCGCGCGCGCGTAATCGGCGTAACCGGCGGGCACGGCCCGCACCGGCTGGAACTCGGCCCTCTCCAGGGTGAGGTAAAACCCCTGCCGCTGCAGGAAAGCCGCGTTCACCGCGCGGTTGAAGGCTACCCGCACCACCCCTTCCCCGTCCAGCCACGCCCCCGTTATCTTCGTAGAAATTTCAGGCGGGGCGGTGTACACCGTACCGTCGCCCTCCAGCAGGTAAAGCTCGCCGGCGGCCGCCGCTTCGATAAAGCGGTCCGGCGCGTCCTTGTCCTCCCACTCGCCGCGCCGCGGCAGCAGTCCCAGCTTCTTGCCGGCCAGCCCGGCCGGCTCCAGTTCAAGCTTGTATACCGCGCCGAAAGCGTCGGTGCCCGACGGCTGCAGGTCGAAGCCCGGTTTGTTCTCGCCCGCGTCCCAGACCCAGAGCTTCCAGCCCTCGTACCCGCCCAGGCGGCTGTAATGCACCGTAAGCTCGGCGGCTTTAAGCGAATTGGTCATAAACATAACTCCCAGCACGGCGATCTTTATAATTTTCATAAAACCTTTTTGAACTTTCCGGTCTGCGCGGCGCGCCGCGCAGGCCCAGTGAACCCTTACCTCAATAAATTGTAAAATATTATCACAATGCATACCATAGTACTTTTTTTAACCCTCGCGTCAGTCCTCCCCCTTCCCGCCGCAGCCAGGCACGCCGCCGGAACCGCCAGAAAACACGCTCCCGCGGCGGCGCAGCACGCCGCATCTTCCGCAACGGCGGCAATGTCCGCCGCCGAAGCTTCAACCGCGGCGGCGCACGTCCAGCTTTCCACCGCTGCCCCGGCCGCCGAGCCCGCAAGCATAACCGTTTCCACCACGGCCATACGCGACCTGGTCCTGGCCGACTTCCGCATGCGCGGGGTCCATCTCTCCTGCTGGGGCGCCGGCGGCGCCAAAAGCCGGGGCGAACTTATAAAAAAGATCTCAGGCACCGTAATAAATTCCGTCGTGATAGCCGTAAAAGAAACCGACGGCATGGTTTATATGCCCGGCGTGGAAAAGGCCCACAAGTGGGGTTCCTATACCGCCGCCATCCCCCAGCCCGCGGCCATGCTCAAAGACTTCAAAGCCGCAGGTCTCTACACCGTGGCCCGCATCGTGGTCTTCAAGGATAAAGTGGTGCCCAAAACGCGCCCTGACCTGGCGGTAAAAAACCCGGACGGCGGCCTGTGGCGCAGCCGCAACGGCGCCACCTGGCTGGACCCCTATAACCGCGAAGTGTGGGACTATATCCTGGACCTGGCCGAGCTTGCCGCCAAGCTGGGCTTCGACGAGATCCAGTTCGATTATATCCGCTACCCGTCGGAAGGCAACACCGCGTTGTGCCGCTATTCAAAGCCCAGCAACCGCCACACCGCGGCCGCCAACCTGGGCGAATTCCTGCGCTACGCCCGCAAGCGCCTGGCCCCGTACAAAGTCAAGCTCTCGTCCGACGTCTTCGGGCTCACCACCTCCGTAAAGGACGACATGGGCATAGGCCAGGACATCGGCATCCTGGCCGCCAACTCGGATTATGTCTACCCCATGATGTACCCTTCGCATTACGCCCACGGCGAGTACAATATTAAGAATCCCGCCGAGCAGCCCTTCAAGATCCTCAACCAGGGGCTTAAGGACGCCCGGCGCAAACTGGGCCTTGATTACGCAAAACTGCGCCCCTACCTGCAGGATTTCTGGAAATACGGCCCGGCCGACGTGCACGCCCAGCAGATAGCCGCGCGCCTTAACTTGCTGGAAAGCTGGGTGCTGTGGAACCCCTCCAACAACTACACCTGGGCGGCCCTGACGCCCCAGGCCTACCGCGCCATAGTGGACCCCGCCCACAAATAAGCCGCCTTAGCGGCGCCCAAAAAAAGGGCCGGGTCTCCTGAGACCCGGCCCTTTTAACTTCACCGCCGCCTAAATACTTTTGCGGACTATTTCCTTGTATTCCTTGTGCAGGCCGAAGAACTGCGCCACCACGCTGCCGATATCGGCCAGGCCGGGCATTAAACCCGTCTTGAGCCCGCCCAGCTTCTTATTGCAGCCCTTGCGGTAGATCATGAAAGGCAGCGGCTCGTTGTTGTGGTAGCCGTAATCCTCGCGGTGCAGCATGCCGTGGTCGGCGGTCAGCACCAGCAGGTCGCCCTTGGCCATTTTGCCGGCTATCAGCGGCAGCGTACGGTCTATCTCCTCCAGCGACTTTATCGCCCCTTCCACGTCGCGGGTATGGCCGTAAACGCTGTCGGTATCCACCAGGTTCGTGAAAATAAAAGTGCCCTTGGGGCGGTAAACCGTGTGCGCCGCTTCCAGCGCGTTCACCGTGCCCTGTATGGTGAACGGGTTGGTGTCCTTCTTCTTCGCGTGCACGAAGCGCAGCCCCAGCGCCGGGTCAATAAAAATTTCCTTGTTAAGCTTTATCTTGGCGTGGTAGGCGGTGTTCACCAGGTCGCTGGTCTTGCCCACGGCCACCGTCCACACCGACTTATCGTGCAGTATATCCACCAGCGTCCGCTGGCCGATGGGCAGCACCGCGTCGTGGCGGTTGGAAGTGCGGATGATCTCGCCCTGCGCGTTCCTGATATAGGACCGGGCGATGGCGCGCGTGATGGGGATCTTCATCTCCATGGCCAGCGCGAAGGCGGTCTCCGCTATCTTGTGCTGCTCCGCCACGGGGATCACGGCCTCGTTCATGGCCAGCTGTATCAGCGGGTCGCACTTGCTGGCGTAGGCTATTATCTCGCCGGTGCGCTCATGGCGCGCCGCGTTCAGCTCAATGGCCTCCATGCCGCCCGCCATCTTGTTGAAGAAAGTTTTGCGCCCGATGCGTTTTTCCAGCGCGCGCAGGTATTCCCGGCTGAACCCGTCGGGGAAAAGGTCGTAGGTGCGGTTGTCCAGCACGCCCATCATCTCGCGGTGCCCCACCAGGCTGTCGGCGGTGGCGGACACCTGCGTCACGCGCGCGGCGTAAGCGTCGCCGGTGGCCTTAACCGCAAAACGCTTTTTAAAAGGAGGCAGCACAATATCGCCCAGGCCCAGCCTGGAAAGATTGGGCAAATTAACCTTGCCGGGATGTTTTTCCAGCAGGTACTCCAGGGTAGACAAGCCCACCGCGTCAATAACCATTACCAGCGCCACAGGACTTTTATTCATAAACTCTCCTTAATTCTTCACCCGTCAAATTCTACCAGACTCCGGGGATAAGTTTCCATCTTACCTGCGCCGAATACTCCCCGTAACCGGCCAGCTTCGCCGCCAGGAATCTATCCTCGAACCCCGCATGCGCCGCCAACAGCGCCGCCACCAGGGCGGCGGGCGCAAAACCGCGCAGCGACCCCAGCGCCGCCGGCGTGCATACGCACAAAAGCAAGGAGGCGGCATACACCGGGTGCCGCACCGCCGCGTAAGGCCCCGCGCGCACAACCACCTGTTCCGCCTGTATCAGCACGGCCTTCATGGCGAAGGCGTTGCACGCCATGGCCCACGACGCCAGGCCGTAAGCCGCGGCAATGCCGGCGAAGGCCAGCAGCCGCGGCAGCAGCCACCAGCCCCCCCGCGGCCAATCGCCGTAAACGGCGCATACAGTCAGCGTGACCGCGGCCAGCAGCGGGGCGGCCTTCGCAAAAAACCTGTCGGGGCCGGCCGCCGGTTCCGGGGCGAACATCAGCCGCTTCAGCAGCAGGCCGGGGTGCCTGCGCAGCAGCAGCACCGTATTCCCGACGGACCAGGCGCTATACAGGGCCAGGTAAAGCCAGCCTGCCGCCCAGGCCGCTCTGCCTTTAAAAATGAACAGCAGCAAGCCCAGCAGCAAGGCTTTAACGGCGATATTGAAAAAAACAGGGCCTGTAGGAAAAGGAGCCGGCCCAGGCTCCGCGCTATTTGCCACTATCTATCCCTTAAAAAAACCGCGGTCTGCGCAAGCCTGCTGCGCCCGATAAAATTATATTATATTGGCGGTAAGGTAATACCCTATGAAAAAAATCTCCCTCCTCCTCCTTCTCGGTTTAAGCCCGGCGGCCGGCCACGCCGCCGTTCGCCACGAGCTCAGCGCCGCCCTGAACCCCGCCCGGGGCACGCTGGCCGTCGCCGACACGCTCACCTTCGACCGCCCTGCCACCGAATTCACCTTCTCGCTGCACAAAGGCCTGGGCCCGGCGGTTAAACTGCCCGGCGCCTCCGTAGAAATTATCGCGGCCCCGCCCGCGGCCGCCTACGACACCAACACCGCCGGCGCCGCCGGCGCGCTGGAAACATACCGCGTAAAACTTCCCAAACCCGCCAAGACCTTCAAACTTGAATACGCCGGCGAGATAAAAGAACAGCTGGCCGAACAGGCGCAGGAATACGCCCGCAGTTTTTCCGAAACCACGGGGCTCATTTCCGAAAAGGGCTGTTATCTTTCCGCCGCGTCAGGCTGGTACCCGGTCTTCGAGAACACGCCGCTCACCTACCGCCTGGAAACCCGCCTGCCCGACCCGTACCAGGCCGTGGCCGGCGGCGCACGCACCGCCCAACGCCGGGTCAACACCGAAAACGTCTCGGTCTGGGAAGAAAAAAAACAGCAGGACGAGATAAACCTGGTCTGCGGCAAATACCGCGAATACGCCCGCCCCGGCCGCCCGGACCTCTACGCCTTCCTGCTTACCGCCGACGACGAGCTGGCCGGCCGCTACCTGGACGCCGCCGCCAAATACGCGCGCTTCTACGCGGACCTGCTCGGCCCCTACCCTTACGCCAAGTTCGCCCTGGTGGAGAATTTCTGGGAAACCGGCTACGGCATGCCTTCGTTCACGCTGCTGGGCTCCAAAGTTATCCGCCTGCCCTTTATAATAAATTCCTCCTACCCGCACGAGATCCTACACAACTGGTGGGGCAACGGCGTGTTCGTGGATTACGCCTCGGGCAACTGGTGCGAAGGCCTCACCGCCTACCTGGCCGACTACCTCATAGCCGAAAACCGCGGGAAGGACCGCGACTACCGCGCCGCCACGCTGCAGAAATACGCGGCCTATGTGCGCGACGGCAAAGATTTCCCGCTCACGGATTTCCGCGGCCGCCACTCCTCCGCCTCCGAGGCGGTGGGCTACGGCAAGGCGCTGATGTTCTACCACATGCTGCGCCTCGCCGTCGGCGACGCCAAATTCACGGCCGGCCTGCGCGCCTTCTACGCCGCCAACCTTTTCCGCGCCGCCTCTTTCGAGGACCTGCGGCGCTCTTTCGAAAAAACTACCGGCTTGCGCCTGGACGCTTTCTTCAGCCAGTGGCTGCGGCGCGCCGGCGCCCCGGAACTGGCTGTTAAGAACGCGCGCGTCGGCCGCCTTTACGACGAGTACGAGCTTAATTTCACGCTGACCCAGCGGCAGGACGGCCCCCCCTACGCGCTGCGGGTGCCGGTGCGCATTTACCTGGAAGGCGTGCCCGAACCCCGCCGCCAGGTACTGGACTTCAACAAGAAAGAGGAGCAGTTCAATTACTCGGTGCCGGGCAAGATATTGCGGCTGGAAATCGACCCCGAGTTCGACGTATTCCGCCGGCTGAGCCCGCTGGAAACCCCGCCCGGCCTGGCCGGCCTGCTGGGCGCGAAGAACCCGGAAATAATTCTGCCCGGCGGCCCCGCCAAAGCCGCCTGGGAAACTTTCGCCGCCGCCTGGACCAAGGACCAGTCTAACCTGCCGGTGATAAAGCAAAGCACCGCGGCGCCCGCCGGCCCGCACTGGGTGCTGGGCGCCGACAATGCGCTGGCCGCCGAATTTAAAAAAGACCTGGAAGCTTACGGCGCGCATTTCACCACCGCCGCCCTTATCCTGGACAACCGGGAATTCCCGCTGGCCACGCACACTTTCGTTTTCGCCGACTACCACCCGGCCAACCCCGCCTGGACGCGCGGCCTGGTAATTTCCCCCTCCACCGCCGCCATCGGCGCGCTGGCGGTAAAACTGCCGCATTACGGCAAATACTCCTGGCTGGTCTTCGACGGCGCCATGAACTCCGCCGCCACCGGCGTGTGGCCCTCGCGGCTTTCGCCCCTGACGGCCGATTTCAGCGGCGGCGCCGCACCCGCGCCGGCTGCCGCGCGCCAGCCGTTGGCGCGGCTGCCCTCCGCCTTTTCCGCGCAGCGCATGGCGGCCGATATCGCCGCGCTCTCAGCGGCGCCCGGCGGGCGCGGCCCCGGCTCCGCCGGCTTAAAGACAGCGTCCGCCTACATAGAGAAAAGCTTTAAACAAGCCGGCCTCAAACCCTTTAACCCCGGCCCCGCCCCGACGCGCACCGCCCGCGAGTGGAAACAGACCCCCGGCTTCGTGCCCCCGCTGGGCGCGCCGCTCAACCACAGCGTAAAAGTGGAAGGCTTTACCCGGCCCGGCGAATACCTGGTGCTGTCCGCGCATTACGACCGCCTGGCCGCCGTGAACGGCCAGGCCTACCCCGGCGCCGACGACAACGCCTCCGGCACGGCGCTGTTGCTGGAACTGGCCCGCTATTACGCCGCCCATCCGCAGGCGCGCACCCTGGTCTTCGCCGCCTTCGACGGCGAAGAGCGCGGCCGCGCGGGCTCAAAAAGTTTCGTAGCGCGCTTCGCCCCCGCCAAACTCTCCGCAGTCAACGCCGCCCTTAATTTCGACACCGTCGGGCGGCTGGGCTCCGGCAAGATACTGATACTCGGCGCCTCGTCCTCCGACAAGTGGACCTATATCATGCGCGGCGCGGGCTTCGTGACCGGCGCCGACTACGCGCTGGTAAAAGAAGACCTCGACGCCAGCGACCAAATGAGCTTCATAGAAAAGGGCGTCCCCGCCGTGCAGTTCTTCAGCGGCCCCAACGCGGACTATCACAAGTTCACCGACACCCCGGACAAGATAGACACCGCCGGCCTGGTGAAGCAGGCCGAGTTCGCCAAAGAAATAATAGAGTACCTGGCCGGCGACTCGGACTTCATAACCCGCCCCGCCGGCGCCCCCGCCGGCGCCCCGGCCGCCAGCCACGGCGGCGCCGCGCCCGGCCCACGCCGCGTCTCCACCGGCCTGGTGCCCGACTTCACCTTCGAAGGCAAAGGCGTCAGGGCCCAGGACATCACCCCCGGCTCCCCGCTGGCCCTGGCCGGCGTAAAACCCGGCAGCATAATAATAGAATTCAACGGCCGTTCCATAGCCACCCTGAAGGATTACTCCGAAGCCCTGAAAACCCAGGACCCCGGCACAAAAGTACCGGTAACAATAATGACCCTGGACCCGCTGGGCATCGTGGCCCATACCACCAAAGTAGAAATAGAATTAAAGTAAGACCGAAATAGGACCTGCCTGACAACTTTTAGGACAAAAGTTGTCAGGCAGCTTTATTTATTTTTCCAGCACTTTAAGGGTGTGCATGAAGTCGGGAGGCGGATCGGCTTCGAAGGAAGAGGTTTTGCCCTGCATATTGGTAAAGCGCAGGCGCCAGGAATGCAGCATCAGGCGCGGGAACTTAGCCTGCGCGGCGGCGTCGCCGTACAAGCTGTCGCCCAGCACGGGGTGGCCGATGGAATACAGATGGGCGCGGATCTGGTGGCGGCGGCCGGTCACTATGGAAACCTCCAGCAGCGTGGCGCCGCGCAATTTTTCTATCACGGAATACTTTGTGAGCGAAGCTTTGCCGTCGAAGGTTACGGACATGCGGCCGGAGCCGCGCTGCTTCAGCGGCTTGTCTATTTCCCCGCGCTCGTCTTTAACGGCGCCGTGCACGGCCACCAGGTATTTCTTCTCGACGGCGCGCGTTTCGAACAAACCGGAATAATAGCGGTGCGCCTCGGCGCTGCGCGCGAAAATTATCAGGCCGCTGGCGTCCTTGTCCAGGCGGTGCGTCACAAAAACCTCGCCGTATTTCTTGGTGAGCAGCCCGTGCAGATGTTCAGCGCAGGCCAGCTCCCCCCGGGCCGCCATGGTAAGCAGGCCCGAATGCTTGTTCACCACCAGCAGTTCCGGCGTTTCCCGCACAATTTCGTATCTCATAGTTCCTTAAAACTTTTCCCCGCGCTTTACATAAGCCTCGCCGGCCAGGATGGAAGTAAAACCGCCCAGCAGCAAATAGAGCATGGCCAGGAAAATGGCCACGTTAAGGCCGGCCGCGTCGGACACCAGCCCCACCAGGAAAGGCGACACCGCGTCGCCGAAAGCGTGCAGGATGAAGATGGCCAGCGCGAAAGCCATCGAGCGCATGGGCACCGGCACCGTCTCCACGATGGCCGCGTGGTACGGGCCCGAATGCATGAAGATGAAGAACTCCGCCATGAAGATCATGGCCAGGCAGGTGTTCAGGTCGCTGCCCAGCACGGCCAGCACGCCGAAAGGGATGCTCAGGAAAAAGCTCATGTACCCGACGATAAAGTAACCGCGTTTATTGCGCCGGTGCAGCCAGTCGGCCGCCCAGCCGCCGGCCAGGTTGCCGGCTATGCCCGCCACCACCGTAACCGCCCCGAACAGGAAACCCGCCCGGGCCACCGTCATGCCGAAATTGCGCACGAAATAAGAAGGCATCCACGCCGCCAGCCCGCCCACGGAGAAAGTGCCCACCGCCATGGAGAAAGCGATGAGCATATAAGTGCGGTTCTTAAACAGCGCCGCGTACTGGCGCAGCGGCACCCGGTCGGGGCGCTGCATCTTCTCCGGAGTTTCCCGGAAGAACAGCGAGGCTACGCCCAGCAGCACGCCCGGCACCGCCACAATAAAGAAAGCGTCGCGCCAGCCGTAATGCTGCCCCAGGTAGCCCCCGGCCAGGTAGCCTACGGCGCTGCCCACGGGTATGGCCAGCGCGTACAAGGCCATAATGCGGCCGCGCCGCTCCACCGGGAACCATTCCGCCAGGTAGGAAGGCGAAACCGTGCCGTAGCCCGCCTCGCCTATGCCCACCGCCGAGCGCGTGAAGATAAGCTGCCCGTAACTGCGTATGAACCCGCTCAGCAGCGTGGCGATGCTCCAGAAAATGGCGCTCACGCCTATTATCAGCGGGCGGCGCACCCGGTCGCCGAAATAGCCCACAAAAGGCGCGAAGCACATGTAAACTATCATGAACGAAGAAGCCAGGAACCCCAGCTCCGCGTCGCTGAGGCGCAGGTCGGCCTTGAGCAGCGGGAAAACCGCGTACAGCACCTGCCGGTCTATATAATTGAAAAGGCTTACGCAGAAGATCAGCGCCAGCACCTTGCGGGAATAGCCTTCGGTTTTCATGTTCAGAACATAATGATAGCAAAAACAAAAAATTGCTAATATATTCCAGAAGCGGTCCAAAGCTATCCTGCGCGCCAACAAGGACA
>Ga0116170_10001879_pt1 | contig 20791 bp, 23 predicted proteins | sample AD_JPNHW1_MetaG_FD_89797 | JGI IMG/M metagenome (GOLD analysis project Ga0116170, IMG submission 89797) | Active sludge microbial communities of municipal wastewater-treating anaerobic digesters from Japan - AD_JPNHW1_MetaG | ecosystem: Engineered > Bioreactor > Anaerobic > Digestate | place...
CAGTAAGATTAATTCAGATCAACTCAAAATTGCCTTTGGAATTTATTCTGTATTGATAGCTGTAAATATGGGCTTTGCCACCTGGCAAAAGAAAAAAACCGAAAGTCAGGAAAAAGGTCTAGGCAAATCGTCAGGATTATCCAAAATAACAAAGGGTTCATTTTTTGGATTCTTTGCGGGGATCATTACCGGAACCTTTGGAACAAGTGCGACCGCGCCTGTCTTGGCTGGCTTATTATCGATGCGTATGCCATTTAAAATAGTTATCGGGACTTCTCTTTTGATTGTTTTGGTAAATACAATTTTTGCCATTAGTGCACACTTCCTGATTAATAAAATTGACTTCACCCTGGTAATTTTTCTTACTGCTGGCTCTGCTATTGGTGCACTGATAGGTCCAAGGTTGTTGATGAAAGTTAAGATAGACAGCAACGAAAACAAGTTAAGATATTGGTATGCAGCAGTAATGTTTGCAATTGGGCTTTTAATGATTATAGATTAATAATTACAGAAAAAAATAACGTGATGATTCGTACAATTTATTTTATAGTCCTTGCATATTTCCTGATCGGAGGGATTGGGTTTTACTTTATTGACAGGAAAAAAGAACCGAGCGTTGTACATAAAGACAGAGTTAAATTTATTGTTTATTTCATTATTATAAATACACTCTTCCTGAGCATCACACTCTATCCTTTGGCGTTTATGTATTTATCGGTTTTAATTATTGGAGGCGGATTTTATGAGCTAATAAAATTGTTCCGTAAATCAGGATACGCAAAAAAAACATTCTTTCAATTCTCGGTTTTTCTTTTTGGAATCCTCTCTCTCGGTTTTTTCTTTTTTGGGAGCCTTGAAAAAGAGTTAGTTCTGTTCACATTCCTAATTCTATCAATTTTCGATAGTTTTAGTCAAATAAGCGGACAACTTTGGGGAACCAGAAAAATATTACCTGAAATAAGTCCGAATAAAACATTGGGAGGTCTGATCGGAGGTACAGCCATTGCTCTGGTTAGCGCATTACTGCTTCTGGATCTTACGACCCGCCCACTCCACAAAACATTGTTCCTATCTGTTGGTATTGTCTTTTTTGCCTTTGGCGGAGATGTAGCAGCATCTATTTATAAACGGAAATTTGGAGTGAAAAATTTCAGTGAGCTGATCCCTGGTCACGGTGGAATTCTCGACAGGTTTGATAGCCTGATTGCTGGTGGGGCATGGGTTGCTTTAAGTGTTTGTGTGTTTGACATTTGAAAATAAGTTAAAGAGAGGTTGAGATGACAAATTTAATTGTACTATCGTTTATTTATTTGACGGGAATTAGTCTTCTTCTGGCGTTTAATGAGTTAAATTACAGGCGACTTGGAGTGAAAGGCGAGATAACCCGAAAGTTTGCTCATTTTACCTCAACATTGGCAACTGTTCCATTTCCTTATATATTTACCTCGCACTGGTACGTCTTGGTTTTGGCACTAATCTTTTTTGCGGTCCTATTCATAACCCAAAACGGCAAACAGCTTAAATCTATTCATGATATTGAAAGAAAGTCGATAGGAAGTTATTTATTGCCACTTTCCATCTATAGCACATTTCTTATTTCCTGTTTGCTCCAGAATAAATTCGTTTACATTCTTCCGATGTTGATTCTTGGCATTTGTGACCCCATGGCTGCAATACTTGGTATTAATATTAAGAATTATAACGGCCGAATAAAGTTATTTGGTCACAAATTTCAAAAGACATGGCTCGGGTCTGGGGCATTTTTAGTTACAAGCTTTTTAATCAGCTTGATAGCACTTTATTTTCACCTTGCAGTATTCGACTTGAAAACATTTTGTCTGGCATTACTAATCGCTGTAACAAGTATGTTGGGCGAATTATTTAGCTGGCGTGGTTCAGATAATCTAACCATTCCATTAAGTGTCGTGCTGATACTGGTGCTCTTTCTTTGATCAATATCTATATAAACAAATCCTAAAGAACAGAAACAGAAAACAGTAAATAGTTTGTATATGAAAAGAATAATAATCAACGGGGCAAATGGATACGTTGCCTCCAATTTTATAAATGAATTGCTCCTTAATAATTATGAAGTAATAGCGCTGGTTCGGGAAAGTAAAAAGCAATGTCCATCCGAAAGAATGGGAAACGTACTTGCCGAAATCAATGATCGAAAATATACAAAACCAGAAAATCTGCAAGTTTACGGATATTCATTGATCGAAGAAAATTTTTCTCTTTCGGAAAAAGCATTGACTGACATTTTCAGCAAAAGTTCCGACTATTTTCATTTTGCGGCCAGCCTGAAATATGATTTCAAGTCGAGAGGCGAAATATTCGAAACCAATCTCATAGGAGTAGAAAATTCGATAAATGTATTTTCGAAATATGGTAGCATGAATTCCAGATTTTTCTTTGTCAGTACGGTGTATTCTTGCGGTCGTATTTCCGAACTGTTCCTAGAAAATTTCTATGATAATGAAGATATTTCCTCGTTTCGAAATTATTACGAGCAATCAAAACGGTGGGCGGAAAATATTGTTCGGGAACATATTGAGGACAAGCATTTAAATGGGCATGTTTTGCGTTTGTCGCAGGTTGTTGGAAATAACAAAACCGGTGTGACGAAAACTGATTATGGCATTTTCGACTTTGCCAAAAGGATTTATGGTCTGTCGAATAAACATCCTGATCAAACAATCAGGGTACGAATCGACCCGGATTCGACCCAAAATCTCATATCTATTGACACGGTTACCGATTATTTATTAAAGATAGTTAAAGTTGAGCAACTGCCTGTTATAATTAATCTTGCCGCAAAGAAATCGCAAAAAAACATTGATATAGTAAATAGTCTTAACAAGTTACTCCCTGTAAAAATTATTCCGGATAAGTTGCTGGAGACAACAGCAATGACTGCGTTTGAACGGATGGTTTCTATTGGTATGTCATTTACAGGAAGTTATGCTGAGACAAATCTGAGGGTTGACACAAAGAATTTAGACGGAATTGCAGAAACTGGAATTAACGAAGTTGATGAAGATTCGATATTCCATATGCTTGAATATTTTATTGACAGGTTGGAAGAAAAGAAAAGAAACAGGATTGTCAATCCTGTATATTGCAGTGGATCAGATGATTTTGGCTGATTTTGCGGATAATCTCATGAGTGAATTTATTGGATCAATAGAAATAATATCTAAAGTTTAGTTAAATGAAAAAAATTATAATTAAAGGTGAGAGTGTTTTAAACGTACCTAACCTGATTAGTTTATACCGGCTCTTAATTTTCCCTGTGATATTATACTTAGCTGTTTCGGGACAGGAGCAATGGTATGTAGTTCTTTTATGTATTAGCCTGATCAGTGATGTGCTTGATGGAAATATCGCCCGCATTTTTAAACTACAGACCAATTTTGGTGCTGCACTTGATAACCTGGCCGATATGTTTACATATGCGATGGCCTTATTAGGCTTATTCCTTTTCAAATGGACTGAAATTGAACCCCATGCCTGGATTTTATATTTATTCCTTTCAGTTTTTGTTATCAGTTACATCATCGCTTTTTATCGTTTCGGAAAAATTCCTGGATTGCACCTCTATTCAGCTGTATTGGCTGGATATATACAGAGTGTATTCTTTTTTGTATTGTTTGTCTTTGGTTTCTATCCCTGGATGTATTATCTGGCTGTCGGCTGGGGTGCTATTGCATATGTAGAGAAGATTCTTGTATTGTTCAAACTAGACGATATAAGGATTGGTGTTAAAGGACTATACTGGCTAATGAAAAGAAAAGGGAACGGTTAATTTGATTGTTAAGAATGTTAAAAAAAATAATCATATCTATTATCTTGATACTGGTCGCTTTTTCTTCGTTGATGGCACAGAACATAATGGGCCGTGTGGAAGATGAAAAAAGCAAAGAGCCCATTCCGTCGGCATACATTCGTATTAATGGAATGCACAATAAAGTGACAATAACCGACATGGTTGGGAACTTTAAGCTGTTGGCTTCTACTAAAGATACTCTTTATATTTCTTCCGTTGGGTATATTCTGAAAAAGGTTCCGGTAACAGATTTCGTAAATAACAAGCTCGTCATCAACATGAAAGAGGATGTTATTTCACTCGATGAAATTACCGTTAAGCCTAAAGTACCCAGGGCTAAAGTGTTGTTCAATGAAATAATTAAGCGCAAAAAAGAAAACAGGCAGAAGATGGCCGAAATGAGAAGCTATAAAGCATTAGAAACTATCACGGTATATTCGGCCGTCGATTCTACTTCGCGGATAACCAGGGCTTTTCACGATTTGGATGAAGTTACTGTGAAAATGGACAATTATTCATTGAGGTTTTCCCCGATATTTCTTTCAGAAAAAGCAATAAAGGTTGATAATGATAGCATTAATGTTGCCTACCAGAAAAAGGATGGCATTTTTCCGCAGTTGAACCAGGCTTTTGAAAGCTTAATCCTAAACAATGTTGTTGTTGACCTTGATTTTTATAAAGAACAGATTTCAATTCTCGATAGGGGTTTCATTTCTCCACTTGGCAATACAGCGCCGCTATATTACAACCTCTATCTAAATGACAGTACAACAATCGATTCGGTGAAATATTTTAATTTTTCGTTCGTACCCAAAAATAAGTTTAACCAGTTATTTACCGGCCATTTCACCGTGGAAGATGGTAGTTTTGCGCTAACCCATATCGATGCCTATATTTCGAAAGATGTGAACCTGAATTTCGTTAATGGATTTGAAGGTCACGTAACCTATAAAAAAATCGCACCTGACATATGGTTTTACGACAATCAAAAGATTGGAATAAACCTTACGTTTAACCTGAATAATGACTCGCTTTCCAAATATAGTTCGCGGCGCCTGGAACAGGTATCTAAAGGCAATTGGCTGATTAACAGAATAACACAATACTCAACTTCCCAGCGCCTTAACGTGACAAATGCGAGTGACTGGAAAAACAGGCCCGAGTTTTCTTCCGATCAACTGAATACTAACGCTTATGCGCGTGTGGACAAGCTAAAAAAACATGAAATCGTTAAGAACATTGACCGGATTGGAGGAATGGTTTTGACCAGCTATGTAAAAGCCGGAAAAATTGACGTTGGTCCGGTGTATGACATTTACAGTACAAACATGATCGAAGGCAGCCGGTTCTCCGTTCCGCTAAGAACAAGCGAAAAAGTAAGCAAATATTTCTCGGTTGGCGGATTTTTGGGGTACGGCACTAAAATCAACGATTTTAAATATGGATTGAATTTGGTTTATCAGCCCTTGAAAACGGATAAATTTCTTTTAAGGTTTAATTATTCCGACGATTATAACCTGGTTTCGCAGGATAAATACCTTCGGTTTATTAAAAATAATCCCAACAACAAAGGTACAGGCAACTTCATAGCCATATTTACAGGGAGGGAACGAAATCCGTACTTGAAAGAAGAGCGGAACTATGAACTAAGAATGGAATACAATGCACCAAACAGCGTTCATTTTGAGGTGTCGCCCTACTTCATGAAAAGCATTAGTACCTCTTATGTTCGTTTTGTATATAATTCGATCGATTACCCGCGGTACAACAACTATGGAGTCTTTTTCGATCTGAAACTTACTTTTGGCCAGAAATTCGACAAATATTATTTCGACCGGGTTTATTACGTTAATCCAATTCCTGTGGTAAATCTTTGCCTGGACCTAGGCCAAACCTTGTTGCCAGACGGAAGTATGAAAAGTTCCGGAATGTACTCCCAGTTTCATGGTTCAATACAGGGACGGGTGAACATGGGACAGATTTTTATGAATTACATCGTTAATGCCGGTTATTTGTTCGGAAAGGCTCCTTTCGATCTGTTGGATCAGCCGGTTGGCTCAATGTCGCTGGGATATGCGAAAGACCGGTTTAATCTTCTGCATTTTGCCTCATTTGCTCATAATTTGTATTCTAATACGCACATTTATTTTAATGCTGGAGGAGTTCTTCTGAATAAGATTCCGATAATAAGAAAATTCAAACTGCGCGAAATTATTTCGGTCAAATGCCATTACGGTACATTGAACAATTCCTACAAAGGTGTATTTGATTTGCCCGGATATTTTTCGAACAGCTATAAAGAACCCTATACCGAAGTTGGATTCGGTATAACAAATATTTTCAAGGTATTACGTTTCGAGTATGTGACTCAATTGAGCAGTACCTACCGAAACAAAAGTTTTACCGACAACAGCGGGTTCCGTTTCCGTGCTGAAATGAGTTTCTGATATGGTACAGGTTATCTTTAAACAACAACTCTGAGGTTATGAAAAATTTAAAGGGAAAAGTCGTCTGGATCACTGGTGCAACATTTGGTATTGGTGAAGAATTAGCCTATGCTTTTGCCAGGGAAGGTTCATTTTTAGTCCTGTCAGCTCGAAACAAAGAAAAGCTGGAACAGGTCAAAGTCACGTGTTTGGAAAGTACACCGAAATGTTGGGTTCAACCCGTAGATCTCTCAGACACCAGTCAATTGGAGAGTGTGGCTGAAAACGTTTTGGCATTAACAGGCCGGATTGATTTGTTGATTAATAATGCAGGCCGAAGTCAACGCTCTCTGGCCAAAGAAACATCGCTTGAGATCGACCGGAATATTATGGAACTTAATTTTTTCAGTGTGGTGGCTTTAACCAAGCTCGTCTTACCGCAAATGTTAAAAAACGGGTCAGGACAGATTGTTGTTATAAGTAGCATCTCCGGTAAATTAGGCTTTCCCATGCGAACAGCTTACGCGGCCTCCAAACATGCAATACAAGGTTATTTTGAATCGCTCAGGGCAGAATTGATTAACGACAATATCAAGATAACTATCGTTTCTCCTGGAAGGATCAAAACGAATATCTCAGTAAATGCCCTGACTAAAGATGGTTCGGCTTACAACAGGATGGACGAAGGCCAGGCAAATGGAATGCGTGCAGGATTATGTGCTGCCAAAATAGTAAAAGCTATAAAAAGAGAAAGAAAAGAGTTCTTAGTGGGTAAAACGGAAATTCTTATGGTACACATAAGGCGGTTTTTGCCAGCTCTATATTATAAATTGGTTACGAGAATTAAAAATTAGAACTTCAGAATTACAAAAATCAGATTGAAATGAGAAAAAATATTTGTGGCATTCAACAGATCGGTATTGGAGTAAAAAATGCTAAAGAAGCGTGGAAATGGTACCGACAAGCATTTGGAATGGATATTAAAGTATTCGAAGATACTGCTACTGCCAAGTTAATGAAACATTACACTAATGGGGAGGAATGTGATCGTTATGCAGCTTTAGCCATGAATATGGAAGGAGGTGGTGGATTTGAAATTTGGCAACACACTGAAAGGAATCCGAATCCGCCGTTCTTTGAAGTCAAACTAGGAGATTGTGGGATATTTATTTGTAAAATAAAATCAAGGAATATAAAGAAATCTTATCGTGGGCATAAAGAAATGGGATTATCAATATTGGGAGGTTTAATGCCTGATCCTATTGGTAATTTACACTATTACCTCAAAGATCCTTATAATAATATTTTTGAAGTTGTAGAAGAAAAGGAAACCTATATGAAGCAAAAATCATTAACCGGTGGCGTTGCTGGTGTTGTGATTGGTGTTTCAAATATTGAAGAAGCATTAAAGGTTTACTCAGAGATTCTTCAGTATGATACAATTGTTTATTACAAAACGGATATTTTTGAGGATTTCGAAGTATTACCTGGAGGAAATGAAAGATACCGTCGCATTTTATTAAAGCATGAACCACGGACTGGTCCGTTTAGTAAATTGTTGGGACCGACTCAAATCGAATTGATTGAACCAATAGACCGAAAGCCTGTGAAAATATTCCAGGACCGGATATGGGGTGAACTTGGTTATATTCACTTGTGCTTCGACATTATTGGAATGGATTTATTGGAAAAAGAATGTCAGCAGAAGAATTTTCTCTTTACAGTAAACAGTGCTGATAGCTTCGATATGGGTGTTGCTGCCGGGCACTTCTCATATATTTCTGATCCGGACGGAACGCCCATTGAATTTGTTGAAACACATAAGGTCCCCATTATTGAGAAACTTGGTTGGTACATGAATCTGAAAAGCAGAGATCCTAAAAAATCACTACCTGACTGGATGATAAAAACCTTAATATTCAATCGTGTAAAATGACAGAACAACGTTTCAGTTTCAAGAAAGCCGGTTGAGAAAAAGCGAATAATTAAAGAAAGGATTCTTTTCGGTTCCAGTATAAGATTTATTGAACAGAAAAAGAAGTGTCATGAAAAAAAATCGTTATGTTTTATTGGAGGAGGTCGAATTACAGGCATTTTTTTACAGGCTTTTGTAAACAAAAAAGCAATATTCGGCTCTATTTCAGTTTTTGATATTAATACTGAAATTCTTGCGGCTCTAAAATTTAAATTTCCGTTCGTTCAGGTGATGAAATCAATAGAAGAATGTGCCAGAAAAGACGTTGTTTTTCTGGCGCTCTACCCACATGTAATTATGAGAACTCTTCAGCAAATAAAAGATGTTGTTACTGAGCAAACCATTCTTATTTCGTTGACTGCCAAAATCACGATTGAACAAATATCGTCAGTTGTCAAGTGCCAGCAAATTGTGAGGATTTTACCCACAGCCATTTCGTTTATCAATCAGGGATATAACCCAGTGACATTTAAACAAACAATGTCTGGATTTCAGAAATGGTCTGTCTTGGAAATGTTGAACTTCCTGGGGCATGCTTTTGAAACTTCTCAAGAAAAACTGGAAGGCTATGCTGTAATTTCATCGATGTTACCTACTTATTTTTGGTTTCAATGGCACGAAGTTGAGATGATCGGAACTCAGTTTGTCCGAATGTCGTGAAAGTGTATACGAAACCATGTATGGGGCACTGAATGCCATGTACTGATCGGGAATGGAACCGAAAGATCTGATGGATCTGATCCCTTCAAAACCACTAAGTGAAAATGAAGAACAGATTAAAGCTATTTACAGGGAAAAACTAAATGAAACATACCATAAGATTAAACCTTCAAAATAATCAGGATTCCATTTTTCTGAAAGGAGATGGAATCCCAACAGGATTTACTATATCAGTTAAGTCTTCAATGCATTACGGTGCTAGGTTTGAGAAACCAAATTGTATTGAAAAGGAATAAATCAGAGTAAGCCAACTTCAATAAAAATGAAAAATAGTGAAGTAGTTACCACGGTATTTGTATTTGTGCAATATTTCGTATTCCGCTTAGAATGTCACACATGTTTTATAGAATGACTACCAACGTTATTATTGTCAGAACATTAATCATATGGTGAAAACAGAAACCAATATAATGAATGCAATTTTTCGAAGGATGATAGGTCCTGTCCAGTATCTATTAATAGCTATTTGTTTTGTGTCATGCGATTTGATTGAATATCATCCCTATGATCTGGAATCCAGAAATCAATCGTCAAATCTGAATCTGAAAAACATAAATATTCTCAAAGAAAGCGATGACAATGAAGATACGGTGAGATTTATTTTTATGGGAGATACCCAACGCCATTATGATGAAACTGAAGATTTTGTTAAAGCGATCAATAAACGAAATAATATTGATTTCGTTATTCATGGTGGAGATATTACCGATTTTGGGATGAGCAAAGAATATCTCTGGATTCATGATATCATGAAGAACCTTAAAGTTCCTTATGTTGCACTGATTGGAAATCATGATGTGTTGGGGCATGGGAAGGACGTATATGTGAAAATTTATGGTGATTTAAACTTTTCATTCGAGTTTAGAAAGACCCGGTTTATATGTTTGAATACAAATGCTCTTGAATTTGACTACTCTACTTCTGTGCCAGATTTTGATTTTATGATGCGTTTTATGAATGATTCAACAAACATTAAACGAACCATTGTTGTAATGCATTCTCCTCCTTTTGATGACCAGTTCAATAATAATTCGGCTATCATGTTCAATAAGATAATCGAGAATTATTGGAATGTGGAATTTTGTCTTCATGCACATCTGCATAGCCAAAGCACTATAGATTATTTTAAAAATGGAATACTTTATTACGGTTGTGATGAAATTTCGAAACGCAGTTGCTTTGTTTTCACGCTAGTTGGCGATACATTTTCATACGAAATGATGAAGTTCTAACTATGAAGCAAATAACACTCGTCATATCATTATTATCATTACTTTGTGTAAATCAGGCCTGGGGAAGATTAGAAGATGATCAAAGGATTGAAAAATATAAGAAGAAATGGGATAATCTCATTCCAAGGCAAATAAAACTACAATATGCCGGATCGATGGGAATGTTTTCGTCCGGACCAGGATGGTATTATGGGGGAAAAAAACAGTGGGAAACAGACCTGCTTGTTGGATTTATCCCGAGAATGAACAGCGGTGAAGGCCATGCAACTATCACGTTAAAACAAACTTATACGCCATTTCAATATAATTTTAATAGCAGATTCTGTTATGAACCTTTATCCACTGGAATTTACTTCAATAAAATCTTCGGTGAATATTTCTGGAGTAGATTACCTGAAAAATATCCGAAAGGCTATTATTTCTGGGCAGTCAATACCCGGTTCCATGTCTTTTTAGGCCAAGCTTTAGCATTTAAATTTAGTGAAAAAAATGAAGGGAAGTCATTATCTTTTTTTTACGAGTTTAATACAAATGACCTTTATCTAATTAGTGCATGGAGCAATAAATCAATAGGATTAAATGATATTATAGGATTATCATTTGGACTAAGGTATCGAGTATTTTAAAGTTGGCGAAATTGGATTTAACCAATACTGAAAGCAGAATAGGTTACAATGAATATTATATAATAGATGATTTCTATTGCTCTAAGAAACTAATAACTTCTATGAAAAAAATATTGACTTTTATTGAATCAGTTTATGATCAGCTTGAAGACATAGAATGTCGTGAAGAGATGCCAATTGCTAACGCAAGTGCAGCTATTGCTATACTTGAAGATTCATTTGATAAGGTTAAAGCTTTGATTTCATCATATACCTTTAAAGATGAACCCGAAGAGATTCATTTCTTCAAAGTGACTAAACCTCAATTATTCAGTAAGCTTATTTATTACCAAAAAGTCGGCAGGATTGAAGCGTCACGTCCCGCTGGAAGTAATGCTGCTATAAAAGTATATTTAACAAAAGAGCTTGACAAGATTCAATGCTATTTTGAAAGAAATATTGATTTTTATAAATACTATCGGAATGGATACACCCATTTCGATAATTATTATTTTCTAAGAGGTAAGCCGGACATTCAACTGACATTGGATAGTTTTTATTTTGAGAGAGACCCTAAATTTTCTACGTGTTATGATTTCACAGTTGCTAAAGTAATAGCAAATGATATGCTAACTGTTCACATTAACAATGAGTTGGTCAAACTAGATAAGCAACCTGAAGAAGAATTGCCAACAGTTTCTTTTCCTAGAGTTAAAGAAACCTGGACAGGTAGCAAAACAGACCTGGTGGAGTTGCTTTATGCTTTACAGGAATCGGGTTGTTTCAATTTTGGAAAAATTTCACTCGTACGCCTGACTGGCTATCTTGAGAATGTGTTTAATATTAGTTTAGGAGATGTGTATCGTACCTATCTTTCGATTCGTGGTCGTGCTAACAGAACACAGTTTTTAGACCAATTGAAAGAGAGGCTAATTGCAAAAATGAATAAGGATGATCAAAAATAGCTGCTTCATATAACTCTACCAAGTTGTTTTTGTTGAGTTTATTAATTTTCCATTTTTTAAATCATTGAAAATAAAATATATAATAATTTTTCTTTCCAAAGTACAAACCAAGATATACCTTAGAATTTCGTCAGTTTAACCCTTCAAAATCAACGTTTATTGTGGCATTTTTAGCATTCTTTGAATGAATTTAGCCACCACCAAGATTTCTTTTCGTGAATTAAGAAAAGGTCAATCTCTGATTCATTAATTGACGCAGGTTTTCAAATTGATAAAAAAAAAGTTTATTCAACTTGGCCTTTTGAAATATCTCAAGTTTTGACTTTTGTGGCAAAACGATTTGTTATGGAAGTCATTACAGTTGAATCGAAGGCATTTAAAGAACTGGTTGCAAAGATTGACATCATTGCCCAGTTTGTAGCTGAATACCAATCCGTAGATGTGATTAATCCCGAAGAGGAGTGGATTGACAGTTTCGAGGTCTGCTCTTTTTTAAATATTAGCCAGCGCACACTCCAGCGTTTGAGAGCCAAAGGTGAGATTACTTATTCGGTAATGGCAGGAAAAACATACTACACCATTGCAGAAATCAAGCGGGTTTTAAGTGAAAGACGCATTCGCAGTAGTGAAGAAGCCTTACAAAATCTAATCAGCAATTATCAGCACCATGTTCAACAAAGAAGAACTCCTAAAACGAACAAATAATGGTCTGGATGTTTTCAGATATTATATTCCGGGTCAATGGAGGGTTGGACGGAACTTTCTGAATCCATTTTACGACGATCACAAAGCATCCTGTAATTTATTTTTTGATCGTAAAAACGGATGTTACCGGATTAAAGATTTCGGCAATGACGATTTTAGTGGCGATTGTTTCTTTTTAGTTGGCAAGATTAAAAATTTGGATTGTAAAAATTCAAAAGAGTTTGTCAAGATTTTACAGACAATCAATCGTGATTTGAATTTGGGTTTACAGGCAAACGATAGCTCATCAATAATACCTATTCTGCCAGTTACAAAATCTGGTCAGAAGTTGGAACAGGCTGCTGAACCGAAAAAAGCAAAACCCTTCAGTGTTAATCAACAAAGCTTTTCTTCCCAAGAGCTTTTGTTTTGGAAACAATACGGCATTACTCCAGAGATATTGAAATCTTATAAAGTGATTTCCCTAAAGGAATTCCAAAGTGAGAACAATGATGGCAAACCCTTTTCTCTCAAATCTTCGGAACAGGAACCCATATTCGGTTATTGTGGAAAACGTTACGTCAAAATCTATCGGCCTTTTTCAGAAATCCGCTTTTTGTACGGTGGTGATTTTGGTGAGAACTATTGTTTTGGGCTGGAACAATTGCCTATTAAAGGGGATACTTTATTCATTACCGGAGGAGAGAAAGACGTTTTATCGCTTGCAGCCCGCGGGTTTCATGCAATATGCTTCAATAGTGAGACTTCTGCGATTCCCGATACGATTATCCGGAAGCTGTCACATCGCTTTAAACACATTGTTCTGTTATATGATGTTGACAAAACAGGTCTGGATTCTTCCAGAAAACATCAACAGCAATTGTCCGAACTCGGGGTTAAGCGACTTATTTTACCTCTTTCAGGCAGCAAGACTGAGAAAGACATTTCCGACTATTTCAAAATCGGGAATACCCGGGAGAATTTCATCCAACTGTTCCTTGAATTTTTAGACACGTTATATAGCGAAACGATGGCTATTCTAAAACCATGTGAAATCGATTTTGGAAATCCCCCCATTCATTCAGAAATGATCATCTCTATCAACGGAGTTCCCATAGGGACACAGGGCAATTTGCTTGGTATTACAGGAGGGGAGGGAACCGGGAAAAGTAATTATGTGGGTAGCCTGATCGCAGGTATTATCAGGGAACAAGATACGATTGATACTTTGGGAACAAGTATTCTGGCCAATACAGAAAATAAAGCAGTCTTGCTTTATGATACAGAACAGTCGGAGGTTCAGCTATACAAGAATATATCCAATATACTGAAACGTAGCAAGCAGCATTCCATGCCATCCTGTTTCAAAGCGTACTCTCTAACAAGCATGTCGCGCAAAGAACGCCTGCAAGCCATTATACAAAGCATGGATAAGTTTTACTACCAATTCGGCGGTATTGCAGTTGTAGCAATCGATGGGATTGCTGATCTGGTGCGGTGTGCCAACGATGAAGCTGAAAGTGTAGCTGTCATTGATGAACTATACAGGTTAGCAGGAATATACAAAACCTGCATTATTGGGGTCTTGCATTTTGTTCCCAACGGCCTGAAATTACGCGGACACCTGGGATCAGAACTTCAACGTAAAGCCGCTGCTATTCTGTCCATCGAGCGGGACGACGATCCATTGGTGTCGGTGGTTAAAGCCCTAAAAGTTAGGGACGGAAGTCCTTTGGATGTACCGCTGATCCAGTTTGCCTGGGATAAGAAAGCCGGAATGCACACTTACTTTGGAGAGAAACCAAAGGAAGAAAAGGAAAAGCGTAAGAAAAACGAACTGGTAAGTGTTGCCCGTTCAATTTTTAGCAAACAACGACACTGCACCTATGTGGATTTGTGTGAACAAATCCAGACCATTTTAGATGTGAAGGAACGCACAGCCAAGAGCTACATCAAATTCATGCGGGATAACCAGCTTATTCTGAAAGATGCGTCCAATGCCAGTTATTTCATAATCGGACATTTTTAAGATTCAGGACTATGTTTATAGAAAAAAACCTTTTTGAAGCGTGGATGGAACGAATTATGGACAGGTTTGATATGATGGAAAGCCGCATCAATCAAAAAGAAAAACCACGTCACAAATTAAATGGCGAATTGCTGATGGACAACCAGGATTTGTGCTTTATGCTGAAAGTAAGCAAACGCACATTGCAACGCTACCGCAGTTCCGGGAAACTCCCTTTTAAACGAATTGAGCAAAAAACATATTACCTGGAATCTGATGTTCATTCTTTTATCCGGAGCCACTTTGAAGGAGATAATACTAAAAGCAAAAAATAATATTGTATTGTTTTGAAAGACCGGTTATCATGTCCGCCTGCAACACTCTTTGCGTTTCCGTTCCACACCCCGAAACTTCACGCCACGCTGTCGCCTGGCGTGAAGTTTCGGGGTGTCACGTCCACTGCAAAGAAAGTCTCGGCGAAAAAGCAAGAGTACTTACAATGGCCGTACCCCTGCAACCGATTATAGAGCGCTATAAAAGCCCGTTTTTATCCGTTCCGTTTCCATTCACTGCTTCCCTTTGGCAAGTATTGCAGCCAATGTCGGCATTTGTTGTCATACGGCAAAGGTGCTTGCGGGTCTTCACGGGCAGTCAAGTTCAGGCCTTCGGTTTTGCAAAAATCTTCCTCTTTCCTTGCGGGCGAGCGTATTTGTTTGCAAAAAAACTGACAACCCTAAACCCTGCATCCTTAATTGCCGATGAAACAAAAGTGACCGACCCGACCGACTAGCATATAAAAAAGTCAACATGATGAAAAACGATAAACATATAACTAAAGAAAAACTCACTCGATTTTCAAAACTGAATATAGCTTGGGTTTGCATTAAATAGCTAATGTTGATTGGGTTGCTCACAGCATAGTTTGGATCTTAGTAAATAGCGTTGCAGGTCTATACCTTGCTTTTACTGTATTTTTCCCGCTTATCCGTTCGCTGGTGTGGTTGACATTCAGGTTGATCGTTACTGTTGTTTAAATTATTCTATTGATAATTATTTTGAGAGAAGTTGAATTATAGAGTTAAGATTATCCTTTAATTTGATTAAATCGCCTACCTTTAAAACACCTTCTAATAAATGATTGGCTAACTTTTCTGGGATTAAAGAAGCTTGATCCTGTAATTGCTTACCTTTTTCTGTTAATTGTACGATAACCATTCGTTCGTCTTTTTTAGAACGCTTTCGTTCCAGTATACCAAGCTGTTCCATCCGCTTGAGAAGTGGAGTGATTGTGTTGGTATTAAGTATAAGTTTTTTAGCAATATCATTTACGGAAACATTGTCTTGTTCCCATAAAATCATTAAAACCAAATATTGGGGATAAGTAATACCTAATTTATCCAATTGCGGTTGATACTCCCGTGTTATAAGACGAGATGCAGCATATACAGGAAAGCATAATTGGTTTTCTAATTTTAATTGTTCGTATTTCATTTAAAAAGTAAATTACAGAAATTAACGTTCAAATTTAATAAAATGATTAAATCGCCCACGACTATTATTGATAATTATGCCAACCTGACTAACCAAATAAAACTAAACTCAGCATGATAGTTCCTAATACTGGTTTGAACTTAGTTATTTTAGCAGATCACAAAAAAACACATAAATACCTCTGATGCAACAAAATAAACAAGAAAATAAGTCGTGTAATAAATCTCCTTTTATATCCTATCAGCTCATCTTTACACATCCACCCCTAAAATTAATTTCAAACCATAACCTACTAAAAAAGAAAATATTGCAACTCCCATACTAATAAAAGTCATCTCGAAAAACCTGGCCTTGAAATTCAAATCTTTGGCAACAGAGATATAGTAATTAAAACAGAAAATAATGAATATGGCTGTTGCTAAAGTAATTGGCAATGCGATAAACTTCGAGGTAAGAAGCAAAAACGGAAGAATCAACAGTATTACTGTGAAAAAGTAAGCTACACCCGTATAAACGGCCGATTTTTTTGCTTTATCGTCGCCTTCGGCTTTAGATGACAAATAATCGGAAGCTGCCATTGATAAAGCAGCAGAAATACCTGTTACCAAACCAACAAGCGATATAATTCTGGTATCGGAGAGTGCTAACGTAAACCCGGCAAGTGCTCCGGTAAGTTCAACTAGCGCATCGTTCAGGCCAAGCACTATGGAGCCAACATATTTTAGTCCTTCCTCATCGAGCATATTGAGCAATTCTTTTTCGTGCCTTTTTTCGTCTTCCGAAATTATTTTGGTTTCAGGAAAGTCCACCGCTAAATCGTCATACGCTTTTGAACCAGTACCTTCGTTCTTTTCCATTTGTTTCAACACAAACGATAGTCCCAGAAAGCGGGCCATGGTTACTCTTTTGAAAATCTTCCAACTGTAGGGTTGAACGTCCACTCCTGTTTTTGATTTCCAAAATTCAGCATGTTTTTTCTCTTCGTTTCCAATTCTTCGAAGCACCTCTGCATTGTTCTTATCTTTCGTTCTATCCGCAAGTTGAGTATAAATATGATACTCGGTAATTTCTGCTCAAAGAGCAGAAATTAGCATTTTTTCTAATTTTGAATCCATATATTATTGTTTTACTCGATCTGCAAATAATTATGATACTGATTTGCCGTAAATAACATCCATGCTAATTGTTATGCTTCTATGAAGTGTAAATCATCAACATGGATGTTTAATCCAAATTCACGGTGGGTTACTTTATATTAACAGAGATTTCGATGTTATTTCTGGTCGCTTTTGAATACGGACAGAATTGATGAGCCTGTTCTACCAGCTTTTGGGCTGTATCCCGGTCAGTACCTTCAATAGAAACAACAATGGTAACGGCCAAACAGAAACCTTCTTCTTTTGAACTTTTTAGCTCAACACTGACTTCAGTTTCTGATTTAATTCTTTGTTTGTTCTGCAAAGCAATATAGTTCAAGGCACTATCAAAACAGGCTGCATAGCCCGCAGCAAATAACTGCTCCGGATTTGTTGCACCACCTTTTCCTCCCATCGAAACAGGAATTTGAACATTTAATTCAAGTATCCCGTCATCACTTTTTATTTTTCCGTTGCGGCCACCTGTTACTGCTACTTTTGTTTGATAAACTGTTTCCATCATTTTTTTTAATTATTAATATTCAACATTGAGTTTATGTACTTATCTATTTTTTCTGGTTTTGTCAGGGGTGAGAACCTTTTCAATGGTACCCCATTGGTATCGATTAAAAACTTGGTAAAATTCCATTTGATTTTATTTCCGAATGTGCCTTTTAGTTCTTTTTTTAAGTATTTGAAAATTGGATGTGCTGATTCGCCGTTTACATCAACCTTAGTGAACATAGGAAAAGATACTCCATAATTAATTAGGCATCCTTCAGATATTGACTTTTCATCACCAGGCTCCTGATTGCCAAACTGATTACAGGGGAATCCTAAAATAACAAATCCTTTGTCCTTGTACTTTTCGTAAAGATTTTCCAAACCTTCATATTGCGGAGTAAGACCGCACTTGCTAGCTGTATTCACAACAAGTATAGCTTTCGCTTTGTAGCTTTCCATACTTATTTCCTTTCCCTGAAGACTTTTTGCTTCAAACTCATAAAAATTTTGTTTCATAATTTATTAATGTTAAAATGTTACCGACTAATTGTCATTTTTTAAAATTCAATAATTACATATCTTTTGCGATTATATCTTTCACGATACAAATATAGACAATATTATTATATCGCAAGCGATATGAATCTTTTTTTGAATATTTATCTATTTTAAGTATAAGTAGAAAATGGCTATCAAACAAAAATAAATACACATATAATTGGTATACAGCATATTGTAAGATATATTGTATTTTTATCAACTTTTATGTTGGCGAATAGTACTACTCTCAAACTACCCAAAGTTTAAGATACCCAGCCGTTGAGTGCAATCAAAGTCACGAAATATTATCGTTTTGAGTAATTATCAGTTAACGGGTACATTTATAATAAATAGTAAAACGTGAGTTTGATCTAATATTATGCTTCGATAACATTGACAGAAATGCTGTCAATATTTAGAGGTAGCTTTATGAGGGAAAAAATAGGCAATTAACCGAGAAGGCAAGTTTGCCGAGAATGAAACTCCCTATACTTTTCTTCATCGAACTCTCATTTCTTAAAATATTTCACCGACATATTCGTCTTTCATTTTACAAAGGGTTATCAAAGTCAGTTCATATATATTTTATATAGGCTTAGATATCCTATAAGATAATACATTTTCAGTAGCAATTAATTCTATAAAATGAGAAAGCTTGATCTAGAAGAGTTGCATTACTTTTCAGAATTGATAACTGAATTAAAAAAAATAAATCTAGAATTTAAAGTTCATGATAAAGAAATCGATCCATATTCTTTTATTTCAATCTGTGAGAATTTAGAGAACGCTATACACAAATCTAAAATGGAACTTTCCTTACCACAAAAAACATGATTGATGCAAAATTAGTATTTCATTTTGCATCCTAAAAGATAAATAGTGATGGTATCAAGGATCGAATAAAGTTGTGTTGATCAAAATTCTACAAAAGATGATCAAATGAATAAATGAATTTAACGGAAGTGAATTTGATAGAAAAATTTATGTTGTAATATGTAAAATAAATGAAATGAAATTTTTAATAGTAACTCATTTAATAGGATTTATTGTTTGTTATTTAGTGACAATCATTGCGAATATCCACATTAAACCGCTTATTAATGAATGGTATGATTTATTTAATTAATATCTAAATTTTAGGCATTACAATAGACTTCTAACATCTGACCAACAATAGCGAGGTAATGATTCAGATTGCAATGATAAGACTAATGCTTAATAGAATCAAAAAATAGAATTTAAACAGCCTCTAAAATATAACTCAATAAATGCTGATGTGATTGCTTGGATCAAAATAACTAGTCATATTCCAGTTGAAATTGAAATAAATTTGCTTCGAATGACCTTAGGAAGAAACTGCCATCGCAGCTCTAACCACAAAAAAATGTATTTCTTACTTTCCTATATTAGGGAAATCTTATTTTCAAACGTATTCGTTTTTATTTTACTTTAAAATTGTAAGTTTGTGATTTTTGGCTTGAATAATTTCGCCAACGGATATATTAACTTGTTGATGCCGCCCGCCGTTTTTTTCAAAAAGCTCCACAACTAACTTTTTGTCATCCGGAATGGTAAACTTATTTATCGCAAAAACTGTCCGTTCTGAAGACTGGCCTTGTATTTTGGTGACAAAATGGAAAGCCCTGACAGGTTCGATTACTGTTTCTTGGATGGCTGTTCGTTTGGCAACCTTTTTATCGATGATTTTCCACCGGATAAAATCCACATCAAACGGAACGTTGGATGAGTTTTTGACCTCTGTGTGGAAATACAACAAGTCGTTTTGAATATAAATTCCCTTCAAAAAAAATTGAATACCAAACCGTTTACTTTCAACGTTTTTTATCTCCTTTTTGTTGCTCTGATAGATGGATTTCAAAACAAGGTTAACCTCTTTGGGCGATTCACTACCAAGCTCTGAAAGGTAAATGTCCATTGAGTTATTTGGCCGGTTGACAGTTTTCCCATCATGGATAAAGTCCTTCATTTCAATATTGAGTTTTTGCGGCTCATCGGCGTATTTCACATTGAACGAGTAGAAACTGCCTTCGTCGGTAATCACTGAAAAATTGGTTTCATTTTCAAAACCTTTAACTGTTGATTTTATCCTGACAACATTCTCGGCAACTTCAGCTTTTCCCGCAATAATATTGGCTGATCCTAAATCAATGTATTTTACAGCCGAAGGGAAAATGATGTGAATTGTTTTATCAAATGTAACTTCCAGATTGTAAGATGGAATAATCCGGTCACTGGAAATTTCTTTTGTGATTCCTTTGTTTTGATTTTCAGAGGACAAATTGTTTTGTGCATTTATCGAAATTGAAGCTGCTGTAAATGCAGCTATCAGTAGTAATTGTTTCATTTTGTTTGGATTTATGTATAAGAGAATGAATGTTTATTTATTATTGGGCAACAGAAGTACTTTGTACCCGGCTTTTAAATTGACTTTTACCTCGCGTAACTTTTTGGCCATATATTGAGAAGTTCCCTGGATGGCGCTTCGCCCCAGATCAGCAACCAGTTGTTGGCTGGCATTGCTTGTCAGGCTAATACTGGTTCCGGCGCTTGTTCCCATATTGGCAACGATTTCCTTGGCTGCATTAACGGTGCCTGTATTAGGAATATAAATGCCTCGCTGCCCGTCCGTATCATAGACGATCAGTTCAACAGGCA
>Ga0116170_10001880_pt1 | contig 20790 bp, 20 predicted proteins | sample AD_JPNHW1_MetaG_FD_89797 | JGI IMG/M metagenome (GOLD analysis project Ga0116170, IMG submission 89797) | Active sludge microbial communities of municipal wastewater-treating anaerobic digesters from Japan - AD_JPNHW1_MetaG | ecosystem: Engineered > Bioreactor > Anaerobic > Digestate | place...
GACAATGGCGGTTATGACCGGTTTTCTGAACCGTCCAGATCGGTCGAGCTCTTCCTTTGATTGGGTAGCGATCTGCTTCTGCTCCGGATTATGATAAAAGATGACCGAACGGTAATTCGTCCCAATGTCAGGGCCCTGACGGTCTTTTTCTGTCGGATCGTGGATCGACCAGAAGATCGCGAGCAGATCCTTATAAGTCACTTCATCAGGATCGTAGAGGAGCCGTACTACTTCCGCATGCCCCGTCCTTCCGGTACAGACATCTTCGTACCGGGGATTTCTTGTGGTCCCTCCCGCGTATCCTACTTCCGTTGCCATTACACCGGGCACCTTCCGAAACGCCGCCTCGACACCCCAGAAACAGCCGGCTCCGAATGTGGCGGTTTTGGGCACACCCATTATACTACCCCTCCAAAGGGATTCTTTTTTTGCGGACCTGTTAAACATTTGTGCTAAAAAGAATTTTTCACCATTACGGCAACCATCATAATCGATAACGACACACGATCCTCTGTGAAACTGTGGTGTCGGACGTACTGGTGGAACTCTCCTGTGGTCTCGATGGAGAGAGGCCCCGTGGCTTTAATGCCGGTACTGCTGGTGCCTTCTTTTTAGTGAGGAAACATAAAGATGCGGATACTGTTTGTCGTGTGCGGGGAAGGTCTGGGGCACTCGTCCCGGTGTATCCATCTCGGCCATTACCTTGAGCAGAACGGACATTCGGTCAGTTTTCTTGCATACGGAAAATCTTATGATTTTTTCCATGACCACGGATGCATTAACCTCTACCGTGGGGAGCGTGAGGCCTGCCTTGAAGGGGAGAACGGGTTTTTCTCCTTAAAAAAGACCCTCTTATGCTCAAAATGGCTTGCCCTCAACCTGGTCAGATCAGGGCTGCGTGTCCGTCGGTTGATCATGGAGCACCAGATCGACTGCGTGATCTGCGACACAATGTACGCAGGGGTAATTGTAGCACGTTTCCGAAGGGTGCCGGTGATATTTATCACCAACCAGAACCGGTTCAACGGCCCGAAGAGCAAAAAGAACCCGATCTGGTATTTTCTCAGTTTTATAATCCGGCGCTACCTGCGACTGGCAGATGCGGTTATCATTCCCGATTATGCCCCCCCGCAGACTGTGAGCGAATACAATCTTGTTATCCCTCAACGGAAACGCCCACGCTACCACTTCACCGGGCCGTTCCTCGATGTAGATCTCTCCCGTTACAATTTCCGACAGGACAAGATCTTTACCAGTTTCGGGGGCGAACCTTACAAGCTCCCGCTTTATCGGCTGCTTAAAACAATTGCCGATGAGAGAAAGGACCTGGTCTTTGATGTGTTCTATACCGGAGCTGCCCTCCCGGAATCATCGGACAATTATATCTCCCACGGATATGTGCCCAACCTGTACGAGCACCTTGCGGAAGCACGGATCGCCATTGTGCATGGCGGGCTGACCACCCTGCATGAGGCGCTACTCTTTAATAAGCCGGTTCTCATCATCGTGGATCCAGCTCACCCGGAGCAGCAGAACAATGCAAAGAAGATCGTCGATATGGGCGCAGGCACTGTCGTAGACGGTCGGACCGTCACTAAAGAGATCCTCGAACAAAAAATTGCTGAAACGCTGGCGCTTTCCCCGTGCCAGTTTGGCAGGGAATACGCAATGGTAAACGGCAGAAAGAATGCCGTGGAAATTATTGATGAAGCAGTCGCATATCGTGCGGCAAAACGAAAGATTAAGCCTTCCCATTTCCCTACCGGAAAGCAGTGATTGATATGGTCGTTTCTGCAGAGATCAAACAGATAAAGCCCGGTGAGGAACTGCACACCTGCCCGGCCTGCGGGTACGAATACGGGTTCCATACCTCTTTTATCAGCGTGAACGCCGGAAAGGATGGAAAGGAGAGCCCGGTGAGATCTACCCGGGACCTGTACCGGGTAATCCTCATCTGCCCGGAATGCGGGGCGCGGTTCGATGCAGGCTGGCGGATCTCGTTCTGCGATGAGGAGAGCCACGTTGTCAAGGCGATTCGTGTCCCCCTTTGATTCTTCTATTCATCCCCTGCCACCGCAAGGGAACCAAGAGGGTAGTTCTGAGTCTGGAGGTGATTTTTAATGCAGTGTGTCCGGTGCAAAGGGAAAGGATTGTGTGGCCTGCCCCGGTGTCCTATTACAAGCAGGTTCCACGCTCAGGCTGAGATGAAACCTTCTGCCAGCTACCAGGGGAGTGCCCCTTCGGTTTTTGTCGGTAGTTTCGGGTACCCGGATGTCCAGGGCGGACCGCTCATGATAAACGATAGCGATCATCCCCCGGACTGGCTGGGCCGGAACCTTGGAATAGACGATATTGTGGGTATACGGGCACGGACAATTCGCGGAAGATCACCTCTCCAGCGGTTCACCGGCAATCTTCAGGAAATTTCCCTATCTTCGCGGCCTCTTGATGTGGATGTGACGTTTGAAAAACCTGTCTCCTTTGCGATGACCTTTGATGGGACGGTCGCCCCGGTGGGATTTTCCGGGGCTGTCCGGAACCTCGATGTCATTGGCAGCGCCCGGGTGGGGCGGGTTGTTGACAGGATCACGTCGGATGTAGATATTCGGGCCACCGAAGCCTGCGTTGAACTCAGTAAGGGTGGAAGTGACGTCTATGAGATCACAAAGCTCATGACCGCGGGGCTTCTTGGGAAACGCCGGCATTTTGTTCCCACCCGCTGGGCGATTACAGCGGTTGACGATACCCTTTCTACGGCGCTCAAAAAAGAAATCTCCCGTTTCCCGTCTCTTGATGAATATTGTGTCTTCTCCGGTGAAATCTTCGGGAATCATATCGTCTGCATCTTAACACCTGGGGACTGGCGGTACGAGATGATCGAGATCTGGGGGCGCCGCACGCTCTGGGCCGGGGATTCTGAAGTGATCGTCGATGATCGGGAATCAATGAAAAAACAGGGATATTCTCCGATATCGGGCGCCTATTACTCCGCACGACTTGCAGTATGCGAGTACCTCAAAAGTATTCACCGCTCGGCCCGCGTGATCGTGTTGCGTCATATCTCCAGCGATTACTGGGCGCCGCTCGGGACATGGGTGATCCGGGAAGCGGCCCGAAAGGCGATGACCTCTCCTCCGGCATCCTGTGATTCACTGGATGCCGCAGTTGCCGTGGCATCCACCCTGATAGGGTTTGATTACTGGCAGCAGCACAGCACGCTCATCCCAGAGATGCGCACGCAACGGACGCTCTTTTCTTTTTAACTCATTATGCCGTGTATGCCTGTGCCGATTTGGACTGCCGCTGGTAACGGTCTTTTATGCTGTCAAGTGTCTCGATCTCGGTCGTGTCCTTGTCGTCCCGGAGCCGGATGAAACGGGGGAACCTGAGAGCAAAGCCGGCCTCGTATGTCGGGCTGACCTGAAGTTCGGCATACCCCACCTCAAAAACCAGTCCCGGTTCAAATTTCACCTCTTTACCCACGCTCGAGATCACTCTATCCTTGAGGAGATCGTACACCTCAGCCAGTTGCTCATCGGAAAAACCGGTTGCGACCCGGGAGAGGGGGATAAGTCTTCCCTGGTCCTGGCAGGCCATGAGGAACGAGCCAAAGACATGTGCCCGTTTCCCCTCGCCCCACTCAGCCCCGATGACTGCAAGGTCGAGCGTATCCACTTCGGGCTTGATCTTTATCCAGTTCTTACCCCGCTGGCCCGGAGTATACGGTGAATCACATACCTTGAGCATGATCCCCTCATGACCTGCGGCAAGCGCACGGTTGTACGTGTCTTCGATCACCTGCGGGTTGGCACTTATTACCTGCGGGGCCACGTACTGCGTGACCACCTCAACAAGAATCTTCCGGCGCTCCAGGAAAGGGAGATCAATCAGAGTTTTTCCGTCAAGATAAAGAATGTCAAAGACATTGGGCACCATCTGAACCTCTTCCTGCGCCTCGGCAATATCGTGCCGGCGCCGGAACCGGCGAAGTACCGATTGGAACGGCATGGGTTTTCCGTCTTTTACCGCGATTACCTCTCCGTCAAGGATCACATCGTGCGTGGTCGAACCCTGCATTATTGCGATAACATCGGGAAGAGCCCCGCTGACATCTTCGAGCCTGCGTGAGTACATCTTCCCGGTATCACCCAGTTTGTGGAACTGGAACCGCGACCCGTCATACTTGAACTCCGCAGCTACCTCGCCGTGCTCCTGCACCATTCCGGCGATCGAGCCCTGCTGGGCAAGCATCATCCGCACCGGGTGGAAGGGAGTAATATGAACATCCATAAGGGCGTTCGGCCCGATTCGTGCGAGACGTGCCACTTCGCCAAGATCGTTCTTGGCCTGCATTGCATGCTCAACGAGAGCGGGATCGACTGAGAATGCTTTTGCAATCGCATCACGGACACTACCCTCCCCTACACCTATACGGAGTTCTTCGAGCATGATCCGGGCAAGATATCGTCCTTCGAGCGGACTGGCATCCCCAAGCAGCAATTTGACCGTACGCAGTTTCTCTTTCTGGGAAGTTGCCCCGCCACGGGCTGCTATAGTGATGAGCTTATTGTATACATCGACAATTTCAAGATCCTGATGAGATAACGAGACCTGCGATTTTTTAGAAAGGAGTTCTTCTACGGCCTTTCCGACGTCCCCGTTTTTATTGATTTTCCCGATCACCGCCTCCTTTTTTATGCCGGTAACATAACCCACCGCTTCATAGAGCAGGTTCGGGCCGATCCCGAGTTTCTGCGCACTCCAGTCAGGAAAGATTCTCCCCATGATAAACCTGACAAAGACCGGGAGTTCGTCGGGTGAAAGCCCGGGAAGTACCTGGCTTATCACATCGATCATGTCGAGACGGCCGGAGATGCCTTCAATCTTTTCGCAACACCGGGAAAACTCTAAGAAGAGCATGGCGTTTCTGCTTTGTGAATTGGTGACCAGAGCATTAACCTTTTACTATATCGTCGGAAACTGCGGTTCTTGCGGACGTGATATTATTCTCCGGTGATAAAAGTAAAAGTATTTTTAATGGCCCGCCGATAGCTCATATATTAAAGGTCGTGGATTAACCCCATGGGAGAAGAGTGGCAACCCGAGGCAGTAATCCGGTTGAGACTGGACCGCCTGAAAAAGGAGTATATCGAATACATCAATGTCAACAGCGAAAAGATCGATGCCAACATCCCAGTTTTTTTTGGACAGGTCATTTCGTCCCTTGATAAAACCATTCCTGGCATCAGTAACGAGTTGTTTGACAAGTTCATTGACGCAGTGACCTTTGCCGTGCTTGATACTTCGAAGAGTACCGAGGATATCCCGTATATCGAGAAAGTCTTCGAAAACGCCCTGCGCAGCAAGCGCGGGAACCGGGGCCGAACAATCTATGACATATTGCTTGGCATGAAGATGATCAATACCGGGAAATATGCAGAGGCCGCTGATCAACTCAAGAAGTATCGGTCCATTGATGTCATCATATGCCCGGCGGTTGCGTACTGTTACTTTGTCCTTTCCACTCAACAGGCCCCGGTTGAGAATGTCAGCGGAAGCGGAACCCAGCGCCCTAACAATATGGCGCTTGCCTCACGGGAGCAGATGATCGAACTCGTACGGCTCAAACCTCCGATCAACAGACTTCAGGATCTCGAAATTGCCGAAGACCCCCGGATCAACAAGATCTTCTGGTTCATGATAAAACAGGCGATTGAATGGTTCCCCAGTGAGCGGGAGTTTATCCGCATCGGGATTGAAAAAGCCACCCGAGATGGGAAACGAGATATAAAAGAGGAACTTCTCAATATTGCGATCGAACGGTTCTACAAGGATATGTTCTTCCTGCGGGAGCTCTATAAACTCAAACTCGAGAACCGGGATGCTGGCGGCGTTGCCGGGGTTGTCAAGCAGATGACCCAGCAGTATCCTGATGACCTTGAGCCGCTTTACTATGGCCTCAAGCTCTCGATTATTACGCTCCGTCCCGATACATATTCCGTTTTCCGGAAACTTGCTGTTAAAAAGAACATCCCTGCATCAGCGCTTCTCCTGCTGGACTATTCGTTTGAGATGATGAGCGGCAAACTGGTGGAGGCAGCTGCATGCATGGACGATATCAAGAAGCGTTTCGGACTACAGCACTATTTTGTGACGCTCCTTGAGTACGTGACACACGATTTTCAGTCTGATGACATAAAAAAAGTCAAGCGGGCAAAAAAAGCATTGTACGATGCGATCGACCAATACTGTATGAAATTACTCAAGATTGAGGCGTGAAAATGGAACAGTACGTTGTGAAAGGTATGGGTGGAAATAGAATAGATTGCAGAAAACGGCCGGAGGTCACTATATGCCAGTAGCGCTGCGTGTTCTTATCGCCGCGGGTGATCTGTCGGCTGCCGATAACCTCGCGCATCAGGTCAAAACAGCGGGATACCGGGTGATGGCACAAGTCTCCTCCGGGAAAGAAGCAATCGCGCTGGCAGAAACCCGGCATCCCGATCTCGTGCTGGTTGATACGAATCTTCGCGGCAAGATGAGCATACCTGCGGTACTGAAAAAAATCCAGACGTTCTGCAACATCCCTGTTGTGGTAATTGCCTCTTCTGATGAGGACGTTCCTGTCCTGCGCCGAAACGCTATCATCCCGAAAGGGTTTCTTGTCCGGCCATTTGGGATACGGCAGTTCCGGCAGGTTACCGGGGCTGCAGTATCCCGTCATTCCCCGGAGGTGGGAATGGACCAAAATGGCGGCGATAAACAGCTATACGCCAGCCAGGTAGTGAACAGGATCGCCCATGATATCAATAATTCACTGAGCTCTGCGCTTGCAAACATCCAGATTTCCCGCCGGTCGTGCATCCCTGATGATCTCCTGTGCGGGCACCTTGACAGTGCGGAAGCAAGCGTGCTGCGAGCGCGGGATCACTCCCTCCAGCTGCTCACCCCGGGGGTAATACCGGAAAAAGAGACCCGTGCACTACCGAAAGCAAAGGTACTAAAAGAGCGTCCTCAAAAAGTGGCGGCTCAAAAAAGGAGTGCAACCACACACTACAGGATCCTGCTGATGGACGATGAACCGGCGATTCTTTCAGCCACAAGCGAGATGCTCTCGTTTCTGGGTCACGAAGTTACTGTGGCTGAAAATGGCGATACAGCCCTCACTCTGTATAAACAGGCACAGGCCGATGCCGTGCCTTTTGATGCGGTTATCCTTGATATCACAGTACCGGGGGGTAAAGGAGCTCAGGAAACCTTGCCCCAGTTACGGACGCTCGATCCCGGAGTACGGGCGATCATCTCAACCGGGTATGCAACCCACCCCCTCGTTGTCAGTTTCTCAACCTCCGGCTTTGTAGCGGCCCTTGTAAAACCTTACGGCTTTAAGGAACTGGAAGAATCCCTTTCAAAGGCGTTTCAGTCGTAATCAGACTATAACCGGATTTCCTCTGGGGAATCCGGGGCTGAACCCTGTTGTGTCGCCACGATCAGGCGCGTTTCTTCAAAGAAGAGGCCGAGACCCTCGTGTGCGCTCGCCATTGCGCGATCTGGTGTATTGTTGATCTCGCTTAAATGGGAGAGTACAACCTGCGACACGTCTTTTCCCAGCACCCGGAGTACCGCTGCGGCAGCTGGGTTTGAGAGGTGTCCCCGGTTGGACCGGATCCGTCGTTTTAGTGACTCAGGATATGGCCCGTTTGCAAGCATCTCCGGGCAGTGGTTGCTTTCAAGGACAAGGCCATCGCAGCGCCGGAGCAGGTCCAGCATATGAGTGGTAACAATGCCCGTATCGGTGCAGTAGCCAAGCCTTGTACCGTTTTCTGCTATGACAAATCCACAAGGTTCTGCCGCGTCATGGGAGGTAGCAAAGGGAGAGACAGTAAAACCTGCTACTGTAAACGGTTCGTCATAATGGCAGGTATGCGTTGCGAGCGGTTTATCTGAGGATCTACGATGACAAAGAAAATCCTCAAGCGTGCCCCCGGTTGCATAGACCGGACACTCCAGTTTTCTTGAGATTACATCAAGACCCCTGATATGATCCACGTGCTCGTGAGTGACGATGATCGCACTGATCGCATCAGCATCACAGTTGGTTCGGGAAAGCCGGTTCAGGGTCTCCTTTGCGCTCAAGCCGGCATCAACAAGGATAGCACCGTCACTGCCCTTGATGTACGTGCAGTTTCCTTTGCTCCCGCTCGCAAGAATTGTACACCGCATGTCACCCTACCATAGGTGTTTTTTGTATTAACCTGCTTTCATCCAACCCGTGAATGATATCCGGGAAGGTGGTAAAAGAAAAACGGGATTATTTTTTTGGTTTCATCGCTTCATACTCCGCGAGCACCGGGGCAATGGTTTTCGTGGAGACGGAACGCCGCACAAGTCGTGTTAGTTTCCGACAGTACTGGATATGGGCGATCTGGATACTAACAATCAGGCCAAAACAGAAGCACGTGATGCCGATCAGCAGATAACTTGTAATGTCTACCATCGAATATCCCCTCAAGTCTCCTTCGCAAGTTCATCCACGAGCGGTACTAAAGAGTCGGTATCAGAGCATTCTTTTGCAAGCACCATAAAACGCTTCGAAAAATGAAGCTTCAGGACCTGATACCCGGTAATCATTCCGATTGAAAACATAATAATCCCAAAGCCGATATAGATAAGCAGATCCGTCAGCAGGTCAGTCATGGCATCACATTGACTGTTACGGCAGGATACAGATAAATTTATTGAATCAGGGTACTTCGGCCGTCACATGGACTGCGGAGGCTTTGATCCCTGCAATAACCTCAGTACCTGGTGAAAGGTGCAGGTCTTCACAGGAAAGACGGGTCAAAAGTGCAGTGATTGCGCATCCGCAGTCTACAGTAACCCGCTCAAACGGCCCGAATGGGACGATGTTGGTGATCCGTCCTGGCAGATGGTTACGGACACTGGACCGGCCCGGGTCAATGATCCCCGGCAGTGACAATGATACCTCTTCCGGGCGCAGGTAAAGGTTCACATTTGCTCCCTGTGGCAGGGAGGTTATGGCTTCGATGGTCCTGCCACAGACCGCAATGAATGCATGGTCCCCCTCTTTTCTGGTAATGGTTCCTGAAAGGATAGTATCGATCCCGACAAAGCGAGCGATAGCCTGAGTTTCGGGCCGGTAGAAGATATCATGGCCGGTGCCCTCCTGCACAAGCCTGCCGTCCATTATCACTCCGATGTGATTCGCGAGGCGCTGGCCCTGTGCCATATCATGCGTTGCAAGGATAATGGTCGTTTTCGATTCCCGGTTGATTTCCTTTATGACCGATTCGATAGTGTCTGATGAGATCGGGTCCAGGTTTGCTGTTGGTTCATCCAGGAAGAGAATCTCCGGATTAGTGATAATGGCCCGCGCGATTGCCACCCTCTGCATTTCGCCACCGGAAAGAGAAATTGCCCGGCGCGTTGCGAGGTGAAAAAGACCTACCCGCTCCAATGCCTCCCGGACCCGATCAGGGATGACATCTGGATCCACTCCTCGGAATTTCAGGCCGAATGCAACGTTCTCCTGCACGCTCGTGTTTAAGACCGCCGGCTTCTGGAAGACCATTGCCATCCGCCGCCTGAGGGCGAGGAGATCGGTGGAAGGATCCTGCGTATCAATGTCCTCGAAGTGATAGGTGCCCCCCGTGGGGGTTTCCAGCAGATCGAGGAGACGCAGGAGCGTGGTCTTACCGCAGCCGGAAGGTCCGATCAGGGTGAAGATCTCGCCCCGCCGGATTTCGAGGTCAATCCCCCGGATCACTTCGGTCTTCCCGAAGGTTTTTGTGATCCCGGTAAGTTTAATCATTCTCTGGGTGCCCCCGTTCTACCCTGTCCAAATTTTTCGAAGGCACCCGAGGTCAACAGGTTCAGGCAGACGACCACGACAAGTGCGATAACGAGCAGGATAATACCAAGGGCGATTGAGAAGGGAAAATCACCCATCCCCGTCTGGAGTGCAATTGCCGTGGTCAATACCCGGGTCTCCCCGTTGATATTGCCACCGATCATCATCGCGACTCCCACTTCTGAGATCGCCCGCCCGAACCCGAGAATGACCGCGGAAAGGATCCCATACCGGGCCTCCTTCACAATCTGGATAACACCCTGGAATCCCGTGGCCCCGAGAGAAACCAGCGTGTCGCGGATAGTGCGATCCACCCCCCCGAGCGCACTGATCACAAGGCCCATCATAATGGGGATGATAAGCACGGTCTGGCCGAGGATCATGCCCTCCGGTGTAAAGAGGAGCCCGAAAAACCCGAGCGGTCCGCTTCGGGAAAGCAGGAGGTAGATTATGAGACCGACGACTACGGTCGGGACCGAATAGAGCGTCTGGATAAGGGTGATAACCACCTTTTTTCCGTAAAATTCATGAAAGTGAATCAGTCCCCCAATGGGGATGGAGATACAGGCTGCAAGGAGAGTGGCCGATAAGGAAATATAGATTGAAAGAGCCGCGATTTCGAGAACGTCAGGGTTGAGCGTGACGATGAGGGTAATAGCCTGGGAGATTCCTGAGATAATATCGCTCATATGCCTGCCCCGCCCTCACATACTTGAGTATAATAGATATCTCATTATTTGTGACTGTGATTCTATCTATCATTCCCGGTTCATATAAAAACACATGAAATAGGTTCGCCTGACCCGTGGCACATAATTATCTTTAGCAGAAGTCCGGTCCTCACAACCACACGACTCTATCAATCGTTACGCTGTGAATGAAAAAGAGAAAAGACCATTAATGGCAAGAACATTCGTATCGTTAAACGGGAAGAACGTCATGGATTGCAGTGCCGGGTGTGTGAGTACGTGACCGATGAACAAGCAATTCCCCTGCGTTTCACGCTATCCGAGTTTGCCGGATCGCTTGGGGACTTCGGGACGATCATCCCGCTTGTCCTTGCCGTCGCGCTGGTATCCGATGTCAACCCCCGCTATATTCTTCTCTTTTTCGGGATCTGGTTTATCCTGACCGGGCTCTATTACCGGTTGCCGATCCCGCTCGAACCGATGAAGGCTATAGCGGTGATCGTGATCGCCGGCGGTATTGGGAGCGGGGAGATCGCGGCTGCCGGCCTCATCCTGGGGATACTCTTTCTGGTACTCGGTTACGGCCGGTGCTTTTCGGTCATCGAGAAATGGGTGCCGGAGAGCGTCGTGCGGGGCATCCAGCTTGGACTTGCCCTGCTCCTGTTCAAGGCATCCGTGGATTTTGTGATCAAGGATTCTTTCTTTTTTATTCTCGGTATCGCTGTTATCGTTGCATTCATCCTGCTTGTCCACTATCGCAAGGTTCCGGATCTCTCATCTATCTGTGTCATCGCGGTGGGTGTTGCCGGCGGGATCCTCCTGCATGGAATTCCGCCCCTCAGTCTGATCCCTGCGCCCCAACTCGTGATCCCAATCCCTTCAGATTTCCCCTCCGCCCTTTCATCCCTCGTACTGCCGCAGGTGGTGCTCACCATTGCAAATGCGATCCTAGCGACCTCCCTGTTGACAAAAGACCTTTTCGCGAAGGATGTGCCCCCTAAAAAGCTCTCGACCACCATCGGGCTTATGAATATCACATCGGTTCCCTTTGGCGGATTTCCCATGTGTCACGGGGCGGGAGGACTTGCCGGTCAATACCGCTACGGAGCACGGACCGGTGGTGCAAGCATCATTGCCGGCCTGATCTTTATCATCCTTGCCCTGTTCTTTACGTCGCCGGAGGTACTCTCCATCGTGGCGGTAGGTGTTCTTGGGGCGCTTCTTGTCTTTGTCGGTATCGAGATGGGCAGGCACAGTCTCAAGACGGACTCACTTGTCGTTACCGGTTTTATCGGAGTGCTCGCCCTTGCCGTGTCCATGACCGCTGCGTTTATTATCGGTATGGCGGCTGTGTACCTGCTCGGGTGGATAAAAAAGAGGCCGGCACACAAAGAACCCTCAACGTAAATCCTGTTTTTATTGATACGCGTCGGGACAAATCGTCATCAAATCCCGATCCGTTTGAAGGATGTTAATAAACCCGGTTCGTTTCGTAGAAAAAAAAGGGAAAGTTAGTTGTTGGTTCCGATACCGTTTGCGGTCGCCTTTACTGTGACATTGGCCGCCGCTGCGGTGACATTTGCTGCCGGGGCGCTTTTGGTAACTGCAACTGCAATTGTCGCGGGTTTAAGATCCGTTGCCAGTGTGCTGTGATCCGCGACCCAGCCTGCGGTGGCATTCGGGACACTGACGCTCATCGGGATAAACAGCGATTTCCCGTACTTGTCCACACCATACGCACCGATATCGGCCTGCGTCTGCGGTGAGATCAGGAAGTTGATGAAGGTATTTGCCATATTGATCTTTTCAACCGGCTGCTTGTCGTTGTAGACTGTCATGACGCTGTAGATGTTGAGCAGGCTTGCGCCGCTCGTGATCTGGGGCACCACTGTCAGGTTGCTCTTGTAAGCAAGGTAGGTACCTTCGTCGGTGAGGGCATATGCACCTTTCTCACTTGCCATCTGGAGAGTTTCTCCCATGCCTTTACCTGCTTCAATGTACCAGGGGCCGGATTTCTCTATAGACGTGGTGTAATTAAATCCTGCCTTCTTCCAGATGTTCTGTTCGGCAGTGTGCGTTCCCGACCCATCACCGCGGGAGACAAAGGAGACATTTGCCGTCTTGTTGATTCCCTTTTGTTCGATTGTCGTAAAGGCCTTCTCCGGGGTCATGTTCTTAATCCCTGCCGGGTCATTTGCCGGGCCGACGATAATAAACGAGTTGGACGCAAAGGAGCGCCGGTTTATACCGGCTCCGCTGTCCATGAATGCCAGTTCCTGTGTTGGAGAGTGGACGAGGAGTACGTCAGCGTCGCCACGCTTGGCCAGTTCGATAGCCTTACCGGTTCCCTGCGAGGTGATCAGGAGTTTGACATTATACTGCGATTCGAACTTGGGCTGGAGATAGTTAAGAAGGCCCGTGTCGTAGAGGCTGGTCGTCGTTGCGATGACAAGTTTCTGCGGTGTAGCGTTCGGTGTAGTAGTTGCGGTCGTCGTTTGCGCCGGAGTGCTACTTGTACATCCGGCCATAAATACTGCAGCAAGCACGAGAATGACTGCAGCACACATCAGTTCAGCACGAAATTTGTTTACCATATTTAACCATACTGAACTTACCTCGACAACGTTTCAATATTTCTTTTTTCATTTCGATAAAAGTTCAATAAGATTCCTTACACTTGATATAACAGTTGATTTCATCGTATAATTTCCGTCTGCCTTCCTGAAAAATGGGCAGAACTGCGATGATTTTACCGGCGCGCAGGATCCTCGAGTCAAGTCATTTCGCGCCTTTTGCAGTCATCGTAATTTAACCGGAATTTTTGCCCGGATAACGAAACCTTAACAACCTTTCCCGCCGATTTTTTCTGCTATGTGGAGCGCGGTTGATGTCGAAACCTGGGTCTCGCGGCGCACATCCCGACTGGATGCAGTACACGGCCCGGTGCAGGAGATCATCGAGAAGGTGAGGACGGGGGGAGATGCAGCCCTCATCGAGCTTTCCGAAAAATTCGACAAGGTGCACCTCGACACGATCGCGGTCGATGAGGATGCACGGGAAGCGGCCTACGAGCAGGTCGATGCACAGGTCACCGAATGCCTGGTGGAAGCCGAAGCCCGGATCAGCCGGTTCCATGAGCTGCAGTTGCCCCGGGGCCTCTGGCTCAACGAGCTTGAGCCGGGTATTTCCCTTGGTGTGAAGACTACCCCGCTCTCCCGTGTCGGGGCATACATTCCGGGGGGCCGTGCATCCTACCCCTCGACCGCTCTCATGTGTACGGTTCCCGCACGGATAGCCGGTGTCCCTGAGATCTGCTGCTGTTCCCCGCCGCCGATCCAGCCCCTCACACTCGTAGCACTCGATATCGCCGGCGTGCACGAGATCTACCAGTGCGGTGGTGCGCAGGCGATTGCCGCGATGGCACTCGGAACCGAAACCATCGACCCGGTGGACAAGATTGTGGGACCGGGGAACGTGTACGTGACTGCCGCAAAAATGATGCTCCGGGAGTATGCCGAGATCGATTTCCCGGCAGGTCCAAGCGAGATCGCAGTCATCGCGGACGAAAGTGCCGTGCCTGCGTATGTCGCAGCCGACATCCTCGCACAAGCCGAACACGATCCGCATGCGGCCTGTCTTCTCATCACTACATCCCCCGCTATCGCTGAACGGATTGGCGCCGAGATAAAAAAGCAGGCAGAACAAGCCCCGCGAAAGGAGATCATCGCAAAGGCGCTTGAAAATTCCGGCTATATCGTAGCCGGTGACCTGACCGAAGCGGTTGCGATCTCGAATACAGTCGCCCCGGAGCACCTCTCGATCCAGGTGACCGACCCTCTTCCGGTCCTTGGCCGCATCATGAATGCAGGTGCGATCTTTGTCGGGCCGTATACGCCGGTTGCCTGCGGGGACTATGCGTCGGGCACTAACCACGTACTACCGACGGCCGGGTATGCCCGGCAGTACTCTGGCCTTGACGTGCACCACTTCTGCAAGACTTCCTCGGTACAGATTCTCACAAAGGAAGGTTTGGACAGCATAGGAGATATCATTGAAACCCTTGCCACTGCCGAGGGATTGTCTGCCCACGCACAATCTGTACGGGTGCGGCGGCAGGAGAAGAAAGGCAGCCGGAAGAACAGCGGCTGCTGAAATATCAAACCGGGTTTCCCGGGGGTATCATTTTTTATTTAGTTGTTTTTTTTAGCCGGTGAATCATGCAGGAACCGGTGATGATGGTAATACCGAGCGCCACAACCGCGAGCCCCGGGGACAGTGGCACTGGTGTTGCCTCTGTCTCTGAGGGTAGGAACGTAACATTGACCGAGGCATAACCGCTGTGGCCGAAGCGTTCCCGGTCGACGGGAGAGATTACGACGTAGACCGTGTACGTTCCCGGGTTCATGTTCCCGAGAATGATGGAGGTATCCCACGGATAATTCCAGGTGCCTTCCTTGATATCCACCGGTGCCGTGGTAAAAAGACCATGTCCGGTCGGCATATTGAGGTTCTCCAGTGTGACGCCTCTGGAGTCCAGATCCGGGCCGGCCACAAAGAGAAAAACAGCAATCGTCTGGATGCCCGAAACCGTGCCGTTAAGGTAGACCGTGTCCCCAATATGCACCACGGATGGTGTTGCAGTGATGGTGACCATCTGTGCGCCGGCGGGAAGTATTATCACAAAAAAGAGGAATACAACCGCTGCCAGCGGACAGAACCTCGAATGCATACCAATACCATTCTTGCTGAAACGATAAAAAGTATTACGGGATTTTTTTAAAATTCCACGACCATGACAGCTTCCTCTTCCGCTTTAAGTTCCCCTTTGAGATGATCAGCCTCGAACTCATAACCGTCACCGGGGTTATATTCCTCATAGAGCTCGCATTTGTCCAGTACATCGACAAACTCTTTTAAGAAAATTCTCGGGATTACATCCACCCTGCCACCGAACCGGCCGGTGATCTTTTTAATCATGGCCCGGATGAAACGGTGGGAGACCTTCTCACGGTCTACCTCCCGGTAAGCCTGCGAGTACACATCGACAACCTTGAGAGCAACCAGTTCCAGTTTACCGTTATCAAACCGGGAGAGGTGGATCTGGGGCTGGCGGGGGTTTTTATAAGCGCCGGTCTCGACCACGCTGATCCGGTCATAGAGCGGGGTTACTGACCGTATGCCCCGCGAGCTGTCAAAGAATGCCGGGGTGCCGGTGAAGAGGAAATAACAGTGTGGCATCCTGCCGCCATCAAGTGCGTCAATGATCCGGGCAAGTGTCTGGTAACTCCTTTCCCTGTGGTTTCGTTGGAGCCCCTGTATGGTCTCCAGTTCGTCGATAGCGATCGCAAGCCCACGGTATCCTGCTCCGCGAACAATTTCCACGAGCCCTGAAAGGAAAAGGAATGCGGTAGAATCATCAACATCCCCCTTGATTCCGGCATTCTGCTTGAAATCACGCCCGATCGTAGGTTCTGCCGCGATCCAGCCAATAGCTGCCTGGGCGATGGGAAAATTACCGTCATTGTTCGCCTTGTAATAGGTGCGCAGAGCGGCAGCAAGGGCTGTATTTTTTTCGCTGATATCGGCAAGGGCGGTCTCGATCTCTTTCTCTGTTGCAGCTTCCAGGTCCGAGTCTTTTATATCCGCGCTTCCCGCCGAAATCAACCGCTCCTCTATGGCAAAAAGCCAGTTGTCTATGATAGTCTTGAGCGCGTGGTCTGTCTCATTTGTTCGGAGGTTGGCGCAGATCTGCTGGTACAATGCTTTTGGTTTCGAGAGCGGTGCTTGCGGGGAGACAAAAACATGGGCCGTAACAAAATTTTTGGTGCCGGCGATTTCAAGGGCGCGGGCAACAAAAAATGTCTTGCCAGACCCATAATCTCCGCGAATAAATTTTAGGTCGCCCCCGCCATCGGCCACATAGTCCAGCTGCCTGGCGATCACGCCCTCTTCCATGTCTAGCCCGACCGCGATCCGTTCAAGACCGTCAGCCGGTACGGTCCCTCGACGGAGCGCGTTTATAATGTTGAGGCTCTGGTGTCGACCCCGGTCAGTCCGTTCAGGTTCCACAATATTCATAGATCTCCCCCTCCGCACACATACCTTTTTTTTCTATGATCATAATCCCCTGCGCTGCCGCTTTACGGATCAGGAGGTTGACGATCCCGGTGACCCTGCGGGAGCCCAGCAGCCGTCGCAGGTCCGTTTCGCTTGCCCTCCCGTGGGTGGCAAGGAACGTGAGGATCTTATGCTCGGGTTCCGAAAGTGCCAGAACATCACAAATGGCCTGGACCGGTCGTCGTGAAACAGACTTTTTCTCTAAGCGAGGTGCATCCATGACCGGGTCATCCGTGAGCATCTGCTCTTTTGTGCTGTGTATCAGGGAAAGAAAATCGTCAGTATTATAGTTGCGGGAATATGCTGGCAGCACGTCAATACCGCAGAGGCAGTTGCGCATACATGCGGCATAGTCTTCCTGTGACAGCGCATCAGTAGCCGCGCTCAGGTACGTAGCGGCAAGGCACTCCCGCTCTGCTGATCCGAGCATTTCCCGCCGCTCTTCAAGGCGCCGGATCAGTTCTTTTGTGAACCGTCTCATACGGTGGAGCATCCAGTCTTTTTTTGTCACGGCTGCTGCGACCCGGCTGAGATCGGCCAGTTTCCTCACATTTGCGAGGATATAGAGAAGCACCTTCTCGCACTCGCGATTTTCTCCCTGGTCAGCAAGGAATTCTGCGTAGGGAAGCCCGCCGTTTAAGTAATCGGCACGATATGCCCGGTAATACCAGGATCGCGCTTCGTTGGCATCGCCCCGATCGCGGTAGATCTGTGCTGTCTCTGTAAGAGACACTACATTTGTGTCGCCCGGAACAAGGGCGAGAAATCGTGCGAGCGCTTCTTCATGAGTGAAATGTGCCTGGATATACTCCCGGTAGGACCGGAGGATCTGCCTGAATATTTCCGGGGGGCACGGCATATCCAGTGTCTCCCTGATCAGGTTCTCATAAGCCAGAAGGGCGTTTGCATGATCGCCCAGTGCCGCAGAAAGTTCGCAGGGAATGAGCCTGTAATCCGGCCGGCCATCAAGTGCGATCAGTTTTTTTACCGTGGCAAGCGCCCGGAGATATTCACCCCTCTCCTGCAAAAGGAGCGTATAGTCGAGATAGATGTCGGGATCGCTTTTCTTTTTGAGAAAAGATGCATAGGCCGCGGGAGCACCGGCCGGGTCTGCACGTGTCAGTGAAACCAGATATAACCGCTGGACGGCCGGGTCATTTACTTCATCGCAGAGATTCCGTGCCACTTCCGCCGCTTCGCGGTACTTTCCCGCTGCGCAGAGTGCCTCAGCATATTCCTTGCTTTTTGTGAGGCCGATCCCGGGTAATTGATACAGGGCACATGCCTCCTCTGCCCGATCCGTCCTGGTGAGTACGACGGCCAGATGATGGCAATCGTCGGGCCGTTTCCCGAGTGCATAGAGCCGTTTTAAGACCGGGAGTGCCCCCCGGTCATCATTTCGTGCAATGAGACGAGCCGCATAACTGCGCAGGGCGTCCTGGTTATCGGGATCAAGCCTGACCGCCGCCGCGTATTCTGCAATCGCCCCGTCATCACCCCGCTGTTCGAGCACCTTCGCAAGGAAACTGTGGACATGTGACGAACCTGGCATCTTCCGGGCGAGATCCCGAAAATACACCTCTGCATCCTCGGTTTTTCCAAGCGAGAACAGGTTGGTGGCTGCAAGGACTTCAAGGGCCGGGTCCCGGTTCGATTCGAGCAGCCTGTTGCACAGCGCGAGCGATTCCTGGTACCGCCCCTCATTGTACAATCTGAAAGCATCTTTATTCTGGTCGTCCGCGGTTGCCGGTTTCATTGCGTACCTGGATGGAGCCGGACCTTGAGGAGACCGACGATCATCCGAATCATATCCCCTTTCCTGACCCGGGAATCTCCCTTGTTCTGCCACGCAATGGGAACCTCCTCAATCCGGTATCCGGCACGTGACAGTTTCCAGAGCAGTTCGACGTCGAACTCAAATCCCCGTGCGATGAGGTGAGGTAATACTGCATCGACTGCGGATTTTTTAAAGACTTTTGCTCCGCACTGTGTATCGTGGAATGAGAGCCCGAACAAGAGCCGGATAATCAGGTTAAAACCCCGGCTTTCCAGCCGGCGCAGCCAATTCTGCCGGATCTCCAACTGTGAACCTGGTACCCACCGGGAGCCGATAACGGCGTCGGAAGATGACAGGTATCCGAAGAGCCGGCACATTTCATCGATACCTGTAGAGCCGTCTGCATCCACGTATCCTATGAGCGGTGCGTGGGCAGCGGCAAGCCCTGCAATCACGCCTCCGCCTTTCCCGAGCCGGGTCGTGAAACGCAGGCATTGGATAGTGAGTCCAGGATGGCTTTTTGCAATATTTTCCACCACGTCTGCTGTATGGTCGCTTCCGTCACAGACAAAAATAAGTTCCCCCTCGAACTGCGTGATGGATTCAATGAGGCCGAGAATCCGCTTTTCCTCATTGTAGGCAGGGATAACCAGGCTGTATCTGATAACGGGGGCAGGGGGGGACATGACAGGCAGTAACTCGTTGCTTCCTCTGCCAGCCCATAAAACAACCGGCCCGACAGCGGTGCAGTCCTGTACCTTTGGGTGAAGATCGCCAATAATATTACTGGTGTTTTCCCAGGTGACGGGCAAGCGCCGTGTCTTTATGGTATTTTTCCGCAATCGCAAGCGCGGTTGCCCGGAGGGCCTGGTGATCCTTTAGACAAGTATCCGGGGGCGGGGATTTGCGCAGTATGGCTGAGGTGTTCTCGGTCACCTGGATGAGTTCCGTTGCTATCAATGCGTCAAGCCAGATGATATCGGCAAGCATGCTTTTGAGTTCTGCATCGTCCATACAAAACATCCGGAATACGCATATTTAATACTGGGGTAACGATAGGCCAACAGCCGCACAGGCACACGAACAACCGAAGATGGCAACCTTAATCCCCCCCGGTTCCAGACATCTTCCCCTGAGTACTATGACCTATCTGGATAACATACGAAAGGACGGGAAATACGCAAATCCATTCTTCTGTCTTACGGGGATCGAGGTCGTCCACACTGAGGAGGGCAGGGCTACGCTGAAAATGGCAGTCCGGTCCGATATGCACAATGGTGTGGGATGGCTCCAGGGCGGGATGCTCGTTGCGCTTGCCGATGAAGCGATGGCACTTGCGCTCTACCCGATGCTGGAAACAACCGAAGGGATAGCAACCATATCAGAGTCTACCAGCTTCGTCAAGGGTGTGCGGGATGGTGTGATCTTCGCTGAAGGCCGGGTGATCCGGAAGGGACGACGGGTAGCGTTCTGTGAGGGAGAGGTCAGGATTGATAATGCTGAAAAGACCCTGCTTTCCCGGACTACCGCCTCATTCGTCGTGACGGCCTGCAAATAATGTAAAAGAAAAAATAGGTTACTTATTTTTATTTTTCTTCGTGCCGGCTTTTTTATCCGATGAATCGGGGGTCTCGTTGTTATTGTCGCCTTTCTTTCTGGTGGCATAGTATGCGACACCTGCAGCAGCAATAATCACGATAACAACCAGCACGATCAGGAAGGACTGCTGGGAAGCCGCAGCGGCTTTCTCTGCATCAGCAAGTTTATCGGTGACAGCACTGTTATCCGGATTGAGTGTAAGTGCCGCTTTATATGATGTTACAGCGTCCTTGTAGTTCCCCAGTTTTACCTGCGCATCTCCCTTGTTTGTCCAGGCCGTGGTGTAGTTCACATCACTCGCAAGCGCCTTGTCGTAGGAAGTCACTGCGTCTGTGTACTTTCCAAGGTTGTACTGTGCATAGCCCTTGTTGTTCCAGAGCTTTGAATCAGTCGGGTATTCCGTGAGTCCTGCGTCAATGGTTTTTATCGCGTCGGAATAGTTCCCGAGCTGGATCTGTGCAAAGGCCTTGCCCTGGTAGGAATAAAGCAGGGCATCCGTAATCTTCAGCGCGGTTGTATTATTCGAGCCGAGTGCCCTGTCGAAAAGTTCAATCGCCCCTTCATACTCCCCGTTTGCCACTAACTGCACAGCAGCGTTGTAGTCATCTGACGCGGCATCATGGGTGGTGGGTACTGCTGCCATTGCCGGAATGGTAGTTACGGTACATACAAGAAGAAGTACCAGAATAGCAATAATCTGCCCTCGTTTCATGCCCGGTATATGGGTGCTGTCCTGA
>Ga0116170_10001882_pt1 | contig 20787 bp, 18 predicted proteins | sample AD_JPNHW1_MetaG_FD_89797 | JGI IMG/M metagenome (GOLD analysis project Ga0116170, IMG submission 89797) | Active sludge microbial communities of municipal wastewater-treating anaerobic digesters from Japan - AD_JPNHW1_MetaG | ecosystem: Engineered > Bioreactor > Anaerobic > Digestate | place...
CATCGGTTCGCCGGCCATTGTTTATCCTCCGTAAAAGCTAAACATAAGGCCTGGTATAAAAGGTTTATGAGAAAAAATTTCGCGTTGCATAAGTTCAATCACAATTTTCAGGGACAATACTTGATATATTATCATTATTAAGGTGAACAAAATGCAGATGGTAAAACAACTGAAGATCGAGCCGGGCATGAGCGTGAACGCCCTGGTGGAGAGGATGGGCCGATGCGGCTTTGGGGCAAGAAGGCTGGCGGAGGCTGCGGCAATTTATGAAAAAATGCTCTCCGGAGATTTCACCAAATTTTTGACCGTCTCCGGCGCGATGGTTCCGGCGGGCATGAGGGCCGTCGTATCCGATCTGATCAGAAGGCGTCATGTGGATGTGCTGGTCATCACCGGAGCCAATCTGGTGCACGACATAATCGAGTCCTTCGGCGGCCACTGTTTGGGCAGCCAGCAGGCGGATGATGCTGCTCTGCGGGCGGAGGGAAAGAGCCGGATATATGACGTATTCCTGCGAGACGAGGACTTTGCCGCTTTTGAGGAACTGATGCAGAGCATACTGCCGGAAAATGACAGGCCGATATCGGGCAGGGAGCTTTTCGCCATACTGGGAAGCCGCATCGATGATAAAGACTCCATTCTGCGCTCGGCGTACGATATGGGCGTTCCCGTCTTCTGCCCGGCTTTGCCCGACTCCATGATCGGTCTGCAAGCCTGGCTGTTTTCCCAGACCAAAAGGCTCACAGTAGACGCCTTTGCCGACATCAAGGAGATTGTGGACATATGCTATGAGAGCCGGAGCGCAGGAATCGTGATAGTAGGAGGAGGGACGCCCAAGAACTTCGCCCTTCAGTCCATGCTCGTCACCCCCAAGAGCTTCGACCTCGCGATACAGCTCTCCACGGATACGCCGGAAAACGGGGGGCTGTCCGGGGCCACCCTCTCCGAGGCCGTGTCCTGGGGAAAGGTCTCAGAGAATGCCGAGGCCGTAACCGTCTATGGAGATGCCACCATAACCCTGCCCCTGCTGGCAGCAGCGGCTCTGGAAAGGCTGGATAAAAGCATGGCAGAAAGAAGGCCGGGATGAAATCCGATCTCAACTTCCGGGAGCTACTGGAGATAGGAGAGGCAACTTTAGGCGGAGGGGGGCGCTGCCCAGCCGGGGAAAGGCTCCTGTTCATCAGCTCTGTGGGCTCGCACATGTGGGGCATGAACAGGCCGGAGAGCGACATCGACCTGGTGGTCATCTATGCCGCCTCCACCAGGTCCATCCTGCGCGGCCAAAAGATCCCGGCCACCATCCGCCAGGAGATCGCTCTATGTCGGACAGAGGTCTACGATACCCTGGGCTGGGAGGTGGGCCACCTCATCGATCAACTGATCCGGGGAAATGTCAACGCCATCTGGTATGTGAAAAGCCCCCTGGTCGTAAAGCCGTCTTCCTATCAGGAGGAGCTGGCAGCCCTGGTGGCCGCCAACCTCAGCCGGAGCAGCCATCACTCCATCCGGGGGATGGCAGAGAGCCAGATAAAGTCGGAGGAGGAGGCCAGGAGGCCGGAGATGGCAGGCAAAGGCTATCGCACCGCTCTGAGGACGATCAACTTCGGAATCAATCTGCTCGCCAGCCGCAGAATCTGCTTTGACCCGGTGCTGCATACCCCTGGCAAGGATGAGGTGATGGAAACCCTGGCCCGGCTGGATGAGGCCTATGAGAAGAGCAACCTGCCCGACCGCCCGGATGAGGATGCCTTTCGCGATTTCCTTTTCAGGCTGCGACTCGATATCCTGGCGGAGGAGGAGGGCAATGGACGGAGGGCATGAAGAGAGGCTCTGCGCGAACGGGGCAAAAAGCGACTCGATAAGCCGGGAGGCAAATCAGAGTTAAAGCATGAGAGAAACCATGAGGAAAACCAGAAGGGGACTCGAGGGATCATAAATGGAGATAGTTGTGGGCATAAGTGGAGCGTCCGGGGTGCAGTACGGCATCCGCCTGCTTGAGGTTTTGAAAGAGAAGGGCTGCACGGCCCATCTGGTGGTAACCGAATCGGCTGCGAAGATAATGGAGATTGAGACGGATTATAGCCTGGAGCAGGTGCAGAGGCTTGCCGGCCACTCTTATGCGCCGCGCGACTTCGCCGCGCCGGTCGCCAGCGGCTCGCATCTCTTCGACGCCATGGCGGTGGTGCCATGCAGCATGGGAACCCTCTCGGCCATAGCCTGCGGCTCCTCGGACACCCTCATCAGCCGGGCGGCGGACGTCTGCCTCAAAGAGAGGAGAAGGCTGGTGATCGTCCCCAGGGAGACGCCCCTGAGCCTGGTGCAACTGAGAAACATGGTCACCGTTGCGGAAGCCGGGGCAACGGTCCTGCCCGCCTGCCCGGCATTCTACTCCCGGCCCAGGAGCCTGGACGAGCTGGTGGATGTGCTGGTAGGCCGGGTGCTGGACCTGCTGGGGATAGAAAACGACCTGTACCGCCGGTGGAAGGGCGGAGATTGAGAAGGAGAGACGAGCGAAAAGAAGGAGGAAAGTGCATAAGAGGGCATCTTTCGGGACTCTACATCGGGATAGTGGAAGGAAAATGCTTATAACGGTTTGAATCAGTGGCTTGGAGAGGTGAATTGAATGAAGTGTGCGCTCTGTCTTGTGGAGAAGGAGACGGTACCTGTCAAGCTCAATCTGGCCACCATCCACGGCCCTAAAGATGAAATGTTCAATATCTGCAAGGAGTGCCTGGACCTGGCTCATCAGGCCTATATTGATAAGGATTTCCTGGCAGCAAAAGCAGGAACTGGTGCAGCTCCTCATGGAGCGCACGGGGATGCGCATGGAGCGCATCACTGATTAACGATTTTGATCTTAAGAGATTCATGCCAACCGTAGTGCTGGAGGAGCAGGAGGTCCGTGCCCTCTTCACCTCCTGCAAGAAGGAGTGCGACGTGCTCATAGCTCTGTTCAGCCTGGCGGTTCCCCAATGGGAGAGGGTTGAATATGTGCTGGAGGGAAGGCCCAGCCTCGGCAAGGCCGGCTGGCATGACATCTACGACCTGTTCTGCCGCTTCAACGAGGAGCACCCTGGAGAGAGCATGTTTCCGGGAGGGCTGTGGCTGTCCATGGGCTTTTTGAAGGACGAGAGCCTGGGGCCCTGGGAGGCGGACAGCTCCGCTTTGAAGCTGGTCATGAAGAAATAATTCCAATGAACCACGATAGCCTCTCATTTTGCCGGAACTGGTTTGAGGATTACGCCCGCCTCCATGGAAGCCCCTACCCAGGCCTGCAGAAGAATATCGACCTGAAGATCAGCCACACCTTTCGGGTCTGCGACAATATCGCCATGATCGGGACATCTTTAGGCCTGGGAGAGGACGACCTTTCCCTGGCCAGAGCCGTAGCCCTCTTTCACGATGTGGGCCGATTCGAGCAGTTGCAGAGGTTCGGCAGCTTCGACGACCGAATTTCTGCGGACCATGCCCTGCTGGGCATCAAGGCCTTAAACGGCTGGAAGGGCTTCTTTGCGCTGCCGGCCGGGGAGAGGGCCATCATCCGCCGGGCGGTGTGGCTGCACAACAAATACAGGGTTCCGGACGGCCTCTCTCGGAGGGAGGCGCTCTTCACAACGCTGATCAGGGACGCTGACAAGCTGGACATCCTGGGCATCATAATCGAGCATTTTGAAAGCCGGAAGGAAAGGCCCAATCCGGCGCTTGATTTCGGCCTGCCGGAGGGCCGCGGCCTCTCGGCAGCAGCAGTATCCGACTTTCTCTCCGGCAGGATGGTCAGGATCTCTGAACTGAGAAGCCTGGAAGACATGCGCATCATGTACCTGAGCTGGGTATTCGATATCAATTATCCCGCCACCATCGCCGCATTAGTGGAGAGGGGCTATCTCAGGAGGCTGCTCGACGGCCTGCCGGAGGGAAGCGACGCTAAAGAGGTCGAGGATTTCCTGGGCGGACGCCTTCAGAATAATTGTGTCTCCGCTATTTCCTGAGGCTTAACCTGAGCCGCACCGTCTTTCAGGTGTTAATCTCATCTCTGCGCCTCTGTGTTGTACGAAATGCCGTCTTTGTGGGTCCTTTGTGCGCTTTGTGTCCTTTGTGGTTATCAGTAGAAAACAGAATGATTTATCATAACCTACGGATATAACCACAAAGAGCACAAAGCTCACAAAGGACGCACAAAGACAAAGAACCGCGGGCTCTTCTCTGTTTTATGTGGGTAATTGAGCTTCCGTCTCTGTGAGTCCTCTGTGCGCTCTGTGCCTCTGTGGTGGCCGCTAGAGCTGGCTGTAACCAGTGGCTAACGACGTTTTTCACCACAGAGACACAGAGGACACAGAGCACGCACAGAGAGAGGAATGGCACCTCACCGGATTGACTGCTCCGGCCTGACGGCCTCCCAGCCTGCCATCTCACCGTCCGCGAGCGTTATCATGGTCACATCCTTTTCGGGCACCCGTCGGCCGCTGCTATAGCTTATCCGTCCCGTAACTCCCTGAAAATCGGAGATATTTCCCAGGGCGGCCTGGAGGGCCAGAGGATGGCTGGAATTGGCTGCCACCAATGCCCTCGCCAGGAGGCGGACGGCATCATATCCCAGAGCAGCGAAGGCGTTCTCCGGTGGGCAGCCGTACTCTGCCCGATAGGCCCGCGCAAACTCTCCCGCCGGAGAAGAGCCGTCATCCAGGAGAGCATGCGTCGAGAAGACGATGCTGCCCGTGCCCGCCCGCCTCAGATCGGGAGAGTCGAAGCTGTCACCGCCAAATATGGGCGCGCTGATCCCGAGGCTTCGCAGGGCTTGGATCACGGAGCCAGCTTGCTCCGGCCCCGCTGCCAGATAAATCATGTCCGGGCCAGCATCCTCAACCGACCGGGTCAGGCTGCTCATATTCGAGCCGTTGATGAAGGCCTCCATGACGATCTCTCCACCCAGGTCCCGGTATCTCTCTTTGAAGTAGCCGGAGAGCAGGAGGGCATACTCCATATCCCCATCCACCAGGAGAGTGCAGTCCTTTAAGCCCATATTTTTATAGGCATATTCGGCTCCTGCCGCAGCCTGAACATCGTCGCCGAAGCATGCTAAAAACAGGCTATCATACTCCTCAGCCAGAACCGGAGAGGTTGCGCCCGATGTCACAAAGGCAATGCCGGCGCGGGATGCAACCGGGGCCGCCGCCCGGAGCATGTCGGTATCGGATAGGCCCACCATCGCCGAGACATTTTCGCGAATAAGGCCCTGGGCGCACTGGCCAACCTTTGCGGAATCGCTCCTGCCATCACATAAGATCAGATCGATCTGCTTGCCATCGATTCCTCCGGAAGCATTGATCTCTTTTGCCGCGAGCTGTGCGCCCCGCCAGGATGGCTTGTCAAGTGGCGACTGCGATCCCGCCAGGTTATATATGGCCCCGATCTTTATCACGGCATTCTCCAGATCTATCGGGCCTTTGACCGTCTCAACCATCGGCTGAGCCATTGACGGAGAGCCGATGAAGATCAGCCCTACCACAGCTGCATACAGGAATACAGATAAAATTCTTCTCTTTTCCGGACACAAAGTGATCCCCTCCACGCCTCAGCAAACATGATTGCCTCTTTTAGGCTTCATTGCGACATGCAAGTCTCAAATAATTTTTGCCTCGCAATCTCGTCCATACGATACAGAAAAGCCGCCAGGATGCGCCACAGCACCGTATCCAAAAAATCCTCTTTTCAGCAGGCATTTCTGGCCCCAGACATCAGTGCTCTTCATCCTCACCTCTTCCGAACAGACGGTGCTGGGATACTCCAGGTGTCTATGCATTATATACCGAAGCCTGCTATCGAATTTCATCTTCAGGGCTTTTATGAGAAATCCATGTGAAAATATATTTTGAAGACTTACATAATTTTTAGGAGAGACCATACAGCATGCATGCTGGTAGCCCAAATCTCTGGAAACATCCAGGGAGATAGAATACATCATCTTCTGCAATGAGTTTCCCCTGTATTCCGGATGGACCGCCACAGTGGCCAGGTGGGCAACTTTATGCAGATCATCGGCATGAAGACGGATATCCCGGCCGAAGTTGTCTTCATTTTCTCCCGGAAAATAAAGAACGCTGTAGGCAATTAGCCCCTCATCCGTGAATATTCCAATGGCAGGGCTATCCATCTGGAAATGCTCCAAAAAGTAATCAGCACAATGAGTTCGAAATATCTCGCGATCTTTCAGGCTGCGGATTGCGATGTCCTGCAACGCCAGGATATCATCGAGATTGCCTTCATCCATGAACTTCATCTCATAGCGCATGTCCTGCTCTGACAGTAGATTTCTATTTTTTTTTATCCATCCTGTACGGGGCAGCGAAAGCATCGGACCACTCCCTCAACCAACCGGGCACAACGGCTTTTTTCGGCAGCCTGGGTCAACAGACCATTTCCCATCCGGCTCCACCAGCAATGTCCGGACAGCATTTACCGAGTCCATTTCTTCTATTTTGAGAAGGGTCTTTCGCAGGGAGTGGATGCCTTCGGACTCCAGAACCATAAATATATCATGATCTCCGAAGATATGGTAGAGGCTTTTGACGCCTTCGATCTCCTTGAGAGCGCGAAACACCGCCTTCTCCTGACCGAAAACAGCCTTGATAAAACAGATGGCTAACATGTTCTGGCTCCTAAGAAAGCATTATCCCTTCTGACGCCACAGCCACCGGATACAGGACACATATGGCAGTTTAAAGCCATTGACCCAATTGACTCGGGGCTCAATCCATTTTGCCTGAGCAGTTCAGTGCATCTTTCGTGCTCGATAAAATCATCTTCAGTGATGCTGTATACTATCCATTTTCTATCAGGGAACATATCGGTCACCTCGTAAATATATAAATCCAAAAATAAAATCAGGAGGGCTGAGAGCTAAAAGCCCAAAGCCTCCGTCATGATATGAAAGATCTGGGTATTGTCCAGCTTGCCGCGGCTGACCTTTTCCGCTCCAGGGCCAAAGGCCATTATGGGGACATCCACAGCGGTATGAGTAGCTTCATCCATCTCGGTTATAAAATCATACCTGGGTCCGGGGGTCTTGGCCGTCCCTGAAGCGAAGACCGGATCGATTGATCCACCCTCATACTCCTCCAAATTCTCAGGCTGCAACACCAGACCACCGCATTCGTGATCTGCGGTTACTATTACCAGAGTATGGCCGTCCCGCGAGGCAAAGCTCAAAGAAGCATTTACGGCCTCGTCAAAGGCCAGGGTGTCTGCGGCCATCTTGCTCAAATTTCTCTCATGCGCGGCATGATCTATCCGTCCGCCCTCAACCATGAGGAAGAAGCCCTTGGGATTCCTGGATAGGATCGAAATGGCTTTATCGGTCATCTCGGCAAGGCCCGGCTCCTTTTCTGGCGATGATGCCCTCTCCAGCTCATAGAGCATGTGAGAGCTATCGAAGAGGCCGAGGAGCTTCTCCGTCTTTCCTGTATCCACCTTCTGGAAAGCACTGCCATTGTACACGGCAGCGTAATCCCGCGATTCGAATTCTGAGAGCAGATTCCTGTCATCCTCTCTCTTGCCTGCCTTGCCCGCAGGGTCGGTTTGGTTCCGTCCCACAAAGTACTGCAATCCGCCGCCCAGAATAACCTCCACGTTGCTTTTCAGGAGCTGATCGGCAATCTCACTCTCGTTGTCCCGATTGTCCACATGAGCATAAAAGGCGGCAGGTGTGGCATGAGTGATCCTGGTGGTTGTGAGGAGGCCTGTGGAGAGTCCCGCTTCTTCCGCCATCTCCAGGATGGTGGTCAGATTTTTGCCGTCCGTCTCCCCCTGAACAGCCGTTGCATCCTGGCCGATTACCCCGTTATTGGTCTTATTGCCGGTAGCAATAGCTGTTGCCGCCGGTGCGGAATCGGTCACAAAGGAGTTGGCGCTGTAGGTGCTGACATAGCCAGTTGATGGCATGCCGTCCATAAATAACTCGGCGTAAGAATATGCGGTAAGGTTCTCACCGGCTTTTTCAATTCTGGCCAGAGTCAGTTGGGGAAACCCCATTCCATCTCCTATGAGAAGAATGACGTTCTTCGCCGTCCCAGGCATTGCAGCCGCATCCGCAGACATTCCAGAAGGAATGATAAACATCATGATGGCGACGGACAGAAGGAGTCCTGAATAAATTGATTTGATATCCATTTTTTACCTCCTAAGGAGGATCATATCCGATGGATATATTTTTAATCGAAATAGAATATTGATCCAAGAGAACAATTTATTAGGAAAATATTTCTATATAGAATCAGGATGATAAGCGATTGATGTATTCGGCAATTCTGATGAAGATGCAAATCGCTAAAGAGACAAACGATAAGAAACAAACGATAAAAAGGGATGCTGGCAGAGCCTGAGCATTTTTTTGCCCGGTGGATCGGGCTGGAGTGTAGACAACTGCCAGCTCAATTAAAAGGGGCAGCTTGAGAATTACAGGATGGCTTTTGATGGAGATCCAATGATTTCATCCAGAGATTAGGCGATTCCAGGGGCTTCAAGCTGCCCTGGCTGTCACAGGCATCTTGTGAGATATATTCATTTGCCAAATAGAGTAAACATTGAAAATAGCAGTATTGATAGCGCTCAGGAAATTCGGAAGAATAAAAAAGCTATAAAGCATTAAGAAAAAATAATCAATTGACACGAAATAATATCAAATGATAATTAAAAAATATATAAAAATTAGAGAAGGATTTAGAGAGGCACAAATCCATACTCTTCGGCTACCTTCTGCCCTTCATCGCCAACCATGAAATCGATGAAGGCCTGCGCTCCAGCAGTGGCATCTCCGAAGGTGTAGAAGTAGAGCTTTCTGGCCAGCTCGTAGCTGCCGTCCTTGATAGTCTCAGCAGTGGGTTTGACACCGTCCAGGGTGATCATGCCTACAGCACCGTCCTCCGCATAGGAGAATCCGAGATAGCCGATGGCCTTATCGCTTCCGGTCAGGGCAGTCCTGATCTCGGCATTGCTGCCGGCCACAGTGTTCACGCCTGGGGTCTCAGCCTTCTTGTCGTCCATGATATCCTCATTGAAGGTGTCCCTGGTGCCAGAGCCCTGCTCCCTGGCCACAACCAACATGAGCTCATCCGGGCCGCCTACCTCTTCCCAGTTGTTGATCTCGCCGCTGTAGATCTTCTTTACCTGCTCCTTGGTAAGAGAGGTGACGCCGGCATCATAGATCTGCTTGCTGACGGCGATGACAATGCCGTCGTAGCCCACCAGGTTCTCTTCGAAATTGTCTCCGAAACCGCTGATCTCTTCGGCTGTGACCTCACGAGAGGCCATGGCGATCTGTGATGTTCCCTCAGCGACGTTCTTCATTCCCACGCCGGTGCCTCCGCCGGTCACTATGGCTTCATAATCGGACTGGGCAGAATTGAATGCCTCAGCACCGCCCTCCGCCAGGGGAAGAACTGTAGTAGATCCGGATACCTTAACCGTCTCCTTGGCCATGACCGAACAGGTGCCGAGAGCACCAACGATCAGGGCAATGATCAATGCGCTAAACAGTTTCCTCAAACGAACTCACCGGCGGCAAGGAGGCGGGATTCATATGTAAAGTTATCCAAAATAAAAAATAGTCCTCTAGAGACATATGTTACAGAAAAGTAAAATATATAGTCTATATTCATTGATTGATCTGCGATTGATCCAAGATATATTCCGGTGCAGCCATACGTCGCTATACCAGCATGTGGTGAAGATTACATCTGTTTCATTATGGGGAGAAAGAATAGGTATTTTCTAAACTATATTTATTAGTTTCTATAAAGATAGAATTTTTATTCCTTAACCACCTGGCACGGCGCAGCAAATGGCATAGGAGGATATAAGATTATGAAGAAGATGGGAGCCGCATTTCTAGCGATTCTAATTCTGACAGGCCCCGCATGGGCCGCAGGAGAGCCGGCCATGAATCCGGACGGATATTTCATTCAGAATACCAATGAATTTGAACAGGATGTATCAGGCGAGGGATATGCTATGATATATCAGCACGTCAATACCAACAACCTCTCCGTGAAGAATTATATGCATGGAAGCGGCAGCATGGATATGGCAACTATTATCAGCTCCCAGCAGAAAAAGGCTGTAACAGTTGATTATTATCCGGAATGGAATGCCAAGGTGCCCTCAACGGCCTACGGCAGCACCCTTTCCAGCTACAAGAATTACGACAGCACAATAACATTCACAGAGCAGAATGAGACGGTCCAGTCGCCCTACAGCTTTGCCTACGGTACAGGATGGTATGCAAATCACCCTGTCCTGTACAACTCCCTCTTGAAGGAGAAGACGGACAGCAAAAACTACCAGGCGGGATCGACTATGCAGCACCAGATAGAGTACGCCAGGGCTTTCCAAAAGGATGTGGGCGTGGTGCTCAACTGCACAGGGGCCACCAATAAGGCAGACGGTGCCGGCTTAAACCAGATGAGGCTGGAGGAGACGGTTACCGAAGGCACAGTGCACATCGGCGAGATGCTGACCCAGAACATGGATAAGAAGAAAGGCATCCGCGGAAGTATGCATGATCCATTGATATTGATAGACGAAAATTATGTGGGCAGCTTCAAGATAAAGAAGTCCATGACCATCAATGCCGTCAAAAAGCAGGTCAAAGAGATAACAGATTGGCTGCCCTGCTGTTCAGGAGGATATTTCGACTTGGACCCGGTGGACCGCCGCTATAGCGCTGACGGCATATTCGACTGCACCTGCCGGGCCAGCAGCCTGAAGAGCTATAAGCCGGCCTGGAATGGATCGACGGCGCAGTTTCCCAATGAGGTCTACGCAAAAAAGCCCTGAAGCAGGCGCTCCATCTATTTTTTTGATTTAGCATAAACCATCGATGCTGGCAAGCGAAAAAGCCCTCCATCTAAATTGCTCAGCATCGACTCTTTTTCTGCCTGATTCCCTGTGGCCATAATCATATCAGCAATGACGTTTGTGCATGTGTCTATATAGATTTATTCATCAAATATAGATTTATTGCTCAAATATAGATTAAATGCACAAGGCTTATGATGGAAATAAGGATCTATTGCCTCGATGAAAGATAATAATGCCGCAAAGAGGATCCTTTCCGTCAGTGATGCAGAGGTCTTTCGAAGGCACGGCTGGCAGGCCGCAGATCTGCATGTTCACACCATCTTCTCTCCGGATGTGATTTCCGTGGGATCTATGCACCCGGAAAAGCTGTATCTGAGGGCTAGAGAGAATGGAATGGACTATGTTACATTCACAGATCACGACACTTTGGATGCTTACGATATATTGAATCCAGATATGCCGGGCCTGGTCAGGGGTGTGGAGATAAAGATCAAGGACAGAAGCATCGGACACACCATCCATGTCAATGTCTATGAACTTGACAGAGGCCAATTCCAAATTCTGGAAGAGATCGCGACAGAAGGCGATCTGCATGGCTTCCTGGACTGCCTTGAAACAGAGAGACTGCCCTTCGTCTACAACCATCCCCTCTGGTTTGAGCCGGGAGAAAGGCCGAATCTCAAGGCTATACCTGATCTGGTCGAGCTGTTTCCGGTCATCGAATACAATATGCATCGCGTCAGGAGAAAGAACGAGATGATAGTGGAACTGGCGGAGAGGCACGGAAAAGGATTGATCGCAAGCACAGATACCCATTCAGGAATGATAGGACAGGCCTATACCCTATCCCGTGGGAAGAGCTTCAGAGAATTCTTCAATAATATCCGCGCGGGCAAATCATTTATCGTAGTCGGAGATCTGACCAAGCAGAATCTTGTGCATGAGATGAAACTATGGCTGGATCTCCTATCAGGTCAGGAAGATATCAATAGCAAAAGGGAGATCCATACCGGAATTTCCCAGGTGGATAGGCTCATCGCCCTTCTATCCAGCAATACCCTTAGAGACTTCCCCAGGGTATACCGGGCTTTTCTTGCCGCCACCTACAAGCTGGCCGGCTCGGGATTGCCGGCAGCGTTATACATAAGGAGGGAATGCTTCAGAATCTGTCAGATGGAGCAGCAGCTTGGGATCTATGCCCATTAGAAATATAGATATTGGAGCTGCATTATATTATAAGATAAGAATCTATCTGAGTGTGATAGACATGGACAGGGAAACGAAGTTTAACATTGTTAGATATTCAATAATAATTATAACATCACTTATGCTTTTGGCTTATCATTTTTATATGAATGGTTCAAATATTTGAGCTGGCAGGGCTCGAGAGAAAAATGCCAGGAATCCTGACCAGAGCTTTAGCCCGAGTTCAATCTGCCAGCGGTTTTGCCGCACCCCGTCACGCTTCAGCCATTCCCTGCCGAGGAACAGGCTGCTATCTGATATAGAATGTGGGGTGCTGTGGGGGCATGATCCCCCGGTGCCATTCTATCTCAGGATTGCCTATATTCTTTGCGCAAATACAATAGAGGGAGAATATAGGAATTTATACTTCGTGGATTTCCGAATTTATCTCGCGTCCGTCATAGTTCTATCATTGACCTGAATAGTCTGACTGCCACGAACGCTGCAAATGGCTTGAATCCGAATATCCGGTCAGGATCGCGAAAACGGAAATGAATGTACCTGAAAGAAATGAGAGTTCAAGAACAGATAGTGAGAGGCAATGGGACCCATATTCGATCCTCAGCTCAGACAATTATCAGCACCAGTCTCCATACTTTTAATAAGTATTTAAATTAAGAAGGAAACATCCTTAATGGCATGGGTACTGAAATTGGATTCGTTAAGCATATTATCAGGGGGAGCGCCTTTTGAAAATATCATAAAAAAACGATAGTGGGGGGAAGTATTGAGAATGAAGAGAAGCAGGTATTCCATCATTTCCAGCATACTGGATATATGCCAGAGCGGGGCCAATAAGACCAAAATCGTCTATCAGGCCAATCTCAATTTCAAGTCTGTAGAATTTTATATGGATTTGCTGATAAAAAACGGAATGATCAGGGCAAATCCGGGAAAGAACATAATATACGAGACTACCAAAAGAGGTTGTGACCTGCTAAATCACTTCAAAAATATAGAGAAACAAATATCTGAATTGTAGGATTTAGAAATAAAAACAAAATAAAAAGGCCTTTGCGCCCCTATGACGGCATCCGCCCCTGTGGAGCGCAAAGCACCTTTGCTGGTGGTTTTGAACCGGTAGGGATCTTATCGATCTTCTATTGGGATGGCTGAGCGACCTAAACCCAGCCACGCATCTTCATGGCCTCGACGACCCTGGCCACAGCCACGGTGTAAGCCGCCTGGCGCATGTTGATGTTGTACTTCTTGGAGGCTGCGAGGACGCCCTGGTAGGCCATGGTCATCCTCTCGTCGAGCTTCTGATAGACCTCGTCGAAGGACCAGCAGTAGCGCATGATGTTCTGCACCATCTCGAAGTAGGAGACGGTCACACCGCCGGCGTTGGCCAGGAAGTCGGGTATGACGTGCACCTTGTTCTTGAAGAGGACGGCATCGGCTTCCGGAGTGGTGGGGCCGTTGGCCAGCTCCACAATGATCTTGGCCTTGATCCGGCCGGCGTTGTCCTTGGTGATCACGTTCTCCAGAGCGGCAGCTACGAGTATGTCCACATCCAGCTCCAAAAGCTCCTCGTTGCTGATCTTCTTGCCGCCGGGGATATTGGCCACGGTGGAGGTCTGGGCCTTCACGGCAGCAGCCTGCTCGGCATCGATGCCGGCGGCGTTGAACACTCCGCCCTTGGAGTCGCTGACGGCAACAACCTTTCCGCCGAACAGCTCCTTGGCCAGGCTGTGGGCAAAGCTTCCCGCATTGCCGTATCCCTGAATGGCGAATGTGGCCTTGGACAGGTCGATGTTAAACTCCCTGGCGGCCTCCCTCAGGGCATACATGCCGCCCCGGGCGGTGGCGTCGCCTCTGCCGCAGGATCCGCCCACGCAGAGGGGCTTGCCGGTGATGCAGCCGAAGTTGTTGGAGCCGGTCAGTTTTGAGTACTCGTCCATCATCCAGGCCATCATCTGGGGAGTGGTGTAAACGTCGGGTGCAGGGACGTCCTTCTCCGGGCCGATGTTCTGCCAGATCATGTCCATGTAGCCGCGGCAGAGGCGCTCCTGCTCGCCCATGGAAAGCTCCTTGGGGTTGCAGATGACTCCGCCCTTGCCTCCGCCCAGGGGCAGGCCGAGAAGAGAGGTCTTCCAGGTCATCCAGGCAGAGAGAGCTTTGACGGTGTCGATGGTCTCATCGGGGTGGAAGCGAATTCCGCCCTTGCAGGGGCCCAGGGCGTCGTTGTATTGCACCCTGAAGCCCTGGAATACCTTGAGGCTTCCGTCATCCATGCGCACCGGTATGGAGAAGTGGTATTCACGGCGGGGCTGCTTGAGGAATTCATGCACTCCGGCATCCAGGTTCAGAATCTTGGCACAATCATCGAGCTGTTTTTGGGCTATCTCAAAAGGATTATGTTGGGACATTTTTTTGCATCTCCGTTTAGCATCTACCCAAATCTTTATGTTTGACTGGTGGAGGCAGAGGTCCTTTCTCAGCTATTTAAGAATTCTGAGTTAAATTTATAAATAGGCAAGTAGGCCGGAAACGTCATGTCGGCCTATTTAAACTTATTCGATAAATAAATTCCTAGAAAGCAATACGCATAATCAGGCCCCATTGAACTTAAACTTTGCCGTTGGAATGCGAATTCATAAAAGATCATAAGACAACTTAATAAATTAATTTTTAAAGATTGGGGAAATGAGCACTCCGGCAAAAAGCGATGTCGCCGGGAGAATGGCCCGAATTGAGGGCAGGGCGGACAACTGCTGCCGCCCCGGACATCTCTGAGAAAATTGTCTCTCCTAATCATTCATAATAGGTCAATTGATGGCGCTCCTCTGCTTGAACTATGCCCAAAAAGAATGGAAGGGCTCTATTGGGATGGGATGCCCGCGTTTGAGAGTCATCCATTATACCCAAGCTCCCTGGCCCTTGTGAAGGCCGCTACGGCATCAGTTGTCTTGCCAAGCGACATTAAGGCTCTGCCTTTGCCGTCCCAGGCTTCGGCTTTTTGAGGATCGATTTCAATTGCTTTGTTGTAGCAGAAGAGTGCTTCATGATATTTATCCAAATTCGCCATTGCGTCTCCTTTACCATCCCAGGCTTCTGTACAGTTATGGTTTTGCTCAATAGTGTTATCATAGACAGCAATAGACTCGTTATATCTGCCCAGTTCAAATAGAGCATCTGCTTCGCATACATACCAGTGTTCTTGATCAGGAGCCAACGCAATCATCACTTCGCTTGACTGTAATGATTTGTTCAGAGTATCAACCGATCCTTTATAATCGCCGATCTTTCTCAGAGCAAGCCCTTTTCCAAAGTAGGGTTCAGGAAGTTGAGGTTTCAGCTCTATGGCTCTATCAAAATAATCCAATGACTCATTATTCCGTCCCAAATCCAAGAGCTCGAAGCCTTTGTTGGCCCAGGCTTCAGCATATGCCGGATTCAGCTTGATGGCTTCTTCATACGCTCCGATGGCCTCATTATGTTTGCCTTGGGCACCAAGGGCAATGCCTTTGTCGTACCAAGGAGCTGCATCAGTTGGATCCAGTTCGATGGCCTTGTCAAAGCACATTACTGCCTCGTCGTATTTACATATATTAATAAGATTTGCGCCTCTATAAATCCAGACTATCGCGAATGATGGTTGATCGGAGCTATCCATCTGCCGCGCTTTCGCTGAGATAGCATCCGCTTCAGTATTCCGGCCAAGCTTTTTAAGAACGGAGCCTTTGTTTTTCCATGCTGCAACAAATTCGGGAGAGAGTTCTATTGCTTCATCAAAGGATTCGATGGCTTCATCATAACTGCCTAATGCATCGAGCACTATGCCTTTGTTGTTCCGGAACAGCGTAGAATTCGGATGCAGTTCAATAGCCCTATTGCAGACTTCTAGCGCCTCATCGTATCTGCTTAAGCTCATAAGAGCAAGAAATCCATTGTTAAAAGCAGATGTATCCTCAGGATTGAGATTGGCAGCCTTGCCATAAGAACTGGCTGCTTCATCGTTTCTTCCCAGATTCATAAGAGCAAATCCCTTATTGCTCCAGACCACTGCATTATCTGGATCAATTTCGATGGCCTTGTCGTAGCATTGAACGGCTCCGTCTACGTAGCCAAGTTTATCGAGAACCACGCCCCGGTTATTCCAGACTTCTGGAAATTGTGGATTGATCCCGACTGATTGGTCATAAGCAAAAATGGATTCATTGAATCTGCTTTGATAAAAAAGGGCATTGCCTTTGTTGAACCAATCATTTGCTGTGAAATTTTGTCCGGGAAGAGATGATTCATGTGCTGTGACATTAGGCAGCAGTCCGGGGGGCTCAAGAATAATTACAGCACTGTCGTTCTTCTCAGATTCGATACACCCCGCGATAATCACGAGGAGCAATATTAGCATTGAGATGCAGCCGAATCTCATAATAGACAATCCCAAAGATCAAGGTATGAATAATTTGTTATGACCATTTTCAGAATTCATGTATGGATGATTTTTGTTCTCCCTCAGCGCAAAATGGGCTCAGATCAGGGTGCGCAAAAAAAAAATATTGAAGAGACAGGCGGCCTCAGGTGATCCTCGCCACCGCCGCCACCTCGTCTCCCGGCTTGACGTTCATGATGCGCACTCCCTGGGTGGACCGGCCCTGCACCCGGATCTCGCTGGCCGGAATCCTGATGACCACACCCTCTTTGGTCGTCACCAGCAACTCATCATCCTCAGAGACAGTGGTGGAGCAGCAGACGAAGCCCTTCCTGGCATCGATGTTCTTGACGCCCTTGCCTCCCCGCCTCTGCTGGGGATACTCGCTTATCTCCGTCCTCTTGCCATAGCCCTGATTGGTGATGGTGAGCAGGGTGTAGCTCGCACCCTCCCGAATCACATCCATGCTGATCAGCTCGTCGCCCATGTTCAGGCTGATGGCCTTGACCCCCATGGTGCCCCGATTGGAGGCGCGCACGTCCTCCTCCATGAAGCGAATGGCCTTTCCAAACCTTGTAGCGATGAGAAGCTCCCGGCTGCCGTCCGTGAGCTTGGCCGAAACCAGGCTGTCTCCCTTCAGGTTCACAGCCTTGATGCCCCCTTTGCGAGGATTGGAGAACGCCTGCAAGGGCATCTTGACTATGCTGCCGCTCCGGGTGACCAGCACGATGTAGCCGGACTGGAAGCTCTTTACGGGAATTGCCCCTGTGATCTTCTCGTCCGGCTCCAGTTGGAGCAGATTGACGATGGACTTGCCCCGCGCCGCCCGGCCCAGGGAGGGGACCTCGTAGACCTTCAGCCAGTGGGCCTTGCCCTTGTCTGTGAAGAAGAGCAGGTAGTCCTTGGTGGAGGCGGTGAAGACGTCGGTCACAAACTCCTCGCTCTTGGTCTCGGCTCCCATGACCCCTTTTCCGCCCCGCCTCTGGGCGCGATAGGCGGTGAGAGGCTGCCTCTTGATGTATCCGGAGGAGGTGATGGTCACAGCCACCTCTTCCTCTTGAATCAGGTCCTCCTGGCAGAATTCACCTTCGGCATCGATGATGACAGTGCGCCTCTCGTCTCCGTAATTGGCGGAGAGCTCAGCCAGCTCCTGTTTGATGATGGCCAAGATCTCCAGGTTGCTGGAGAGGATCTGGCGGAGGTGGGCGATGAGCTTTTCCAGCTCAGCCGCCTCGGAGACTATCTTCTCCTGCTCAAGGCCCGTGAGCCTCTGCAGCCTCATGTCCAAAATGGCCTTGGCCTGCTCCTCGGAGAGGGAGAACGCCAGTATCAGGGCCTCTCTGGCCTCATTGGGGGATGCAGCGGCCTTTATCAGCCGTATCACTTCGTCGATGTTCCGCAGAGCGATGAGCAGGCCGGCCAGGATGTGGGCCCTCTTCTCTGCCGCATCCAGGTCGAACCTGGTGCGCCTCTCGATGACGATGGAACGGTAGTGGATGAACTGCTCCAGCATCTCCTTGAGGGAGACGGTCTTGGGCAGGCCGTCCACCAGGACCATGTTGTTGATGCCGTAGCTGGTCTGTAGCGCGGTGTGCTTGTGCAGTTGATTGAGCACCACACTGGCATTGAAGCCTGTCTTGACCTCCACCACCATGCGGATGCCGTCCTTGTCCGACTCGTCCCGCAGGTCGGATATGCCCTCCAGCCGGCCGCCTTTGACCATCTCCGCCATGTCCTCGATGAGCTTGGCCTTGTTGACCTGATAGGGCAGCTCGGTGAAGATGATCTTCGTGCTCCTCGTGCCCTCCTCGATCTCGGATTTGGCCTGCATCATTATGCTGCCCCGGCCGCCCGCATAGGCGGCCTCAATTCCCACCCGGCCTACAATGTAGCCGCCCGTGGGAAAGTCTGGGCCGGGCATGAGATGCATCAGCTCCCCGACGGTGGCGGAAGGCTGATCGATGAGATGAATGAGGGCCCCGGCCAGCTCCCTAAGATTGTGGGGAGGGATGTTGGTGGCCATGCCCACGGCTATGCCCGTCGAGCCGTTGAGCAGGAGGTTGGGAAGCTTGCCGGGCAGGACTGTGGGCTCCTTGAGCGAGCCGTCGTAGTTGGGCACGAAGTCAACTGTATTCTTTTCTATGTCAGCCAATAGCTCTTCTGCGATTTTGGCCAGCCGCACCTCGGTGTAGCGCATGGCAGCCGCCGGGTCGCCGTCCACCGATCCGAAGTTGCCCTGGCCGTCGATGAGAGGATAGCGCATGGAGAAGGTCTGGGCCATGCGCACCATGGTCTCGTATATGGCCGCATCCCCGTGGGGATGGTATTTGCCCATGACATCTCCCACCACACGCGCCGATTTCTTGTAGGGCTGGTCGTGGGTCATGCCCTGCTCATACATGGCATAAAGTATGCGCCGGTGAACCGGCTTGAGGCCGTCCCTCACATCCGGCAGCGCCCTGCCTACGATGACGCTCATGGCATAATCGATGTAAGAGGACTTCATCTCCTCAGTAAGATTAACCTGTACTTCCGTCAAAGCCACCTCACACATCAAGGTTCTTCACATATTTGGCATGCGTCTCTATGAACTCGCGGCGGGGCTCCACCTGGTCGCCCATGAGTATGGTGAATATGCGGTCCGCCTCCACTGCGTCCTCCAGGGTCACCCTGAGCATGGTCCTCTTCTCAGGATTCATGGTGGTCTCCCACAGTTGCTCAGGATTCATCTCTCCCAGGCCCTTGTACCTCTGTATGGCCGGCTTGGCCAGGGACTTGACCAGGTCGCTGAGCTGCTCGTCTGTGTAGGCGTAGCTGACGGCCTTGCCCTTCTTGACCATGTAGAGGGGAGGCTGGGCTATGAAGACATAGCCGGCTTCGATCAGGGGCCTCATGTAGCGGTAGATGAATGTGAGCAGAAGCGTGCGAATGTGCGAGCCGTCCACATCGGCATCGGTCATAATGACCACCTTGTGGTAGCGGGCTTTGGTGATGTCGAAGTCGTCGCCGATGCCCGTGCCGAAGGCCACGATCATATTGCGGATCTCGGCGTTCTTCAGGATCTTGTCGAGCCTGGCCCTCTCCACATTGAGGATCTTGCCCCGCAGAGGCAGGATGGCCTGGAAGTGGCGGTTCCTGCCCTGTTTGGCGCTCCCCCCCGCGGACTCGCCCTCCACCAGGTAGATCTCGCATTTGGAGGGGTCGTTATCCGAGCAGTCGGCCAATTTTCCGGGCAGGCCGCCGGAGCCCAGGGCATTCTTCCTCCGGGTCAGCTCCTTGGCCTTTCTGGCCGCCTCGCGGGCGCGCAGTGCTTCGCCCGCCTTCTCCACAATGGTGGTGGCCACAATGGGATTCTCTTCGAAGTACTCGGCCAGGCCCTCCGAGACCAGGGACTCGATCAGCCCACGGATGACGCTGTTGCCGAGACGCGTCTTGGTCTGGCCCTCGAACTGGGGGTCGGGCAGCTTGACGCTGACCACAGCCACCAGCCCCTCCCGCAGGTCTTCGCCGCCCAGCTTTACCTCGTTCTTAAAGATTTTGTTTTCTTTGGCATACTCGTTGACCGTCTTGGTGAGGGCCGCCCGGAAGCCCATGAGGTGAGTTCCGCCCTCGCGGGTGTTGATGTTGTTGGCGTAGGAGAAGACGTTCTCGTTGTAGGAGTTGTTGTATTGCAGGGCTACCTCGACAGAGGTGCCGTTTTTGCTGCGCGAGAAATAGAGCGGGGGTTTGTGCAGAGTCTCTTTGTTGGCATTGAGGTACTCGACAAAGGAGATGATGCCGCCCTCATAGCAGAATTCGTTCTCCTTGGCGGAGCGCTCGTCCTTGATGGTGATGGAAAGGCCCCGGTTGAGGAAGGCCAGCTCCCGCAGCCTGGAGGAGAGGGTATCGAAGTTATATTCGGTATCCTCGAAGATGGAGCCGTCCGGCAGGAAGGAGACCGTCGTTCCAGTGTGCTCGCTGTGGCCCACCACCTGCACGGGAGACACAATATCTCCCCGCTCGTAGCGCTGCCGGTATACCCGCCCGTTCCGCCTCACCTCCACCTCCATCCAGAGGGAGAGGGCATTGACCACGGAGACGCCCACGCCGTGCAGGCCGCCGGATACGCTGTAGGAGGCATGGTCGAACTTGCCCCCGGCATGGAGCACAGTCATGACTATCTCCAGAGCGGGCCGATTGTACTGGGGATGGGTGTCCACGGGAATGCCGCGGCCGTCATCCGCCACCGAGACGCTGCCGTCCGGGTGAAGGACCACATCGATTCTCTTCGCATACCCCCCCAGGGCCTCGTCCACGCTGTTGTCCACCACTTC